>Ga0209118_1000505_pt1 | contig 21500 bp, 22 predicted proteins | sample BlaSpr_A8_Ref_M1_FD_187988 | JGI IMG/M metagenome (GOLD analysis project Ga0209118, IMG submission 187988) | Forest soil microbial communities from Thunder Bay, Ontario, Canada - Black Spruce, Ontario site 2_A8_Ref_M1 (SPAdes) (version 2) | ecosystem: Environmental > Terrestrial > Soil > Boreal...
AGGTCGGCGACCGAGGTGCCGCCGAACTTCATGACGAGCCGGGCCATGGAATGCACAGTCCTTCAAAGGCATCGCGCGGACGATGGACCCCTCCTCTCGTCCGCGCGAGGCGCGTATAGATACGAAACGTGGTCGCGGCCTGCAACGGCGCGGCCGGACAACAAGGGCACCCATGGTTAAAGCAGGCCCAGGCCAAACGCGCACGACGGTCGATCCCGAGGAGGTCGCCCGCTTCGCCGCCTTTGCCGGCGAATGGTGGAGCCGGCGCGGCAAGATGCGCGCGCTGCACAAGTTCAATCCGGTGCGTCTCGCCTTCATCCGCGACCATGCCTGTACCCAGTTCCGCCGCGATCCCAAGGCGCTCGACAGCCTGAAGGGGCTGCGCCTTCTCGACGTGGGCTGCGGCGGCGGCATCCTGGCCGAGCCGCTGGCACGCCTCGGCGCCGATGTGGTCGGCATCGACCCGGCGGAGGAGAACGTGGCCGCGGCCCGCGCCCACGCCGCCGAAAGCGGGCTCGCCATCGACTATCGCACCGCGACGGCCGAGGCGCTCGCCGACGCGAGCGAGCGTTTCGACGTGGTGATCGCGTCGGAGGTCGTCGAGCACGTCACCGACGTGGGCAGCTTCGTGCGCCGCAGCGGCGAGATGGTGAAGCCGGGCGGCCTCCTCATCGTCACCACCATCAACCGCACGCTGAAGAGCTTCGGCCTTGTGATCGTGGCGGCCGAATACATCATGCGCTGGCTGCCCATCGGCACCCACCGCTGGGACAAGTTCGTCGCTCCCGACGAGCTCGAGGCGGCGGTCGCGGCGGCTGGGCTTGCCGTAATCGACTGCAAGGGCGCGATCTACGACATCTTCGCCGATGAATGGCGGCAAGGCCGCGACACCGACGTCAACTACATGATGGCGGCCGAACGCCCGGCATGACGTATCTTTGGGTGCTGTTCACGGTTTTCGCCTCCGGCGGTCAGGTCGCCCGCAACGCCATGCAGCGCGAGCTGACCGAAACGGTCGGCACCGCCGGCGCCAGCTTCGTGCGCTTTCTCTTTGGCCTGCCGTTCGGAATCTTGTTTCTGGCGGCGGTAGCAGCCGTCACCGAAAAGCCGCTTCCCGCCATCACGCCGCCCTTCGCCGCGTGGACCGTCACGGGCGCCGTGGCGCAGATGGTGGCGACCGCGTTCATGCTCATGGCCATGCGCGAGCGCTCATTCGTGGTCGCGACGGCGTACCTCAAGACCGAGCCGGTGCTGGTCGCCGTATTCGGGTTGGCCTTTCTCGGCGACGCGCTGACGGTGCCGGTTACGGGGGCAATCCTCATCGCGACCGCGGGCGTGATGATCCTGTCGTGGACGCCAGGGGCGCGCTTGTCGTCGGCCCGTCCCGCCGCCTTCGGCATTGCGGCGGCGGCGCTGTTCGGGCTGTCGGCCGTAGGATTCCGCGGCGGAATTCTGGCGTTCGGCAGCGACTCGTTCGTCATCGGAGCGACGGTCACGCTCGCGGCGAGCCTGCTCATCCAGACCGCGTTGCTGCTGGTCTATCTCGTCGTGTTGGATCGGCGGGCGCTGCGCGCGTTGGTCAAGGCCTGGCGGCCGTCGCTGCTCGCTGGATTTCTCGGCGCCGGCGCCTCGGAGCTTTGGTTCCTCGCCTTCGCACTCACCACGGCCGCAAACGTCCGCACGCTCGCCTTGATCGAGGTCGTCTTCGCCCAGATCGTCTCCCACCGGCTGTTCGTCCAGCGCACGGCGGGCCGCGACGTGGCCGGCATTCTCCTGGTGGTGGGCGGAATCGCGCTCCTGCTATGGGCGCACTGAGCTAGTTGCGCTCGTCCGGCAGCACCGGCAGCGGCTGCACCTCGACCCCTTCCTCGACGAGATCGCGCACCTCGTCGGGCTTGGCCTCGCCGTAGATCGAGCGGTGCTCGATCTCCTCGCGGTGCATCTGGCGCGCCATGTCGGGGAACTTCTCGCCCACGTAGTCGGCGTTCTTGGTCACGTGCTCGCGCAGCTCCTTGAGCAGCCGGCGCGCCTCCTGCTCGCGCTCCGACAACAGGGCGACGGGCTGGCGCACCGGCGCCGCCGGCTCGCTTTCACGGCCTGCCTGCCCGATCGACGGCGCCATGATCGCCTTCTCCACCTTCGCCGACCCGCAATGCGGGCAGGCAAGCTCATGCGCCGCCATCTGGCGGTCGCAGAGCGTGGAGTCGCGGAACCAGCTGTCGAAGGCATGGCCCGCCTGGCAGACGAAGGCGTAGCGGATCACGATGCTTTTCCGACCACGTGCAGCCGGCCGCGCTGGGTCCCCGGCCCGGAAACCTCGAAACGTCGCCCATGCTCGAGCGCCGGCACGCGGCCGCGCGCTTGTGCAACCAGCGCCGGATCGATCTCGGCCATGACGAGGCCGGGCTCGACGCCGCCCTCGGCGACGATGCCGCCCCAGGGATCGACGATCAGGCTGTGGCCGAAGGTCTCGCGCCCGTTCTCGTGCTTGCCGCCTTGCGCTGCGGCCAGCACGAAGCAGCCGGTCTCGATCGCCCGCGCCCGCACCAGCACGTGCCAGTGCGCCTCGCCCGTCTGCCGGGTGAAGACCGACGGGACGGCGAGGAAATGCGCGCCCGCCTCGGCGAGCGCGCGATAGAGCGCCGGAAAGCGCACGTCATAGCAGATCGAGAGCCCGAGCCGGCCCCACGGCAGCTCGGCCACCACCGCGGTTTCTCCCGGGCTGTAGCTATTGGATTCGCGGTACACCTCGCCGTTCGCGAGGCTGGCGTCAAAGAGATGAATCTTGTCGTAACGCGCGACGATTTCGCCGTCGTGGCCGATGAGGAAGCTGCGGTTCGCCGCCTTGTCCGGCGACACCTTCACCGCGAGCGAGCCCACGTGGAAGACGACTTTCAGCTCGCGCGCGAGCTCGCGGAAAACAACCAGCGCGCGGTCGTGCTCTTCCTCGGAAATGTTGGCGAACAGCGCCTTGCGGTCGCGCTCCATCAGCGCCGTCATCTCCGGCGTCTGCACGTAGTCGGCGCCGAGGCTTTTCGCCTCGCGCACGAGCTTCGCCACGGCATCGATGTTGGCGGCAACGGAGCGGCCGGTGCGCAGTTGCACCAGCGCCGCACGGAAGGGACTAACCGAGCTCATTGGCTTTCCTCGCCGCCAATATACGGCGCCTCAGACTGTCTCCACAACCCGCGTCAATACCAGGACGTCCACCCGGGCAGCGCCCGCCCGGCGCAACGCCTTGGCGCACGCGTCGACGGTGGCCCCCGACGTTAATACGTCGTCAATCACCAAGAGCTTCTTCCCCTTCATCTCACTCCTCGCCGCGCGCGCCACCGCGAATGCGCCTTCCACGTTGCGCGCCCGCTCGGCGCGTGCGAGCCCGACCTGCGGCGGCGTCGCGCGCACGCGCACAAGAATGTGGTCGTGAACCGGTACGTTTGCAATCGTGGACACGACGCGGGCGAGCGCCGCCGACTGATTGAATCGGCGCTGCCACAGCCGTGTCCAGTGCAACGGCACCGGCGAGCGCGTCGGCATCAGCAAGGAGCTCCGCACCGGCCCGCGCCATCCAGCGGCCAAGCGGACGAACAAGATCGAGCCGGTCGCCGTACTTCAGGAGATGCACGAGCTCGCGGCCTACGTCGCCGTAGCGCAACGCCGCCCGCGCCCGCTCATAGGCCGGCGGGTTCGCGATCGCCGCCGGCGAGACCATCCCGGCGCCGGCGTCGAACGGAAACGGCGTGCCCAGCCGCTCGCAGAAGGGCCGCTCGATGAACCCCGCTCGCGTCCAGCAATCCGGGCACAATCCGCCGGCCTCTCCCGCGGGATGGCGGCACGCGAGGCCCGTGGGCGGCAGCACCAGATCGACAGCGAGCCGCCGTGCCGCCGCGAGATACCCGGCGGCGGCGGCAAGCGGACGGATGGCCTCGGCCAGCATCTGTCGAGATTACGCTCCCGATCCGGTATCGTCACCGGCATGCGCCTGTTCGACCGCAAGCTCATCATCGAACGCCGCAAGCGCGCCATCGCCTCCGGCCCGGCCACGTTTCTGCTGGAGCGGGTGGCGGCGGACCTTGTTGAACGGCTTTCGGCCGTGAAACGGCGCTTTCCCCTCGCCCTCGACCTCGCGACACCGGGTGAGGCGGTGACGCGTGCGCTCGCCCAGAGCGGCCAGGTGGATAGCGTCGTCGTCGCCGAGCCGCTGGCAAAGCTGCGCCCGGCGGGCCTGCGCGTTGCCGCCGACGAGGAGGCGCTGCCGTTCGCCAACGAAGCCCTCGATCTCGTGGTCTCGGCGCTGGCGCTGCAATGGACCAACGACCTGCCCGGCGCGCTCATCCAGGTCCGCCGCGCGCTCAAGCCCGACGGGCTCTTCCTCGCGGCGTTGGTCGGCGGCGACAGCCTGAACGAACTGCGCGACACGCTCGCCGCGGCCGAAGCGGAGGTGGACGGTGGCGTGAGCCCGCGCGTCGCGCCCTTCATCGATGTGCGTTCGCTCGGCGGCCTGTTGCAGCGCGCAGGCTTCGCCCTGCCGGTGGCCGACGTGGAGCGCCTGACGCTGCGCTATGGCCGGCTCGCCGACTTGTTCCGCGACCTGCGCCGCATGGGCGCCACCAACGCGCTCATCGAGCGCCGGCGCGCGCCGCTCAGGCGTGCGACGCTCGCGCGCGCCGCCGCGATCTATGGCGAGCGCTTCGCCGATCCGGACGGACGCCTGCGCGCGACGTTCGAGATTTTATGGCTGTCGGGTTGGGCGCCGCATGAAAGTCAGCAGCAGCCGCTCAAGCCCGGCTCTGCCAAAATGCGGCTGGCCGACGCGCTCGGCACCCGTGAGCGTCCGGCGGGCGAGAAGGCCGGCAGCTAGAGCAAGGCATCAGCTCGGATAGGCGTCGACGATTTTCTGGAACAGGCCGTCGCGCACTTCCGAACCGAGCGCGACCACGGCGCCGACGATCGCGACCGCGATGCAGCTCGCGATCATCGCGTATTCGATGGAGGAGGCGGCGTTCCTGTCCGCGGTGAAGTGGCGAACGAGCAAGGCGAGCGCGGCGTAGTGCATCTTGTTCTCCCGTGACTAGCCCGGCGGCCCCATGAGCTCGATGAGGTGCAGGATCAGCGGCTTGTCGGCCGGCGGCATGGCATAGTCCTTGAGCTGCCGCGGACGAACCCACTTGATCTCCTGTCCTTCCCTCGCCGCCACGGTTCCCTCCCAGCGCCGGCAAACATAGAGCGGCATCAGGAGATGGAAGTCTTCGTAGGTGTGGCTCGCGAACGTGAGCGGCGCGAGACAGGACTCCTGCACGTCGATGTCGAGTTCCTCTTTCAGCTCGCGGATCAGACTGTCTTCGGGCCGCTCGCTCGGCTCGATCTTGCCGCCGGGAAACTCCCACAACCCTGCCATCGGCTTTCCCGGCGGGCGCCGCGTGACGAGCACGCGGCCGTCGGGATCGATGAGCGCGCAGGCGGCGACGATAACGAGCCTCACGGGCGAGCCCGACCGGAACGATAGGCAGCGAGCATTAACGCTCTCCTACTAGGTGTTTGAGCGGCGGTGGCGGCGCAATTAGCAGCTGCTAACTGCGATAATCGCCGTTGATCGCCACGTATTCCTTTGTGAGATCGCAAGTGAGCACACGATCCTCGGCTCGCCCAAGCTTGAGATCGACGGTGAGGTCGATCACGTCCTGCTTCATGTAGGCGGAGGCCGCGGCTTCATCGTAATCGGGATCGCGCGCGCCGGCCGCGGCGACGCGGATGCCGCCGAACCAGATGGCGAGCTTGTCACGCTCCGCCGGCTCCCCGGCCTTGCCGACCGCCATCACCACACGGCCCCAGTTCGCGTCCTCGCCCGCGATCGCGGTTTTCACCAGCGGCGAGTTCGCGATCGACAGCGCGATGCGCCGCGCCGAGCGCTTGGACACCGCGCCCTTCACCGTAATGCGCACGAGCTTGCGCGCGCCCTCGCCGTCGCGCGCGATCTGCTCCGAAAGATCGGCGAGCACCGCATGCAGCGCGCGGCGGAATTCCTTGAGCCGGCGGTCGCCGGCTTTGGCGATCTTCGCTCCGCCGGCGCGGCCGGTGGCGAACAGGAGCAGCGTGTCGGACGTGGAGGTGTCGCCGTCCACCGTCACCGCGTTGAAGGTGTCGACGACCTCGTCCTTCAGCATCGCGCGCAGCGCCGGCGCCGCGATCGCGGCGTCGGTGAACACGAAGGCGAGCATGGTCGCCATGTCCGGCGCGATCATGCCGGCTCCCTTGGCGATGCCGTTGATGCGCACCCGCACCTTGCTGATCCGCGCGGTCGCGGTGGCGAGCTTGGGAAACGTGTCGGTGGTCATGATGGTGCGCGCCGCCGCCTCCCAGCGATCGGCGTCGGCGGACGCCGCCGCCCGGTCGAGCACGGCGGTCACCTTCGCGGCGTCGAGCGGCTCGCCGATCACACCGGTGGAGGCGAGGAACACTTCGTCGGGTTTGCAGCCGGCGGTCTTCGCCGCCGCCCGAGCCGTGGCGAGCGTCCCCTGCCGGCCGGCCTTGCCGGTAAAGGCGTTGGCGTTGCCCGAGTTGACCACCAGCGCCCGCGCCCACCCGCCGCGCAGCTTCTCGCGGCACCATTCCACCGGCGCCGACGGACAGCGCGAGCGCGTAAGCACGCCCGCCACGGTGGTGCCGGCGTCGAGGAGCGCAAGCAGGACGTCGGTGCGATCGGGATACTTGATGCCCGCGGCGACGGTGGAAAGCCGCACGCCGCCCACCGGCGGAAGCTTTGCGATTTCAGCCGGTGCGAGCGGCGAAACGTTCGCCATGGAAGTCGAAGATCACTTCTTGCCCTTGGCGGCGGGCGCGGGAGTTTGGGCGGGCGGTGTCGTGCGCTCGACCTTAGCGGATTCGCGCAGCTTCAGCACGAGGTCCGACTGTGCCTTGCGCACAAGAAACTGCTCGATCTGGTCCTTGACCTGCTCGAATATCGGCACCGGCTTCTTCCGCCTGTCCTCGAGCTTGATCACGTGCCAGCCGAACTGGGTTTTCACCGGATCGGAGATATCGCCCGGCTTCATCTTGAAGGCGGCGTCGGCAAACTCGGCCACCATCTGGTCCTTGGTGAAGTAGCCGAGGTCGCCGCCCTCGGCGGCGCCCGGATCCTTGGAATATTCCTTGGCGAGCGCGGCGAAATCGCCGCCGGCCGTCAGCTTGGCGATCACTTCCTTCGCCTTGTCCTCGCTGTCGACCAGGATATGGCGGGCGCGCACTTCCTCCTCGGGCGTTAGCTTGCTCACGGACTCTTCGTAGAGCTTGCGCATCGCTTCCTCGGTAACGGCGCCCTTGCTCGCCTGGTCGAGGAGCGCTTCCATCAGCACCTTGCTGCGCACGAACGCGAGCTTCCGCGCGAAGCCCGGCGCGTCCTGCATCTTCTGCGCCTCGGCGGCGGTGGCGAGGATGGTGACGTCGATGAGATAGGCGAGCAGCGCATCGCGCCTCGCCTCGGCGGCGCCGGGCGGCAGACTCTGGCCGATGTCGGCCTCGGCGAGCGCGAGATCACTCTCGCGGATCTCGACGCCGCTCACTTTCGCGAGCACCGGGTCGCTTGCCGACTGGGCGGCAGCCGACAACGCGCTCAAGCACGCGACGGCAGCGACGAGCGCAAGGGCAATCGATTGGCGACGAATAGGCATGCGCAATCCTTGGGGAAGTGGCGGAGGGTCGGCGGGGCGCAACGTGACGCAATCCTTTGACTGAAACAAGGCTGATGAATCGCCGCAAAGCCAGCAATTGACAAGGCTTTGGGCCCTACCTATGTCTCCGCGGTCTCGCCGGCCACGCCAAGTGTGACGCTGCTAGAAGCGGTGTCGCGATTTTGCCCCATCAAGCGTGTCGATCGGGCTATGACCCGGAAGCCGGCGGCCCGTCGCCGGCTCCTTGTCGCAAGCTGACGGGCAACGAGGAATGATCCCGCGATGATCGGCGCGCTCGCCCGTAAGTTTTTCGGCTCGGCCAACGAGCGCCGCATCCGCGCCTACCAGCCGTTCGTCGACGAGATCAACGCGCTCGAGCCCGAGCTCGTGAAGCTCAGCGACGAGCAATTGCGCGCCCGCACCGACGATTTCCGCGCCCAGGTCGCCGCCGGCACCTCGCTCGACGACCTCCTCATCCCCGCTTTCGCCACCGTGCGCGAGGCGGCCAAGCGCACGCTGGGCCAGCGCCACTTCGACGTGCAGCTCGTGGGCGGCATGGTGCTGCACGAAGGCAAGATTGCTGAGATGAAGACCGGCGAAGGCAAGACGCTGGTGGCCACCCTTGCCGTCTACCTCAATGCGCTGGCCGCCAAGGGCGTCCACGTCGTCACCGTCAACGACTACCTAGCCCGGCGCGACTCCGAATGGATGGGCCAGATCTACGCGTTTCTCGGGCTCACCGTCGGCGTCATCGTGCACGGCATGGACGACGACGAGCGCAGAGTCGCCTACGCCGCCGACGTCACCTACGGCACCAATAACGAGCTCGGCTTCGACTATCTGCGCGACAATATGAAGTACGAGCTGCCGCAGATGGTGCAGCGCGGCCACAACTACGCGATCGTCGACGAGGTCGACTCGATCCTGGTCGACGAGGCGCGCACGCCGCTGATCATCTCCGGCCCGCTCGACGACCGCTCGGATTTCTACAACACCATCGACACGTTCATCCCCAAGCTCGACAAACCCGACTACGAGGTCGACGAGAAGCAGCGCACCGTCACCATGACGGAGCAGGGCACCGAGAAGATGGAGCAGGCGCTGCAGGCAGCGGGTCTGCTCAAGTCGCAGTCGCTCTACGACATCGAGAACGTCTCGGTCGTCCACCACGTGAACCAGGGCCTTCGCGCCCACAGGCTGTTCCACCGCGATCGCGACTACATCGTCAAGAACGACGAGGTCATCATCATCGACGAGTTCACCGGCCGCATGATGCCCGGCCGGCGCTACTCCGAGGGCCTGCACCAGGCGCTCGAGGCCAAGGAGCACGTCACCATCCAGCCCGAGAACCAGACGCTCGCCTCGATCACCTTCCAGAACTACTTCCGGCTCTACGGCAAGCTCGCCGGCATGACCGGCACGGCCTCCACCGAGGCCGACGAGTTCATGGACATCTACAAGCTCGACGTGGTCGAGGTGCCGACCAACCTGCCGGTCAACCGCACCGACGAGCACGATGAGGTCTACCGCACGGCGGCCGAGAAGTACGAGGCCATCATCGCTTTCATCGACGAGGCGAGGACTCGCGGCCAGCCTATGCTCGTGGGCACCACGTCGATCGAGAAGTCGGAGCTTCTCGCCGAGCTCCTGAAGAAGCGCGGCTATGAGCAGCACGATTTCTCCGATCCCGACGCATTCGCCGTGCTCTACGACGGCGAGAGCGCCAAGAAGCCGAAGGTGTTCGCCGTCCTCAACGCCCGCTACCACGAGCAGGAGGCGAGCATCATCGCCCAGGCCGGTGTTCCGGGGGCGATCACCATCGCCACCAACATGGCCGGCCGCGGCACCGACATCCAGCTCGGCGGCAATCCCGACATGCGCATCCGCCGGGAGCTCGGCGACATGGAAGCGGGGTCGCAGCGCGCCGCTCGCGAGAAGGACATTCGCGAATCGGTCCAGCGCCTGAAGGACAAGGCAATCGCCGCCGGCGGCCTATGCGTGGTCGGCACCGAGCGCCACGAGGCGCGGCGCATCGACAACCAGCTGCGCGGCCGTTCCGGCCGCCAGGGCGACCCCGGCCGCTCCAAGTTCTTCCTTTCGCTGGAAGACGACCTGATGCGCATCTTCGCCTCCGATCAGCTCGGCGGCATGCTGCAGAAGCTCGGCCTCAAGGACGGCGAGGCCATCGTCCATCCCTGGATCAACAAGGCGCTGGAGAAGGCGCAGCAGAAGGTCGAGGCGCGCAACTTCGACATCCGCAAGAACCTGCTCAAGTACGACGACGTGATGAACGATCAGCGCAAGGTCGTGTTCGAGCAGCGCATCGAGCTGATGCGCGAGCAGGACGTCTCCACCACCGTCACCGACATGCGCCACTCGGTGATCGATGAGCTGGTCGCCAAGCACATCCCGGAGAACGCCTATCCCGAGCAGTGGGACGCGGCCGGCCTCAAGGAGGCGATCCACAACGTGCTCGCGCTCGATCTGCCGATCGAGGCGTGGGCCAAGGAAGAAGGCATCGCGGACGAGGAGGTGCGCGAGCGCATCCTGCGCGCCGCCGACGAGTTCATGGCCGCCAAGGCCGCGAAGTACGGCGGCGAGATCATGCGCTACGTCGAGAAGTCGCTCCTGTTGCAGACCCTCGACCACTTGTGGCGCGAGCACCTCGTCACGCTCGAGCACCTGCGCCACGTGATCGGCTTTCGCGGCTACGCCCAGCGCGATCCGCTCAATGAATACAAGTCAGAGGCCTTCACGCTGTTCGAGACCATGCTGGAGCGCCTGCGCGAAGCGGTGGCCGCCCAGCTCATGCGGGTCGAAATTGTGCAGTCGCCGCCGACGGCGACCGATCTGCCGCCCATGCAGGCGCACCACGTTAATCCGCTCACCGGCGAGGACGAGCTCGCGCTCGCCGGCAACGGCAACGGCGGCAAGACCGCGGCCAAGCGCGATCCCAAGAACCCGGCGACGTGGGGCAAGGTCGGCCGCAACGAAGTGTGCCCGTGCGGCTCGGGCAAGAAGTACAAGCACTGCCACGGCCGCTTCTCTTAAGTAGAGCGGCCGTCGTCGCGCGCCGTAACGCGCGCTCTAGCTCAGTTCTGCTGGAAGGATGAAAAGCCGCCGTGCTGGCGGATCGGCTGCGCGCCGCGCATGTTGGCTTTCGCCTGCTCGTCTTCGTCCTCATCCCGCGGCGCGGGCTTCGGCGCGCGGCCGTTGGCGCGCGCGCTCTGCGACTTGGAGGCGACGGCGGGACGCCGCGGCGGTAGCGGGACGTCCTTCGCGGCCAGCGGCGTGGTGGCGCGCGGCTCGTCGTCGAAACCGAGCAGGCGCCGGATCGAGAGGCTCGATCCCCAATTGGAGGCCGACGCGAACACCGGCGTCTGGTTCGGCTGCGCCTCGTTCACCGGCGCGGCGGTTCCCGTCGAGCCTTCGCCTTCCCGGGTCGTCGGTTGCGCCACAATGCGCTGGCCGTCGTAGCCCGTGAACCAATTCTGTGGCTGCAGCCGCGAAGCGAACGCCGGGTTGGTGCCGCCGTCGCGGCCGGTGCGTACCGGCAGCGTCGGAACGTTGCGGGATTCGAGCACCGCGAACTCGCGCTCGTCATTCTGCCGCTTCGCCCGCACCGCCGACGCGATCTCCGCCGGGATGTCGTAGGCGGGACACGCCCGCATCGGATTGAACACCTTGGACATGTCGTGCGGGATTCCGTTGAACACGTAGCGCTGGCCGCACACGTCGATCTTCGGCTCCAACCCGCTCACCTCGAATTGGTCACTACCTTCCTTGAGCATGCGCCAGAAGGAGAGATGCGGGCTGTTGCGGTGGCTGGCGAGGTTCTGCGCCGTCATGTGGAACGGAAGCGCCTGCACCTGGAAGGCGAGCTGGCCGCCGTCGAAGGCTTCGCGGGCGAGCGCGAAGATCTCCTGGATCTGCTCGTCGGTCATGGCGTAGCAGCCGCGCGACGAGCAGTCGCCGTGGACCATCAGGAAGGCGCCGGTGCGCCCGAGCGATTGGTCGAAGGCGTTGGGGAAGCCGAGGTTGAAGGCGAGGTGATAGTTCGAGTGCGGGTTCATCAGCTCGGGCGTGATGGCGTAGAAGCCTTCCGGCGCCTGCCGGTCGCCTTCCTTGACCTTGGGCCCGAGCTCGCCCGACCAGCGGCAGATGGGGTAAGTCTTGAGATGGGCGTAGCGCCCTTCCCGCGTCTGCTTCCAGACCTGGAGCTCCGCCTCCTCCTTGTAGATGCGCAGAAGGATCGGGGACTGCTTGTCCATCCCCTTTTCCTCGAGCAGCGCCACCGTCTGCGCCGAGAGGGGCGCCAGGTGCTTGGCGCCACTGTTGGACACGCCGACGGAGTCGGCGACGCACGCGGAAAGCAAAAGCCCGGCACTCGCGGCGACGGCCGCGGCACGGGCGAGAGAGAGGATGGACCGGCTCAACGCGACACTCCTGAGCCCCACTGGGAAGACCACCATCATTGCTAAAGCGTTACCCTTGACGAGGGGTTACCGCAAGCGACCGGGGCGGAAGGACCCGCGTTATGGTGGATGGATCCGTCGCCCCGAATCCTCCGAATTCCCCTATAGATTCCGACCAATTGCGAGGAATTTTTGTTCTCGCCGGGCCCGTATTTCCTGGCGCGACAGGCCGTGCAAGCCGTCCAGCGCCCCCGCGATGGCCTCGCCGGCCGCCGCAATCGCCGCCTCTGGGTGGCGATGGGCGCCCCCCGCGGGCTCCGCCACAATCCCGTCGACGATGCCGAAGCGCACGAGGTCCGGCGCCGTGATCTTCATGTTGGTGGCCGCCTCCTGGGCCTTGGTGGTATCGCGCCACAGGATCGAGGCCGCGCCCTCCGGCGAGATCACGCTGTAGATCGAGTGCTCCATCATCAGCACCACGTTGGCCGTGGCGATGGCGATGGCGCCACCCGAGCCGCCTTCGCCGATGATCAGCGCCACATTGGGCACGCCGAGCGTGAGACACGCCGCGGTCGAGCGCGCGATCGCCTCGGCCTGGCCGCGCTCCTCAGCGCCGATGCCCGGATAGGCGCCGGCCGTGTCGATGAGCGAGATCACCGGTATCTCGAAGCGATCGGCCATCTCCATCAGCCGCACCGCCTTGCGGTAGCCTTCGGGCTTCGCCATGCCGAAGTTGTGCTTGATGCGCTCCTCGGTGCTCGAGCCTTTCTCGTGTCCGATCAGGCAGACGCTCGAGCCGCGGAAGCGGCCGAAGCCGCCCTGGATCGCCTCGTCGTCGCCGAACTTGCGGTCGCCGGCAAGCGGGGTGAATTCGGTGAACAGGCGTTGGACGTAGTGGGAAAAATGCGGCCGCTCGGGATGGCGCGCCACGAGCATGCGCTGCCAGGGCGTGAGGTTGGCGTAGAGATCCTTGAGCGCCTGGGCGGCCTTGGTCTCTAACCTCGTCACCTCTTCGCCGATAGCGACCGCGTCGCCGCCCGCGGAAAGAGTGCGCAGTTCCTCGAGCTTGGCTTCGAGTTCGGCAACTGGCTTTTCGAAATCGAGATAGGTGCGCATGGAATGCTGTCGGCGGCGAAGCTGCCCGCCGGCGGCGGGGTTAGTCAAGCGCGAGCGCCGCGATCAATCGTCGGTGAGGGGGTGCAGGTCGCGCACCAGGCTTTTCAGGCGCTCGTCGAGCACGTGGGTATAGATCTGGGTCGTGGAAACGTCGGCGTGGCCGAGAAGCGCCTGCACCACGCGCAAATCAGCGCCGTTCGCCAGCAAATGGCTGGCAAAGGCGTGGCGCAGCACGTGCGGGCTGACCTTGGCCGGATCGAGGCCGGCGTCCGCAGCGAGCTCCTTCAGCTCGCGCGCCACGTGTTGGCGTGTCACGTGGCCGCTTTCCCCGAACGAGGGGAAGAGCCAGCGCGAGGTCGCGGCGCTGGCCTCCTTGCGCAGATCGAGATAGGCGCGCATGGCGCGCCGCGCCGCCTCGCCGAGTGGAACCAGCCGTTCCTTGCCGCCCTTGCCGCGCACGAACAGCGTCTCCTCGCCGCGCGCGGCGGAAGCGGGCAGCGCCACAAGCTCGGACACGCGCAGACCTGTGGCGTAGAGCACCTCCAACAGGCACGCGAGCCGCGCCGCGCGTATCCGCTCCGCCGACCGGGATTCGGGCGCGCCGGCCGCCGCGTGCGCAACGTCGAGGAGCCGCGTCACCTGGTCGACGCTGAGCACCTTCGGCAGCCGCCGTCCGCGCCGTGGTCCTTCGAGCACAGCGGCAGGATCGTCCTTGCGCTTGCCTTCGGCATAGAGGAAGCGGTGAAGCTGGCGGATCGCGGAAAGCCGCCGCGCCACCGACGCCGGCGCCAGGTGCCGGCGCGCGAGCGCCGCGAGGTAGCCGCGCACGTCGTCGGTGTCGGCGCTCGCCACGTCGCGGCCCTCGCCGGCGAGGAACGCCGAATAGTCATCGAGATCGCGACGGTAGGCATCGAGCGTATGGCGGCTCGCGCCCCGCTCGGTCGCGATCATGTCGAGGAAAAGGTCGACCGGGACGCCGCGGATTACCTTTGGCTTCGCGCTCACTTGCCGAGCCGGTCGGCTGGGATCGTCACGATGATTTCACGCGGCTGCGGCTCAACCAGATTGGCGAGCGCCCATATCCCGGCGTAACCCAGGCCGGCGAGGACGACCAAGATGACAAGGAATTTGATGACGCTGGGCATGCCGGATCTGTCCCGCCTCGGGGCGCCGCTCGGCAGCCGAAGCAGGCCCGGTTTCGGGGTTTGCAGGCAAAAGGTTGCCCGGTCAAGGGGATGATGTAGGTTCCGCCGCAATCGGGCGACGCCATGAGCATGAAGGTCAACGATAGTCCGCTGGATGCCGACGCGCTGCGCGCGCGCCTCGGCCGGCGCGCCGTCGTGCTGGTCGGCATGCCCGGCTCGGGCAAGAGCTCGATCGGCCGGCGGCTGGCGCAACGCCTCGGGCTTCCGTTCGCCGACGCTGACGCCGAAATCGAAGAGGCCGCCGGAATGTCCATCAGCGACATCTTCGCCTCTCGCAGCGAAGGGGAATTCCGCGCCGGCGAGGCGCGGGTGATCGCGCGCCTGATCGACGAGCGGTCGCGCATTATCGCCACCGGCGGCGGCGCCTTCATGAACGCCGACACCCGCGCGCTGGTGGGAGCCCGCGCCGTCTCCATTTGGCTCAAGGCCGAAATCCCGGTGCTGCTGCGCCGCGTCAAGCGCAAGAGCGACCGTCCGCTGCTGCGGACTCCCGACCCCGAGGGAACGCTCCGGAGGCTCTTGAGCGAACGGGAATCGACCTATGCCCGGGCGGACATCGTAATTCCTTCCCACGAGGGCCCGCACGAGGCGGTGGTGGAAGCGATCGTCACGGCGCTCGACCGCCATCTCGCGGCCGCCGAGGCCACGCCATGAATACCAAGACGGACGTCGCGCTCGCGCCGGAAACCGTGCGCGTCGACCTCGGGGCCCGCGCCTATGACGTGGTCGTGGGCGACAATCTCCTCGACGAGGCCGGCGACCGCATCGCCCGCCTCAAGCCCGGGGCGAAATGCGCCATCGTCACCGACGAGACGGTGGCGGAGCTGCACCTGCGCCGCCTCGAGCGCTCGCTGAAGGTCAACGGCCTGCAATCCGTCTCGATCGTGGTGCCGGCGGGCGAGGCGTCGAAGAGCCTCGCCACGCTCGAGCGCGTGCTCGACGAGCTCCTCGTGGCCCGCGTCGAGCGCGGCGATCTCGTGGTGGCGCTGGGCGGCGGCGTCATGGGCGACCTCGCGGGCTTCGCCGCGGCCATCGCCTTGCGCGGCATCGGCCTCGTGCAGATCCCGACCACGCTCCTCGCCCAGGTCGACTCCTCGGTGGGCGGCAAGACCGGCATCGATAGCCGCCATGGCAAGAACCTGATCGGCGCCTTCCATCAGCCGCTCCTCGTGCTCGCGGACCTGAAGACGCTCGACACCCTCTCGCGCCGGGACTTCCGCGCCGGCTACGCCGAGGTTGCGAAGTACGGGCTGATCAACGATTCCGGCTTCTTCGTCTGGCTCGAGGCGCACTGGCAGGAAATCTTCGCCGGCGGCGCGGCGCGGGCGCGCGCCGTCGCCACGAGCTGCCGCGCCAAGGCCGCGATCGTTGCCCGCGACGAGCGCGAAGCGGGTGAGCGGGCGCTCCTCAACCTCGGCCACACCTTCGGCCACGCGCTGGAATCGGCGACCGGCTATTCCGACCGCCTGCTGCACGGCGAGGGCGTGGCGCTCGGCATCGTGCTCGCCTTCAAGCTCTCCGCCCACCTCGGCCACACCGACGCCGCGACGGCCGAGCGCGTGGTCGCGCACTTCGCCGCCGTCGGGCTGCCGACCAAGCTCGCCTTTCTCGGCGACGCGCTGCCGACCACCGACCGCATCGTCGAGCTCATGGCCCAGGACAAGAAGGTGCGCGGCGGCAAGCTCGTGTTCGTACTCGTGCGCGGCATCGGACAGGCGTTCGTCGCAGCGGACGTCGACCTAAAGGAGCTCCGCGCCGTGCTCGAGGCCGCGCGCAGCGAGACCTAAATGGACTCGATCACCACAGCCGACGTCGTCTCCATCGTCGCGATCGCCATCTGCCTGCTCTTGTCGTTCTTTTTCTCAGGCAGCGAGACCGCGCTGACCGCGTCGTCGCGCGCCCGCATGACGGCGCTCGAAGGCAACGGCGACGGGCGCGCCCGCCTGGTCAACCGGTTGATGGCGCAGCGCGAGCGGCTGATCGGCGCGCTCTTGCTCGGCAACAACCTCGCCACCATCGCCGCCTCCTCGCTCGCCACCGGCATTTTGCTCTTTTGGTTCGGCGACGTGGGCATCGTCTATGCCACCGTGGTCATGACCGTGATCATCGTGGTGTTCTCCGAGTTGCTGCCGAAAACTATCGCCATCAATCATCCCGATCGCGCGTCGCTCCTGGTCGCGCGTCCCATAGCCGCCTTCGTGGCGCTGCTCGGGCCGGTGACGCTCGCCATGGAGGCGTTCGTGCGCTGGGTGCTGCGACTGGTGGGCGTCAGGCTGGGCTCGATCGAGAACGTGCTCTCCGGCCACGACGAGCTGCGCGGCGCCGTCGACGTGCTGCACCGCGAGGGCAGCGTGGTGAAGGCCGACCGCGACATGTTCGGCGGCGTGCTGGATCTGCGCGAGCTGCATCTCTCCGACGTGATGGTCCACCGCACCAAGATGGCGGCGGTGAACGCCGACGACGCGGCGGAGGAGATCGTGCGCGGCGTGCTCGCCGCCGCCTATACCCGCGTGCCGCTGTGGCGCGGGACACCAGAGAACATCGTCGGCGTCCTACACGTGAAGGATATCCTGCGCGCCTTCGACGAGGTGGAGGGCGACGCCGACAAGATCGACATCGCCTCGATCACGCTGCCGCCGTGGTTCGTGCCCGACACGACCACGCTGCACGACCAGTTGCGCGCCTTCCTGCGGCGGAAAACCCACTTCGCCCTTGTCGTCGACGAGTACGGCGAGGTGATGGGTCTCGTCACGCTGGAGGACATCCTGGAGGAGATCGTCGGCGACATCGCCGACGAGCACGACGTGGCGCTCACCGGAGTGCGGCCGCAGCCGGACGGCTCGGTCACCGTCGACGGCGGCGTGCCGATCCGCGACCTGAATCGCGCCATGGATTGGAACCTGCCTGATGAAGGCGCCACCACCATCGCCGGCCTCGTCATTCACGAGGCCCGCCTCATCCCCGAGGCCGGTCAGACGTTCACCTTCCACGGCTTCCGCTTCCAGGTGCTGCGCAAGAATCGCAACCGCGTGACCCTGATCCGCATCAAGCCACTGCCGCGCGCCGAGCCCGCGCCGGCCGGCAAGGCCGCCTGACCTACTCTCCCGGCGCCTTGGCTTCGATGGCGAGCGCGTGCAGCCCGGCGGCGATCTCGCCCACGAGCAGCGCGTTGACCTTGCGGTGGCGCTCGAGCCGGTTGAGGCCGCGAAAGGCGTCGGCGGCGATCACCACGCGGACGTGCGTGGTCTTGCCGGGTACCGCGCCGGCGTGGCCGGCGTGCTTGCCGCTCTCGTCGATCACCTCGAGGCGGTCGGGCGCAAGCGCGAGAGAGAGCAGGTCGTGGATACGGTCGGTGGTGTTCATGCCCTGTTATAGCCCTGCAACGCAGCGTTCCTTGTGCCGCCTTCCGGCGAGCCCCATACTCCAGGCATGAAGCTCGACTCGCCCATCTTCGACCGCATCCGGGTGAAGCCCGACAAGGAGAGGCCGCGCCGGCGCACGGCGCCCGACTGCGACTGGCCGGGCTGCAGCAAGGCCGCGACCCACCGCGCCCCCAAGGGACGCGGTCACGAGGGCGAACACTGGCGCTACTGCCTCGACCACGTCCGTATGTACAACCAATCCTACAACTACTTCGCCGGCATGCCCGACGCCGCCGTCCAGGCCTACCAAAAGGACGCGGTGACCGGCCATCGGCCGACCTGGAAGCTCGGGCAGAATGCCTCCCGCCGCGCCGGGGGTGCCCCCAAGAACGGCGCCGGTGGGGGTGCGGGTTTTGCCGGCTGGGATGTGCACGACCCCTTCGGGTTTTTCGAGGGGGAAACGGGCTCCGGGTCCCGGCATTCCGATACCCCCGGAAACCGCTTGATTCGCAACGCCGAGCGCAAGGCGTTCGGCGTGCTGGACCTTGAAACCGACTCCGCCAAGACCGAAATAAAGGCTCGTTTCAAGGAGTTGGTAAAACGCCACCATCCCGACGCCAACGGCGGCGACCGCTCCAGCGAGGATCGGCTCCGGGACGTCATCCAGGCCTACAACTATCTAAAGTCGGTCGGATTCTGCTAAAAACCCCCGTTCCGGTATCCCTGTTCGAATCAACTTGCCGTCCTGACGGCGAGGTAGGACTCCCGATGACTGCCCTCGAACCGCTCGCGCCCCTGCCCGACATGAAGGTCTCCGTGCGGCAGGTCTTCGGCCTCGACGTAGACCTGGAGGTGCCTGCCTTTTCCGCGGCCGAGGAGCATGTGCCGGACGTGGATCCGGACTACGTGTTCGACCGTGACACCACCCTCGCGATCTTGGCCGGTTTCGCCCATAACCGCCGCGTCCTGGTCGCCGGGTACCACGGCACCGGCAAGTCGACCCATATCGAGCAGGTGGCGGCGCGCCTCAACTGGCCGTGCGTGCGCGTCAACCTGGACAGCCACATCAGCCGTATCGACCTCGTCGGCAAGGACGCGATCGTGCTCAAGGAAGGCATGCAGGTCACCGAGTTCCGTGACGGCATGCTGCCCTGGGCGCTCCAGCGCAACATCGCGCTCTGCTTCGACGAGTATGACGCCGGCCGCCCCGACGTGATGTTCGTGATCCAACGCGTGCTCGAGGTCTCGGGCAAGCTCACGTTGCTCGACCAGAACAAGGTCATCCGCCCGCATCCGGCGTTCCGCCTGTTCGCCACCGCCAACACCGTCGGCCTCGGCGACACCACCGGTCTCTATCACGGCACCCAGCAGATCAATCAGGGCCAGATGGACCGCTGGTCGATCGTGACCACGCTCAATTATCTGCCGCACGACCGGGAAGTGGACATCGTGCTGGCCAAGGCGCCGAAGTACCGCACGCCGGAGGGACGCGACACGATCGCGAAGATGGTGCGCGTCGCCGACTTGACCCGCTCGGCGTTCGTCAATGGCGATCTCTCGACGGTGATGAGCCCGCGCACGGTCATCACCTGGGCGGAGAACGCGGAAATCTTCGGCGATCTCGGCTTTGCCTTCCGCCTCACCTTCGTGAACAAGTGCGACGAGCTGGAGCGGCCGCTGGTCGCCGAGTTCTACCAGCGCTGCCTCGGCCGCGAGCTGCCGGAATCGACGGTCAACGTCGCGTTGTCCTAATGACCATCTCCAATACGACGCGTAACAAGGCGGCGGAAGCGCCGGCCGAACCGTTCAAGCGCGCCGTCGCCAGCTGCCTGCGCGCCATCGCCGGCAAGCCTGAGCTCGAGGTCGGCTTTGCCGCCGAGCGCCCGGCGCTCGCCCCCGGTCGTGCGCGGCTTCCCGAGCCGCCGCGCCGCATGACCCGCGCCGACGCCGCCATTCTGCGCGGCCACGCCGATTCCATGGCCTTGCGCGTCGCCTGCCATAACGCCGCGCTACACCGCCGCATGCTGCCCGAGGGCGAAGCGGCACGGGCCGTGTTCGAGGCGGTGGAGCAGGCCCGGGTGGAAGCTATCGGCGCCCGGCGCATGAGCGGCGTCGCCTCCAACCTCGCCGCCAAGCTCGAGGACCACTATCACCGGGGCAACTTCGAGGACATCAGCGAGCGCGCCGACGCGCCGCTCGAGGACGCGCTCGCCATGCTCGTGCGCCAGCGCCTCACCGGCCACGAGCCGCCGCCCGCCGCCCGCAAGGTCGTGGAGCTGTGGCGCGAGTTCGTGGAGGCCCGCGCCGACCGCGACCTCGACCGGCTCGCCCGCCGGGTCGACGACCAGCGCGCCTTCGCCGAGGCGGTCCACGATCTGCTCTCCTCGCTCGATATGGGCGAGGACCGCCTGTCGGAGCGTGACGACGCCGACGACGACAAGGAGGAGCAGCGCGACGATAGCGGCCAGGATGGCCGCACCGACCGCGAGGACTCTGCCGAGGGAGCGTCCGCCGAGGAGGCCAAGCTCGCCGCCGACGACGTGAGCGAGTCGTCGACCGACGCCGACAATGCGCCCGACGCCGACCGCCCGCAGGATCTGGAAGCCGGCGATTCCCGCGACGCCGCCGAGCCGTGGCGGCCGCGCCATCCGCTCGGCAACGAGCCGCGCGCGCCCGACTACCGGGCGTTCGCCAGCCGCTTCGACGAGATCACCGGCGCCGAGAACCTGTGCGATCCCGAGGAGCTCACGCGGCTCCGCTCCTATCTCGACAAGCAGCTGCAGCACCTGCAGGGGGTAGTGGCGCGCCTCGCCAACCGGCTGCAACGCCGGCTGTTGGCGCAGCAGAACCGCGCCTGGGACTTCGACCTCGAGGAAGGCATGCTCGATCCGGCCCGCCTGTCGCGGGTGATCGTCGACCCGTTCCAGCCGCTTTCCTTCAAGCAGGAGCGCGACACCGACTTCCGCGACACGGTGGTGACGCTGCTGCTCGACAATTCCGGCTCGATGCGCGGCCGACCCATCACCGTCGCCGCCACCTGCGCCGACATCCTCGCCCGCACGCTGGAACGCTGCGGCGTCAAGGTCGAGATCCTCGGCTTCACCACGCGCGCCTGGAAGGGCGGGCAATCGCGCGAGGCGTGGCTCGCGGCGAACAAGCCTGCCAACCCCGGCCGGCTCAACGACCTGCGTCACATCATCTACAAGTCGGCGGACGCGCCGTGGCGGCGCGCGCGCAAGAATCTCGGCCTCATGATGCGCGAGGGCCTGCTCAAGGAGAACATCGACGGCGAGGCGCTCGATTGGGCGCACCGCCGCCTGCTCGCCCGGCCGGAAAGCCGCAAGATCCTCATGATGATCTCCGACGGCGCGCCGGTCGACGACTCCACGCTTTCGGTCAACTCCGGCAATTACCTCGAGCGTCACCTGCGCTGGGTGATCGAGGAGATCGAGACCCGTTCCCCGGTCGAGTTGCTCGCCATCGGCATCGGCCACGACGTGACGCGCTACTATCGGCGCGCCGTCACCATCGTCGACGCCGAGGAGCTTGGCGGCGCCATGACCGATAAGCTCGCCGAGCTGTTCGACGAGCAGGCGCAGGCGACGACGCACGGGCGGCCGCGGCGGAGACGCGCCGCGTGATCGCAACCCCTATTTGGCCGGCGTCGTTCTCGGCCGGTTTGTCGAATCTTCTGCGCATTTTGCTGATCGGGGCGCTCGCTTTCGCGGCGCCCGC
>Ga0209118_1000506_pt1 | contig 21489 bp, 16 predicted proteins | sample BlaSpr_A8_Ref_M1_FD_187988 | JGI IMG/M metagenome (GOLD analysis project Ga0209118, IMG submission 187988) | Forest soil microbial communities from Thunder Bay, Ontario, Canada - Black Spruce, Ontario site 2_A8_Ref_M1 (SPAdes) (version 2) | ecosystem: Environmental > Terrestrial > Soil > Boreal...
GCGCGCGCCACATACTGGTCGTAGATCCATCGGTAGGTCTTCTCGAGACCTATCCGCAGGGTAGTATTCGGTTCCCAGTTGAGATATTCCTTGATCAGAGTGTTATCACTGTTTCGGCCGTTCACACCCTTGGGTGCGCTGAGATCGTAGGTACGCATCAGCTTGATACCAGCTATTTCCTCAACGATGCCAACCAATTGGTTGATAGTCACGGCTTCACTCGAGCCGAGATTGATGGGTTCGAGAACCTCGGAATTCATGATCAGATTGATGCCTTTGATGCAGTCCTTAATAAACATGAAGCTACGGGTTTGGTTGCCGGGGCCCCAGATATCGATTTCGTGCTTACCGGATACCTTTGCTTCGATTACTTTCCGGCAGATCGCGGCCGGAGCCTTCTCACGCCCCCCATACCATGTGCCCCACGGTCCATAGACGTTGTGGAAACGGGCAACGCGCGTGTAGAGACCAAAATCTTCGCGGAAGTGCCGGCACATGCGCTCGGAAAATAGCTTTTCCCATCCATAACCATCTTCGGCAAGAGCCGGATAGGCATCCGCTTCCTTAAGTGACGGCGCCTCGAATGTTTTCTGTTTGTCCCCGTTGTATACACAAGCCGAAGAGGAGTAGAAAAACCTCTTTACTCTGTATTTCAGGGCCGCCTGCAACATGTGGGTGTTGATCAGTACAGAAAGCATACAGAGGGCTTTGTTGCGCTCGATGAAACCCATCCCTCCCATATTTGCGGCGAGATTGTAAACTTCGTAGGCATCCTTGGATGCTATCTCGCAGTTTTCTCTAAGATTCAGGTCCAGCGAGAGATTCTCGACATCGTCGAAGCGCTGGTACCACTCCTCGAGCGGTTTAATGTCCACGGCCCTAATCCGCTTGTAGCCTTGGGTACGGAGAGTCGATATTAAATTCCCTCCGATGAAACCACCCGCTCCAGTGACAACAACGAGATTGTAGTTTCCCATTGTCATCCCTCCTTGAACAATTTAAAGATAACGTTAGCTCTGCTAGACAATATGGCTATTCGAAAAATAAACCTAAGACATTAACTAGTCCATGCGTGCCACCAAATAACTGGTGTTCTGTCCCACAATTAACTGACATTAGCATTGCTGGGGATATAGGCAGTCCGGGACTGGAGGTACGCTCGCTGTGGATGAGGATTCTATCAATCGAATTTCCTCCATCCTAAAAATTCCAGCCCTACATAACCAATGAATTGAGAACCGTACAAAAGATAACGTTTCCAGAGCCTTCGCGGCTCCATGAGCAAGCGAAAGAGCCACTCGAGTCCGTGCTCGCGTATCCATCGCGGAGCTTGCCGAACCCTTCCGCTATTCAGATCAAAAGCCGCGCCGACGCCGAGCATCACCGGAACTCGCAGCGTGTTTCTGCGTTCGTACATCCACCGCTCCTGTTTGGGCGTGCTTAATCCCACCCACAAGACATCCGGAGCAGTCTTGTTGATCAATGTTGCCACTTCTTCCGACTCTGCCAGCGTCAGCGGCCGGAATGGTGGGGAGTAGGTTCCTACCACCCGCACGCCCTGCCGGTCCGTCAGGATTCTTGCCAGGAGTTCCGGCACGCCGGGCGCCCCACCATAAAGGAAGTGCCGGTAGCGTGACCCCGTTTCGCGGCAGAAGGTTTCCATGAGCTCGGGGCCATAGACGCGGCGTTTTAAGGCGTGTCCGCGCCAGCGCGCCACCCATACCAGCGGCATGCCATCAGGCACGACCATGTCCGCCGCGTTGAGAATTTCTTTAAAGCCCGGATCGTGCTGCGCCTCCGTTACTCCATGCATCCCCGTCACGGCCACGAAATGGCACACCGCCCGCTCGCGAATCCACGCTTCCATCTGCGCCACAACGTCCGGGATCTGCACCGCGTCCACCCGCACTCCGAGGACATTGAATGCAGTATGCGTCCGAGAACTAGCCAACGAGGGAGGTTCCGTTGTCACGAACATTCCGCCTTGTACGCCGCGACTAGCAAATTGGCACAGACAAGCACACCCATTCGCTTCACTCCAGCCTCTGGGAAGAGCCGCTGAAGGTCCGTCGCCGAGACATGTTGCACAGGCATGTACTTCTCCCATTCAGATCCTCCGGCGAACGAGGGTCACCGATCACCGCACTGCTTCCACAAAAAGAGATTCTTCGCGGCGCTCGATACGATCGAGATCAGGACACCGTCCCCTACGGAAGGCTTCTCTCATAATCTTTTGGAACCCGGCATCCTCCAGGCTCTTCCGGAGCGAGAACTCGTTATAGTGCCAGTGGTGCATGTTCTTGGCCGATCTCTGATTCGGCTCGAATAACTCTTCGAGAAATGCCTCCGGATGCTCCGGAACGTACTTCTTGATGATCTTGTCCAGGTCGGGCACAGCAATGCGAAGGACTCCTCCGGGTTTTAGTACGCGATGGACCTCACGCAAGCAAAACCTCGCCTCGTTCGGATGGAGATGTTCAAGCATGTGAGAGGAGTAGACGTAGTCAAAAGCTTCATTCGGAAAGCAAAATTCTCGTGCAACGTTCAAATACCGAAGCCTCGCAAATATCCCAGCCCGGTGTTGCCCATAGCGGTGCTCGGAAAGCACGCCCACTTTGTGCAACAGCAAAGCGAAGCCGCGTACCTTCGCCACAAAGAGGTGCGGCGTGATGTCCGTATTCACCCAATTCTCAAGCCCCTGGTCAAACGCGCCGAGTTGAAGCTTTTGCATGCTGGAAGCCTCGTTAGGGTGTTCCGCTCGGGAGTGACACACCCGGTCCCGTGCGGAGCGCCCAGCGCTCTTGTGTTCCACCGGCTTCCTTCTTCTGGGCCAAGACCAGACCATAGATCTGCATGAGGCGCGCGTAATTACGCTCGGAGTTGTAGTGCGCCTCGTACTCCGCGCGAGCCTCCTTGCGCATGCGGCCCAGCTGCCGTTGGTCCCGCCACAAAGTTTCCACCTTTGCCGCCAAGTCTTTCGGATCACCGCTGCGAAAATGCAGCCCGGTTCGTTCGTGTTGAACAATTTCCTCCAACGAGCCGATGCGTGAACATACCACGGGAACGCCACAGGCAAAGGCCTCGGCAATGACCAGAGGACAAGCTTCGTACCAAACAGACGGGAAGACGAGCAACGAAGCGCGACGCATGCACTCTGCAACTTCATGGCGCGAAAGGGGGCCGCGATAATCTGCGCCGATGGTTCGGGCACGCGAGGCCACTTTGGACGCCATCGGACCTTCCCCGACAATGACAAGCGGAATCTTAGTTTCAAGTAGCTTCCAGGCTTCGAGCAGGACGTCGATTCCTTTTTCTTCGGAAAGGCGCCCCACATACAGCGCGTAGCCGCCATCTCCTGATCCAATGCCAGGATCCGAGTCCACGAAATTCGGCTTCACGTGAAACCTTTCCGCGGGCAGACCTCCTGCTATCAATTTGCGGCGCGCGAATTCGGTCAGGGCAATGTACGCATCCACTGCATGCGACCATGTGTTCAGTGCTGCGTGAATCCCCACCATCGCGGCCACGGCTGCAGTGCCTGTGCGACTGCTTCGATAGCAGCCGTGCAGCACGCCCGGCCACGGCACGGACCGCCCCACGCAGTCTTCGCAGGGGCGTCCGTCACGAAACAGAAGCGCGCCGGGACAGATGAGCCTGTAGTTGTGCAGCGTCTGCAGGACGGGAACGCCTGCCTCACGGCAGGCCAGGTACACTGACGGAGATAGCAGCGGGAAAAAGTTGTGAACGTGGACGACATCAGGGCGGAAGGCGCGAAGCTCTTCCGCCACGCGCCGGCGCGAACGGGCGGAATACACGGCGCTGCAGGCCGCAGACACCGCCCCGGCGGTGCCGCTGATTGAGTCGTTGTGTTCCAACAGCAGCCGGACGTCGTGCCCGTGTTCGCGCAGCAGCGCCAACTCCTGTTCGACGGCGATGTCCTCGCCGCCGCGGAAATGATAGCTGTTATGGAGCAACAGAATTTTCATCCGCCCCGGCTTTCGAGTATCACCGGTGAGGGATCTATAGGGATGGACGGGCGCTCGGGATGCATGGGATCCGTTTTTCCCGCCAGATCGCGCACCTGCTTCACCTTCCAAGATCCAGGCGGCGTTAAGTTCAGGGTCCGTGTGGGGTTCCAGACGATCCATCCGCGGTAGCCCCCGTCTCGCGAAATCGCGCACGTCCATGTGCCGTTCGCATCGGTATCGCATGAATCCATCCGTGCCCCAATAAGCCATTTTTGGATTTCACCATAAGCAATGGCCGGAGATTTCAAAGTTTTCCCGTCGTGATCAACAAGACCCATATTAAAGTTGTCCCAAGAATACCAGTAGAAACGGGAGACTCCGGAAGCCCAGGACAATACGAATGAGCGCGCAAGATAAGAAGCAGCTTCGTCGGGAGAAAGCGCCTGTTTCACGACACTTTGTTTATTTTGAATCGCCCAGCCAGTCTCCGTGTTCCAGAGAGGCTTATTTGCAGCACCATTTCTAGTCATTATTTCTCTTACCTGCTGAATAAGCCCCACCATTTCTTCGGGCAGCCCAGGGCTGACATATAGATGGTAGCCGATGACATCGGCATATCTTGTCCCCCCTGCCATCATATATTGCTCGAACATTGGGATCCCCCCTGCCGCGGTAAACGCAGGAGAGCAAACGATAATCGCCGGATCTATCTCCTTGAGCGTCTCATAAGCTACACTCACAAGCTGCATCAACTGTGTGAGTGAACCGGTATAAAAGTTTTTCAGATTCGGTTCGTTCCACATTTCGTAGGCGTGTACTCGTCCTTTGTACCGTGTCGCAATAGTACGAACATAGTTTCGCCAGTCGTTCAGATCCCTGGGCTCCGCTGCATATCCCGGTGAGTATCCTGACTTCTCAGTTGGTCGGGCCGATGCCCACGTCGGGGAAAGACCAAGCGGCAGAAGCACGTCTATCCGGTTCTGTTCAGCTTGGGATACATATTTGTCCAAATTGGCGAAGTCCCATTTCCCCTTCTCCGGTTCAACCCACGGCCAAGCCGCATAGGCATCCCAGAGCCGCCACGTACCGAACGGTATCGCGGGCCACGGTGTAGGCTGCGCTGCTCCCCTCAACATGTGGTGGATGTGCATCCCAAACAGAGACGTCGGAATGGAAACCGTCGGCGGATGCAATGAAATCGTCGTGCCAGCCTCTTGGAGAACACACAAGCTGCCAAAAAAAACTGCGGAGACCGCAAAGTTTATTCTCCAATTCATCTACCTCTACCTCCCCTTGATAGAGCTAAATCTGAATCATCCAAAGCCGCCCGACGTGCCAGCGAAGCGAGAGACCTCTCGAATGGCAGGAACTGGATCAGTTTGCTTTTTGAAGTCCTAAGACCCTTGCAGTTGATTCGGGCAACCCAAGACATGACCTGATGCCTGCCTGGAAATTCCCCGCCATGTTTTCGATCGAATATTTTCCCGTGGAGGCAGCGGCTCCGGCGCGCAACTGATTGAAAAGTTCGGGTTTGCTGAGCACGGATGAGACCGCTTCTGCAAACGCAGCCGGACGGTGATCGGACATCAACCCGTTAACACCCTCTTCCAGGTATTCGATCTCAGGCGCGTGAAACTCGAACCGGGTCGTGAGCATCGGCAGTCCGGCAGCAAAGCCATCCAGGACAGCTAGGCCCACTTTGCCCGGCAACAAGAAGGCGTCAGAGATCGCCAGGAACTCCGCTTTCTCCTTTTCGAAGCGGGGGCCCACCGAATGCACCCAATCTAGTCCGTCGATCAGCCGTAGGACCGCGTCCTGCTCCGGTCCGCCGCCGACCAGGATCAGGTGGAAATCCGGGATTCGGGCCTTGACAATCCGGCTGGACTCGACGAGGAACGGAAGACCTTTCACCTTGTCCAGCATGCCGCAGAAGATGCCAACTGGTGCCGATGCGGGGATGCCGATACGTGCACGCTGTGCCGCCCGATCCTGCGCCGTGAGACTCTTCAAGTGCTCTCGGATTTCCCGTGTGTCCACCGCATTCTGAACGACTGTGATCTTCGAGGGGGGAACCCCATGCGCTTCGAGATACTTCGCAGTGCCCTTCGTATAAGCGAACCACCACGAAACCCAATTCAACGTCTTCCGGCGATACCACTCCGAAAAACGAATCCGCCCCGCCTGGAGGTTGTCGCCGTGGCCCCAGAAGGCAACTCGCCGGAGGCCTGCGCGGGACAGAGGCAGAAGAAGGTGATTGAGGATGATCCGGTTGGCTTGTTCCACGATCACCAAATCGGACGTTAACGCGGCTTTCAGCAGCGGCTGGTGCAAGAGCCTATTCGGCCAAAGCCAGGATCCCTTCACCTTTAGACCGTATTCGGGCGGTAGTTCGCAGTTGTCTTTTTTCCGCGCTTCAGACGGTGGGGGGTCGCTGTAGGCGGCGGTCAAGCGTATTCCGTCGGCGCGGAGTGCATCATTTAGCCGAGCGAAGAAGGGGGCGCGGTATTGCTTCATTTGGGCTTCGATGATGAGGACCGTTTTCATTTTGCGTTGTGCTTCCCCCTTATGCTGCCCGAACTAACGTAAAGATTTCCATCCGCGGGCAGACATGGCAGACTTTCATACCGTAGTCTTCTAATAAGGAAAGCATGCGCTTTGTCGCGCGCGTTCCAACCGAGGAGAGGCGATGGTGAAACTCGATCAAAATTTGAGTCACAGGAATCCTCTCCTGGATCAGGTCCTGGAGGACCGTGTATTCGGCTCCTTCGATGTCCACCTTCAGGAGGTCGATTCGGTTGTGCCCCAGGCGCTGCATCGCCGTGTGGAGGCGGATCATCGGGACCTGGATGGAACCCCGGCTGTACTGCCTGGCGCGGATGAGGGAATGGGAAATGTAATCCTGCCGGAGAGGAAGGTAGAAAATCCCATCTCCGTCAAAATCAGCAATACCGACGTCATGAAAATGAAATTGCTCGGGAAGGACCTGCGATGCAAGCCAGGTCTTTACTCGGGGTGTCGGGTCGAAGGCGTGAACGGTGAGGCCATAGCGTTGGATCAGGGCGAGGTCGAAGGAAATATCTTGACCAACGCCCAGGGAATAGACGACCGTGCCGGGGCCGATTAACGAAGGGTCGAGGGAATAACCGCCATAGTCGGAGCCGATGACCTGCAGCGCGCGTTGGACCTGGACCCGCGGGGGAGCGAATCTCCAGTGCGGATAGGTGTGGAGATATTTCCGGAGCAGCACATCGATTTTCATGCCAGAACCTTGGAGAAGAGGGGTTGAGGATTTCGGAAAACCGACTCACACTGCGGACACTTCCAAATATCCACCGTCTTTGAAAGGCATGCGATGCTCATTCCGCCACAGAGGAGAAGGATGCAAAGCTTCCAGGGCGAAGGCCAACTCGTACCCTGTGCTGATATTCTGCTTTTTTCACGATTTGAGACATGATCAGTTACTAGGGACAGTCGAGCGGAAAACGAGGGCAAACAAACCGAAATCAAGCGATTATTCGGGCGCGCGGCAACCACTAAACTCTACGAGAGCTTGGCTGACGACAACCAGCCCCAGAAACAGCACAAAAATGCTGTGGACTTGGCTGCCAAAGTTGCCCTCAAGAAGGCCATTGAGCAGACTATTTAGGTACAAAGCGAACGTCCCGACCGCCAGCAAGTATGCGTCACGTCCAGGTGGATTCTTGAGGACATATCTCAGGTTCTTCGACACAACAATAAGCACCGCCAAGAACAGGACCAGCCCAATGAGTCCATCGTTGTAAACAACATCCAGGAAGGCATTGTGCAATGAACCTGCTCCGGCAAAAACTCCCTCCACCTGAACAGAAACCCACTTCGCCGCCATGTACCCGTGCCCCAAGAGGGGCGCTTGCATGATATCCGGCCACGCACTGGTCCACACTTCGGTTCTTCCTGTGAGGCTCCCTAGCGCGTCCGACTTTTGATACTGTTCGAGGTAGCCGGAGAGCGAAGTCGTGGAAACGACCGCCACACCGAGCAGCGAGAACCCCGCGAGCAAGCCCGAGGCGAGCACAAACTTTTTTTGGAAAACAAAGAATAGGACGGCGGAGAAGATCCCCGCTAAGATAGCTGCCTTCCCTCCGCTGCGCATCATTACAGTAGCAGCAATAATTCCGAACGGAATAAGCCACTTTTGTCTTCGCAAAGAATATAAAGTCAGCGACACCAGAAGAAGGGCTGCTGAAGTTTCCGAGAGGGTCACAGGATGACTGCCGGGCGCGTAGAGTCGCCCCTGCCGAAGCCCCGTTGATGGATCGGCAAACGCTCGAATTGCCGGCGACACGGTAAGCAACAAGAGGGCCCAAAAAGTGACCTGGAAAAAAGTGCGGATGTCGTTCAAATCGCGCATACAAGTGACGCACATATGAAGCAGCAAGACGATAAGCCAAAGTTTGACCGCCCATACGAAAGAATACATAGGTCTCGGGGAATAAGCCGAGGATAGGAGACAAACCAGCGCAAAGAGCGACAGCCACTTATTTGGTCCCGAGAAGATGCGAGACAAATACTCAGGCGCGCCTGTCGAAACCAACATCAACACCAGGATGGCAAAAACCCAACTGATGGCTTCCGCGTAGGCGAGAAGATCAAAGTGACCTTCAAATCCACTTTCAAGTTCGCCTGCCCGGAAGAAAAGTTCATCGGAAACGAGAAGAAACCACCAAATGGCCAGCCCCACCTTAAAGGTGGACCTCCTGGAATCGTCAGCTCGCGCCTTGCTGAAGGCCAGGACCATATACAGCGACAGGCAACTGAGAACACCGACTGCCACAATCCGAATCGTTTCCCAAGAGATTGGGTCGGCCGGGGTCCACTGCGCGGCTAAGAGGGTCGCGGCGGCCAGGCTAGCTATCACCAGGCCGGTCCAGAGGCGCGATGCCGTGAGGTTCGTCGCTGGAATTTGCAGGTTGCTCGAAGGAGCTTTGCTAGGAAATAGATTCACGTTATTTCACCTCGAACGCCGCGGCTTCAGGTCGTTCTTGGGTTGCATGCATAATCCGAAGAGCGTGGTCATCGCAGCTCCGAAAGATAAGTTGGCTCTATCTGTGGCCTCGTCCGAGAAACCTGCCACAGAATGTTCGACACTACCGATGCGAGGACATTTGCCGTCTTTAGCGGAGTGTAGGGTGCAACGATTTCCCGGGATTTCGTACCCAATTTGTCGATCAACCCTGGTTCTCGGATCAGTCGTCCCATTAACTCGGCCAGTTTTTCAGGCTCATGGGGATCGAAGACAAACCCATTCTCACCTTCCATTACCATCTCTTTCGCCCCGGCGTATTTCGAACATAAGATCGGTTTTCCGAAGGCCATGGCTTCCAGTACAACCACCGCCCATATGTCCTCGAGAGTGGGGAGCACAAAAACGTCGCACGCTCGGTAGTAGGCTCCTAATTGTTCGTATTGCACGCCACCCACCCAATGGACCAGGCCATCGAGCCCAAGCTCATGGGCGAGCCGGCGAAGCTTATCTCCTTCCGCGCCTGCACCGACGATCACCAGTGAAAAGCCACCCATGCTCCGTTGCTTCAAAAGGCTGCAGGCCTGCAAAAGCTTTTCAACACCCTTTCTTGCTATGAGTTGCCCGACATAGAGGAATCTAGGACAGGTCAAGGTATTAAGGCCGTTTGCATTGACGCCGGCCGAGCCCAAGAGGTCAGGGTCGGCAACTTGAAAGGGATGGCGCGTGATCTTCGAAGCAGGGATGGCCACCGCGTCCCTCAGATAGGCGGCGCCTTCTTCGGTATTGCTGACACATGCGTCGAAAAACCGGCCCATAACACGGCGACTGATCAAGCGCACGGGGGCATTTACATAGCTGAGTCCCGGTGAGATTCCATCGCACAGAAACATGATACGGGAGCGGACGAAAACCTTGGATAACAACGCGCAAAAGGTCCAAATACCGAAATTCTGTACGACTATGACATCCGGACGGAAACGGAACATTTCCGCTAGAACGGAGGCAGGCGCCAAAATAAATCCCTTGTCGTAACCTGCCGGGTTTCTCTTCGTCGTGATGAATCTATAGCCGGGCAACTTCTTGACCTGAAACACGTGATTGTGTCCTGCGACAACCCCTGGCCAGTCCGCTGTGTAGATGACGGTGTTGGGGAGGATTCTCGTCAATTCCCTGAACAGCGGTTGCATGTAGTCACCGCCTCTTAGAGTAGGCGTGAGCCAGGCGACGCGGACGCCCGCAGAAAAAGTCAATGGTTTTACTCTAGGTTCCCTTCCCGCATGCCCATGGAGTGTTGCCCGGTAGCGATAATTCATGAATATGAAAAAAGCCAAAGACGAAATCGACATACTCACCACCGCACCAGGCAGTCCCCAAAAGCGGATAAAAGCCGGGCCCGCCACCAGGGTGAAGCCGCCTGCCAAAGCGTAACCCCAGAAAACTTCAGAAGGCGCCTGCATTGCTCGCATGCCAACGCCAAATGCTTCCGCAGCACCTATCAGTACAAAAGGCAGAACCATGAGCGGTAACAGGAACGCAAAACCCATATATTGGCCACGGTACGTGACCTCCATCAACAGTCTGCCAAAAAACAACAATACGGTGAGGTAAAGCCCACCCACTCCGGAGAACAGCAAGTTGAGCTTCTTGATACTGCGGTGAAGGGCAGCGCCACCTTGAGTGGCAAAGAGATGAGACGCCCATGGCAGAAGCAGGAGACTCATAGTGCTAACCAGCTGAGGTATGGGCAAAGCAAAATTTTGCAATGCCCGCAAAGCAGCCACGTCTTCGATGCGGAGCAGCGCCCCCACCAGGAAAAAGTAGGCGCCGACAGAGAGCCAATTGACAAACCCTGTTGCGAATACCCATCGGCCATAATGCCAGTGCTGTTTCAGGATCGAGCGCGCGTCAAGGTGAGATGAGGCATTGAACCGTGGCCGCACCGACACGATCAAGATGACACTGGCGACTGTCCCCGCAACTGCCTGTGACAGAAAGGCTGTGAAAGCGGAGAGCAACCCGAAGCCTTTAAGTGCAAATATAAGAACAGCCGTAGTAGGCAGGTAGGCGGCAGAACCGCGTAGGGCCAGTTTCGGTCGGAGATCCACATAGGAGGCTTGGCGCCACAGCCAAAAAAACATTGTGAAGGGCAATGCCAGACCGGCTCCACAGAGTCCTGCACCCAAGAAACCGCTCACGGGCACAGAACGCAAGGCCCTTCCTACCATGATTAAGATTAGGGCCAGAGGAAAGGTCAGAACCAGGTGGAGTCGGAGCAGCTTTCCCAGGTATTCTGGCAAGCAATTCTTGTATGAGGTGGGGCCGAACACAGCCATGGGCGCAAGGAGGAGGGCGTTGTAGAAACCCGCCACAAGCAGAAAAATCGAGAAGGCCAACGCATAGGAGCCGTATTGCTCTGGAGCGAGCCAGCGCGCGAGAAGGACATTCACAACTAACCCCGAGGCTCCCACCAGTCCTTGGTCGGCCAGCGCGGTTATACCTTTCTCCAGCCACTTCACTGTTTTCTCAATCCTTTCGGGGGACGCCTCTTGTCTGGAAGGCCCTCGGCACGGACACTTCGGGGGCAACTGCAAATTTGCAGCTCCAAACCGTTAGAGGAGATGTCCTGCTTTGGCCGTAGAACCATCTAAGCTTTAGGCGGGCGTATCACTGTGAACCGTTCTGAACTCCTTACCACATAAAATCGCGAAAGCTGGCGACGCTTTTAAGGTCTACGTGATGCCGTTTTTCAGGGAACGCCCGAAGTTTCTGACTTGGCCGAAGCTTGTTGAGCTACGTTTTTGGATTACAGATCATCAACGCCGAAGCGCCGCCTGAGAAGGTGGTTTTCTAGGAATGCCTTGTAGACTGTAGAGGTGCTAGCCGCTAACCATCCATGTTGGTTCTTCCGAGTTGATAGGCCTAGGAGAAAAGAACCGAAGCTTAGCAACGTCGCCTGGGCATCAATGCAAGCTCTTAGCTCACCAGGGATGGAGCCGTAGCCCGCCCAAAATGACTTCTCCCACAATTCAATGACGCCTTTGGGTATGAACGGATTGAGGAGCTTGACGCGCAGGCAGAAGATTATTGATACCAGATCATAGCTGATGGCACCTTGTCCGCAGCGCTCGAAGTCAACTATGAACAACTGCCTCGTCTTAGCGTTCCATATTAGGTTCTCTAAATTGAAGTCGCCATGAACCAGTCCAACCGGCACCGACAGCTCGCGCGTTCCGTGCAGACTGGCCACAGTTTCTTCAAGCACCTTGCGGGCTATCCCTGCGCACTGGGGCCATCCCTCCTTTTGCACCAAGTCGGGGATACCGTCCATCAACGTGTGGAAATCCATTGTTGCAAGTCTCAGAGGCAGAAGGTCATGGACTTTGCTAAGCCAGGCTCCGGCTTGGAAGAGCGCGGCCGTACTGCGGTACCCCCGGGGATCTCTCCAACCCGTCTGTTTTATCAACTGCTCAAGCCTACGACCGCTGACCTGTTCCCAAACGATTGTTTTGGTCACCGGGCATTTCCCCAGAGGTGCAGGAACACGGTCGGAACCCCCAACCTCTCGCAGCTTATTTGTCATTTCCCATTCAAAGTCAATCTGGTCCTCAACGGATCGAACTTGCGATGGGGGAGCAAGCGACTCCAGACCCAGCAGAGAGGCCCTCTGAATAGGATAAGGATCAGAGACAAATATCTTCCCGAAGAAGCGTCTACCCGCAGAACTTCCCCAGCAGTGAAGGGTTAGACGAGACCGGCTACTGCGACAATGGTCGACGGCTATCGATCTTGGACTACTGTTCAGAGCCGAGGCGATTCTTTCACGCACCTGATCCAACTCTTCCGGATGCGGGATCGCTGCGACCGGGTGTGAACTAGCTATGGAGTTCATAACTGGCAGTTTGCGGGGGTGCGGATGCCGACGGCACTGGATAAACGACGCGTTAAGTTGTTGCTTCCTGTGCTACAGACCTCTTGTAGAACAAGGCCATCAGCAAAATCTTGGCCAGGTCGGCAATCAGAAGTCCCGCAAGAGCGCCGGTGAGGCCAAACTTCAACGCCAGAGGGATACTGCTAGTCGCCGCAACAGCAGAGCCCACGTAACACCAGAAAAGCTTGTCAGGGCGTTCCAGTGCGCGCAGTGCGTTACCCAACACACCGCTCACACTTGAGCCGCACGGAATCAGGCCGGCCAAAAGCAAAGGCCAAGTGGTATATTCTTGGTATTTTCCAGCGTAAACGAGCCGCACGATCTGACTGCGAAAGCCCCATAGAAGCACGAAATAAAGCCCTGCGCCGGAGAGAAATAGAACCAGAAAGAAAAGCATCTTCCTCTGCATCGCTTGTGCCCCCCCTTTTCGCCGGTCCCGAACGAGCATAGGGAGAAGTATCGATGAAAGCGCGGCGATAGTCTGCACGCCCGGATTGGCTAGGTTCACCAACGCGCGCAGAGCCCCACTCCCTTGCAAGCCGATCCAGGCCGGTAAGAGGACATAAAAAACATTATCCGGGAACCAGCCCACTACTCCCGCCACCAGCGACCAACGTCCGTATCGCCAATGGTCAGCGGCCGCCATCGCAAGGGTAGGACCTTCTTTTCCTTTCCAACGAGGACGGAGGCGGAGCAGCAGAAAAGCACTTACTGTCAGCGTTGCCACTCCCATCCCCAGGCACACAGCCACGGGTGAAAGTTGCTTTCCAGTCCACAGCGGGTAAATAAGTGCCAAAAGAAATAGAAGATAGAAAAATGCTCCAATGGCGATTTGGGATGGGTTCAGGCGAATAAGTAACATGAGCGTGATCACCGCCGCTAAGACGCCCATGCCCACGAGAGCCGACGCTGGCGAAAGCCGATCGCCCATCTTGAGCGCGAGAACCAAGGTCGGAAGTAAAACAAAATAGAGCCCTCCGCCAACGGTTGCCCATCCAGGACGAAGCCGAACATAAAAAGCGCGGCGAACCAGCCACAGAAGCAAGATGAAAGGAGCCGCAATGGCGAGGCCGAATAAAGCGTGCTCGGCCCTCACCGAGTAAACAAATCCAACCAGGTATGCTGCGCCCAACAAAATGAGAACAACAGGGAGCATCGAATAAACGTGGCCAAGGAGCAAACTTCCGAGGTATTCCTCAAAGTGTCCGGCGTACTTTCCGGACCCGTAGACCATCATCGGCTCTGTGAAGAGGGCCATGTAAATACTGCTGAATAGGACGAAAACGGAGAAGGCAAGGGCGTAGGCGCCATATTCGGTTGGCGTGAGCCAGCGAGCGAGCAAAACATTGATGAGAAAATTAGTGCCCGCGAAAAGCGCTTGGTCGAGAACTGCCAGCCCACCCTTCTTGGCCCATGGGGCAAGCTTTGCAACTAGCATGCCTGGCTCGGGCACCGGAACCCTTTTTGCACACACTGCCTCAAGAATACCGCGTGATGCCGATTCTGCTACCCGCAACCCGAGAGCGTTCAAATTTCCATTCCAGGACGTCAATTCATTTGCGGATACTACGCGGCCCCAGTCCCTTTCAAAACTACGGGAATGGTCTTTACCAGGATTTTAAAATCCATCCACAGCGACCACTGGTCGATGTATTGCATGTCCAACTCCATCCATTTTTCGAAAGGGATGGAACTGCGGCCGTTGATCTGCCAGAGGCAAGTAATCCCTGGGCGGACACTAAAGCGGCGACGCTGCCAGTCCTGATGGAATCCCTGGTAATCCCTGACGGGAAGAGGTCTAGGGCCGACCAGGCTCATGTCGCCTTTCAGCACGTTGAAAAGTTGCGGAAGCTCATCCATGCTGGTCTTCCGCAGGAACTTGCCTACGCGTGTGATGCGCGGATCGTTCTTCACCTTGAACACCGGGCCACTCGCCTCATTCATGTGCTCGATTTCCCGCTGCCGCTCTTCCGCGTCTGCCACCATGGTCCGGAACTTGTACAGGTGAAACCTTTTCTTGTTGAGGCCGACCCGTTCCTGGATGAAGAACACTGGCCCCTGAGAAGTGAGCTTGATGAGAAAACCAGCCAGTAGGAACAATGGTGCCAGTATTAGGGTCGCCACCAGAGAGGCTACGATATCGAAGATGCGCTTGAAGAGGTGCTGCCAATCTTCCGGCGATCCGGTATAAAGCGTTGTCACGGCCACTCCTTCAAACTCTCCCGCCTTCGACTGTGCCAGGCGCAGATTGAATATATTGGAGAGCACGCGCACGACAACGCCCTGCTCCTCGCAAAGCGCAGCGACGCGGGACGCCTGAAGGTACAGCGATTTCATCGGCAGCGCGAGAACCACCTCGTCGACCACTCGTTCCCTGAGCAGAAACGGAAACCTATCGAAATCGGATGCCAGTGGATACCCTCCCTTGTGAAACTCCTCCATCCCTTCCCACTCCTGGTCGACAAACCCAAGAACGCGGTAGCCAAGTGTAGGGTTCGCTTGGATTTTTCGCGCAAAGAGAACGGCGCGGGGATTTGTACCGACTATGAGCACCTCGCGCAGGTTACGACCTCGGACCCTGACTTGCGACAGCAGATACCTGGCAACAAGTCTGCTTGAGACAAAAGTGGCACTACTAATGAACCACAAGTCCAGTACGAACAAAGGAGTAACCACCTTCAATCTAAAGAGGAACGCGGCGAGGCAAACAGAGCCGACTCCAAGAGTGGTCGCCTTGACGATGTCGAAAACCTCGTCCCTTTGTCCGGATAGTCGCCTGGAATCATATAGGCCGAAAAGGCGGAATACGATGTTCCAAACGAGGAGGAAACCAGCGAATAGCACAAAGTTTCTGACCTTCACGCGCATGGCGAGAAAGTCCGCAAAGGAGGCTATGGCAGTTTGTTGTGCGACAAGTACTGCGGCCAGTCCAAAAGAGAGAGACATTACCGCCAAGTCATACAGCTTGGCAGCTTTGACGAGGAGTTGACGGCCAGGAGCTGTCATTGGAAGGAATACCCTGAATTCTGTTCTCGCACTGAGGTAGAAAGAACAACCGGAAAGGATCGTTACGTTTTCAGCGGAACAGGGTCGGTCGAATCGAGGACCTGGGCAGTTCAGACATGGCGATAAAGTTAGGGAGAGCTCGCCCATCGTCAACGCGCATGCGCTCACGGTATCGCCGACTCAGATGGGTTCGACCTCGTAGCCGTCGATCCGAACGGAGACCGAGCGTTGAAGCAACTCGATCGAGACAACGAGTCTCCGGTCCGATTTCTCAGCTACCAGAATCCCCTCGACTCCATCCAGGCATCCCCCCCGAATTCGCACGCGCTGGCCTACCTTGATGAAGGGGTACAGCGGACTGCTGACGTTTTGGGCGAGCAGCGTCTGTATATCTTCTATTTCATTGTCTGGAATCGGAGCACCCACGCCATGAGCACCAACAATGCTGAGGACACCCGGGGTTTGTAGCGCAGAAAGACGCATCTCCAATGAGGGGGCTAGGCGGGCAAACGCATAGCAAGGAAAAAGCGGCAGCTCAATAACTTTACGTCGGTCACTCCAGCGATGTGTCTGGGTGACGAGCGGCAGATAGGTAGTAGCGCCCTTCCCTTGGAGCTGCTTTGCCACTCTCTTCTCGTGGCGAGCGCGTGTTTGAACGGCATACCAGTAGGTCGGCTCGAACAGAGGAGTGAGGGGAGGCATCGCCGAAGGCATGCAGCTAAGTTGTTGGAGGCTACCCACAGCTTCGCCCTCTGAGTCACATTCCCGCGACTCCCCCGTTGGGTCTTGTCGCTAGAGTGCCTGACTGAAATCGCTGTTTCTCACTTCTACCGCACGTCAAATGTTGCGGTAAATGGTTTCCGGAATCGGAAAAGTCCGGTTGTTCAAGACCGCACCGAGCAGCCGTACATTCGCGGATTCCAAGCTCTCTTTGGCCTTGCGCGCGACTTCGCGGCGGGTCAAGTTCGCTTCGACGACCAAGATGACGCCGTCGACGAGCGGTCCCCACAGGGTCGCGGCCCCATCAAGGCTTACTGCCGACACATTAATGAGCGCGTAATCAAATTCTTTGCGCAATTGGGCCAACAGTTCCTTCAAACGATCCGAACTCAAGAGACTTGGCGAGTCAGTTGCGACGGATCCGCATGAAAGCAGCCAGAGATTATCGGGACGAAGCTGCTGCGTGAAATTGCGGATCGTGCCTTGCTGGCGCAAGGCATCGGAGAGACCATGATGATTGGTGACGCCGAAGAACTGGGCCAGCGAGGGCGACCGCAGGTTCGCGTCCACTAGGCAAACCGAGCCTGCGGTATTCCGCGCTAGCGTTTTCGCCGTGTTGGCGCAAATTCGGCTGCATCCATCTCCAAGTTCGATGCCCGCGAACACAACGGCGCGTGGACGCTCTCCGGACTGCAGCAGGAAGACGCGCTGCACCAGTTTCAGAGATTCCTCCCGAGCCATCTGGTCAAGATCGAGAACAGCCGCGTCCCCGCGACCATTCCCGTTTACGTCGTCCACCGAAAACGCTGTCTTTAGTTCAGGGATGGGAGCAATCTCCAGTTCCGCCCTGGCTTGCTGGATCAATTCATAGTTCCTGCTCATGGTTTTTCCACCCTTCGGGCTACGGTATTGAAGCCTTGCTTGGCCGCGGGATGCTTGTCTCCTGAATTTTCCCTCACAGAAGGTATGCGAATCTCACGGCCAGATTGGATGTAGTCGGGATTAACCAGCGAGGGATTGAGCTCATGGATTTCTTCGAAAATCTCACGGTTGTACTTACGGAAGTATTTGAAGCTGATCCGATAGAGCGTCTGACCCGGCATTACAATGATGGAGCGATATTGCTCAATTGTGTGCTTCGCAGGGGCACCTGGCTGCGTCCCCTTAAATTGGGGCAGAAGAACCTGGTTTTTGTGATCGTGGGGTGCCTCCGCCTTCAACCCGGTCAAAGAGACATTTGGAGCAGCTAGGCTCGTTGAATCCAGGAAGACTGGCGCCACCGTAGGGGCAATAAAGCTGGTTTCGGCGGGCAAGGAAACCTGCGAGGCAGACGCTTGCCTCTCTTTCCTGTTTATGTGAATGGCAGACAAACTCAGCGCGAGTAGAAGCGCACTAGCAACAGCGAATCTTGGCAACCAATCTCGGAAGCGCGATTTCAGCTCTACACTGCGAGGAGTTTGCGAGACGCTGTGTTTTGGTTCTTGGTCTGATTTCCAGGCGACAGCTGTTTCTTCATTCAGCGATTCGAGATCCAAGTCGGCCAAAACCTCGCGGATTATATCCCGATCGATGGTTTTCTGCTTCAGTGCACGCGCGATTGACATCGCATTAAAACAAATGTTGTTGATATTGCGAGGAATACCTTCGCTGTGTTCGGCAATCATTAATCGCGCCCCGGAAGTGAAAAGGGGTGGGCCTTGGTACCCAGCGACCCAGAGCCGATGATCGATGTAGGCGTTGATTTCCTCGGGCATGAATGGCTCGATCCGGATCACCAGGGAAATCCGCTGGCGGAGCTGTGCCAACGAGGACCTTGCCAGCCGCTCCGCAAGCTGCGGCTGTCCTGCTATAACGATCTGCATCAGTTTCATCCACGGCGTCTCGAAATTTGACAGGAGCCGCACGGATTCGAGGACCTTTTCTTTCAAGTTCTGCGCCTCGTCAATCACAAGAATGAAGCGCCGGCCCGCACGCATTTCCTCCGTCAAAAGCTGGTTCAGCATCTCGTGCATCTCTGGGAGATCCTTCCCCGACGCATCTAGGCCGAGATCGATGAGGATGTGGCGAATAAACTCGCGTGAGTTGCAGTCCGTCTGAAATACAAACGCCGTGCGCGCCTTGTCGCGTAGATGTTCGAGATATTGAAAAAGAAGCGAAGTCTTCCCCATCCCCGGCTTGGCTATCAGAGCGAGGAAGCCGCGATTTGCTTCCGTACCGTAGAGGAGCGAGGCGAGCGCCTCGCGATGCTTGGACCCGAGGTAGAGGAACCGCGGATCTGGCGTCACGCCGAAGGGCTCCTCGATTAGTCCGTAGTGTTCAAGGAACATCCGTACTAGCCTCTTTGCATCTTGGGCATTGCTGCCAGAACGGGGATCTCCAGCACCTTCTTGGTTTCATCCGCAGTCCGCAGTGTTGGGTCCATGTAGTCAGAGACAAACGCCACTCCCGTACTTACGACCGCGGCCAGCAACGTGCCTAGAAGCACGAAAAACCAGGGCGAATGCACAGGCAGTGCGGGAATGGTGGGAGCCTCTGCGATCGCCACGTTTAGGATGCGCTTGCTGTCCAGCGCATCTGAGATCCGTGCTTCTTCCCGTTTGTTAAGATAAAGGAGGAAGTTCCCCTCCTCGGCTTTGGTATTCCGAATCAGGTCTTCATGCTCGAGCTCTTTCTGCCCGAGGTCGAGCGCCATCTGACGATAAAGCTGGACATTGCTGGCAGTTGCCGAGGCTCTTGCCAGCAAAGTTGCGACGTCCGCCCGGGACTTGACGAGCTCCTCCGTCAACCAGAGATAGGGGGGGTTTGCATCGGTAGTGTCCTCGCGCAGCGGGGCACTTTTCGCTGCCTCAACCTGCGCACGAGCCTTGGCAATTTGACCTTCGAGATCCTTGAGCGGGCGATAGTCCGGATCGTAATGCGCCATCATATCGGTGTGCTTCAACTCCAAAGTGGCCAGCGTGCCCTCAAGAGTCCCCAACACCTGACTGTCGGAAGCCCTCTGCTGGGTGCTCAATCGTGGTGGGGTTACCTTCAGTTGCGCTTCAAGTTCATCAATCCGGCGCTGAGTCTCGGCGATCCCGGTTTGAGTCCCCCGCAACGTCGCGTCGAACTCACTCAGCTTCTGCAGTATCAGGTCACGCTCCACTAGTGGGGAAGCAACTTTCTTCTCGCTGCCAAAACGGGCCAAGCGCGCCTCTGCCTCCTCGAGACTCTTCCGATATTGCTGGGTCTCCTGTTGGAAAAACTCGAATGCCCCAGGCGGCCGGTGGACAGCGAGATGTTTTTCCAAATAAGAATCCGCCAGCGTACTCAGCACGCGATACGCGAGCTGTGGGTCCGCCGTTTCATAGCTCACTTTGATCAGGTCCGTCTTTTTCACAGCCTCAACCTTCAGTTTTTTTGCAAGCCGCCTCTCTGCCCTAAAAGCACGTATTTCTGCGTTCTCCTTCGGCCGCAAGACAGCCCAAATTAAATTCTTTTCCTTCTCCTGAAGCCCGGTAGCGAGGACCACCTTCTGCAAAAGGTCGCCACTCTGAAGCAGCTCAACCTCGGAATTGATCTCTTCTTCGCTCACGGGCGGGGCGGCTTGGAGCATCTGCGGAGACGTTTCGCTGGTCACAACCGGGTCCACGCGCTCACGCTTCACGAGTATCTGCATATGCGCCTGGTACCGGTTCGTCAAAAGCAAGGCGGCTAGGATGCTGCCCAGGAAAACGCCGAAGAAGGAGAGAATCACCAGCCGCCGGTGACGGAACAGCGGTGCCAACACGTCTCTCAGGGTCGGTTCTGAGTCTGCTTCGCCAGGTTTGATTCGATGATTTAGTTCGCTCATAGCATATTTCTTTCGCCTTTTGGGATTTATTCTTGAATTCAAATTATGGGAAGATCGATGAAGTTGGGTTTAAGTACAGGCCAGTTGTGTACGGTACGTATTTCTTGAAATTGGAGATAAAATTCACCGGCACGTAAATCATATCTCCTGGCTGCAGCTGCAGATCCTCGTTGACGTTTTTTCCACGCAGTATGTTCTTGAGACTGAGCTTCTTGACCTCAACCCAACCGGACGAAACACGGTGGAAGAGAAAGACTTGCGTTTTAGCATCAGCAGTAAAACTGCCGGCGATAGCGATCGCCTGCGACACAGTTGTGTCGTATCGCAGGTCATATTGGCCAGGCTTGCCTACTTGGCCTAAAACGAGGAAAAATGGCTTCTGAAAATCCTTTAGGTCCACATCAATAACGGGATCGCGCAGTATTTTCGAGTACGCTTTCTTCAGGGCCTCAATCACTTCCGGCACTGTCATTTCCTGAATATAGACACTCCCGGCCCCTAACAGAGTGACGTACCCATCCGGTTCGATCGTAATCGTCTGATTGAATTCCGGGGAGAGCGGGAATGTGAGGACCAAGACGTCATCTCTCCTCACCTGATATCGAGGATTTCGGTGTTCGAGAATGGGGCGATCCGAATCCGCCTGCCCTGTGCCAAGGGAAAGTGCGGCCCGTGGTGGAGCGCTCGGGGCAACGGACGCCGGGCTCTTTTCCGGACTGTCCGAGGAGCTCGACGCGGCAGCGATGTTTGGACGAACTTGCACTTGTGTGTTCGGCTGGGCCAACTCTGCCTTCGGGGGATTTTGCCCAAAGCTTGGATAAGCCGACGTCACGAGCAGACACGCGCAGGCAGTTAAAAACAGTTTCGTGTTATTCATCACTCCTCCGCAACTCCAGCAGCTTTTTTACGGTATTAAACTCGGATTTCGTTTCATCCGTAACGGGAGGGTACAAGTTGAAACCGTCACTCAGGACCGCGAATCCGCCGGTAACCCCTTTTTCGCGCCTCGGCTCGACCCGCAGCACGCGCG
>Ga0209118_1000507_pt1 | contig 21367 bp, 23 predicted proteins | sample BlaSpr_A8_Ref_M1_FD_187988 | JGI IMG/M metagenome (GOLD analysis project Ga0209118, IMG submission 187988) | Forest soil microbial communities from Thunder Bay, Ontario, Canada - Black Spruce, Ontario site 2_A8_Ref_M1 (SPAdes) (version 2) | ecosystem: Environmental > Terrestrial > Soil > Boreal...
GCTTACAGGTCTTCCGACATGCGCGCTGCGTTGCTCGCCGGCGCCTTGACCTCGGCCGCCGATGCGGCGATTTTCCGCCGAACCTTCGGAGCACGACACTAGCTGACTTCTTCTTCTTCCACCAGGCGCAGGTGGCCGCTCACGTCGAGGCCCAGGTGCCGCGCGAAGAAACCCGCGACCCGCTCGACATAGAGCGGGCGGTCGGCGAAGTACGCGCCGGTGTGAGGCGCGCCCTGCACGATCCATATCTCGCGCGGTCCCCGGTAGGCGTCGTACAGCCGCCTGCTGTGGTTGACGGAAGTGATTTCGTCAGCGCCGCCATGGATGAAGAAGAGCGGACGCGGCTCGAGCGAGCTGAGGACGTCCTTGGGGCTGCAGTCGGAGATCCGGGTCCGCGTGCGCAGACGCAGCATGACTCCGGCCAGCCACACGAACGGCGAACCTGGCAGCCTCGAGGCACGGCGCACGTTCTCAATCAGCAAAGTGCGCAGGTCGCTGAACGGGCTGTCCAACACGAGCGCCTGCACGCCCGGCTCCCCGGCGGCGCCCAGCAGCGATACCACCGCGCCCATCGAGTAGCCGAGCAGCCCGATCCGTGTGTTTGCGATCCGCTTGCGGGCAAACGCGATCACGGCCTGGAGCTCGAGCACCTCCTTGATGCCGAACGTGATCGGCGCGCGGTCGCTGCCGGGCATGCCGCGATACGAATAGAGGATGACGTTGAAACCCTTGCGCCAGAGCGCAACCGAGATGCCCAGGGAACCCTGGCGCTGCCCCTTGTGCCCTCCTGAGACGATGACGGTCTGGGGCGAGCCCGGCTGCCGGAAATGCCAGGCGCCGAAGCTCACGCCGTCGGCGGTGACGAGCTCGACCTCTTCGTAGTCGGCCTGGAACTCGAAAGGCGTGAACGTGAAATCGTCGAGGAAAAACGGGCGGTCGGGTACGAACGCGCGCCTGTACACCTGGTACGACAGCGCGACGTAGAGCACGAGCACCACCGCGCCGGCGAGAGCGAGGTACGCCATAAGGCTCACTTGATTCGAAGTCTAATGACGGGGCACCGGCTTGGCCGGGGCCGCGGCGCTCCCGGCGAGCGCCTCCTCGTAGCGACCCAGCACGAAGAGCAGCAGGCTCAGCCGGTTGAGCCACCGCCGCACCTGTTCATTCTTCAGGCCGTTCGCCCGCTCCAGGGTCACGCAGCGGCGCTCGGCCCGGCGCGTGACAGCGCGCGCGAGATCCAGCGCTCCCGACGCGGGAGTCGCGCCCGGCAGGATGAAGCCCTCGGGCATGGTCACGGACTGCTCCAGTTCGGCGATCAAGGCGTCTAGCCGCCCCACCTGCTCCTTGGTGGTCTTCGCGAACGAGGCGCTCGAGTCTGGGTTGGTCGCCAGCTCGGCGCCCAGCGTATAAAGCCCGCGCTGAAGCTCTTCGCAGATCGACCGGACTCGGGGATGCGGGCTCAGCGATTTTGCGAGGCCCACCGCGCTCGAGGCCTCGTCGATCGTGCCGTACGCCTCGATGCGCGGGTCGTCCTTGCGAGCGCGTCCGCCACCCAGGAGACCGGTCGAGCCGTCGTCGCCCGATCCCGCAAGCTCGAGCATCTTCTTCTTGCGGGCCGGCACGTCGACCTACTCGAAGACCCGGCTCAGTTCGTAAAGCTCCCTGGGGACGCGACGCGTCTCTTTGACCACGTCGGCAAGCGGCACGACCTCGACGTCGCCGTTCCGCCGGATCGGGATCACCCCACTCTTCCCGGCGACGATCACCTCGACTGCCGCGACCCCGAGGCGAGTCGCCCAGATCCTGTCCGTCGGCGACGGCGATCCGCCTCGCTGGAGGTGCCCGAGCACAGTCACGCGCGTCTCGAAGCCGGTTTCGCGCTCCACGTTGCCGGCGAGAAGGTCGCCGATTCCGCGCTTGGAAAGCCTGATGTGTCCGAAAGCGTCCTTCTCGGCCTGCCCTTCGCCCTCAGCTTCGAACTCGGGGATCCTCGCGCCCTCCGCGACCACGATGATGCTGAACAGCTTGCCCTCCCCGCGCCGGCGGTACAGGTGAGCGACCACCTCTTTGAGCGTCACCTCGAACTCAGGGATGAGGATCAGGTCGGCCCCGCCGGCGATGCCTCCCATCATTCCGACCCAGCCTGCGTCACGACCCATGACCTCGACCACCATCACGCGATGGTGCGCCGAGGCCGTCGTGTGCAGCCGGTCGAGCGCTTCGGTGACCACTCCTACGGCGGTGTCGAAGCCGATGCAGAACTCGGTCACCGAGAGGTCGTTGTCGATCGTCTTCGGCACTCCCACGGTCTGGAAGCCTGCCTCGTGCAGCGCGGCCCCGACGCTCAGCGTGTCGTCTCCGCCGATCGGAACGAGCGCGTCGATCCCGCTCCGTCTCAGCGCCTTGATCACGCGAGCGATTCCATCTTTCTCTTTCAACGGGTTGGTGCGCGACGTGCCGAGGATCGTGCCGCCGAGGGGCAGGATTCCCCGCACGCTGGCAGGTGTCAGCTCATCGATCAATCCCTCTTCGATGCAGCCGGCCCAGCCGTTCTGCACGCCGCTGACCTGGTGCCCGAGCTGGAACGAGCGCCGGGCCACTGCGCGAATCGCCGCGTTGAGCCCGGGCGCGTCGCCGCCGCCGGTCAGGATTCCGATCCGCACGCCGATAGGTTAAAGCGTCCCGTGGTTTGGTCAGGCGGCGGAGAGCTTGCTCAACAGCTCGGGGAGGGTCACCTCCGCAAGTGAACCCAGCAGGAGGTCGGCCTGTCCGAGGTCGAGCCTGGCGGTGATCGAGTTGGGGATGGCGACGCAGCGCAGGCCGGCGCGCTTTGCGGCAAGCACGCCGTTGGGTGAGTCCTCGATGGCGATCGCCTCCTCTGCGCGCACGCCGAGGCACTCGAGCACCGCGAGGTACAGGTCCGGCTCGGGTTTTGCGTTGGGCACGTCATCACGGCAGCGCATGCAGTCGAAGCTTTCGAGGATGCCGAGGCGCGTGAGGTGACCTCTTACCCATTCCGTCGTCGAGCTCGACGCGACGCCGAGCTTTAGGCCCATCGCCCTGGCCTCGTCGAGGTGGCGCACGACGCCAGGCAGCACCTCCTGGGCGAGGATCATGTCCGTCCGGCGGCCGATCCGGCGGTCCAGCACCTCTTTCGGCAGGGACCGCCCCAGGCGCTCCTCGAGGTGGTGTTGGGGATGAAAGCCGGCGGTGGTCGACCCGACGATCTGCACCCAGCGCTCGAACGGCAGCTCCTCGCCGTGCGCCTCGTAAACCTCGAGCCAGGAGCGGTAAACAGGCTCCTCTGTGTCGAGAATCAAGCCGTCGAAGTCGAACACCAGGGCGCGGATCATCGGCCCAAATGTACCTATCCACGTGCCAATTGCTTAGGATCGGCCTGCCGTGGTCGGGAGTAGGTCGCATGCCTGAAGAAGCGCGCAAGCCGGCCGCCCGGCAGGCAGATCGCGGCACGGCGCTGGGGTGGATCGCAGCCGCGCTGCCTGGGGTCGCCCTGGTCTCCGTGGCGCTGATGATGTTCGTCCTGTTCGGCGTCCTCGACGCGATCCACTACATCTCGATCCGGGATTTCTTCACCCCGGACCAGGCCGCGGCGGGGGCCGTGCTCGGTCTCGTGGGCGGCGCCGAGGGCGTCACCCTCAGCATCGTCATCATCGCGGTCGTCTTCGGGATTCAGACAACCTCGTCGCGTTACTCGCCGCGGATCATCGGAATCTTCACGCGCAATCCGCTGAACGCCCTCGTCCTCAGCTTCGCGCTCGCCTCGATCCTCTACACGTTCCTCGTCCGCGGTGAGGTCAAGGCCAGCTCGCCGGTTCCAATGTGGAGCGTCGGCCTGGCCGTGGTGCTGGCCCTGGTCAACTTCGCCATCCTCCTCCCGTATGTCAGCTACATCTTCGAGGTGATGCGGGCTGAGACGCTCGTCGAAAGCATCATGCGGCGGGCCAAACGCGAGCTGCGAGCCGCCGCAAACAGCCGGCATGCGCGCCGCCACCGGGACGCGCTCATGACATCGATGGCGCAGGTGACGGACATCGCCTTCGGCTCGATCCTGCTTGGAGACATGCCGGTGTGCGTACTCACGATCGACGTCTTAGGTCGCTTTCTTGCAGAGGACTACCTGCCCGCAAAGAAGGGGTTCGCGCCGGAGTGGTTCCAGGTGACCCATGCCGACATGCCCGGCGCATCCGACCAGATCGTGGCCGAGGTCAACCGAGCCCAGACGTGGTTCGGGTACACGATCATGTCCAGCTTTGTCGACATGGTGGGCCTTACACCCGTCCATCGCAAAGAAGCGGTGCATGCGATCGCGGTTGCCACCCGTGACGCCGGCGTCGCCGCCATCCAGGCGGGTGACACAGAGGTGGCCGAGCTGTGCATGCGCTTCTTCAACACCTACCTGCGCGCGTCCATCAATCGCTCGGCGCCCACCTTCGCGTCGGGGATCATGAACGAGTACCGCAGGTTCGCGATTGGTGCACTGGAGTGGCGCCCCGACCTCGCGGTGGAGGCGGCGGCCCACCTGCTCCGCTACGGCCGCCATTTCGAAGAGGCCGGCATGCCGGCGACTCTCGGAGCCGCAGCCGAAGACGTCGCCGACCTGGCCATCGAGGCGCGGGCACGCGACCCCCAGGTCTCGCTGCGGCTGGCGCGCCTGCTCGTGCGCAACCTGCTCGACTTGACCCCGAACGCTCGCCCGATCGGGCTCAACGGGATGTTCAAGGGCGTCGCCAAGCTGACCTTCTGGGCGATGGCCGCCGAGCAAAAGGACATCGCCCACGTGCTGGTGGATGGCATCGCGGCCGCGCCGCCCGACTTCGTGGATGCCGCTCTCGACCGCATGGAGTCGATGCAGAACGGCCTGTTCTGGGAGGTCAACGAGCGCGTGATCGCGTTCGACTGGGTCGAGCAGCCCCTGCGCGCGGAGATCCCGCGCCTTCGCGCAGCGCTGCGCCGGGCCAAGGCGACCGGGAATGGGCTGGCGGTCGAGCTGGAGGAGGTCGCCACCGTCGCGCCCGACCTCGTTAAGCCGGCGCCTGCGTCGACGCCGGAGCCGAAGACGCCGGCCGCTAAGACGGAGCCGGCTGATTGATCATCGCGGTCGAAGCCGTCTCGAAGTAGTCGAGCAAAGCCTTGCGCACGGCCGGCGCGAGGTCGAGCGAATCGACCGACGCCGACATGTTCCGCAGCCATGCGTCGCGCTCCTCCTGGCCGATGGCAAACGGCTGGTGGCGCATGCGCAATCGCGGGTGGCCGCGCAGCGCTGTGTAGGTCGTCGGGCCGCCCCAGTACTGGATCAAGAAAAGGGCGAGGCGCTCTGTCGCGCCTGAAAGGTCCTCCTCCGGATAGACGGCGCGCAGGATTTCGTCTTCCGCAACGCGGGCATAGAACCGTTCGACGAGGAGCCTGAAGGTCCTCTCGCCGCCCGCCAGCTCGTAGACGCTGCGGTTCAACACGGCATCGATGGTAGTGCCAATAAACTGTGCGGACCAAAATGCGTGAACAGCTGCGCAACCAGTTCCTCGGGACGCTCATCTTTCTGGTCATTCAGTTCTTGCTCGGCATGGCCGTCAACCTGTTTGTCACCATCCCGACCAACCACCCCGGCGCCAACCCGCCGGAATACTTCAGCGGGGTCGTGCAGAGCGTCGCGTGGGCAATCCTCCACGGCCACGTGCTCCTGATCATCCACGCGAGCCTCGGTCTGCTTCTGGTGCTCAACGCTCTAGGGCTGCTGATCGCCGCCATCAGGACGCGATCCAGGGATCTCATCACGATTACTTCGTTCGGCCTGTTCGGCATCCTTGGGGCAGGCTTCAACGGCGGCAGCTTTCTCAACTACCACCAGGATTTCAGCTCGATGCTGATGGCGAGCCTTTTCGCCATCGCAGTCGTCTCGTATGCCGTCGGCATTTTCGTTGCCGGACGGCCTGCCTCTGCCCCGGCCTCAGCCTGAGGCGATACCCGCGCCGGCCAGGATCTCGGCCGTGGGCCGGACGATCGCCTGTGCGGCTTTGAGACCGGTCTTCTCCAGGTAGCGTTCGACGATTCGCCGTCCGACGGCGTATCCGCCCATGTGCGGAATTCCCTCGGGCCTCTGCCCCATCCGCCCGGCGATGTCGTCGCCCAGCACGTACCCCGTCCACTCGGCAAACGAGCTTCCGGTTCCGAAAGCCCCTGTGACCTTCGCGTAGGCGGCGTCGAGAGCCGGACCGGACACCCCTGCATACCAGGCGCCGGTCGAATCCGGGCCGCAGACCTCTGCAGTGAACAGCTCAGCCAGGCCCTCCTGTATCACCCACTCGGCGAGGTTGAACTGCGTCTCCACGTTCGGGGTTCGCAGGTTGTGGGCGAGCTCGTGCACGCCGCAAGCGCCGATCCGCGTGAGGTTGTAGTCAGTGGGCCACGCCACCATCCAGATGCTTCCAGGTATCGCGCCCATGCCGTAGTAACCGAGCGTCCGCTCCATGAAGATCTGATCATCTGGATTGCCGAGGGTGAGGACGACCTCCACGCGATCGGGGTGACGGATGCCGGGCAGGACAGAGCGCTGGTACTCCCACGCCCGTGCCAGCTCGCGACGCAGCTGGCCCCAGGCATCTGCCTTGACCAGCCGCTGCAGAGCCTCTGGATAGCGTGCGTCGTCGAGGTTGACCCGAAATCCGTCGCCCTGCTCGTGGATCTGTTTCAGCATCCGCATCGGTTCCTCGTCAAACGCCGAAATCCCACGCATGGCGGCGAGCGCGTCCATGCGCGCCGGCGCCGGGAGCGTGAACAGGTGCGTCATCGCCCTGGCGTCGTCGTGAACGTCGATCTCGATCTGGTCGCCGGTCGTCAGGTCCACTTGAGCGCTAACTCTATTGCTCGCACAAGCGGCTGCTCACGGCGCGACGGTCGCCGGGTGCGCTCGCTCAGTTTCCGCATGCGTCGAGAGGCGCTCCATCTCCGCCTCGCTCGGGAGGAACCACGCGATCGCGATGGTCACGATCACGAGCACGACGTGGGTCATCAGCGATTTCTGCAATCCGATCGAGTCGGCGATCGCCCCGTTGATCGGGATGCCGACAGCGCCGGTGATGAAGCCCAGTCCCATCACCAGGCCCGATGCTAGACCGGCTCGCTCGACCATGAGCTGCTGCGCCATCAAGAGCATGAGTGGCGCGGTCGAGGCTGCGAGAACGCCGATGAGGATCGCGCTCGCGAATGCCCAGGGTCCTGGGAACGCCGTGTACAGGAAGATCGCCGGCACGCTCAACACGAGCGTCGCGAGGATTACGGTGCGCCTGCCGTAGCGGTCCGCGAGAGTTCCACAACCCACCGTGCCGACCGCGCTCGCGAGCACCAGGGTCGTGGCGAGAGGCCCGTAGAACTCCGGTCCGTAGCCGAGCTGCTTGTACCAGGTCGGCGTAAACGCCTGGAACACGTTCACGGTCCAGCTGCGCGACATCATCACCCCGATTACGACGGCGAGGGCGAAGACCGGCACGCGCGCGGCCGTCGAAACCTTTCGCGCTGAGCCAACGGTTTTTTGGAGTCCGCCACGCATGCGCCACAGGAGGTAGCCGCCGGTGATCAAGCCGGGAATGACCAGCACACCTGTGCCGTGGATTCCAAACGCGCCGAACACCAGGATCCCGATCAGTGGGCCGATCGCGACGCCCACCGTGCCGGCGGTGACGTAGATGGACATCCCGGCGCTGCGCCGCAGCCTGGGCAGCAACGCGCGAACGTCGAGCGCACCCAGAGGATGGAAGGCGCCTGACCCAAGTCCTGACGCCAGCGCGAGCACGAGCAGCAGCGGAAAGCTGGTCACGAACCCGACGAGCGAGAAGGTCAGGGCGGTCCAGCAGAGAGCGATTCCCGTGAATCGAGTCCCGAACCGATCCGCCAAGACCCCAAACAGAGGCTGTGACACGGCCGCCATGCCGCCATACGCGAGGCTCACGAGCCCGACCGTGGCGAGGCTGAGCCGGAAGCGCCCGATCAAGATCGGATACAGGACCGGGATGACGCCGACGTAGCTGTCGACCGTCAGATGCCCAAGCATCAGAGTCAGGAGCTTGCCGTTGCGTAGAAAGTCCCTCACGCCGAAGGGAAAGGTTAGTGGGCTAGGAGGAGCTGTCCCCGTTTCGCCGCCGGTCGGAGGGATATGAGGCAAAACCCGGATGGTTTTGCCTCATCGGCCGGCCGGCGTTGCCGGCGGGCCTGCTCCCATTCCGGTATATCGATGGGACTTGACTTAGTGGTTACTCCCCGCGACGCAAGGTGGCTTCAAGCGCGACGGGGACGGCCGGAGTAAATCCGGCCTATATGCGACGTCTTGGGGCTAGGAGCGGTCGTCTCCAGCGCGCCGCCGGTCGGACAGAGCCAGCGCCCGGTCAGCGGCACCGACTCCATCCGCGGCCGTGACAGTCGTGTAACTGAGCCCGAACCCAGGTCGGTGGTAGACGACGCGCCAGGGGTGCAACTGGCGGCCATCCTTGCCCTGGATCCTTACGGCTCCGTCGTAGACGGTCATACCGTCGGAGGCTAGCGTTCGGGCCCTGTGGCCGCCATCGTGAAAATTGATGAGTCCCCTCATTGAAATCCAGGCCGGGCTATCATCGCCCGCGATGCCAGAGCTGCTGTACCTCAGCCGGGCGGATGTCGAGCGCCTTCTCGACATCGACTCGATGCTCGAGGCCCTCGCCAATGTGCTTGTCGTCTTCTCGTCGGGGATAACCTCGGTCCCGCCGAGAGCGGGCGCACGGGTTGGCGACCGAGGAATCATGGGCGCCATGCCGGGTTACGTCCCCGGCATCGCGCTCGAGGTGAAGCTCGTTTCGGTGTTTCCGGCCAACCACGGCCACGGACTGCCCTCGCACCAGGGGCTGATCGCGCTCTTCGACGAAGACACCGGGACCCCGCTTGCCGTGATGGATGGCGCATACATCACCGCGATCAGGACGGGTGGCACGGCCGCTGTCGCTGCGAGGGTGCTCGCACGAAAAGATGCCTCTGTCCTGGCGATCCTGGGCGCCGGCGTGCAGGGCGGCTCGCACCTGGAGACTTTTCCCCGGGTCCGTGATTTCAAGGAGATCCGGATCGCCTCACGCGACTCGGGTAAGGCGAAGGCGCTGGCCGCTGGAAACCCGCGTGCTGTGGTGGCCGAATCGTTCGAGGCCGCCGTGCGTGGGGCGGACGTGATCGCGTGCTGCACCGACGCGCGCGAGCCCATCCTGCGCCGCGAGTGGCTGAAGCCCGGCGCGCATGTGAGCTCGGTCGGCGGCACCTGGGGACCAGAGCTCGACGCCGAGACGATCGCCGCCGGGCGCGTGTTCGTCGAGTGGCGCGGGGCGGCGACCACTCCCCCGCCTGCCGGCGCCGTCGAGCTCCAGGGTCTCGACGCGGCAAGCCTGACGGAGGTCGGCGAGGTGCTGGCGGGCACCAGGCCCGGGCGGCAGTCCGCCGAAGAGATCACCGTCTACAAGTCCACCGGCCACGCGATCGAGGATGCCGCCACCGCCCGGCTGGTTTACGACCGGGCTCGTGCCGAAGGGGTCGGGATCTCGCTCGTGCTTTGAGTGCACCACTACAGCTCGATCATCCGCGAGGGAATCGCGTTGATGATGCGAGTGCCGTCGGCGCGGCGTTCCGGCTGCGTCTTCCCGTAGGGATGTATGTGTCCGTGCACGAGCAGCACCGGGTGCAGGCCCTGGATGATCCTTTGAAACGCGACGAACCCGACGTGGGCGGCGTCCTTCGCCGGGCCGGCACCGAAAGGTGGCGCGTGCGTGATCAGAACATCGAGCTTGCGATGCCCTGACGGGACACGTTTCAGGCGCGCCCGGAACTCGAGGTTGAGGGCGCGCCACCGCATCTGCGCCTGCGTGTACTGGTTGGGTCCGTCCTTGTAGCGCAGGCTTCCGCCCAGGCCGGCGACGCGCAGCCCTTGCACTTCCATGATTCGACCGTCGACGTTGTCACAACCCTCAGGCCCGGGTATCTGAACGCGGTGGTCGAGGGCCACAAATGTGGTATCGAGCGGCCTCACGTTGGGATCGTGGTTTCCAGGCACGTAAAACAGAGGAACGTTGAGGCTGGTCACAAGGTACTCGAGGTAGTCGAAAGGCAGGTCTCCGCACGAGACGATGAAGTCCGGCCTGAGCGTCTGAAGCTTATCCTCGTTTAGAAACTCGTCAATTTCGTCCGCGACCGCGAGAATCCTCAGGCGAGAACCTCTTTTCGTAACGAGAGCCGCTCGACTTCGGCAGCGCGCGCTCTCTCGAAGCCTCCGGCCAGGCCATCCGTCAGGATGCGGGCGATCTCCGACGCCGAGTGAAGCCTGGGAATGTAGACGAAGTCGGCGCCCGCGGCGTAGAGCTCCAGCGCCTGCGGTATGTGCTCGGTGGTAACCATGACTTTCGCCTTCGGGCAGCTCGCGCGGGCGTTGCGCAGCATCCGGAGGTTGCTGGTGCCACGAAGCACGTCGTCAGTGATGCTGCAAACGACCAGCTCCGCCTCGTCGATGCCCGCGTGTCGCAGTGTGTCCGCATGCGCGATGTCGCCGTAGACCGAGCTGATTCCGCGCCGGCGAAGCTCAGCCATGACCCTGGGGTTGAAATCGATGACCAGGACCTTGTCAAGGAGGACCTGCCCTTGAACCGCGGAGCCGGCATTCTCGAGCTCGAAGAGGATCGAGCTGGCATCGCGGAAGAAGCCGAGGAAGATCACCGTCTCGTCTCGCGACTCTTTGCGCGCGGGGGCTGCCTCCCCAACGTCGAGATCCCGGACATGGAGCAACTTCAGTCCTTTACTCATCACGCGCTGCACCGCGTGGCTTGAGTTGATCATGTAGGTCGAGACGACGGAGGTGATCGCGAAGGTCATGATCACGATCGTCACCACGTCGCTGTCGATCTGGGGCTTTGCAAGCGAGTGACCCAGGACCGCGATCACGATCGAGAACTCGCTCACCTGGGCGAGGTTGATCGCCGGCAGCAGGCTGGCGCGATGGCCCAGCCTCAGCGCATAGAGGATGGGCACGACCGACAGGCGGCTGATCATCACGAAGGCTGAGGCGGCGAGCGCGATCTCGACCACGCGCAGGCTCGGAACGGCGATCTGCATTCCGAGCGCGACGAAGAACAGCGTGACGAAGAAGTCTCGGAGGCTCACCGCCTTGGCCATGACGTCGAGGTTGTACGGAAAGGTCGAAAGGCTCACGCCCGCGATGAGGGCGCCCATTTCGCGCGAGAGACCGATGATGCTCGCGGCGCCGGCCAGGAAGAAACACCAGGCAAGGGCGCTTACGAGAACGAGCTCAGGCGCCTTCGCGACAGCTCGAAAGAGGTGAGGAAGGATGTACTTCGAGATTGCGAAGCCGCCCACCACGAGCAGGGCTCCGCGCCACAGCGAAAAGGCGAGCGGGAGCAGGTTGGGATTCAGGAGATTCGGCTGCACCGCCAGCATGGCCACGGCCCACATGTCCTGGATCACAAGCACGCCGAGAGTGATCCGTCCGGGTAATGTGTCCAGCTCGTACTTGTCGTTCAGCAGCTTGACGACCACCAGGGTGCTGGAAAGGCTCATGCACGCGGCGAGGTAGATGAGGTCGAAGTGGCCCCCGGCGTTGCGGATTCCGATCGCGTAAAAGAACGCCAGGCCGAGGCCGATGCAGATTGGCACCTGCAGCGCGCCGGTGAGCAACACGGCCGGCCCGGCTGACGCGAGCTTCTTGATATCGATCTCCAGTCCGATGATGAAGAGCAGGAGGATCAGGCCGATCTCGGCCACCGTGGCGATGCTCGCCTGGTCGGCCACGAAGTTCAGTCCGTTTGGACCGATCACGACTCCGGTCACGAGGTAGGCCAGGATCAACGGCTGCCTGAATCGCCAACCAACCAGTGCAAGCAGCGCGGCGGCGCCGACGCAGATGCCGATGCTCGCCAGCAGCCCGGTGGGTGCGTTCACCTGGTCACAGGTGCCGCGTCGACTCGATCCCAACGACCCTCGAACGCAGGCGCCTCCGACGGGTCGCCGAGGATGAGGAACCGCCTGTGCTCCATGCCCTCGATGAGCGACGAGGCAAGCTGCTCGAGGGTCGCGGACGTGTCCGCGCCTTTGTCCGGCCCGCTGAACAGGCGCCCCACGCCGCGGGACCTCGTGTTCTGGCCGATGCGTGGCCCCTTTGCTCCGGGACAGAAGATGGACGCGCTGACGCCTGTCCCTTTCAGCTGATGCGCCAGCCCTTCGGTGAAAACCGCCAGGGCTGCATGACCGGTGTCGTATGGCAAGGACATGGAGTCGCTCTGGATCAGCCCGCCGTATGACACGACATTGACGATGTGACCCGAGCCTCGCTCGGTCATGTGGGGCAGGAACGCCGCCGACGTGCGCACCGCTCCCACGAGGTTCGTCTCAAGCATCCAGGTCCAGTCGTCGCCTGAGATCTTGTCCACTTTGCCCTGGAGGAGCACTCCGGCGGCATTGACCACGACGTCGACCCGCCCCATGGATCTGAGCGAGTCGCGCACCAGTGAACGGACCGAGGTGTCGCTCCTCACGTCCGTCGCGAGCGCGATCGCCGCCTCGGACGTCCCGAGCCGCAGCACCTCTTCGACGGTGCGATCCATGCGCGGCCCATCGAAGTCGGCCACCACGATGCTCGCGCCCTGGTGAGCGAACGCCCTGGCCAGGGCGCGGCCCAGCCCGCTGCCTCCTCCGACGACGACAGCCACGCGTTGCGAATAGGCGCCGTGCGAGCGGGGGCTCGCTTCGGGATCGATGGACACCGGCCGCATTCTATTCACCCGCGCCCGCAATCGACGCGGCGATCAGGGTGCCGTCCTCGATTCGGAGGGTCCGGTCGGCCATCGTCGCGACGGCATCGTCATGGGTTGCCACGATGATGGTCGTGCGGCCGCGGAAGGAACGGATAAGCTCCACGATCGCAGCCGAGGTCTCGCTGTCCAGCTGGCCGGTCGGCTCGTCTGCAAGGAGCAGCCGCGGCCCTTTGGCCAGGGCGCGGGCCAGGGCGACGCGTTGCTGTTCGCCACCTGACAGCTCAAAAGCGCGATGGCGGGCGCGAGCCTCGAGCCCGACCGAGCCCAGGGCCGCACGCGCTTGCGACTCCGCATCGTCGGGGCCTTTACCCATGAGCAGCAGGGGCAGTGACACGTTTTCCAGGGCGGTCATGAGCGCCACCAGGCCGGGTGACTGGAACACGAATCCAACGGTGCGAAGCCTGTAGCCGGCAAGCCCTTCGCCCCTGAGTGCAGTGACGTCGATCCCCGCGACCTCGACCGATCCACGGTCCGGGAGGTCGAGGCCGCCGATCACGCCCATCAGAGTCGTCTTGCCCGAGCCCGACGGACCGATCAACGCAAGCAGCTCGCCCTCGGGAACGTCCAGGTCGACGCCGTGCACCGCGGTGGTGACGGCGCCGCCCGCCCTGTAGCGCCGTTCCACGCCGCGGAGCCGAACCAGCGGCTCATGCACCATCGGCGTTCTCGATGACCACGCGTCCGTTCTCCACGCGGATCCGCACCCGCGCGCCCAGCTTCGCCTCATCCCGCACGGACCTTGGAATCTGGAGGCGGCCCGCTGCGTCGACGATCAAGAGCTCTCCCGTATCGGCGCGAGTCTCGGTGGAAGTCCGCCCGTCGCGGATACGAAGGACGCGGTCGACGTGGCGCTCGACCTCGTGGTCGTGGGTGACCATCACGATCGTGGTTCCGTCGCGGTCTCGGAGCCTGCCGAGGTCAGCGAGCATGGCGCGCGCAGAGGCACGGTCGAGCTCAGCCGTGGGCTCATCCGCCAGGAGAACCTTCGGCCTGTTGGCGATCGCGACTCCAAGTGCCAGGCGCTGCTGCTCACCACCCGAGAGCTGCGCCGGAAGGTGATCTCGAAGATGGTCGAGGCCCAGCGTCTCGAGGAGCTCGGAGGCCCGCTCGGACCGCTGTTTGCCCGAACGACCCGCGAGCATTTGCGGGAGCTGTAGGTTCTCAGACGCCGTGAGCTCCGGCGTGAGGTTCAGGGTTGCGTTCTGCCACACGTAGCCGATGACGTCGCGACGGTATGCATCACGCGCACGATCCGAAAGAGACCCCAGCTCGAGCCCCGCCACCACCGCCTTGCCGGCACTCGGTTTCTCGACCGCGGCCAGCACGTTCATCAGCGTCGTCTTGCCGCTGCCGCTCGCTCCCACGATCGCGACGACCTCGCCCTCCTCGATCGTCATATCGAGCCCCTGCAGCGCGAAGACCTCGAGGTCGGCCGTCTTGTAGATGTGGACCAGCGAGCGGCATTCGACAGCGCTCATCCGAGCGCCCTCAGTTCGGCCATCACACGAGGCCGCTCCGTCAAGAAAGCCATCGCCGGACCGGCGAGAACAGCACCCGCCACGACCAACACCAGAGCTTCCAAGAGGCGTACGTAGTCGAACGTGACGATGGTCGCCGGCACGATGTCGGGCACGCTTGCGCCAAGTTGCAGCGCGGGCAGGAGAACGACGGCGGCAAGCACGCCCAGTGCAGCGCCACCGGCGGTGCAAAAACCCAGGAGGATGAGCTCTTCCCAGACCAGGCTTCGGCGGACGAGTGGCGGAGACATACCGTTAGCCTCCAGGACTGCGTACTCGGATAGCCGGCCCCGCGCCAGCATCAGGAAATGGAAGGCGAACGCGAGAAGAGCCAGACCGAGCGCCGCCGCAAAACCAAGCAGCAAGTTTGATTCCAGGCCGAGCTGCTGAGGCGCGTGCGCGGCATCGGCGGCAATCGAACGTTGATCGAGGACCTGGATCAGGCCACGCGCGGTCTTCAGCGACGCGACCGCCGCGTCCGCCGCGCCAGGTGAGACCTTCACCCAGATCTCGTTCGGCCATGGGCTCTGGTGACTACCGTGGGCCAGGGCGATGAGCAGGGGGTCGCGGTCGAGAACCATGAAGTCCCCGAACTCCGGATAGAGGGTTGGAAAGTGGTCGGCAACCCCGACGACCACCGCTGTTACCCCAACTCCATCGACCTGCACCTGGAGCTGCTTGCCGACCGCAAGCCCGAACCGGGACATCATCTGCGACGGGACGAGCGCCGGGATCGCTCCCGGTGCGGCCCCTCCGCCCTGAGATATGAACCGGGTCCCTCCTGGGCGGATATACGTGGGGTACGGCCCAGTGCCGATCCGAAAGTCCGCGGTGGCGGAGCCGTCCCTGACTATGTCCGTCGTCGGCGTCAGGTTTTCGTAGAAGGTTCCCGACTCGGCGTCCGTCCTCCACCACGATCCGGGAAAGAATCGCGCTCCCGGTCCGGAGACCTGCTCGGAGAAGGTCTCGATCACATTCCCGTCCACGGCAAGCGAGCTCAATGAGATGAGATCGGGTTTGGTGACCGTTGATATCGCAAGATCGCGGAACCGCAGAGGCTCGGTCTCTGCCCCGCCGTCCGCCACCAACGTGGCGGACAACTGCTTCCATCCAGCGAAGTCAAGCGTCCCGAAGTCTGCGTGGACCGGGCGTCCGTGGGCGTCAGACAGGTCGGCTGTCAACCGGCCGCCAGTCGACGCTCCATAGACCCAGATCGAAATAGATCGAGCGTGCGTCGGCATCAACAAGCCGCCGGTCTCTTTGTCGGCGAGACTTTGCACCAGGTCAGGCAGTGGAGATGCCGCAAGGTCAGGTCGCGTCCACATCACCGACTTGAACGTGTACGGATCGACGCCCAGCGCAGCCACGTCCTCGCCGACCTGGCGCAGGTAGCCGCGAAAAACGTCGCTGCGCGCTGCCGCGCCGGAAACATGGACCGCGTATGGCGGCACGCCGACACCAGGCTGCAGTACGCCGCGTACGTCGGCGCCGACCGCGTACCCGGCGCGGTCGGCGCCGTTGCGCGCAGAGGTCGCGGCGTACGTCGTCGCGAACACGCCCAACGCGATGGCGAGCATGAGCAGAACCGCAAGCGCTGAGTGCTGACCTGGCGCGCGGATCAGCTGCGTCGCGGCGAGCTGAACGGGAACGGTTCGCCGCAACCGGAGCAGCACACGTGCGGCCGGCGGGAGCAAACGCAGTCCGGCGAGCGCGATCAACGCGATCCCGAGACCGGGTAGGAGAAGGTTGAGCGGATTGTCGGCGGCGCCCGACAACCGGACCTGGGCGCTCCCCAGCAGGCGCGCCTCGGCCAGCATGGGGACAGCAAGCAACGCCAGGAGCACGTCGATGTGGCGCTGCCGCCACCACGAAACGCTCGGCCGTGAAGCGCCGGCGCGCGCCTGCAGCACTCCATGCCTGCTCGCAAGGACCGATTGCGCGCCAATGAGAACAAGCTCGAGGGTGAAGACCGCAATCACCGGCGGCACGAGCCTGACCAGGTCAAAGTGGAAAGCGGGAATCGAAACGCCGGCGTACGCCCACCGCGCCACCGCTTCTGACGCCCCCCAGCCGGCAACAATCCCAATCGGCGCAGCGAGCGCCGCCACCACGCTCAGCTCGATCCACAGCAGCAGCGCAACGCCGGGCCAGGACCAGCCGCGGGTGCGCCAGACGGCAATTGTCGGACGCAGGTGTGAAAGCACGTTGCCGGCCATGAACCATGCGCAGTACAGCGCGATGAGAAGAAGCTGGATCGCAACCAGCAGCACTGCAAAGGAGGCGACCTGTTGATCGCCGATGTACGACGCGAGCGCGTCGGGCAGGCTGCTCACGATGACAGCGTCCGAACGCTGGATGCCGAATCGGCCCCTAAGCAGCTGAATGCGGTCGAGGGTCGCGTTGGCACCGACCGCGCGGATCACGGCGAGCTCCGGTGACAAGACTTCCGATGCCACCGAGATGACGGACGTGTGCAGCGCGCCACCAAGGTCCGTCTGCATTCCGAGCATCGCGAAGTACGCCTGAACGTCGACGTACGCCGCGACCTCAGGCTCTTGGTTCGGACCCCAAAAGGGCTCGAGCGGCTGGGCGGGCCGCCAGATTCCCACGATGCGCACGCACACGACATCCTTGCCGTCCTGCACCGTCGCGCACGCGAGGTCGCCGACGCCGAGATGGACGAAACTGGCGAATTGTTCCGGGAGGGTGGCCTCAAGGGTGGCTCCCGGTGCGCCTGATGGCCAGCGGCCCGAGACCAGCACGGCGTGAGCCGCAAGGCCCTCGTACGCCGCGATCCGATAATCCGCGCCAACAGGCTTGTTGCCGTTAACACTCTGCTGGACGTAGCCGCCCGACAGCAGACCTACCTCCCGAATTGCTACCAGGCCGCCCATATCGTCGCGGGCGGCTCGCTGCACCTCGGCTTTGAGCTCCTCGTACTGCTGTTGGCTGACCACGCCCGTCAGGCGCACGCTGATGAGGCCCTGCGGACCAAGGTTGGCCACTGTCTGCTGGAGGCCGGCTTCCTCCGTCCTCGACTGGGTGAGGGTGACCGCGGACGCGAGCGCGAGCGCAGCCCCGAGTCCGATCGCAGTTGGCACGAACGACATCCAGCGGGCGGCGAGCTGGCGGCGCGCGAGGCCTGCCAGGGTCAGGGTCCGCAACCGGAACTAGGCTCGCTTGAATCGAAGGGCTGTGTAGCTGTCGTCGATCGCCACGAACGCCACTGGCTTGTAGCCCGTGACCGACGTGATCTCTCCGAGCACGTCGCGTTTCGTCCACAACGGGGTGGCCGGCAGGTCGGTGACGCCGCGCGCCTGGCCGCCCTTCGGGTATGTGATCCAGAGCAATCCATCCGGCTTAACGGCCCGGATCGCGTCGGGCCCGAGGCGGCGCAGCTCGTCGGTGCTGTTGACGAAAAGCTGAACCACGTCGTATGCCTGCGCCCCCTGCAGCCTGGTACCGATGTCGGTCGGGCCTGGGCTCAGCCGGGCCGTGTACCCATCGGGAGCGTTCAGCACCACGACTCTGTGGCCGGCCGCAAGCCTAAGCTTCTTCGCCATGGAGCTGAACCCGGTCTTGTTGTCTCCGAAGGTCGGAAGCGAGCGCTGCGAGTCGAGATGACCCATCGCGAGCAGCTTATATAGAAGGATGGGCGAAGTCTCGCGCCTGGCCAAAACGGCGCCTTTGCTGCTGCTCATCGCAATCGTCAGCGGCTGCTCGATCGGCGGACCGTCGACCTTCGTTTTGAACAACGCATCGGTCGACGAGTCGTACGTCTGCCCGACATCCGCCAACGACCTCGCTTACACGCTCCACGCCACCATCGGTGTGCAAAACGGCACTTCGAGCACCGTGACGGTCAGGTCAGTGGCGGTCGTGATGATCCTGGCTGCGGTCAAGGGCGGTTGGCTCGAACACGTCGGCAACAGGTACGGCGCCAGCGGCGTCACGGTATCGCCCGATAGGGTGGGGGCGGGCAGCTCCGCCTCGCTGGTTGTGACCTTCCCAAGCACGTGCACGAACGGCAAGGTTCCGAACGCGGGCGCCAGCTATGGCGATTACTCCGTCTCGTTCACCCTCTTCACGTCATCGGGCACCTACACGATCCTGAGCCAGAACCGGCACCGCATCGTAGCCGCCTAGCTCACACCATCTCCTCCGCGCTGGACCTCGACGCCATGTACCCGTCTGGATCAGCTAGCGCTGAAACAAACCGTTCAACTGAGGAACTCAAGAACCGTCCAACCGTATTAGTCGAGGTCCCGATGTTTGTGCGTTTTCAGGACAGGAGAATGAAGTGAGCTTCAAATCCCGGTCCGACATACCTGACCTTCATACGCAGCTCGAGTCTCTGCTCGACCAGGTGTGGCGCTCGGAATCGGACTGGCGCCTTTGGGATCGCGTCGACGCCGCAGTCCGGCTGGAGAGCATTCGGGTCAGGCGCGCGCAGGGGGTGTCAGACCAGAAGCAGGCCGTCTCCCAGCCCGAACCCGAACCACCGGAATGAAGGGCGTCGCCCCTCGGCACTCATAGCCCGAAGGGAATTGCCAAACAGCATTCGTACTTTCAGGTGGAGGCAGCCTCGGTGCGGTGCAGGTCGGCATGCTTCAGGCGCTGACTGAGGGCTTCCTCTATTCCGAAGAACCTTCACGTCCTAAAGAACCTTCACGGCACGCTCGAGCGGCCGCTTCAACGAAGCGCGGATCTCATCCATCTCGGGCATCGCGTCCTGCAGGCGCTTGATCAGGGAACGCCGCTGCCGGCGCTTGTAGATGACCAACCCAACGCCGGCCGCAACCACGGCAAGCGCGACGATTGCTGCGAGGCCGGCCTTGGGTGCGATCTCCCGCATAGGTGGACGATCGATCTTCTCTTTGAGGTTTTCCATCGTTTCTCCTTCGTACCGCTCTGACACCGGAATTGAGTTGGCCATAACAGAAGAACGCGCCGGGGCCAATACATGGCGAAGAACAAGCGTTTTAGAAATGAGGCGCGCAGGGTTCGTGCGCTTCAAACCTCGACAAGGAGGCAAATGTTGTGAAGTGCGACATATGCGACCAGGACTTCGCCAACTCCGAAGAGGTCAAACGTCACAAGGAGCAGGCGCATCCGATGGGTGAGGAGGAGGGCGAGAAGCCGGACCTCATCGAGACACCTGACGACATGCCGGAGACCGCGGAGCAGCGAAACCGGTAACCCAGGTCGGTAGATCAAAAGTCAGCGGCAGCGACTCCGCCGCTGACTTTTCTTTTTGGGCCCGAGCCGGTGTTTCACAGCCCTCTCACAGACTTCTCACAGGGAGCGCGGAGCGGCCGCCGTCAACCTTCGGAAGCACGGGTCCCCTGAGATGAGAAGAGCCCTTGTCGCCGCCGCCGCCGCAGTCGTTCTGGTCGCCATCGCCGGCGTTGGTGGCTACGTGTATTTCTTCTCCAACTTGCGCTCGTCACCATCGAGCCTCACTTTGACCGCGAGCCCGGCCGCCAGCCCCACCGCGAACGGCACGACGTCAAGCCTGACCGGAACGTGGAACGTGACGACAGGCTCTCAAGCGCGCTATCGCGTGAAGGAGCTGTTCGTGGGTGAGACCGCAAAGCACGACGCGGTCGCTCAAACGTCAGGCGTCAGCGGCTCCATCACGGTGTCGGGAGACGCAAGCGGGTACCAGGCGACAGCGATCAGCGTGGTCGCCGATCTCACTGGCCTTCACAGCATCGACTCGGTGGCCGGACGCAACGTGACCCAGCGGGACGGCATCGTTTCGCGTCAGCTCGACGTCCAGCAGTTCCCCGATGCGAAGTTCACGGCCACGTCCGCATCAGTGCCCGGCAATGTGACGAGCTCGCAGGTCGATGTGACCCTGACCGGCTCGCTCACGATCCGCGGCGTGACGAAGCCCGTCACCGTGGTGGGGAAAGGACAGGTCGTGGGCGGCAAGATCGAGATCGCGGGAAGCGTGGCGATCAACATGACGGACTACGGCGTGGCGCCGCCGCAGGTGCCCTTCACGACAGTCGATCCGGCCGCGACGATCGAGTTCGATATCTTCCTGACTCGGGCGTAGTTAGGGATCAGCCCAAAATCTGGCGCGCCGCAAACAGGACGTTGGCGGGGCGCTCCGCCAGGCGGCGAACGTACCACGCGTACCACGCGTCTCCGTACGAGATGAGGTCCTTGACCACGTACCCCTCCCGAGCCAGCCGGAGCTGCTGGTCGGTGCGGATCCCGTAGAGCATGGCCACCTCGAGCTGGGCGCGCTCCAGGCCAATAGCGTCCGCGAAGCGGGCGATCCGCGCGATCAGCTCGACGTCGTGCGTTGCCAGGACCAGTCGCAGCTTGCCCTGCTTGACCTGGGGCAGCATGAGGGCGCAGAGCGCGAGGTAGTTCGCATCGACATCCCTCTTGGCTGTGAAGGCGATCGTGCTCGGCTCGGCGTAGGCGCCTTTGACGAGCCTGATCGCGGGCTTCAGCGGCATCAGCCCGGCAATGTCCGCGACCGTCCGGTGGAGGTAGGCCTGGAGCGCGATTCCCGTGCGCGGGTGATCGGCCCGCAGCCTGCGATAAAAGTCAAGAGTCGCCTGGGTATAGGCGCTTCCCTCCATGTCGATCCACAGAAAGCACTTCGCTTTGGCGGCGGCTCGGGCCAGCCGCTCCAGGTTCGCGTAGGCGGCTGCCGAGTCGATGTCGAGACCCAGCTGCGTCGGCTTGACCGAGACCTCAGAGCTCAGGCCCGCCGCGGCCACCCGCGCGAAGACTGACTCGTAATGTTCGACCACCTCGCTCGCCTCGGAAAGGTTCTTCACGTTCTCCCCGAGTCGAGTGAGGAGCGAACCGACGCCTTGCGCCTTGAACTCGCCGGCCGCCTTCAAGGCGGCTTCCAGGTCCTCGCCCGGCATGAAGCGTTTGACCGCACGGCGCGCGAATCCCCAGTGGGGGACGTGCGACGAAAGCCAAGGATTCGAGGCACACCACAGCAGGAGGCTTCTCAACACGCCACCCGCAACGTTA
>Ga0209118_1000508_pt1 | contig 21321 bp, 26 predicted proteins | sample BlaSpr_A8_Ref_M1_FD_187988 | JGI IMG/M metagenome (GOLD analysis project Ga0209118, IMG submission 187988) | Forest soil microbial communities from Thunder Bay, Ontario, Canada - Black Spruce, Ontario site 2_A8_Ref_M1 (SPAdes) (version 2) | ecosystem: Environmental > Terrestrial > Soil > Boreal...
GCGGCGAGGGCGACCTTGCTCATCTGCCCCTAGTGGGAACTACCCGTCGTATGCCATCTGGGGAACATGCTCGCGCTCCAGCAACCCGGCGACGAGCTTGCCGGCGCTCTGTCCCTGCATCTCGGCGTTGGGCCGGAGGATGATGCGGTGGGCGAGCACCGGTTCGGCAAGCGCCTTGATGTCGTCCGGCAGGACGTAGCTCCGTCCCTGCACGGCGGCCAGCGCCTGGCTCGAATGGAAAAGGTTGAGCGTGCCGCGGGTGCTCGCGCCCAGGGCGACTTCCGGGTTGCCCCGCGTCCGGCCGACGAGCCGGGCGATGTACTCGCGAAGCTCGGGCTTCACGAACACCTCGCGCACGGCGGCCTGCGCCGCCTTGAGCTCGTTGGGCGAAACGACTGGCTGCAGCTCCAGCATCGGAGACTCGACCTTGTGCTGGTTGAGCAGGTTGGCCTCTTCTTTCTCGGACAGGTAGCCAAGCCGCACCTTCATCAGGAACCGGTCGAGCTGGGCCTCGGGCAGTGGGAACGTGCCCGAGTACTCGACCGGGTTCTGAGTCGCCATGACCATGAAGGGCTTGGGCAGCGGATGCGTCTCACCGTCGACCGTCACCTGGCGCTCCTCCATCGATTCGAGCAGCGCGGCCTGGGTCTTGGGGCTGGCGCGGTTGATCTCGTCCGCCAGGAGGATCTGGGCGAAGACCGGGCCGGGACGGAACTCGAAGTCGTTCAGCTTCTGGTTGAAGGCGCGCACGCCGGTGACGTCCGATGGCAGCAGATCGGGCGTGAACTGGATCCGCCGGAACGTGCAGTCGAGCGAGCGGGCCAGCGCTTTGGCGAGCATCGTCTTGCCAACCCCAGGCACATCCTCGATCAGGAGGTGGCCTTCGCAGAGCAGGGTGACCAGGCAGAGCCGGATCTCGTCTTCCTTGTTGACGATGGCACGGCTGACGTTTGCCATGAAGGCGTCTGCCACGCGAGTCACGACTTCGGCTGCCCCCACTCCGGCGATTATAGGTTCGTCATGTGACCGACCCATCGCATTTGAATACGCATAAGGGTCCATTTTGGTTCCGCGCCGTTACCATTCCGGGCGCCGCGCGTGTAAGAAGACGAGCATGAGACGCACCGTTGCCTGCCTGGCCATCGTCCTGGCAGTCGCGTGTGGTTCGGCCCCTCCGACCCCGGTCGGGGCTCCCCTGACGATCACCCAGCTGAAGTTCGCGGTCATCGACTCGGTGGGCTTGCCTGCCTACTGCGACCGGGACTTCTACCCGATCGCCCGCGAGGGCGGCGAGCAGGCCAACGCGATCGCGACGTACCCCCAGATCCAGGCCGACTCGGAGCTTTACTCGGCGATCCTCGCGCACGAGAAGCTGTCCGCAACCGGCCTCAACGACCAGGAGAAGCTGGTCATCTACCGCGTCTACAAGAACCTGAACGCGCTCACCCTGACCCAGTCTGGGGACAGCTACGCGTTCAGCTTCAGGGCCCACCCGACGAGCGGAGCCGCCTCGTACGTCATGGCGACCGGGACCGTCCGTTTGGATGGAGTCGTCACCGTGAGCTCGAGCACCCCGACCGGCGCGCCTAACTGTCCGATCTGCCTCGCGGCCGGCAGCCTGATCTCCACCCCGAACGGCGAGGTGCGCGTGACCGAGGTCAAGGTGGGCATGCTGGTCTGGACGGCGAGCGCCGGTGGCTCGCGCATCGCCAAGCCCGTCCTCGAGATCGGGAACACCCAGGTGCCGGCCGGCCACCTGATGGTCCACCTGGTCCTCGCGGACGGCCGCGAGCTGCTGGCCTCGCCGGGCCATCGCACGGCGGACGGCCGCCAGCTCGGCTCGCTTGCCCGAGGAGACTCCCTCGACGGGTCGACCATTGGCACCTGGGAGCTCGTCCCCTACTCCGGCGACCACACGTACGACCTGCTGCCGGCCGGCGAAACCGGGACCTACTGGGTGAACGGAATTCTTCTCTCGAGCACCCTCTCCTCCATCGCTAGCTAAGGGGCTGCGAATCCCGTAAATGTTTGGGTGAAATCCGGACCGTCGAACTGGAGCCCGAAACAGCCGGCCCATCCGCTTGACAAACCCTGCCGCACGGGGAAGACGCCGTAGCCTTTGGTTCCTCGCGAATGCGGATGCCCTGCGTCGAGCAAAAGCTCGGCTCGCTGGGTGATCTTCGACCCGGCCTGAGTATCGGTGCCCACGACCGCTCCTGCCGAATTGGTGCCCACGAAAACCACGATCCGATTGCTCATAAGGTCGCGGCCTCGGACGAGGACTGGGCCGGATAGGTTTGGGTCGGTGAAATAGGTAACGTCGAAGTAGTACCCCCACTGCGTCATGGCCTCGGGCCCGCCCGAGCCATACAGAGGCCCGGTGCCGTACTCGAAACCGACGTTGTTCGTAGGGCTGATCGGGCAGGTGTCACCAGCCTTCAACGTCGGCAGATTCAATGGTTTCGCTTCGAGCTCAGCGAGCGCCGACTGAGATATGCCTCCGGCCGGCGCCACGGTGCGGAACGCATTCCAGCCCTGCATCAACCGGCCGCCGACCAACACGCCGACCACGAGGGCGACGAGCACAAACACAGCGACGAGCGCCACGGGGACGCGCAAGCGAAGCATCAATCGCTCCCTCCTCTTACGACTGGGGTTTTCCGCCAATACCGTTTGTACGACGCGCTCAGGCATGCCGTCGGTAGATGGCGCAACTTCGTCGAACGCCGAGTGGATCTGAGTGCGCAGGCTCACCTGATTGCCTCCTGGAGATCTAGATCTGGGCGCAGCTTTTGTACCGAGCGATAAAGCCGCGCCCGAGTCGCGCCCACCGAGCTACCTACAACGGCCGCAACATCCTCGAGCGGCATGTCGAGATAGAAATAGAGGACAACCACGAGCCTATCCCCGTGGCGAAGCCTCGAGATGGCGCGACGCAGGTCGGTGCCACGCAGCGTCTGGTCTTCAGGTGAAACGACTGACAGCTGGTCGGGCAATCCAAGACTCACGCCGGCGATCCACTTCGTGCGCCGGGCATTGCGGCATTTGTTTGCCACCACGCCAAGAAACCAGGGGCGAAGCTTTCCCTGGTCCTGCATGCGCGCGAGCTTTCGCCATGCGGTGAAGGAAGCTTCCTGGACGGCGTCCTCGGCCGCCTGCGGGTCATGAAGCATCGCCAACGCAAGGCGGAAGCCGGGCTCGATCAGCGGTTGCAGCAGGTCGGCGAATGTCTGCTCGCCGATCGCGCTTCCTCGGGATGGTTTGACCTCTGCCACCTGCTGCATGTCTCACCTATTCCTGTCGCCCGCGCGGCGATTTGTTGCAGCTAGCTGACTTCTTCTTCTTCCACCAGGCGCAGATGGCCGCTGACGTCGAGGCCCAGGTGTCGCGCAAAGAAGCCGGCGACTCGCTCGACGTAGAGAGGGCGGTCCGCGAAGTACGCGCCCGTGTGAGGTGCGCCCTGCACGATCCAGATCTCGCGGGGTCCCCGGTAGGCATCGTACAGGCGCCGGCTGTGATTCACGGACGTCACGTCGTCCGCGCCGCCGTGGATGAAGAACAACGGGCGCGGCTCGAGCGAGCTGAGCACGTCCTTGGGGCTGCAGTCGGAGATCCTGCTCCGCGTGCGAAGCCACAGCATGCCCCCCGCGAGCCAGACGAACGGTGATCCAGGAAGCTTCGACGCCCGGCGCACGTTCTCGATCAGCAGGGTGCGCAGGTCGCTGAACGGGCTGTCCAGCACCAGGGCCTGCACGCCCGGCTCGCCCGCCGCGCCGAGCAGCGACACCACCGCGCCCATCGAGTATCCAAGCAGCCCGATCCGGGTGTTCGAGATTCGTTTGCGAGCAAAGGCGATCACCGCCTGCAGCTCGAGCACCTCCTTGATCCCGAACGTGATCGGGGCGCGGTCGCTGCCGGGCATGCCGCGGTACGAATAGAGGATGACGTTGAAGCCCTTGCGCCAGAGCGCGGCGGAGATGCCGAGGGAACCCTGTCGCTGGCCTTTGTGCCCTCCAGAGACGATGACCGTCTGCGGCGAGCCTGGCTGCCGGAAATGCCAGGCCCCGAAGCTCACGCCGTCGGCCGTGACGAGCTCGACCTCTTCATAGTCGGCCTGGAACTCGAACGGAGTGAACGTGAAATCGTCGAGGAAAGTCGGGCGCGGCGGTACGAACGCGCGCCGGTAGAGCCGGTAAGACAGGGCGGCGTACAGGACCACCAGGACGGCACCGGCGAGAGCCAGGTAGGTCATGAGACCACTCGAGTCTACCGACGGGGCGCCGGCTTGGCCGGGACGGCCGCCCTTCCGGCGAGCGCTTCCTCGTAGCGACCGAGCACGAAGAGCAGCAGGCTGAGCCGGTTGAGCCACCGCCGGACCTGTTGATTCTTCAGGCCGCTCGCCCGCTCGAGGGCGACACAGCGTCGCTCGGCCCGACGGGTGACCGCGCGCGCGAGATCGAGGGCTCCCGAGGCGGGCGTGGCCCCCGGCAGGATAAAGCCATCCGGCATGGTCACCGATTGCTCGAGCTCGGCGATGAGCCGGTCGAGCTTGCGCACGTCCTCCTCGTTCGTGTGCGCGAACGACGTGCGGGAGGTGGGATTGGTCGCCAGCTCGGCCCCCAGCGAGTAGAGCCCGCGCTGCAGCTCTTCGCAGATCGAGCGGACGCGCGGATGCGGGCTCAGCGATTTCGCGAGACCCACCGCGCTCGACGCCTCGTCGATGGTGCCGTACGCCTCGATCCGCGGGTCATCCTTGCGCGCGCGTCCGCCACCCAGGAGACCGGTCGAGCCGTCGTCGCCCGATCCCGCAAGGTCGAGCATTTTCTTCTTGCGGGCCGGCACGTCCCGCCTACTCGAAGACCCGGCTCAGTTCGTAAAGCTCTTTCGGAACGCGACGCGTCTCCTTGACGACCTCGGCAAGTGGCACGACCTCGACGTCACCGTTCCGCCGGATCGGGATCACCCCGCTCTTGCCGGCGACGATCAGCTCGACCGCCGCGACTCCGAGGCGAGTCGCCCAGATCCTGTCGGTCGGCGACGGCGATCCGCCTCGCTGCAGGTGCCCGAGCACGGTCACGCGCGTCTCGAAGCCGGTCTCGCGCTCCACGTTGCCGGCGAGAAGGTCGCCGATTCCGCGCTTGGAAAGCCGGATGTGTCCGAAAGCGTCCTTCTCGGCCTGGCCCTCGCCCTCGGCCTCGAACTCGGGGATCTTCGCGCCCTCCGCGACCACGATGATGCTGAACAGCTTTCCCTCCCCGCGCCGGCGGTAAAGGTGTGCCACGACCTCTTTGAGCGTGACCTCGAACTCGGGGATGAGGATCAGGTCGGCCCCGCCGGCGATGCCCCCCATCATTCCGACCCAGCCCGCGTCGCGGCCCATGACCTCGACCACCATCACGCGATGGTGTGCCGAGGCGGTCGTGTGCAGCCGGTCGAGCGCCTCGGTGACCACCCCGACGGCGGTGTCGAAGCCGATGCAGAACTCGGTCACTGCGAGGTCGTTGTCGATCGTCTTCGGCACCCCCACGGTCTGGAAGCCTGCCTCGTGCAACGCGGCCGCGACGCTCAGCGTGTCGTCTCCGCCGATTGGAACAAGCGCGTCTATCCCGCTCCGCCTCAGCGCCTTGATCACGCGCACGATTCCATCTTTCTCCTTCAACGGATTGGTGCGCGAGGTGCCGAGAATGGTGCCGCCAAGCGGCAGGATTCCCCGCACGCTGGCGGGTGTCAGCTCATCGATCAATCCCTCTTCGATGCAGCCGGCCCAGCCGTTCTGCACGCCGCTCACCTGGTGCCCGAGCTGGAATGCGCGCCGGGCCACTGCCCGGATCGCAGCATTGAGCCCGGGCGCGTCGCCGCCGCCGGTCAGGATTCCGATTCGCACGCCGATAGGTTAAAGCGTCCAGTGAGCTGGTCAGGCGGCGGGCAGCTTGCTCAACAGCTCGGGGAGCGTCAACTCCGCAAGCGAACCCAGCAGGAGGTCGGCCTGTCCGAGGTCGAGCCTGGCGGTGATCGAATTGGGGATGGCGACGCAGCGCAGGCCGGCGCGCTTCGCGGCCAGCACCCCGTTGGGCGAGTCCTCGATGGCGATCGCCTCCGAGGCGCGCACGCGGAGGCACTCGAGCACGGCGAGGTACAGGTCCGGCTCGGGTTTCGCGTTGGGCACGTCATCACGACATCGCATGCAGTCGAAGCTTTCGAGGATGCCGAGTCGCGCGAGGTGGCCTCGCACCCAATCGCTCGTCGAGCTCGAGGCGACGCCAAGCTTCAAGCCCATGGCCCTGGCCTCCTCGATGTGGCGCACGACGCCGGGCAGCACCTCTTGGGCGAGGATCATCTCCGTCCGGCGGCCGATCCGGCGGTCCAGCACCTCTTTGGGCAGAGACCGCCCCAGGCGCTCCTCGAGGTGGTGCTGGGGATGGAAGGCGGCATTGGTCGAGCCGACGGTCTGCACCCAGCGCTCGTACGGCAGCTCCTCGCCGTGCGCCTGGTAGACCTCGAGCCACGAGCGGTACACAGGCTCCTCGGTGTCGAGGATCAACCCGTCGAAGTCGAAGACCAGGGCGCGGATCAACCGACTAAATGTAGCCATCACGGTGCCGACGGCTTAGGATCGCCGTGGTCGTGACCATGAGGATGTCCCGTGACTGAAGAAACGCGCAAGCCAGGTCCGCGACAGGCAGAACGCGGAACCGTCGCCGGCTGGATCGGAGCCGCGCTGCCTGGCTTTGCGCTCGTCTTGGTGGCGGTGATGCTGTTCCTACTCTTCGGCGTGCTCGACGCGATTCACTACATCTCGATCCGAGATTTCTTCACGCCCGACCCGACCGCCGCGGGAGGCGTGCTCGGATTGGTCGGCGGCGCCGAAGGTGTGGTCCTGAGCATCGTCATAGTCGCGGTCGTCTTCGGCATCCAGACGACGTCGTCGAGGTACTCGCCGCGAATCATCGGCATCTTCACGCGCAACCCACTGAACGCGCTCGTCCTCAGCTTCGCGCTGGCTTCGATCCTCTACACGTTCCTGGTCCGCAGCGAGGTGAAGGCGAGCTACACGCCGATGATCAGCGTCGTCGTCGCCGAGGTGCTTGCCCTGATCAACTTCGCCATCCTGCTGCCTTACGTCAGCTACATCTTCGAGGTGATGAGGGCGGAGACCCTCGTCGAGAGCATCATGCGGCGGGCCAAGCGAGAGCTTCGAGCCGCCGCCGGCAGCAAGCACGCGCGCCTGCATCGAGACGCGCTCATGACGTCGATCGCCCAGGTCACTGATATCGCGTTCGGTTCCATCCAGCTCGGAGACATGCCCGTGTGCGTCCTCACGATCGACGTTCTGGGCCGGTTTGTCGCGGACGACTACCTGGCCGTCAAGAAAGGACTTGCGCCTGAGTGGTTCCAGGTGAGCCACGCCGAGATGCCTGGCGCATCCGACCAGATCGTGGCTGAGGTGAATCGGGCCCAGACCTGGTTCTCATACACGATCCTGTCGAGCTTCGTCGACATGGTCGGCCTCACGCCCTTGCACCGCAAGGAGGCTGTGCACGCGATCGCGGTTGCGACTCGCGACGCCGGCGTCGCCGCCATCCAGGCGGGCGACTCGGAGGTCGCCGAGCTCTGCATGCGATTCTTCAACACCTACCTGCGGGCGTCCATCAACAGGTCCGCGCCGACTTTCGCGTCGGGGATCATGAACGAGTACCGCAGGTTCGCGATCGGGGCGCTCGAGTGGCGTCCCGACCTCTCGGTGGAGGCGGCTGCCCACCTGCTCCGCTATGGCCGGCATTTCGAAGAGGCCGGCATGCCGGCGACCCTCGGAGCCGCGGCCGAAGACGTCGCCGATCTGGCCATCGAAGCGCGGGCTCGCGACCCGCAGGTCTCGCTGCGGCTGGCGCGCCTCCTCGTGCGCAACCTGCTCGACCTGACCCCGAACGCTCGCCCGATCGGGCTCAACGGGATGTTCAAAGGCGTCGCCAAGCTGACCTTCTGGGCGATGGCCGCACAGCAGAAGGACATCGCCCACTTGCTGGTAGAGGGCATCGCGGCCGCGCCGCCCGACTTCGTAGATGCGGCGCTCGACCGGATGGAGTCGATGCAGAACGGTCTTTTCTGGGAGGTCAACGAGCGCGTGATCGCTTTCGACTGGGTCGAGCAGCCGCTGCGTGCGGAGATCCCGCGCCTTCGGGCCGCGCTGCGGCGGGCCAAGGCGACCGGGAATGGGCTCGCGGTCGAGCTGGAGGATGTCGCCACCGTGGCGCCCGACCTCGTGAAGCCGGAGCCTGCGGCGACTCTTGAGGCGAAGACGCCGGTCGCTACAACGGAGCCTTCTGATTGATCATCGCGGTCGAAGCCGTCTCGAAGTAGTCGAGCAGGGCCTTGCGCACGGCCGGCGCCAGGTCAAGCGAATCGACCGCCGCTGTCATGTTCCGCAGCCATGCATCGCGCTCCTTCTGTCCGATGGCAAACGGCTGATGTCGCATGCGCAGGCGCGGGTGGCCGCGCAGCTCGCTGTACGTCGACGGGCCTCCCCAGTACTGGATCAAGAAAAGGGTGAGGCGCTCGGTCGCACCTGAAAGGTCTTCCTCCGGGTAGACGGCGCGCAGGACTTCGTCGTCCGCGACGCGGGAGTAGAACCGTTGGACGAGGAGCCTGAAGGTCTTCTCGCCGCCCGCGAGCTCGTAGACGCTGCGGTTCAACACGGCATCGATGCTAGTGCCAATAAACTGTGCGGGCCAAAATGCGTGAAAACCTGCGCAACCAGTTCCTGGGGACGCTCATCTTTCTCATCGTCCAGTTCTTGCTTGGCATGGCGGTCAACCTGTTCGTCACGATTCCTACCAACCACCCTGGCGCCAACCCGCCCGAATACTTCGGCGGGGTGGTGCAGAGCGTCGCGTGGGCAATCCTCCATGGCCACGTGCTGCTGATCATCCACGCGAGCATTGGTCTGCTCCTGGTGCTCAACGCTCTAGGGCTGTTGGTCGCCGCCATAAGGACGCGATCCAGGGACCTCATCACGGTTACTTCGTTCGGCCTGTTCGGCATCCTTGGGGCAGGCTTCAACGGCGGCAGCTTTCTCAACTACAACCAGGATTTCAGCTCGATGCTCATGGCGAGCCTTTTCGCCATCGCAGTAGTCTCGTATGCCGTCGGCATTTTCGTTGCCGGACGGCCTGCCTCTGCCTCAGCCTGAGCCGACGCCTGCGCCGGCAAGGATCTCGGCCGCGGGCCGGACGATCGCCTGTGCGGCTTTGAGACCGGTCTTCTCCAGGTAGCGTTCGACGATTCGGCGTCCGACCGCGTATCCGCCCATATGCGGAATTCCGACCGGCCTCTGCCCCATCCGCCCGGCGATCTCGTCGCCCAACACGTAGCCGGTCCATTCGGCAAACGAGCTTCCGGTCCCAAACGCCCCGGTGACCTTGGCGTACGCGGCGTCGAGAGCCGGGCCGGTCACTGCCGCGTACCAGGCGCCGGTCGAATCCGCGCCACAGACCTCTACGGTGAAAAGCTCGGCCAGGCCCTCCTGGATCACCCATTCCGCGAGGTTGAACTGCGTCTCCACGTTCGGGGTCCGCAGGTTGTGCGCGAGCTCGTGCACGCCACAGGCGCCGATCCGCGTGATGTTGTAGTCGGTGGGCCAGGCCACCATCCAGATGCTTCCGGGTATCGCGCCCATGCCGTAGTAACCGAGCGTCCGCTCGATGAAGATCGGATCGTCTGGATTGCCCAGCGTGAGCACGACCTCCACGCGATCGGGGTGCCGGATACCGGGCAGGACAGAGCGCTGGTACTCCCACGCTCGTGCCAGCTCGCGGCGGAGCTGGCCCCAGGCATCCGCCTTGACCAGGCGCAGCAGAGCCTCTGGATAGCGCGCGTCTTCGACGTTGACGCGAAAGCCGTCGCCCTGCTCGTGGATCTGCTTCAGCATCTTCATCGGTTCCTCGTCAAACGCCGAGATCCCGCGCATCGCCGCGAGCGCGTCCATGCGCGCCGGCCCCGGCAAAGTGAACAGGTGCGTCATCGCCGCGGCGTCGTCATGAACGTCGATTTCGATCTGGTCGCCGGTCGTCAGGTCCACCGAGTGATAACTCTATTGCTGCGCAGGCGCTCTATTGCTCGCATCGCCGTGTGCTCACGGAACGGCGGTCGTCGGCTGTGCCCGCTCCGGTTCCACGCGCGCCGAGAGGCGCTCCATCTCCGCCTCGCTCGGCAGGAACCACGCGATCGCGATGGTCACGATGACCAACACGACGTGGGTCATCAGCGACTTTTGCAGGCCGATCGAGTCGGCGATCGCCCCGTTGATCGGGATGCCGACAGCGCCGGTGACGAAACCCAGTCCCATCACCAGGCCCGATGCAAGGCCGGCTCGCTCGGTCATGAGCTGCTGTGCCATCAAGAGCATGAGCGGCGCGGTCGAGGCCGCGAGAACGCCGATGAGAATCGCGCTTGCGAATGCCCAGGGTCCTGGGAATGCGGTGTACAGCAGGATGGCCGGCACGCTGAGCACGAGCGTCGCGAGGATGACGGTGCGTCTGCCGTACCGATCCGCGAGCGTTCCGCATCCCACAGTGCCCACCGCGCTCGCGAGCACCAGGGTCGTGGCGAGAGGCCCGTAGAACTCCGGTCCGTAGCCGAGGGACTTGTACCAGGTCGGCGTGAACGCCTGGAACACGTTCACCGTCCAGCTGCGAGACATCATCACCCCGATCACGACAGCGAGGGCGAAGACCGGCACGCGGGCGGCCGTCGAGACTTTTCGCGCCGCGCCTGTTGTCTTTTCGATCGCACCACGCATGCGCCACAGCAGGTAGCCGCCGGTGATCAGGCCGGGAACGATCAGCACCCCGGTGCCGTGGATCCCAAAGGCGCCGAACACCAGGATCCCGATGAGCGGGCCGATTGCGACACCGACTGTGCCGGCCGTGACATAGATGGACATGCCGGCGCTGCGCCGCCATCGGGGCAGCAGCGCGCGTACGTCGAGCGCACCGAGAGGATGGAACGCGCCTGATCCGAGTCCCGAGGCGAGCGCCAGGACAACGAGCAGCGGGAAGCTGTCCACGAACCCGACCAGCGAAAAGGTCAGGGCTGTCCAGCACAGCGCCAGGCCTGTGAGTCGAGTCCCGAACCGATCGGCGAGGACCCCGAACAGAGGCTGAGACACGGCTGCCGTGCCGCCGTATGCAAGACTGACCAGCCCGACCGTGGCGAGGCTGAGATGGAAGCGCCCGATCAGGATCGGATAGAGCACGGGGATGACGCCGACATAGCTGTCGACCGTCAGATGCCCGAGCATCAAGGTCAAAAGCTTGCCGTTCCTCAGAAAGTCCCTCATCAGAACGAATATGAGGGAAAACCCGGATGGTTTTCCCTCATCGCCAGGCGCTGCGCGCGTGGCTGCTCGCTTTCCGGTATATGGATGGGACTTGATTTAGTAGTCACTCCCGGCGACGCAGGGTGGCTATCAAACATGCACGGGACGGCCGGAGTAAATCCGGCCTATTTGCGACGTTTTGGGGCTAGGAGCGGCTGTCTCCCACGCGCCGCCGGTCGGACAGAGCCAGCGCCCGGTCAGCGGCACCGACTCCATCCGCGGCCGTGACAGTCGTGTAACTGAGCCCGAAACCAGGTCGGTGGTAGACAACGCGCCAGGGGTGCAACTGGCGGCCATCCTTGCCCTGGATCCTTACGGCCCCGTCGTAGACGGTCATACCGTCGGAGGCTACCGTTCGTCGCCGCCGGCCGCCATCCTGAAAATTGATGAGCGAGCCTCATTGAAATCCAGCCCGGGAGCTATCATCGCCCGCGATGCCAGAGCTGCTGTACCTGAGCCGCGCGGACGTGGAGCGCCTCCTCGACATCGACTCGATGCTCGAAGCCCTGGGCCATGCGCTCGTCGTCTTCTCGTCGGGAATCACCTCGGTCCCACCGAGAGCGGGCGCACGGGTCGGCGATCGCGGAATCATGGGCGCCATGCCGGGTTATGTTCCTGGCATCGCGCTCGAGGTGAAGCTCGTCTCGGTGTTCCCGGCCAACCACGACCACGGGCTGCCCTCGCACCAGGGCCTGATCGCGCTTTTCGACGAGGACACCGGGACCCCGCTCGCGGTGATGGACGGCGCGTACATCACCGCGATCAGGACGGGCGGCACTGCGGCAGTCGCGGCGCAGGTGCTCTCACGGAAAGATGCGTCGGTTTTGGCGATCCTCGGCGCAGGCGTGCAGGGCGGTTCGCACCTGGACACGTTTCCCCGCATCCGTGATTTCAAGGAGATACGGATCGCATCACGCGACTCCGGCAAGGCGAACGCGCTGGCGGCCCGGCACCCTCGTGCGGTGGTGGCCGAATCTTTCGAGGCCGCGGTGCGCGGCGCGGACGTGGTCGCGTGCTGCACCGACGCGCGCGAACCCATCCTGCGCCGCGAGTGGCTGAAGCCCGGCGCGCACGTGAGCTCGGTAGGTGGCACGTGGGGACCGGAGCTCGATGCCGAGACGATCGCCGCCGGACGTGTGTTCGTCGAGTGGCGCGGGGCAGCGACCACTCCCCCGCCAGCGGGGGCCGTCGAGCTCCAGGGTCTCGACGCCGCAAGCCTCACGGAGGTCGGCGAGGTGCTGGCGGGCACACGGCCCGGCCGGCAGTCCGCCGAAGAGATCACCCTCTACAAGTCCACGGGCCACGCGGTCGAGGATGCCGCCACCGCGCGGCTCGTTTACGACCGGGCTCGTGCCGAAGGGGTCGGGATCTCGCTCGTGCTTTAGGTGGTGCGTCCGGGAATCAGCTGGTCAAGGCGCGGCCTCGGCGGCCGGAGCCAAGGAGCCGACGAGCACGCGAGGGAGCGCAGCGCTTAGCTGCGTGACCGAGCGCGCGCAGGAGGCGACGCGGGCTTTAGCGCCCTTCTCGGGGTCCCCGCGGAATCGCCAGATTCCGTGGGGTGAGACGGCGCCCGGCCGACTAGGCCGATGCATTGGCCAGCGCCTTCCCGGACGCACCACTAAATTTCGACCAGGCGCGAGGGGATCGCGTTGATGATGCGCGTGCTGTCGGCGCGGCGCTCCGGCTGCGTCTTCCCGTAGGGATGTATGTGTCCGTGCACGAGCAGCACCGGCTGCAGGCCCTGGATGATCCTGTGAAACGCGACGAACCCGACGTGGGCGGCGTCCTTCGCCGGGCCGGCGCCGAAAGGTGGTGCGTGCGTGATCATGACGTCGAGCTTGCGACGCCCTGAGGGAACACGCTTCAGGCGCGCCCGGAACTCGAGGTTGAGGGCGCGCCAGCGCATCTGCGCCTGCGTGTACTGGTTGGGCCCATCCTTGTAGCGCAGGCTTCCGCCCAGGCCCGCGACACGCAGCCCCTGCACCTCCATGATTCGACCGTCGACGTTGTCGCAACCCTCGGGCCCGGGAATCGGAACCCGGTGGTCAAGCGCCACAAATGTCGTATCGACGGGCTTCACGTTGGGATCGTGATTTCCCGGGACGTAGAACAGCGGCACGTTGAGGCTGGTGACGAGGTACTCGAGGTAGTCGAAAGGCAGGTCGCCACACGAGACGATGAAGTCCGGCCTGAGCGTCTGAAGCTTGTCCCCGTACAGAAACTCGTCAATTTCGTCCGCGACCGCGAGAATCCTCAGGCGAGGACCTCATTTCGATACGAGAGCCGCTCGACCTCGGCGGCGCGCGCTGCCTCGAAGCCGCCGGCGAGGCCCTCGGTCAGGATGCGGGCGATCTCGGGCGCTGAGTGAAGCCTGGGAATGTAGACGAAGTCCGCGCCAGCGGCGTAAAGCTCGAGCGCTTGCGGAATGTGCTCGGTGGTGAGCATCACCTTCGCTTTCGGGCAGGTCGCGCGCGCGTTGCGCAGCATCCGGAGGTTGCTGGTGCCTCGAAGCACATCATCGGTAATGCTGCACACGACCAGCTCCGCCTCCTCTATGCCAGCGTGCCGCAGGGTGTCCGCGTGCGCGATATCGCCGTAGACCGAGCTGATCCCGCGCCGGCGGAGCTCTGCCATGACCTTGGGGTTGAAATCGATGACCAGGACCTTGTCGAGCAGGACCTGCCCTTCGACCGCCGACCCGGCATTCTCGAGCTCGAAGAGGATCGAGCTGGCATCGCGAAAGAAACCGAGGAAGACCACGGTCTCGTCGCGCGCCTCTTTGCGCGCGGGCGCGGCTTCTCCTACGTCGAGATCCCTGACATGGAGCAACTTGAGCCCTTTGCTCAGCACGCGCTGGACTGCGTGGCTCGAGTTGATCATGTAGGTCGAGACGACCGATGTGATCGCGAAGGTGATGATCACGATCGTCAGTACATCGCTGTCGATCTGCGGTACGCGTAAGGTGCGGCCGAGTGACGCGATCACGATCGAAAACTCGCTGACCTGGGCGAGGTTGATCGCCGGCAGCAGGCTCGCGCGATGGCCCAGCTTTAGCGCGTACAGGATCGGCACTACAGACAGACGGCTCACGATCACGAAAGCTGACGCCGCCAATGCAATCTCGACCACGTGCAGGCTGGGGATCTCAATCTGCATTCCGAGAGCGACGAAGAACAAGGTGACGAAAAAGTCGCGAAGGCTGACTGCCTTGGCCATGACGTCGAGGTTGTATGGGAACGTCGACAGGCTCACGCCCGCGATGAGGGCGCCCATCTCGCGCGAGAGGCCGATCACGCTGGCCGCGCCGGCGAGGAAGAAGCACCACGCGAGCGCGCTCACCAGGACTAGCTCAGGAGCCTTCGCGACAGCCCTGAAGAGATGAGGAAGGATGTACTTGGAGATCGCGAAGCCGCCTACTACAAGCAAGGCGCCTCTCCACAAGGAAAACGCTAGCGGTAGGAGGTTGGGGTTGAGGAGGTTCGGCTGTACCGCCAGCATCGCCACCGCCCACATGTCCTGGATGACGAGCACGCCCAGGGTGATCCGCCCGGGCAACGTGTCGAGCTCGTACTTGTCGTTCAGCAGCTTGACGACCACGAGCGTGCTGGAGAGACTCATGCACGCGGCGAGGTAGATGAGCGCGTAGTTTCCGCCCGTGTTGCGAATGCCGATCAGGTAGAAAAAGCCGAGACCCAGGCCGATGCAGATGGGGACTTGTAAGGCTCCCGTGAGGAGCACCGCGGGACCCGCCGACGCGAGCTTCTTGACGTCGATTTCCAGCCCGATGATGAAGAGCAGCAGGATCAAGCCGATCTCCGCGACGCTTGCGATGCTCGCCTGGTCGGTGACCCATCCGAGCGGCCCGTGTGGTCCGATCACAACCCCGGTTACGAGGTAGGCGAGGATCAGCGGCTGCCGGAAGCGCCAGCCGACCAGGGCGAGCAGCGCCGCGGCGGCAATGCAGATGCCGATGGCGGAAAGCAGCCCGGTTGGTGCATTCACCGGCTTGTGAGCCCCGCATCGACGCGATCCCAGCGCCCTTCGAAGAGGGACGCCTCGGACGGGTCGCCGAGGATGAGGAAGCGTCCGTGCTCCATGCCTTCGATGAGCGACGAAGCGAGCTGCTCGAGGGTCGCGGCTGTTTCTTGTTCTTGTGCGCCCTGCGCGCGCCCGGCGCCTTTGTCCGGACCGCTGAAGAGGCGCCCCACGCCGCGCGACCTCGTGTTCTGGCCGATGCGCGGCCCCCTTGCACCCGGACAGAAGATGGACGCGCTGACGCCGGTCCCTTTGAGCTGGTGTGCCAACCCTTGGGTGAAGACCGCCAAAGCAGCATGACCTGTGTCGTAAGGCAGAGACATTGGATCGCTTTGCATCAGCCCGCCGTACGACACGACGTTGACGATGTGCCCCGACCCTCGCTCGGTCATGTGCGGCAGGAATGCGCCCGACGTGCGCACCGCTCCAACGAGGTTCGTCTCCAGCATCCACGTCCAGTCGTTGCCCGAGATCTTGTCCACCTTGCCCTGGAGCAGCACGCCGGCTGCATTGATCACGACGTCGGCTCGGCCCATCGATCTGAGCGAGTCTCGGACGAGCGATCGGACCGAGGCGTCGCTCCTCACGTCGGTCGAGAGGGCGATCGCCGCCTCGGACGTCCCGAGCCGCAGCACCTCTTCGACCGTGCGGTCCATGCGGGGCCCGTCGAAGTCAGCGACCACGATGCTCGCGCCCTGGTGGGCGAACGCCTTGGCAACGGCGCGCCCCAGCCCGCTGCCTCCTCCGACGACGACAGCCACACGCTGCGAATAGGCGCCGTGCGAGCGCGGGCCGGCTTCGGGATCGATGGACACCGGCCGCATTCTATTCACCCGCGCCCGCAATAGATGGGGCGATCAGGCTGCCGTCCTCGATTCGGAGGGTGCGGTCGGCCATCGTAGCGACGGCATCGTCATGGGTTGCCACGATGATGGTCGTACGGCCACTGAAGGAACGGATCAGGCCCAGGGTCCGCAACCGGCCGCTACGCTCGCTTGAATCGAAGGGCCGTGTAGTTTTCGTCGATCGCCACAAACGCCACCGGCTTGTATCCCGTCACCGACGTGATCTCTCCGAGCACGTCACGCTTCGTCCACCAGGGAGTGGCCGGCAGGTCGGTGACGCCGCGCGTCTCGCCGCCTTTCGGATAGGTGATCCACAGCAACCCATCGGGCTTGACGGCTCGGATCGCGTCGGGCCCGAGGCGGCGCAGCTCATCGGTGCTGTTCACGAACAGCTGCACCACGTCGTACGCCTGCGCCGCCTGCAGCCGGGTGCCGATGTCGGCGGGGCCAGGGCTCAGCCGGGCTGTGTAGCCATCCGGGGCGTTCAGCACCGCGACCTTTTGGCCGGCCGCGAGCCTAAGCTTCTTCGCCATGGAGCTGAACCCTGTCTTGTCGACTCCGAAGACCGGGAGCGAACGCTGCGAGTCGAGATGACCCATCGCGAGCAGCTTATATAGAAGGATGGGCGAAGTCTCGCGCCTGGCCAAAACGGCGCCTCTGCTGTTGCTCATCGCCATTGTCATCGGCTGCTCGATCGGCGGACCGTCGACATTCGTTTTGAACAACGCATCGGTCGACGAGTCGTACGTCTGCCCGACATCCGCCAACGACCTTGCTTACACGCTCCACGCCACCATCGGTGTGCAAAACGGCACTTCGAGCACCGTGACGATCAAGTCAGTCGCGGTCGTGATGATCCTGGCTTCGGTCAAGGGCGGTTGGCTCGAGCACGTGGGCGATCGATACGGCGCCCGCGGCGTCACGGTATCGCCCGATAGGGTGGGCGCGGGGAGCTCCGCCTCGCTGATTGTGACCTTCCCAAGCACGTGCACGAACGGCAAGGTTCCGAACTCGGGCGCCAGCTATGGCGATTACTCCGTCGCCTTCACCCTCTTCACGTCATCGGGCACCCTCACGATCCTGAGCCAGAACCGGCACCGCATCGTCGCCGCATAGCTCACCGGCCGGACCGCGGGGCCTTGGGCACGCTCACACCGGAGACGCCGGGTGGCGGCTTTCAGCTCTGGACCGTCAGTGCGGTCCCATCGACGGCGCCCACTCCGAAGGCGATCTCCTACGCGCTGGACCTCGACGCGATGTCCGCCCCGGTGTGGATCAGTTAGTGCTGGTTCTGAAACAAACCGTTCAACTGAGGAACTTGAGAACCGTCCAACCGTATTAGTCGAGTTCCCGATGTGTGTGCGTTTTCAGGACAGGAGAATGACGTGAGCTTCAAGTCCCCGTCCGACACACCAGATCTCCACACCCAGCTCGAGTCTCTGCTCGACCAGGTATGGCGCTCGGAATCGGACTGGCGGCTGTGGGATCGCGTCGACGCCGCAGTCAGGCTGGAGAGCATTCGGGTCAGGCGCGCGCAGGGCGGGTCAGACCAGAAGCGGGCCGTTTCCCGGCCCGAACCCGAACCACCGGAATGAAGCGCGTCGCCCCTCGGCCCTCGAGGCCCGACGGGAACGGCCGAACAGCATTCGTTCTCTCAGGTGGCGGCAGCCTCGGGGCGGTGCAGGTCGGCATGCTCCAGGCGCTGACAGAAGCCGGGATCCGGCCTGACCTCCTGATCGGGACTTCGGTCGGCGCGGTGAACGCAGCCTGGATCGGCGGCCAGCCCGACCACGGCGGAGCATTGCAGCTGGGTGAGGTCTGGCGCGGTCTGCGTCGACAGCACATCTTCCCCTTGAGCCCTTGGTCAAGTGCTCGTGGCCTCCTTGGCCGCAGCAACCACGTGATCTCCAACGCGAGCCTCGGTGAGGTTCTCCGCAAGCACCTTCCGTATCAACGCCTGGAGGAGGCGGCCGTGCCGGTCCACGTGATCGCCACCGAGCTCAAGACCGGGCGCGCGGTGCTGATGTCCACCGGGCCGGCCGTGCCGGCGCTGCTGGCGAGCACCGCGATCCCGGGCATCTTCCCACCGGTCACGATCGGCCGGCGAGACTTCATCGACGGCGGCGTCGCCAACCACACGCCGATCGCGGCCGCGCTGGAGCTCGGCGCATCGCGGATCTTCGTCCTCCCCATTGGATACCCGTGGCTGCGGCAGGAGCCGACGAACGCGCTCGGCATGGCACTCCACGCCCTGGCCCGCTTCATCGAGCAGAAGCTCGACGCCGAGGTCGCTGCCTATCGCCACCTCGCCGACATCCAGGTCCTGCCCACGCTCGACGCGCCGGCGGTTTCTCCGGCCGACTTCAGCCACACCGACGAGCTGATCACGCGAGGCTACAGGTCATGCCGCAAATACCTCGCGTCGACTCCGCAGGCCCCCGCCCCGGAGGCAGCCAAGCAGCTCGCGCTGGCCACTGCGGCCGCGCAAGCCGCTTAGCTTCCTTTATTCCTAAAGAACCTTCACCGCGCGCTCGAGCGGCCGCTTCAACGAAGCGCGGATCTCATCGATCTCAGGCATCGCGTCATGCAGGCGCTTCATCAGGGAACGCCGCTTCCGCCGCTTGTACAAGACGAAACCTACACCCGCCGCGACGACGGCAAGCGCGACGAGTGCCGCCACGCCCGCCCTGGGTGCGATCTCCTGCGTGGCGGGACGATCGATCTTGTCTTTGGGGCTTTCCATCGTTTCTCCTTCGTACCGCTCTGGCACTGGACTTGAGTAGGCCATAACAGGACAACGCGCCGGGGCCGGTACATGGCGAAGCACAAGCGTTTTGGAAATGAGGCGCGCGCCAGGTTCGTGCGCTTCAAACCTCGACACGGAGGCAAATGCTGTGAAGTGCGATATATGCGACCAGGACTTCGCCAACTCCGAAGAGGTCAAGCGCCACAAGGAGCAGGTGCATCCGATGGGTGAGGAGGAAGCTGAGAAGCCGGACCTCATGGAGACACCTGACGAGATGCCGGAGACCGCGGAGCAGCGAAACCGGTAATCCAGGTCGGTACCTCAAAGAGTCAGCGGCACCGACTCCGCCGCTGACTTTTCTTTTGGGACCCTACGCCTCGCTGAACTGATCCGGAGGAAACGAGCCGGCGGATCACAGCCCTCTCACAGACTTCTCACAGGGAGCGCGGAGCGGCGGCCGTCAGGCTTCGGAAGCACGGGTCCCCTGAGATGAAAAGAGCCCTGGTCGCCGCCGCCGCCGCAGTCGCGCTGGTCGTCATCGCCGGCGTCGGTGGCTACGTGTATTTCTTCTCCAACTTGCGCTCGTCACCATCGGGACTTACGTTGACCGCGAGCCCGGCCGCCAGCGCGACCGCGAACGGCGCGACGTCAGGCCTGACTGGAACCTGGAACGTGACGACAGGCTCTCAAGCGCGATATCGCGTGAAGGAGCTGTTCGTGGGTGAGACCGCAAAGCACGACGCGGTCGCTCAAACGTCAGGCGTAAGCGGCTCCATCACGGTCTCGGGAGACGCAAGCGGGTACCAGGCCACAGCGATCAGCGTGGTCGCCGATCTCACTGGCCTTCACAGCATCGACTCGGTGGCCGGGCGCAACGTGACCCAGCGGGATGGCATCGTTTCGCGTCAGCTCGACGTCCAGCAGTTCCCCGATGCGAAGTTCACGGCCACTTCCGCATCAGTGCCCGGCAATGTGACGAGCTCGCAGGTCGATGTGACCGTGACCGGCTCGCTCACGATCCACGGCGTGACGAAGCCCGTGACCGTGGTGGCGAAAGCACAGGTCGTGGGCGGCAAGATCGAGATCGCGGGAAGCGCGTCGATCAACATGACGGATTACGGGGTGACGCCCCCTCAGGTGCCGTTCACAACAGTCGACCCGGCCGCGACGATCGAGTTCGACATCTTCCTGACTCGGGCGTAGTCAGGGCTCAGCCCAAAATCTGGCGCGCCGCGAACAGGACATTGGCGGGGCGCTCCGCCAGGCGGCGCACGTACCACGCGTACCACGCGTCTCCGTACGAGATGAGGTCCTTGACCACGTAGCCCTCGCGAGCCAGCCGAAGCTGCTGGTCGGTGCGGATCCCGTAGAGCATTGCCACCTCGAGCTGGGTGCGCTCCAGGCCAACAGCGTGCGCGAAGCGGGCGATCCGCGCGATCAGCTCGACGTCGTGCGTTGCCAGGACGAGTCGCAGCTTGCCCTGCGGGATGCGCGGCAGCATGAGCGCGCAGAGCGCGAGGTAGTTCGCATCGACATCCCTCTTGGCTGTGAAGGCGATCGCGCTCGGCTCGGCGTAGGCGCCTTTGACAAGCCTGATCGCGGGCTTCAGTGGCATCAGCGCTGCAATGTCCGCGACCGTCCGGTGGAGGTATGCCTGGAGCGCGATCCCCGTGCGCGGGTGATCGGCCCGCAGCCTGCGATAAAGGTCAAGAGTCGCCTGGGTATAGGCGCTTCCCTCCATGTCGATCCACAGGAAGCACTTCGCCTTGGCGGCGGCTCGGGCGAGCCGCTCCAGGTTCGCGTAGGCGGCTGCCGAATCGATGTCGAGACCCAGCTGCGTCGGCTTGACCGAGACCTCAGAGCTCAGGCCTGCCGCGGCCACCCGCGCGAAGACGGACTCGTAGTGTTCGACCACCTCGCTCGCCTCGGAGAGGTTCTTCACGTTCTCTCCGAGTCGGGTGAGGAGCGAACCGATCCCTTGCGCCTTGAATTCGCCCGCCGCCTTCAAGGCGGCTTCCAGGTCCTCGCCCGGCATGAAGCGCTTGACCGCGCGGCGCGCGAATCCCCACTGGGGGACGTGCGACGAAAGCCAAGGATTCGAGGCACACCACAGCAGGAGGCTTCTCAACACGCCACCCGCAACGTTAGTGGGTGGCTAGGCCGGGTGGTCTCCTCCGAGCGAGCAAGCGATGCTGTAGTACGCCTGCGCGCCGCGGGCTACCATCTCAGACTCGATGGGTCCCGCACAGCCGGCGCAGTAGGTCCGTGCGTTCCCCGATTCATCAGGCAGCACCCGCACAAGACCCAGGCGCGCCGGCGGC
>Ga0209118_1000509_pt1 | contig 21282 bp, 21 predicted proteins | sample BlaSpr_A8_Ref_M1_FD_187988 | JGI IMG/M metagenome (GOLD analysis project Ga0209118, IMG submission 187988) | Forest soil microbial communities from Thunder Bay, Ontario, Canada - Black Spruce, Ontario site 2_A8_Ref_M1 (SPAdes) (version 2) | ecosystem: Environmental > Terrestrial > Soil > Boreal...
ATCCATTTTGCGTCCGTCAACAACCAATGGATTCCCGCTTGGCCGTTCCTCGAAACTTCGCCCTGCGGGCTCGTTTTCGGGGGAATGACGATCCGATGGATTTGGGGGTCACGCGCTTTCGCAGTGCGCAATAGATACGCGATCGTCTGTCCTGTCGTGTAGCGCGCCGGCGTACGGCCACAGCGGCCCCATCGACGTCAAAGGCGTTTTCTCCATGCCCGAATTCTGGACCTCCTGCGGCTATCGCCTGCTCAAAGCCGATTCCGACGGCAGGCTCGTCGTCACCGAAGAGTTCCTGCGAAGTTTTCTCCTGCGCCCCGAGCTGGTGCCGGTGCTCGAATCCTGCGCGGGGGAGCGAGCCCTCCACGATCGCCTTCTGGCGCAACCGCGAGCCGACGTGACCGAGACCGATTTGAGCGCGATCACGGATCCGGATGCGCGCGAAAACTATCGCGTCTGGCTGCGCTTTCGCGATCGCCTGGCCGGCGCCGCGACCCTCGAACAGGCTTACGTGGGGCTGTTCGCGGGGGCCGGGGTGGACGTGCCTGCCTTGTTCGTGCACCAGCTGACTCAAATACACCTGCGCCATATGCTGGGTGACGAAGCCGACCCCTTCGAGGCACGCTGCGCGGAGATGCTGTTTCGGTCGCAAAAGATCAGCGTTCTCGACGACGGCGCGGTGATCGCCGCGGACGAGCGCTCGGTCGAGCTATACGCGACGACCACGGGGTTCGGCAGTCTGGGCGAATTGCTGAAGAAGAGTCAAACGCCGGCGCGAACTGTCGACCTTGACGTGCTGTCGCAAGAGAATGCGCTCGGTTACTGGGAGCGCGACGAACGTTTCGATCTGGCGATCAGCCTCAATCGCGGCCAACCGTCGCTCTCCGCGCTGTCTCGCGTGCTGGAGCGCTGGATCGCGCATTTTCTGTCGGTTGAGGTATCGATCGCGCCGCAGCGCGAAATCGAGGACGCGCGCTGGGTCTGGCACGTAGGGCTGGATGCGGAGGCGAGCGGTGTGCTGAACGACCTTTACAATCGCGTCGAGGTCAGCGACGAGCGCATGGAACGCTTGCTCTGTCTGTTCGAGCTTCGATTTGCCAATCCGGCAGACATGCGTCCGGCCCTCGCCGGTCGGCCGGTCTATCTCGCGATGGCGATGGATCGCGACCAGCGGCTCCGGCTCAAGCCGCAAAATTTGCTTCTCAACCTGCCGATCGCCAAGCAACAATGAAAAAGAGTCTTCCCACCATTTACCCGCGGTCGAACCGTCGCTTGCCAGCGCGCTCCTTAGCGCTCGCGCCGAGGATTCCACTCCGGCTTGCGCGGTGGCTCGCTTGCGCTTGGGCTCTGGCTTCGGCTCTGACGCCTGCGCTGGCGCAGACACCTGCTGCAATTGCTCAGGATCCGGCGACCGCCAACGCGGCCGCTGCGCCCACCAATGCGGCCGCCCCCGGCAACCCGGCATCAACACTGGAGCCGTTCGGATGGTTGCACGGCTGCTGGGACGGCAAGGTCAATCTGCGCGATTTTCGCGAGGAGTGGCTTCCGCTGCGCGGCGACATGATGATCGGCGTCAGCCAGACTGTGTCGCAGGGCAAGACCCAGGATTTCGAATATCTGCGGCTGGAGTTGAGACCGGAAGGCATTTTCTACGTCGCCGTGCCTTCAGGCAAGAAGGAAACATCGTTTCGACTTGCGGGCAGGACGCGCGACGGCGACAGCGAAATCTTTACCTTCGACAACCCGGTCGATGAGTTTCCTCAGCGGATCATCTATCGCCGGGCCAGCGAGGGTTGGCTTTATGCGCACGTCGAAGGCAAGCTCAACGGCGCGCCGCGGAGCGTGATCTATCCCATGCGACGCGTCGATTGCGCGAGCGGAGAGTTGATACGCCAATGACCGAACCGAGCGCCGCTCTGCTGCGTTTGCAGAAGCTGCTCGACGGCGGCAAGGACAGCGCACTGCTTCGCTTTGGGCTCGGTTTCGAGTATCTCCGGGCCGGCGACCCCGGCACGGCGATCACACACCTGCAACAGGCGGTCACATTCGACCCCACGTACTCCGCAGCGTGGAAGATGCTGGGTAAGGCGCTTGCCGAGGCGGGACGCGACCAGGAGGCGCTGAACGCGTATCGCGACGGGATTGCCGCAGCCGCAAACAAAGGCGACAAGCAGGCGATGAAAGAGATGCAGGTCTTCGCCAAGCGGCTTGCAAAGCCGGTACCCCCAGCGTAGAGTTTTCGCATGCTGCATCGCAGCACGCACCGCCACGCCGCAATTCCCATCGCTTTCGCGCGCGCCTTTGCCGCCTGTCGCGAAAGCATCCGCTAAGGGTTCGGATCCGCCGTGATCAGATACGAACAAGTACGCGAGTGGGTCATCGGCGCACCACTCGATCCATTAAGTCAGCGCACGCGCCAGCACATCGCGCTGGCGGCTTTTATCGCCTGGGTCGGTTTGGGCGCAGACGGACTTTCCTCCTCGGCCTACGGTCCGGAAGAGGCGTTCAAGGCGCTGGGCGAGCACGCCCACCTCGGGCTCTACATGGCGCTCGCGACCGCGGCGACGGTGTTCATTATTTCGCTCGCGTACAACCAGGTCATCGAGTTGTTTCCGACCGGCGGCGGCGGGTATCGCGTAGCGAGCAGTCTCATCGGCCCGCGCGCGGGATTGGTCTCCGGCGCGGCGCTGATTGTCGACTATGTCCTCACTATCGCGATATCGATTGCCAGTGGCGTCGATGCCCTGTTCAGCCTGCTGCCGACCGCGGCAGGCGATTTCAAGCTCGGAACCGAGCTGGTGCTGGTCATTGTGCTGCTGGTGATGAACATGCGCGGCATGAAGGAGTCGATCCGCATCCTGCTGCCCATTTTTCTCGGGTTCTTCGTCACCCACACGTTCCTGATCGGCTACGGCATCCTGGGCCATTCGCACGGGCTCGCCCTGGTCGTGCCGAACGCGCTTGCGGAAACCAGCAAGCTCGCGCACGACATCGGTTGGGTCGCGGCGCTGTCGTTGTTCCTGCGCGCGTATTCCCTGGGCGGCGGAACCTACACGGGAATCGAAGCGGTATCGAACAACGTGCAGACCTTGCGCGAGCCCGTGGTGCGCACCGGCAAGCTCACCATGTTCTACATGGCCGCCTCACTCGCCTTTACCGCCGCCGGCATCATCCTGCTGTATTTGCTGTGGAACGCGCAGCCGGTCGAGGGGCAGACGCTGAACGCGGTCGTCTTTGGCTCGATCATCGAGAGCTTCGGTCTGCCCGCCGGCTTCAATCAGGTCTCCTTGTCGCTGGTGCTGTTCTTCGAAGCGGGGCTGCTGTTCGTCGCCGCGAACACCGGTTTCCTCGGCGGGCCCTCCGTGCTGTCCAATATGGCCGACGATTCGTGGCTGCCGCACCAGTTCCGCCATTTGTCGACGCGGCTGGTGACCCAGAACGGCATCGTGATCATGGGGCTTGCCGCCCTCGTGATCCTGCTCTGGAGCCGCGGCAAGGTCGACCTGCTGGTGGTGCTGTACTCGATCAACGTATTTCTCACTTTTTCGCTGTCGCTGCTCGGCCTGTGCATTTACTGGTGGCGTGCGCGCGCAACCGATCGCCGCTGGCTTTTCCGCTTTTCGCTGTCCGCGGTGGGTTTGGTCGTGACGTCGGGCATTCTCGCGGTCACCACGATCGAGAAATTCGGCGAGGGCGGCTGGGTTACGGTGGTCATCACTTCGGTGGTGATCGCCTTGTGTCTCGCCGTTCACCGCCATTACGACTGGGTGAAGGCCCGGCTCAAGGAAGTCGACGAGATATTCACCGCCGCGCAATGTCCGAAGCGGGCCGACCCGCCGCCGCTCGATCCGGAAGCGCCGACGGCGGTGTTCATCGTCGGTTCGAGCCGCGGCGGCGGAATCCACACGGTGTTGTGGGTTCAGCGCCTGTTTCCGAACCACTTCCGCAATTTCGTTTTTATCAGCGCCAAGGCGGTCGACAGGCAAAGCTACGGTGGCCCCGAGCAACTGGAGTGTCTGAGGAAGGACTTGGACCGGGCGCTGGCGTTTTACGTCGATTATTGCCACGCCAACGATCTCGCGGCGACCGCTCGGTTTTCACTGGGAACCGACCGGGTCGATGAGCTGGTCAAGCTCGCCGAGGAGATTCAGCGCGAATATCCGAACAGCGTGTTCTTTACCAGCAAGCTCGTATTCCGCAATGAAAACTGGGTGACGCGACTGCTGCACAATCAGACCGCGCTGGCCTTGCAGCGAAGACTGCATTTGAATGGAATGCAGATGGTGATTCTGCCAATGCAGCTTTGACGGAGGTTGCCGCGTACACCTGGTGCGCGGTTTCTAGCGTACCGCGTCGACGCCAAGGTTGGCGAGCTCGTCGGCACGATGGTTGCCCGGCGTCTCGGCATGCCCCTTCACCCAGTGCCAGACAATGTCATGCTGCGCGGCTGCATCATCGAGCGCCCGCCACAAATCCGCGTTCTTCACCGCCTTGCGGGCGCTGGTTTTCCAGCCATTGCTCTTCCAGGTGTGAATCCATCGCTCGATACCCTGTTTCACGTATTGCGAATCGGTGTAGATCTCGACCGGGCACCGCCGCTTCAGGCTCTCCAGCGCGCGGATCACCGCGGTGAGCTCCATCCGATTGTTGGTTGAGTGCGCTTCGCCACCGAAGAGCTCGCGCGTCTTGCCCTTGTACTGCAGCAGCGCACCCCACCCTCCCGGCCCCGGATTTCCCTTGCAAGCGCCGTCGGTGTAGACGATCACCGGCGCGCTCATGCGCGGCAGCTCATTCGGCAGGCTCGGTGACGAGCTCCCGCGCCTGCCGCGCCGCCGGCGCCAATGCCTTTTTTCGTACCCGTCGGGCCCAGGTTGGCGTAATCACGCGCATGCCCAGCACCCGCTTGGTCGCCCGCAGGAAATAGACGCCGCCGGCAACGGGCCACCAGCGATCGCCCGCTTTTTCAAAGAAGCTGAATCGCTTGAGCCACTTCTCCTGTTTGAACGGCGGCACATAACAATCGAGCCTGCCGCCGGCGACCTCGAATCCAAGCAGCGCAAGCCAGTCCTTGAGGCGATAAAGCGTGATGAAATTGCCATTCCATGGCATAGCCTGCTCGCGGCCGAAATAACGCTTGGCGCCGAAGAGGCTGAAGGGATTGAAACCGGCGATCAATAGCTGTCCTTCGGGCCGCATCACTCGATAGATCTCGCGCAGCAACTGGTGCGGCTCGTCGGTGAACTCGAGCGCGTGGGGCAATACGATAAGATCGGTGCTGTTCTCGGCGAACGGCAGCCAGTGCGGGTCGGCGAGCACCTGCGCGGGCTCCTCGAGGTCGACACTGCAGCGGGTGGTGATACGTGACGAGCGCAGAAACGGGCTCTCGGGCAGCCCGATCTGCAACGCCTGGTAGCCGAAGATGTCCGCAAGCGTCTGATCGAAATACGCCTGTTCGCGGGCCTGCAAATAAGCCCCCAGCGGGGTCGCGAACCATGCGGCCAGCGTGCCGGTTGACAGGACGCTTGCCTCTATCGAAGATTCCGCCATGCCGACAATTATCCCCATCCCTGCGTTTGCCGACAACTACATCTGGCTCGTCGTGCGCGATGGCAAGGGCGCGGTCGTCGATCCGGGCGACGCAGCGCCGGTCATGGAATACCTGGAGCGTGAAGGCATCGAGCTTAGCGCGATCGTCAACACGCATCATCACGGTGACCACGTCGGGGGCAACCGTGCGCTCCTCGCACGCTGGCCGGTCCCTGTTTTCGGGCCCGCCCGCGAACAGATTCCCGGACGCACGCGCGCGCTCGGCGAGGGCGACACATTTACGCTGCCGGGAATCGGGCTCGAGTTATCGGTGCTCGACATACCAGGACACACCTCCGGGCACATTGCGTGCGTCGGCAAGGAAGTCGTGTTCTGCGGCGACACTTTGTTTGCCGCCGGCTGCGGACGGCTGTTCGAGGGGACCCCCGCGCAGATGGTGACATCGCTCGACAAGCTCGCCGCGCTTCCTCCTGGCACTCGCATCTACTGCGGGCACGAGTACACGGTTTCGAACCTTCGCTTCGCGCTCGCAGTTGAACCACAAAGCGCGGCCTTGCGAGCACGTCTGGAGCGTGAGCAGGCCAAGCGCAACCGGGGCGAGCCGACGCTGCCGTCGAGCGTCGGCGAGGAGCGCTCGACCAATCCATTTTTGCGTACCTCCGAGGCCGAGGTTTGCGCCGCGGCGGCGCGCCATGCCGGGCGCGATCTGCCGGATCGCGTGGCCGTGTTCGCGGAGCTTCGCGCCTGGAAAAACGCATTCTGACCAATGTTCAGTGGCCGAGCGCGGTCTACCGCATCGCTTGGCCAATATTGGCCGGAGCTTGGCACCTGGAAGAGCGCGTTCTGACGCAGGCGAGCGCCTCGAATCCATCGATTCCGGCGCGATTCCGCCCTCGGCGTAATCGTATTGGCCCGCTTCGTGCCTGAAAGACCGGAGGCAGTCATTGCTTGACGCGGCGCGCCACTGACCCCTAACATCATGACAATGTCGTTTTTCTGGAAGGCCTATTTGACCCGCGCTCAGACATCCCGGATTGCCGCTGCCCTGATGACGTCTGCGCTGGCTGCCTGTGCGAGCTTTCCGGCGACTCCTCCGGAGACGGTGCCGGCGCCCGCATCGGCACCAGCTGCAGCGCCGGAGCCGGCACCGGTTCCTGCTCCGCCGCCCGTTGCCACCTTTCCGGCCGAGGATGAGTTGCCCGCCATGCGGGCAACCGGTGGCGACCCTGATTCGGTCACCAACGTCACATTGCAATTACGCGCCGAGTACGGCGACCTCTGGGAAAGAATCCGTCGCGGCTTCACCTTGGCCGACCTCGATACGCCTCAAGTGAAGCAGGCTGAAGAGTGGTACGCGGCGCGTCCCGATTACATGGCGCGCATGATCGAGCGCAGCCGCCGCTATCTTTACTACATCGTCACCGAGGTCGAAAAGCGCGGTATGCCTCTCGAGGCTGCTCTGCTGCCTATGATCGAGAGCGCATACAACCCGATGGCGTATTCGAGCGGCCGCGCGTCAGGCATCTGGCAGTTCATCCCCTCGACCGGCAAGTCCTACGGCATGAAGCAGACATGGTGGATGGACGAGCGGCGGGACGTGGTCGCCGCCACCGGCGGGGCGCTCGATTATCTGCAAAAGCTTTATGCCGAATTCGACGATTGGTATCTCGCGCTTGCCGCGTATAACTGGGGCGAGGGCTCCGTGCGACGCGCCATCGCCGCCAACCAGAAACGCGGCTTGCCAACCGATTATTTAAGCCTGCCGATGCCGGCGGAAACGCGCAATTACGTGCCCAAGCTGCAAGCGGTCAAGAACATCGTCCGCGACCCTGAGGCGTACAACCTCGAGCTTGCCCACATTCCGGAGGCGCCATACTTCACGGTGGTGCGAACGACCCGGAAGATGGATGTCAAGATCGCCGCCGAACTGGCGGAGATGCCGCTGGACGAGTTCCTTTCCCTCAACCCGCAGCACAACAGGCCGGTCATCGCGGGCGCCGATGAGACGACGATCCTATTGCCTTACGACAAGGCAGAGCTCTTCGCATCCAAGCTGGCGCTCTCCCATCAGCCAATGGTCACCTGGCAGGCCTACAAAACCAAACCCAACGAAACCTTGCCGCAGCTCGCAGCGCGTTTCGGCCTTTCGCTGGAAACGCTGCGAACGGTCAACGGCATCGGCGCACGGGCCAAGGTACCCGTCGGTCATGCGCTGTTGGTGCCAACGCAGGCGCCCAGCGATGCTACGATGGCAAGCCTGCAGAACGCGGTCTTCACGACCGTGCCGAGCGGACGGATGCTCTACCACCGGGTTCGCAACGGAGAAACACTGTCGTCGATCGCCTCGCGCTATGCGGTGACCGCGCAGGACTTGAAGGAGTGGAATTCCGGAATGAACCCAAAAATCATCGCCGGCCAGCGCCTGCGGGTCATCAGCGATGTTGCTTCGCCGGGAACGAGATCGAAGCAAAGAAAGACCACCTCAGTTCGGCCCGCACATGCGATCAGCAAGAAGGCCGCATCGCCGAAGCCGGCCGCGGTCAAGGGACAGCTACTGTCAGCCAAGCACCTCTGATACGCCCGGCCTTCCAGGCTCCCAAAACAAAACAGGCGATACTTGCGCATCGCCTGTTTTGAGGTCCATCGCAGTTTCACGACGGACGTGTAGCCGCGGAAACCTTATGTCTTTTTCGCGGATTTCTTCTTTGCGGCCTTCTTCTTGGCCGGTTTGCGCTTGGCAGCCTTTTTCTTCGGGGCAGCCTTCTTCTTCTTCGCGGCTTTCTTCTTCGCTGGTTTGCGCTTTGCGGCCTTCTTCTTGGCCGGTTTGCGCTTGGCAGCCTTCTTCGTTGCCTTCTTTGCCTTCTTCTTGGCGGGCTTGCGCTTCGCCGCCTTCTTCTTCGGCGCAGCCTTCTTTGCAGCCTTCTTCTTGGTGGTCTTCTTCTTCGCTGCCTTCTTCTTGGTGGCCGCTTTCTTCTTCGCCGCCTTCTTCTTCGGCGCGGCGGACGGTGCCGTCGGTGTTGCCATGGTCATCATGTCAGCCATCTTTGGTTCTCCTGTCTGAGTTGCTATAACTGTTATGAGTGCTTCTACTTCATCGCAGGTTTCTCCGCATCCGTCTCAAGACTTTTGTTGCGGCTCTTGACAAACACATTGACACCTGCTGCCTGAATTCTAGCCAATTTTTTTCGAAATACAAGATTTAATTGCAGTTTCATGTGACGCTGCACGTCAGTGTTGCGATTTTGCACACCGCAAATTCGATGCGAATGCGCGATTCAGGGCAGCAAAGATTCGTGTGCGAAGAGTTCCTCGATGGTCTCGCGCGGGCGCACTAGATGCACCTTTTCGCCGTCGACAATGACCTCCGCGGCGCGCGCTCTCGAGTTGTAATTCGAGCTCATGGCCATCGCGTACGCACCTGCGGAAAGTATGGCTAGCAGATCGCCTTCGACGAGTGCCAGCATGCGGTCGCGAGCAAGAAAATCGGCGCTCTCGCATACCGGCCCGACCACCTGCCATGACTGCTCCGCGAGAGTGCGCGGAACGACCGGCCGCACGTCGTGCCACGCGTCGTAAAGAGCCGGCCTGAGCAGGTCGTTCATGGCCGCATCGACGATAGCGAAGTTTCGCAACGGACCCGGCTTGAGGTAGCTCACGCGCGTTAGCAGCACCCCCGCGTTGCCGACCAGAAATCGCCCGGGCTCGAACAGCAATTTGAGCGGTCGGCTGCCGAGCAGGCGGCGGATCGCGAGCGCATATTGGTTCGGATCGACCGTTTCCTCGTCGCGGTAGCGGATGCCGATGCCGCCGCCGAAGTCGATGTGCTCGAGTCGAATGCCTTCCGCCGAAAGCCGGTCGACCAGGGCAAGCACTTTTGCCGCCGCCTCGAGATGAGGATCCAGCCCCTCGATTTGCGAGCCGATGTGCATGTCGATTCCGCGCACTTCGACGTTGGCGAGCCCGGCCGCGCGGCGGTAGAGCGGCAGCGCGTCGTCGAGCGCCACGCCGAACTTGGTTTCCTTGAGTCCGGTCGAGATGTAGGGATGCGTTCCGGGATCGACATCGGGATTGACGCGAATGCTGACCGGCGCCCGCTTGCCTGCTTGCCTGGCCGTGGCATCGAGGTGATCGAGCTCGCTTGTCGATTCGACGTTGAAGCAATGGATGCCCAGTTCGAGCCCCCGGTGCATTTCCGCGGTGGTCTTTCCGACGCCTGAAAAAACGATCTTGCCGGGATCGCCGCCGGCCGCGATGACTCGCGCGAGCTCTCCGCCGGATACGATGTCGAAGCCGCTTCCCAGACGCGCCAACAGGTTCAGCAGCGCAAGGTTGGGGTTGGCTTTCACCGCGTAGCAAACGAGGTGTGGCGCATCGCCGAAGGCGGCGTCGAATTGGCGGAACGCGCCTTCCAGCGCGGCGCGTGAGTAGACGAAACAGGGTGTGCCGTAGCGCCCCGCGATGTCGGCAAGCGAGACGCCTTCGGCGGCGAGCACGCCGCCGCGATAGTCGAACGCTTTCACGGCTTCCGGTCGCCGGGAACAGGCGAAGGTGCTATCGGCGGCGCGGCAGGAGGGGGCGCAGACGCAGCCGGCGGCGACGACACCGGAGCCGGCAATTCCGGTTTTGCAGCAGGTGTGGTTTCAGGCGTTGCGGCGGGCGCGGCAGGTTTTGCCGGCGGCGGCTTCAGCGGGCCCTTGATGCCGCACGAGACGATCGCGAGAGCGGCAAGCGGAACGATGATGGTGGCGACGAAACGGCGTAACATCCTGATGCTTGAGCTCTATGCGCCCGATGCGCTCGATGCGATGTGCGAAGCCATCGACGAGCAGTCTATCACGCGACGCGAGGACGCTTGCATGACCAGCGAGAGCGAGTTCGTCGCGCTGGCGGACAAGGTCCTGATGTCGATTGGCGCCGCGCTCGATGTCGTCGCGGACACCTCCGACGCGGATCTCGACTGGTCGCTCAACGACGGTATTCTGACCATCGATTGCGGTGAAGGCGGCAAAGTCATCGTTAACCGCCACGTGCCGAATCGCGAGCTTTGGGTTGCGGCCAAATCCGGTGGATTTCACTTCAAGGACGATGCCGGCGTGTGGCGCGACACCCGAACCGGCGAAGCGCTGGCAACGGTTCTGACGCGGCTTTTGGAAGCGCAGAGCGGCGCCGAAATCGCGTTTGTCCTGCCGGGCCCCAACTAGCCCTAGCCAAGCACAGGGGTCAGCGCATCGAGCTCACGGCGCGCTTCTGCGTGGCCGGGAAGCAGTGATTCAACCAACGCCCAGAAGCGCGGCGAGTGATTGAGCTCGACCAGATGCGCGACCTCGTGGGCGATGACGTAATCGGCAACGGCAGGCGGCAGCTGCACCAGGCGCCAATGCAGCCGTATTTCTCCCTTGTGATTGCAGCTTCCCCACTGCGTGCGGGCGCTGGAGAGCTTTACCGCCGGAGCGACCCCAGTCACTTGGCTCGCAAAATGCAGGACCCGCGGCGCGAGCAGCGCTAGCGCCTGCTCCTTGAGCCAGCGGCCGACAAAGGCCGCGATTTCGCCCTCGTTGCCGGGATTCGGATGCAGGACCGTTAGGTGCAGCAAGTCGGCGGCGATGGTCTTCTTGCGCGCGGGAAAGAGCGCGAGCGTCAACGGACGGCCGCGGTAAAGCAGTCCCGCACCCTCGCACCACTGCGCTGGAAGCGCCTCCTTGTCGCGTCCGCGCCATTCGGCCAGCGTTTTTATCACCCACTCAGCGCGCTCTCTTAACGCAAGCTCGATCTCGCGTATGGACACCCAGGACGGCGCGCGCACGCTAAGTCCGCTGTGATCGATCACCATGCCGATGGATCGGCGCCGCGCTCGATTGAGGCGGTAGTCGATGCTCTGGTCGCCCAGCGCGATGCTGCGCACGCTTCCGGTGGTGCTGCGAGCGCCAGTCAGGCGCGCGGCGTCACGCGCGGATCGAGCGGATTTCCCAGTCGTGCGACCTCGTCTTCGATCCAAGACTCGACCTCGTTGATCAGTCGCTGCATGTCGTGGCCTTCTACGCCGATCGGCGGACCGATCGAGACGGTGATCGTCCCGGGACGCTTGCCGAGTCTGCCCTTCGGCCACAAATAGCCGGCATTATGCGCTACTGGCACGATAGGCACGCCGAGCGCGACGGCGAGTCGCGCGCCTCCGCTTTTGTAGTGCGCTCGTGTCCCTGCCTTGATTCGCGTCCCCTCAGGATAGATGACGATCCAGAAACCCTGCGCGAAGCGTTCGCGGCCCTGGGTGATGATCTGCGTCATCGCGTCCAGCCCGCTGCTGCGGTCGATGGTGATCGGCGATGCCAGCGCGAACGCCCAGCCAAAGAAGGGAATTGAAAGCAATTCCTTTTTGGCGACGAAAGCCAGCGGCGGGAAAAGGAAGTTGAGCGCCAGCGTCTCCCAGGTCGAGGAATGCTTGGACATGACGATATGGGGGTCGCTCGACCGTGGGATGTTTTCGGCGCCGATCACCCGATGGCGAATGCCGCAGATCCAGCGAGCCGCGAGAAGATTGGTGCCGCACCAGACGATAATGAACTTGAAGCGCGCGATCGGCGGCAGCCAGAACATGAGCAGGACCAGCACCGCATAAATCGGCGTAAAGACGAGCTGGAACAGCGCAAACAGTAGCGAGCGAAACTCAGCCATCGTCGCCGGTGCGCATCAATCGTCGGCCAGCAGCGCGGTGGCGACAAACGCGAGGTCGGGGAAGATCACGGTATTGGTCGGGAAAGCACCATCGCGCAGCGTCTTTTCGCCCTTTCCAGTCAGAACCAGGATCGGCTGCGCGTCCACCGTCGCCGCCGCCTGGAGGTCGCGCACGCTGTCGCCGACACAGGGAACCCCGGTCAGCTCGACGCCGAATCGATTGCCGATCTCGATCAGCATTCCCGGCTTGGGCTTGCGGCACTCGCACGCCGAGTCCGCCGTGTGCGGGCAGTAAAACAAGGCGTCGATGCGGCCGCCCATCTGTGCCAGAGCCTTGTGCATCTTGTCGTTGATCGCAATCAGCGTCGCCATGTCGAACAGGCCGCGCCCCAACCCTGATTGATTGGTCGCAACCACCACCCGGAACCCGGCATGATTGAGCCTGGAGATCGCTTCCAGGCTGCCCGGGATCGGGCGCCATTCGTCAGGCGATTTGATGAACTGCTCGCTGTCGTAATTGATCACGCCGTCGCGGTCGAGAACGATGAGCTTGACCTGGCGGGTGTGCGGAGCGGATTCGGAGAACTGGACCACGTCGGTCGCTCAAGAGGCGAGCTTGGAAATGTCGGCGACCTGGTTCATCGCCTCGGAAAGACCGCGCAGCAGCGCCAGCCGGTTGGCCCGCAGCGCACCATCGTCGGCCATGACCAGTACGTCATCGAAGAACCGATCGACGCAGGTTCGCGCCGAGGCCAGCGAACGCAGCGCGGAAGTGTAGTCGCCACTTTCGACGTGATCGCGCACTACCGGAAGCAGCTCCTGAACCGCCGCATAAAGTTCCCGCTCGGCGCCATCGACGAGCAGCGCGCGGTCGACCGACGGCGCGACTTCACTCTCGTTCTTGCGCAATATGTTGCCGATCCGCTTGTTTGCCGCGGCGAGGGCCTCGGCCTCGGGAAGCGCGGCGAAGGTTCGGATCGCCTCCATTTGCGGCGGGACGAGATCGATGCGGGAAGGGCGCAGGCTCAGCAGCGCGTCGACCTGGTTCGCACTGTAGCCCTGCTCGCGAAGGTAGGCACGCAGACGCTCGAGCAGGAAAGTCTCGACATCCTCGGGCCGGTGATCGATGCCTGGCACCGCTTTCGCCGCTTCGAAGGCGAGCTTCACAAGCTTGGGCAATGATAAAGGCAATTGTTTTTCCATCAGGATCCGCAACACGCCGACCGCTGCCCGCCGCAAGCCAAACGGGTCCTTGTCACCGGTTGGCGCATTGCCGATGCCGAACATTTCCGCCATGGCCAGCAGCTTATCGCCGAGCGCCACGCTTTGCGCAACCGCGTCCGCCGGAAGCGCGTCGCCGGCGAATCTGGGCCAGTAATGCTGCTCGATCGCGGCCGCTACCGCGGGCGGCTCGCCATCGTGCTCGGCATAGTAGCGGCCCATCACGCCCTGCAGCTCCGGGAATTCGCCCACCATGTCGGTCAGCAGATCGGCTTTGGCAAGCATCGCCGCGCGGTCTGCCAGCGCGGGGTCGGCACCGAGCATTGTCGCGATCCGCGACGACAGACTCCGCAGTCGATCCGCCCTTTCAGCCATCGTACCGAGCTTGTTGTGATAGCGCACGCCGCCGAGCTTGTCGACGCGCGATGCGAGCGTCTTTTTGCGATCCTGTTCGAAAAAAAACTTGGCGTCCGCAAGCCGTGCACGCAGCACGCGTTCATTGCCGCGGATGATCTCTCCCGGATCGTGGGGTTCGACGTTGCTGACCAGCAGAAATCGGTTCTGCAATCGGCCGTCCGGGCCGGCGAGTGCAAAGTACCGTTGATTCCGTTGCATGGTAAGGATGAGGCATTCCTGCGGGACTTCCAGAAACGCCGGATCGAATCCGCCGGTGTAGACCTTGGGCCATTCGACCAGCGCGGTGACTTCGTCAACCAAGTCGTCCGGCATGATGACTTTCGCGCCCGCTGCGGCGACTTCAAGCTCCGCGACGATTCTGGCGCGACGTTCGCCAAAGCTCGCGACAACCTTTCCCTCCGCGGCAAGGGTTGGCTCCCAGGCTTCCGCGGTGGCGATCGTTAGGTCGCCGCGGCTCTGAAAGCGATGGCCGCCCGTGATGCGCCCTGCGTCGAGATCGAGTGCGGACACCGGCACGATGTTGGCGCCGTGCAACGCGAGCAAGCGATGCGCCGGACGCGCGAACTTGACCGTCGAGCCATTGGGCCGCTGATAACTCATCAGTTTGGGAATCGGCAACTGTTCGATCGCATCGGCGAGCGATTCGTCGAGTCCGCATACCAACGCTTGTCCCTTGGCCAAGCTCCGCAAGTAAACATAGTCGGCTTTGCCATCGGAGGCGATGTAGACCCGATCTGGTCCATCGGTGGCATCTAGGGAGGCGGCTGCGAGATGCGGGCGCCCGAGGCCAGCCATTTTTTTCCTGAATGCTTCGGTAATTCCGGAGGCGTCACGCGCCGCTCTTACAGGCATCAACTTGGCGATCACCTCGGCGTCCGGCGCGACCGGGCGTACGTAGGTGACCGACACCGCGAGCCGGCGCGGCGTCGCGTACGACGTGGCCACGCTCTCTGGATCGAGAAAGCCTCGCTCGCGCAGTCCCGCTTCGATGCCCGCAGCGAACGCTTCCCCGAGCCGCTTTAGTGCCTTCGGCGGGAGCTCCTCGGTAAAAAGCTCGACGACCAGGGTTTCTGACATCTAGGCGGCCTTTACCTGCGCGGCCAGCATCGGAAATCCCAGCGCTTCCCGCGACTCCACATACGCCTGCGCGACCAGCCGCGACAGCGTGCGTATGCGTCCGATGTAACCCGCGCGTTCGGTCACCGAGATCGCTCCGCGAGCGTCGAGCAGATTGAACGTGTGCGCGGCCTTGAGAATCATCTCGTAGCCCGGCAGCGAAAGCCTCGCTTCGAGCAGCCGCTTGGCTTCCGACTCGAAAAAAGAAAACAGCTTGACCAACTCTGACGCGTTGGATTGTTCGAAGTTGTACATTGACTGCTCAACCTCGTTCTGGCGATAGACGTCACCGTACGACAGCGATCGAGCTACGCCATTTTGCTTCCACGAGGTCCACACCAGGTCGAACACGTTCTCCTTGCCTTGGAGGTACATAGCAAGCCGTTCGAGCCCATACGTGATTTCCCCAGTGATCGGCTTACAGTCGAGACCGCCGACTTGCTGAAAGTAGGTGAACTGCGTGATCTCCATGCCGTTCAGCCACACCTCCCAGCCGAGGCCCCAAGCGCCGAGCGTTGGATTTTCCCAATCATCCTCGACGAAGCGAACATCGTTATTTTTAAGATCGAAGCCGAGATTCTCAAGCGACCCCAAGTAGAGATCGAGTATGTTCTCAGGCGAAGGCTTGAGGACGACTTGGTACTGGTAATAGTGCTGCATGCGGTTCGGATTCTCACCATAGCGACCGTCTTTCGGACGCCGCGATGGCTGCACGTACGCGGCGCGCCACGGCTCGGGGCCGAGCGCGCGCAGGAAGGTGGCGGTGTGCGACGTGCCCGCGCCCACTTCCATGTCGTACGGCTGCAGCAGCGCGCAACCCTGCGCTCCCCAATACTCCTGAAGCCTGAGGATGACCTGCTGGAACGTAAGCACTTGGGCCAAGCTGTCTCGGGCATGGCGAAGTTCCCGATGTTACTGGATGCCGGCGTCGCGACCAAACCTTGCGAGGGACTTCCTTTGGGAACGCCGCGTCAGAAGGAGCGTCGTCGCGATGGTCAGCAGCGCCAGCGCGACCACGAGCGCGTCACCAAAACGGACGTACGGCGTGACGCCCTGCCGGCCAGCAATGGTGCCTTCGAGCACGCCGCGCGTGAACCAGGGCAGACGCGAGATTTCCACGCCATGATGATCGATGATGGAGGTGATGCCCGTATTGGTCGCGCGCAGCATCGGCCGCGCGGTCTCGAGCGCGCGCATGGCGGCGATTTGATCGTGCTGCTCCGCGGCGAGCGAATGGCCATACCAGGCGTCGTTGGTGACATTGACCAGCAAGGTCGCATCGGCGGCGCGGCGGGCGAGTTCGCCGCCGAACGCGTCCTCATAGCAGATGTTGACCGCCAGCCGCTGGCCTGCGACGACAAACGGTTCCTGGTACGCCGCGCCCGGAGTCTGATCGGCGAGCGGAATGGCAAGAACATTGCGAATGAACCAGCCGAATACCGGCTTGAGCGGAATCGTCTCGCCGAAGGGGACCAGATGATGCTTGCGATAGACCTGAGGGGTCGCGGTGCCGACGGTCACGACGCTATTGTAGTAACGATCGTCCTCATCGACGCTCGTGCGCGGCTCGAAAAAAAAGAGCCCGAGCAGCAGATCGCCGCCATTGTGCTGCGCCGCTGAGCGCAACAGCGCGACGTATTCAGGGGGGACCTCATCGGCGAACACCGGCAGCGCACTTTCGGGCAAGACGATCAGGCGGCCGCGGCTCTTCGCGACAAGATCGGCGTAGATCGCGAACGTTTTTTCGCGATAGGACGGTTCGAACTTGAGCTCCTGTCCGATATTGCCCTGAAGCAGGCTGACCGTCGCCGGCTCACCGACCGGATGGCTCCAATCCACGCGGGTCAGCGCGTATCCGGACGCCCAGACGATTGCTACTGCGACGGCGCTCGCAAGCAGCCGCCGACCATGCGCGTCGACGCCGGTAATCGCATCGGCGAGCGCTGCCGCCGTCAGCGCGAGAAAGAGGCCCGGCAAAAGCACGCCGCCGATGGGAGCATAACCGGCGAGCGGCGTCGCCACCTGGGTGTAACCTATGGAGGCCCAGCCGAAGCCCGAGAAGAGCCACCCGCGCAGCCACTCCGAAAGCGTCCACGCGGCCGCTGCGACCATCAGGCGCGCGATCGAGTCAGGCGCGGTGGTCCGCGCGGTGACCCATCCGGCGAGCGCCGGGAACAGCGCGAGGTAGGCGCAAAATACCGCGGTGCCCAGCGCGGCGAGCAGCGTCGGCATGTCGCCAAAGGTGTTGAGCGCGACGTACACCCACGAAACGCCGGCGGCGAAGAGGCCCAGTCCGAAGGCAAGGCCGAGAGCGAAGGCGCGCCCCGGAGAGGAAGCGCGCTGCCAGAGCGCGAACAGCCCCGCAAGCGTCAGCGCCGGAAGGAGAGACGCTGCAAAGGGAGAGAAGCTGAACACGGTGGCGGCGCCGAGCAGAAGCGCCGCGAATGTAGCGAGCGCGGCCGGCATCCGGGGCATCAAGCCCCGCCCGGCTCAGGTCCTTCGTCGGGAATGGGCGTCAATTTTTCCACTTGTACGGTGTAGATGCGGCGGCTGTCGGCGCGGATGACCTTGAAGCGGAAGTTGCCGATGGTCGTCGATTCGCCGCGCTTCGGAAGACGTTTGAATCCCTTCAGCACCAGACCGCCGACGGTGGCGTACTCCTGATCCCCGAAGTCTGCGCCCAGCGCCTCGTTGAAGTCCGCGATCTCGGTCTGCGCCTTGACCCGATAACGGCCGTTCGCCTCGGGAATGATGTTGTCCTCGGTCTCGTCGAAATCGTACTCGTCCTCGATATCGCCGACGATTTGCTCCAGCACATCCTCGATGGTGACCAGTCCGGAGACCCCACCATATTCGTCGACAACGATGGCGATATGGTTGCGATTGGCGCGGAAGTCGCGCAGCAATACGTTGAGGCGCTTGGATTCCGGCACGAAAACCGCCGGCCGCAGGGTGTCGCGAAGGTTGAAGCTTTCCGGATTGGCGTAGTAGTTCAGCAGCTCCTTGGCCAGCAGGATGCCGATCACATCGTCCTTGTTCTCGCCAATGACCGGAAAGCGCGAGTGCCGCGTCTCGAGCACGAACGGGATGAAGCCCACCGGTTCGTCCTCGATCGACACCACGTCCATTTGCGCGCGCGGGATCATGATGTCGCGCACCGTCATCTCGGAAACCTGCAACGCACCTTCGATGATCGACAGCGCGTCGGCGTCGAGGAGCTTTCGCTCGAAGGAACCGTGCAGCAGGTGAAGGAGCTCCTCACGATCCTCCGGCTCACGCGTCAGAAAAGCCGACAGCCGCTCGAGCAGCGTCGGTTTTTCCGCGAGCTTGGTGTCACGTTCGTCGTTGCCAGGCGTTGCTCTCATGGGGTTGGGCCTTGCGCTGCCTGGGCCGGCGACGTGCCGCGTGCCGCATACGGATTCGCGACGCCGAGCGCGGCAAGGATCGCGACTTCGCGCGCCTCCATTCTGGCCGCCTCGCCGGCGCGGCGATGGTCGTAACCTTGAAGGTGAAGCATGCCGTGGACCACGAGATGGGCGCAGTGCGCCGCGAGCGTCTTGCCTTGCTCGTCCGCCTCTTGTCTCAACAGGGGAAGGCAGAGCACCACGTCGCCGTGCACGATGCCCGGCCGATCATCGTAGACGAACGACAGAACGTTGGTCGGACCGCTCTTGTGTCGATAACTGCGGTTGAGCGTCTCGCCTTCCGCGGTGTCGACAAAGCGCAGTGTCACCATGGCATCATTCGCCAGTGCGGCGACCGCCCAGCGTCGAAGAAGATTCCTTGACGGCAGGTCGTCACCGGCCACTGCATATTGAACGCTAAGCGACAGGCGCGCGGAGCGGCCGCTCACGTCGTTGCCGGCATGCGCGGATGCGCGAGCAACGACGTTGACCGCGCGTGCGATTGCGCGAGATCGAGAAGTTTGGCAAAAAGCGGAACTGCGGTCGAGTTGTCGTGCGACAGAAGGTTGTCGCCGACATAAATCTCGGTCGACGACCGGCCGGGAGTTTTTCCGGGCCCGATGCGCTGTGCGAGCCACGCTCCGTCTTCCGACGCGATCTGGTCCCGCGCGGCCGTGAGCGCGGAAGGCGGGGCGGCAAAGTGAGCGTGAAAGAGGTTGACCTGCGGAGGCTGCGGGTCGATGACCACCCCGTCGATCGTCGACAGCCCGGCGGCGAAGTCGAGGGCACGCGCGCGGTACGCGGGCATTTTCGCGAGCTGCACGTCCAGGCGCATCGCCGCCGACGCAACGAAGGGATGAAGCTGCACCAGAGTGCCGCCGTGACGGCGCCTCCAGATGCGCGCCTCGGCGATAAAATCCTCGGGACCCAGCAGCATCGCTCCGGCGAGCGCGCCGATGCCTTTGTAGAAGGACACGTAGACCGAGTCGAACGGGGCGCAAAGGTCGGCCAGCGACTTCGGCGCAAAGTACTCTCTGGCTTCCCATAGTCGCGCGCCGTCCATGTGCAGTCGCACACCGAGGCTTTTCGCTAGCGTGGAGAGCGCCTCGATCTCCGCCCACGCTGGAAGCCGGCCGCCGATTTCCCTGGCTGGCAGCTCGACCAGCAACGCCGCTGGAGGCTCGACGGTGGCAACGCTTGTGGCGGCACTCGCGGGAAATAAGGCCGCAAGATCGCGCGCTTCGGTGGGACGCTCCCGCGCTCCGAGGAGCGTGACGTCGAGGCCGTGCAGATGCGCGTAGGCGTGCTCCTCGTGCAGCTCGAGGTGCGACGTCGCGTGCATGGCGATCCGCCGGACCCCCGCCCGCTCGCACCAGATACGCAGCGCGATGAGCTGCGCCATGGTGCCGCTCGGCATGAAAACCGCCGCCGCTTTGCCCAACATCGTGGCGACCTTGCGCTCGAAAGCCTCGATCAGCTCGCCCTCGCCGTACCGGTCGGCATGCCAGCCGCGCTTCTGGCACCACTGCCCGATGAGTGCCAGCTCGGCGCCCGGCGCCTGCATAGCGTGACCCGGTACGTGAATCGTACAGCGTCTGCGCAGAGACTCCTGCTCCGCCGCGGTGAGCGGAGCCGGGATCATCTTTCGCCCGACGGCGTTTCGCTGGGTGCATCGATGCGTTCGCTCTTGGTGTGCAACTCATACGCGTTGATGATTTTCTGCACCAGCGGATGACGCACGACGTCGGCGCTGGTGAACGCCGTAAACGCGATCCCGCGCACGTCGGCCAGAACTCGCCGCGCCTCGATCAAGCCGCTTTTCTGTCCTCGCGCGAGATCGATCTGGGTGACATCGCCAGTGATGACCGACTTGGTGCCGAATCCGATCCGGGTCAGGAACATCTTCATCTGCTCGGGGGTCGTGTTCTGTGCTTCGTCGAGGATGATGAACGAATGGTTCAGCGTGCGCCCCCGCATGTAGGCGAGTGGCGCGATCTCGATGGTGTTGCGCTCGAACAGCTTGGCCGTCTTGTCGAATCCCATCAAATCGTACAAGGCGTCGTACAGCGGCCGCAGGTAGGGGTCGACCTTTTGCGCGAGGTCGCCGGGAAGAAAGCCGAGCCGCTCGCCGGCTTCGACGGCCGGCCGCACCAGCACGATGCGCTTGACCGTATCGCGCTCCAGCGCATCGACCGCGCACGCCACGGCGAGGTAGGTCTTGCCGGTTCCGGCAGGACCGATGCCGAAGGTGATGTCGTGTTCCTGAATGTGGCGCAGGTAGAGAATCTGGTTCGGCGTGCGCCCATGCAGGTCGGCGCGACGGGTGCGTAGCTGCGCGGTCGCGCCGGCATCGCCTTCGGCAGGCGCAGCCGCGGCGTTACGCTGCGTCGCCAGCTCGATCAACCCAAGCTGGATATCATCGACCGAAAGCGGCTCCCCCGCGTGAGCGTAAAAGCGCTGCAGCGCGGTTGCCGCTTGCTCTACCTGCGGCGACGCGCCGCGCAGCGTCAGCGCGGCGCCGCGGCGGGCGATGGTTACGTCGAGTGCCGCCTCGACTTGGCGCAGATTGGCATCGAGCGCGCCGCAGAGATTGGCCAGCGCGCGGTTGTCTACGGGCGAGAGCTCCAGCTCGACGGTTTGCGGCTTCAATGCGTGCCTAATTCCACTATACGCCCGGGCGCATCATCGGCGCCTTCAATGCCTCTTCCAACGTGTTTTCGCACTCCGCCAGATGCGCGCGCGCTTCCTTCGAGTACACGCTTCTGGACTTTGCGACCTTGATCTGGGCGAGCAATTGCTTGGCGTTCTCGCGTTGCAGCGCGCGGGCGTCGGCCTGCACCGATTGCGATGGGCGCAGCAGCGTACTCGCGATACGGCCAAGATATTCGCGCTGCAGATTGCGTCG
>Ga0209118_1000510_pt1 | contig 21263 bp, 19 predicted proteins | sample BlaSpr_A8_Ref_M1_FD_187988 | JGI IMG/M metagenome (GOLD analysis project Ga0209118, IMG submission 187988) | Forest soil microbial communities from Thunder Bay, Ontario, Canada - Black Spruce, Ontario site 2_A8_Ref_M1 (SPAdes) (version 2) | ecosystem: Environmental > Terrestrial > Soil > Boreal...
CGCTCCTCTGGACCAAATTCCGTCATCTCGTAGTTGTAGTACACCTTCCCGCTCGCCTTCTCCTCCTTCGAAAGCGACACTTGATAGTCGTAGTTGAACTCGCTGCCGAACGAGGAGACCCACTTGAATTGCCATCCCATGCGCTTCTTGAAAGCCTCGATCTCTGGTAGAGTCGCGCGGGAGATCGCCACGAAACTCACATCGCGGTGCGCCAGATGTACGGCAGCGCCGTCGAATGTGTCCGCCAGGAACGAGCAACTGGGGCATCCCTCTTTCCATCCCGGACCAAACATGAAGTGATAAACGATCAACTGGCTCCGTGTGCCGAACAGATCGGCGAGCGTTTCCTTGCCTCTCGGTCCGTCGAAAACGTATTTCTTCTCTACTCTTTCGCGCGGCAGGGCGCGCCGCTGCCGGCTTAGCTCATCGCGCAACCGCGTGAACTCCTTTTCCTTGCGCAACAGTTCCTTGCGTGCCGCCAACCAGTCAGCGTGGGGCACCACCTCTGTCGCCAGTCCAGTCTTGTTCGTCATGGTTGTCACGTTCATCGTTGCCATCGTCATTTCTCCTTTTCGCTATTTGCTTTTGGATTATTATTTCGTCCGCTCTTTTTCGACCGAACCACCTTGGCGATAAGCGCGCCAATCCCGCCCGTCGAAAAGCTTCATCGCATAGCAACTGGCGCGCCCCTGCGCGTCTTAGGTTAAACTCTAGCCGAGGCGTCATTCCGTGAAACTCCGCAAAACCATCGGAGCGCAAAAAACGCTTCGCCCGGGATGATGGAGTAAAATCCCATGAAACATAAATGCCCGATTTGCAAAACTCCGACCGACTCCGCGGTTCACGCGGATTTCCCATTTTGCAGTGAGCGCTGCCGGGAACGCGATCTCGGTAACTGGGCCAGTGAAAAATACGTCGTCTCCGAGCCCATTTTCAACGAACAAGAAGATATCGGAGACGAGCGCAAGACCATCATCCTCAATATGGACAACGATTTGGACAACCCGAATGACGCCCAACGCTAACGCGACAGCCGCACCCGAAGCACCGCGCAAGAAACCGCGCTTGGCGCTTGCGATCGCCACTGCTCTTGGCGTGGGATACATTCCAAAAGCGCCGGGCACATTTGGCTCGCTCGTAGGAGTCGCGACGGCCTTCCTCTCGGCTGTTTTTTTCCTGCGGCCCGCGTCTCTAGGCGGGTTGCTCTCCCTTCACCCCGATTATGACGCGGTGTTAACGGATAAACATTTCCTCGTCCCCGGCAGCGACATTCACAACGCGATCCTGGCTCTACCGGTGTTCTGTGCTCTGGCCCTTCTGGTCCTGCTTGTGGCAATCGGGGTGTGGAGCGCTTCGCGGGCGGCCGCCTACGCTGGAATCGAAGATCCGCAATTCGTGGTGATCGATGAAGTCGCCGGGCAGCACCTCACTCTTCTGCTCCCGCTCATTCCCATTGCACTGCCGCACCTCACCACTCACATGGACTTCTCCGACTTCGCGATTTTCTTTGCGCTAAGTCTGGTAAATTGGAAATACCTCTTGCTCGGCTTTATACTTTTTCGCGTGTTCGACATCTGGAAGCCCTTCCCCCTTCGCCGACTCGAGAAACTCCCCGGCGGATGGGGGATCATGGCCGACGACTGGATGGCGGGCGTCTACGCTGCAATTCTTCTGCGTGTCGCGTTACACTTTGATCTGCTCTCGTTGCACTTTGGTCTGGTATGAAATTCGGCTTTGGCTCCTCGGCAGAAAAAAACGGTATCCCGCACATAGATAGAGTCGCGCCTGAGGCGGCGATTCCCGGCGGCGAGATCACCATCCACGGCAGCGGTTTCGTACCACGTCCGCAATCGCGGCCGGTGGTGCGCTTTGGCGAGGCGGAGGCCAGCCTTGCGCTCGCCAGTGAAACCCGGCTGATCGCGCGCGTTCCGGAAGGGGCGGGTGGCGGAGTCGTGCGCGTGGCCGCGGCCGGCCACGAGAGCCCGCCGCATCCCGTGCACATCGGCCTGCAGATCGCGGACAATCTGCATCCGGTGGCGAATCCGGCGGTCGATCTCGACGGAAACATTTATGTCACGTTTTCCGGCCCGCGCGGCCAGCGCGTTCCCGTCTCGCTTTACAAAATCACCGCGAATTACAGCGTAAAGCCGTTTGTCACTTCGCTGATGAATCCCAGCGGGCTGGCACTCGATCGCGCCGGAAATCTTTTCGTTTCCTGCCGCAACGACGGCACGATCCATCGCATCACGCCCGATGGCCGCGCCGAGGAATGGATCGAAGGGATGGGCGTCGCGACGGGCATCGCGTTCGACCCTGCCGGCAATCTTTACGTTGGAGACCGCAGCGGGACGATTTTCAAGATCAGCCCCAGCCGCGAGATTTTCGTTTTCGCCACACTGGAGCCGTCTATCGCCGCCTACCACCTGGCGTTTCATCCCAGCGGCGATCTCTACGTCGCCGGCCCGACGACCTCCAGTTTCGACCGCATCCATCGCATCACGCAGGGCGGCGATGTCAGCGTTTTCTTCCGCGGTCTCGGCCGCCCGCAGGGCCTGGCCTTGGATCGCGACGGAAATCTCTATGTAGCGGCCTCTTACGCCGGCCGCCGCGGCGTCGTGCGCATCACGCCGCAGGCCCATGCCGAGGTTGTCCTCAGCGGCTCCGGCATTGTGGGACTCGCGTTGCAGCCCTCGGGCCGCGCCATCATTGCCACCACTGGCGCGCTCTTCACGCTCGATTGGGAAGTCCAGGGCTTGCCGTTGATCGGATAATTGAATCGATGAAAGCGGAAATCATCGCGGTTGGTTCGGAACTGCTGACTCCGGACCGTCTTGATACGAATTCGCTCTTCCTGACCGAGGAGCTGAACAAGCTTGGCATCGAGGTCGTTCGAAAGACGATTGTCGGGGACAATCACGATTATCTCAGCGCCGCGTTCCGGGAGGCGCTCAACCGCGTGGAACTGGTCATCGCCTCGGGCGGGCTCGGGCCGACAGAGGACGACCTCACGCGCGAAACGGTCGCGGATCTTCTCGGCCGCAAGCTGCAGCTCAACAAAGCGATTCTTCAATACATCGAGGGCCGGTTCCGGCAGCTCGGGCGCGAGATGCCGGCGGTCAACGTCCGCCAAGCGATGGTGCCCGAAGGCGCGGAAGTGCTGGAGAATCCGCGCGGCTCCGCGCCCGGCCTGTGGATCGAAGATGCGGGGCGAGTCATCGCCCTGCTCCCCGGCCCGCCACGCGAATTGAAGTCCATGTTCCACGAACAGCTGTTGCCGCGGCTGGCGCGGCGAGGCTCCGGCATTCGAATGTTTCATCGCGAGCTGCGGGTCGCGGGCATGGGTGAATCAGCCGTCGAGCAGCGCATCAGGCCGATCTACACGCGCTACGCAGACGTGAACACGACAATTCTTGCAGCGCCGGGCGAAATTCAAATTCATTTACGAGTATGGACCGACGATGCGGCACACGCGCAAGAAACGCTGGACGAAATTGTTCAGGGATTTGAGATAGCGCTCACCGACCGCATTTTTTCGCAAGACGGTTCTTCGCTGGAAGAAGTGGTCGCGCGGATCCTCACGATGAACAATGCGACGATCTCCGCTGCAGAAAGCTGCACGGGCGGACTGCTGGCGCAGCGGCTGACCAGCATCGCGGGAAGCTCGTCGTATTTTCTTGGCGGAGTGGTCTGCTACAGCAACGAGCTCAAGACCGAATGGGCGGATGTGCCGCCCGAAATCATCCAGTCGAAAGGCGCCGTCAGCGGCGAAGTCGCCATCGCGCTGGCCGACGGCATCCGCCGCCGCGTGGGGAGCACGCTGGGCGTCGGCGTAACCGGTATCGCGGGCCCCGGAGGCGGCAGCGAAGAAAAGCCTGTCGGCACGGTACACATTGCGCTTTCGCATGCCGGGGGCATCAAAGAACGCGGCGTGCGATTTCCCGGAGACCGCGAAACCATCCGCTGGCATGCCTCGCAACTTGCACTCGACCTTGTGCGCATTCATTTTCTCTACAACGGCGGGGAACCCCCGGCACGCAGCACAAAAAGGTCCTGAACCCATGCGCCTGTTCGTCGCGCTGGAGATCCCCTCCGCGGTGCGAGAAAATTTTGCCGCCCTGCTCAAGTCCCTGCGCGCCGTCTCCTCACAACCCCGGTGGGTGCGTCCGGAGAACCTTCATGTGACGCTCAAATTCATCGGCGAAGCATCGCCAACGAAGCTCGATGCGCTCCGCGAAACGCTGGCCAGCGTGCGCTCCGATCGAGCGGTCACGCTCGATTTCCGCGGCCTGGGCTTCTTCCCGAATGAAAAGCATCCCCGCGTTTTCTGGGCAGGGATCGAGGCGTCGTCGAATTTGAAAACGCTGGGGTCAGATATCGACCGTGCCACGGGAAAGCTGGGGATCCCGCCGGAACAGTGGCCCTTCGAGCCGCACCTGACTCTTGCGCGCTTTCAGCTACTTGCGCTTCCGGAAAAACTTCGCGCCGCCATCCAGGAGAATGTGGCGCGCGACTTTGGTTCGCTCCACACCAACCAATTTCATCTCATCGAAAGCAAACTAAAATCGTCCGGCGCAGAGTACACTACGCTCGAAAGTTTTCCCATCGTTGTGGCGGAGGCTTAACGGCGGATGTCCTCGATCCCGATTACTGTCCTGCTGATTCCTGCCGCCGCGTATCTGCTCGGCTCCATTCCCTTCGGGCTGATACTCGGAAAGATGTTCGGCGCCGCGGACGTGCGCAAAGAAGGCAGCGGCAACATCGGCGCGACCAATGTGGCACGCGTGGCCGGGCCGCTGGCTGGAGTCCTCACGCTGGTTCTCGACGCCGCCAAAGGCGCGGCGACGGTGCTGCTCGCGGGGCGCTATTCGAATGACAGCGCAACCTGGATGATGATTGCAGGCCTCGCGGCTCTTGTAGGCCACTGCTTTCCCGTCTGGCTGAAATTCAAAGGGGGCAAAGGAGTCGCGACCGCAGCGGGGGTGTATCTCGCCCTATGCCCGCTTGCGTTTCTCGGCGGCCTCATCCTGTTCATTCTGGTCGTCGTCTTCTGGCGGTATGTGTCGCTCGGTTCTATTGCAGCGGCTGCGGCGATGCCGCTGCTGCTCTACTTTCTCTGGGCGCCGCGCCATGCCCCGCCGCCGATCATCAGTTTTGGGGCGCTGGCCGTGGCGATACTCATCGTCTACAAGCATGACGCCAACCTCCAGCGCCTTGTCGAGGGTGCCGAGCCGAAATTTTCTTTCAGCAAGAAGAAGGACGTGGAATGACGAAGATCGCCATTCTCGGGGCAGGAAGCTGGGGCACGGCGCTCTCTGTAGTCTTCTCGCGCGCGAAGAAGCCTCACGAGATTTCGCTCTGGGTGCACAACACGGCGCTCGCTGAATCGCTCCACAGTCGCCGCGAAAACGCTACTTATCTCCCGGGCGTCACACTTCCGGCAGACATTCGCGTGACGCCTGACCTGTCCGAAGCGTTCGGAGGGGCGCACATTGTTGTTGGAGCCGTGCCCTCCGTTCATGCCCGTAGCGTCTACTCGCAGGCCTTGCCGCACATTTTGCCGGACATGGTCTTCGTGAGCGCCACGAAGGGACTCGAACCTTCCACGCATTTGCGGATGAGCAAGGTCATCGAGCAAGTGTTGAGCCAGGCGGCACCGAAAACATCTTCGGAGCGCGTTGCGGTGCTTTCCGGGCCTTCCTTCGCGGCAGAAGCGGCCCGCGGCGAGCCGACCGCCGTCGTTATCGCTTCCGGACACAAGTTCGCCCCAACTGCAGGAGTCCGCCGCCACTCGCAGCTCGCCGAACACGTCCAGGAAGAATTCGCCGGGCCGTCGTTTCGCTTGTACACCAACGACGACGTCCTCGGCGTGGAGCTCGCCGGCGCGATGAAGAATGTCATGGCCATTGCCGCGGGGGCCTGCCAGGGGCTGGGCCTGGGTTCGAACCCGCTGGCAGCGCTGATCACGCGCGGCCTTACCGAAATGACCAGATTAGCCGTGGCGCTGGGAGCGCGTCGAGAAACGCTCAGCGGTCTCGCTGGGCTGGGCGATCTTGTCCTCACTTGCACCGGGTCTCTCAGCCGGAACCGCCATGTCGGCATCGAGCTCGGCAAAGGCCGCCGTCTTGCGGAGATCCTCGCGAACATGCGCATGGTCGCCGAAGGCGTGGAAACGGCCGCTCCGCTGCTGGCTCTGGCCCGCGAGCACCAGATCGAAATGCCCATCACCGAACAGGTCGACGCCATACTCCATCAGGGGAAGTCCTCCAAAGACGCCATCCGTGAAATCATGGAGCGGCCATTGAAGCGGGAATAGCGCGTCCTTTTTTCGGCGCTGACTTCGTGCCGTAGTACTAAAGTCCCAGTGGCACATGGGAGACGCTAGGCTCTGACTGGCCGCCTAAACCATCTTGCATCCCCTAAAATAGAGAACTGGGATGTCGTCCAGCTCTCAAACTCGATGGGACCACCTGCGCGCAGGACGTGTGCGCATCCTCTGGCTCGTTCTGGGTGCGCTCTTGCTGGTCAGCGCCTTGCCCATTGGGTTGTACCACCGCCTGGTGCTGCAGCTCAGCCAGGACAAGCTGGTTGATACCGAGCGCGTCCAGCAGACCGACCTCACTCGTTCGCTTGCCCAGGAAATTCAGCTTTTTGAGTCCAACCTGACGCAACAGTTGATCAGCGAGCGCCAGATTCTGGCGCTCACCGGCCTCATCGACAACGTTGAAGATTCGGCAGCGGAACCCAAGGTAACCCGCCTGCTGGAGGAATTCGTCTCCAGCAATCACAGTACGTTCATTTACCTGACGGCCGTGGGCAAGTCCGGCAAAGGCACTAGCGCCTCGCAGGGAAATTTCCGTGCCGAGCAGGATCCATTCGTGGCCAAAGCGTTACAGCGCGCGTTCGTCACCTGCCTGCAGTCGCAGCAGTTGCAGGTCGTCAAATTTCGCAGCGATCCGCTGGCGCTGGCGCCGGAAAACCGGCCGGCCTTCGTCGTTGCTGTTCCCTTGAAAGACGTGAGCGACAACTTCACTGGCATGCTGGCCGCCGTCGTTTCGCTGGATTCGATTCTTCACCGGTTGCAGGAAGCCAGCGTCCGGGGACGCACGGTTTTTCTTATCGATCACAACGGCCACATCGTGGCGCACCCGGACACAAAAAACTTTGTCCCCGGCGCGGATGCGACCGGCAACTCGCTTGTCGCGCAGGTGAAGGCTCTGCCGCAGGAGCTGCGCAACACGGAGACGGTCCGCTTTTCCGAGAAGGGCAAGAAACATCCGGTCGAAATGATCGGCACATATAGCACTTTCCCTGAAGTGAACTGGGCGGTCATCGCGCAGCGGAGTCTCGATCAGGCGCAAACCGACACCGGGGTGACGGAGCTCAACCGCCAGGCGCTGGCGTTCGTGAGCGTGGTGATTCTGGCCGCGATCCTGGTCGGCTATTTTTTCGCGGTGGGCATCAGCGGGCCGATTCGCGGCCTGGCTGCATCCACGCGCGCGATTAGCCGTGGCGAATTCCATCAGCGCTCGTCGGTTCGCGGCGCATCGGAAATCAGCGAGCTCGCCGAAAATTTCAACAAGATGGCCGGGGACATTGAGGAGTACATCGAGCGCCTGAAGGAAGCGGCCGAAGAGAACCGCGAGCTGTTCCTCGGATCGATTCGCATGCTCGCCGCGGCCATCGACGAAAAGGATCCGTACACGCGGGGGCACTCCGGCCGCGTGGCAAAGTATTCGACGCTAATCGGCCAGGAACTTGGTCTTTCCAGCGAAGAACTTGACAAGCTGCGCATCGCAGCGCTGCTGCACGACGTCGGAAAAATCGGTGTCGAAGACCGCGTGCTGAAGAAGCCCGGCTCGCTGACGCCTGAGGAGTTCGGCTTGATGAAGCAGCACACCGTCAAAGGCGCGAACATCATGCGCCCGGTTTCGCAGCTCAAGGAGATGCTCCCGGGCATCGAGCTGCACCACGAGCACATGGATGGCCGCGGCTATCCATACGGCTTGCAGGGCCAGCAGATTCCGCTTATGGCGCGCATCATTGGCGTGGCCGATACTCTCGATGCCATGACTACGAACCGCCCTTATCAATCGGCGATGGATCTCGAATATGCGCTCGGCCGCATCAGGGCCTTGACTGGCTCAAAATTCGATGGAGTTGTGGTAAACGCTCTCGAATCGACCATCAATGCCGGCAAGCTCCGGCTCAGCGCCGTCGAAGTGCACGTTTAATCCGCAATCCTTCCGGTCTCATTAGTTCCCTTCACTTCATTGTGTGTACAGCGCAGCATTCATGAGCTTCGCTTAGGACAAGTGCTGCCCGTGCAGCTGCCGGGTAACGGGCCGGGAGGCCGCTTCTGCTACAATTTGTTGAGCGCTGCGCGGTCACACTCAACGAAGTTGCGCTGGTTGCGGTGCGCCCAAACCTATGATTTCGCTGTTTGGCAAGAACGAGCCTGAGCCGACGCTTCTCGAACGGCTGAAGAAGTCTGTCAGCAAGACCAAGGCGGCGCTTTCCGAAACCGTCGATACGATTTTCCTCGGCGAGCGACAGATCGATCCTTCGATCCTCAAGGATCTGGAGACGGCGCTCCTCTCCGCGGACCTGGGTGTAAAGCCGACACGCGAGATTCTTGACGCTGTGCGCGAGAAGATGGATCGCAACGCGCTCTCCAATGCCGCGCAGCTCAAGGGCGAAATCAAGTCGCACATCATTCGAATCCTGAACGCCCCTATTCGGCCGGATTTGGCGGCCGGGAGCGGCATTTCCGCCTCGCAGAATGGCAGCGGCACGCGCGTGATTTTCATTGTCGGAGTTAACGGCGCCGGCAAGACGACCAGCATCGGGAAGCTGGCGAACCGGCTTCGCCAGGAAGGACGTAGCGTCGTGCTCTGTGCCGCAGACACGTTTCGCGCGGCCGCGGTCGAGCAACTGGAAATCTGGGCGCAGCGCAACGGCATCGAAGTCATCAAACAGAAGTCCGGCGCCGATCCGGCAGCGGTTGTTTACGACGCCGTTGCCGCCGCCAAGGCGCGCTCGGCCGATGTCGTCATCGTCGATACCGCCGGACGCCTGCACACGAAATCCAATCTGATGGCCGAACTCGAAAAAATGAAGCGCACCGCCGCTAAAGTGATCCCCGGAGCGCCGCACGATGTTCTGCTCGTTCTCGACGCCACCACCGGACAGAATGGTCTTGCTCAGGCCCGCGAGTTCACCTCGAGCGTTGGCGTCACCGGCATCATCCTCACCAAGCTTGACGGCACCGCAAAAGGCGGGATCGTTGTGGCGATATCGCGCGAGCTTGGCTTGCCCATCCGCTTCGTCGGTACCGGCGAACAGATCAACGATATGGTCCCCTTCGACGCCGAGACGTACGCAAATTCCCTTTTCGATTAAACCGTGGACGCACACTCCATTCGCTTCATGCAACACGCGCTGGAGCTGGCGCGCAAAGGCATTGGTCTCGCCAGCCCTAATCCCATGGCTGGCTGTGTCATCGTGCGCGAAGGCCAGATCGTCGGCGAAGGATTTCATCAATACGAATGGCGCGAACACGCGGAAATCGTGGCACTCAAGTCCGCCGGTGAGAAAGCGCGCGGCTCAACGCTTTACGTCACACTGGAGCCCTGCAATCACACAGGCCGGACAGGGCCCTGCACCGAAGCGATCATCGCCGCCGGCGGCCAGCGCGTCGTCGCCGCGATGGAGGATCCCAATCCTGTCAATTCAGGCCGCGGCTTCGACCGCCTGCGCGCGGCGGGCATCGACGTTTTCACGGGCGTCTGCGAAGAAGAAGCTCGCCGCCTCAATGAGCCGTTCGCTTGCTGGATTCGCACGACGAAGCCATTCGTCACGCTGAAGTCGGCGTTGACGCTCGACGGCCAGCTCGCCCTGCCAAGGCACGCTAAAAAATCGGGCAAGCACACAGACCGCCATTGGATCTCCTCGGAAGAATCGCGCGCGGAAGTTCACCGCATGCGCCAAGCTTCGGACGCGCTACTGACTGGAATCGGCACGATCCTTGTCGATGATCCGCTGCTGACTGATCGAAGCGGTCTCCCGCGCCGCAAGCGCCTCCTCCGCGTCGTTCTCGATTCGAATCTGCGTCTCTCGCCGAAATCCCGCATTGTCAAAACTTCCGACGACGATCTACTGGTATTCACCACGCTTCCACTAAGTTCAACGAAAGCGCGCAAATTGCAGAGCTCCGGCGTCGAGGTCGTCCGCACGAAAAAGGAGAACGGCCGGATTGATTTGCCTTCCGTCCTCGCAGAACTCGGCCACCGCGAAGTTCTCAGTGTCCTCCTTGAGGCTGGTCCGACGCTCAACGGCGCTGCTCTCGCGGCTGGCATCGTCCACAAACTCTTTCTCTTTTACGCGCCCAGAATTGTCGGCGTCAATCGCGTTCCCTTTGCGCTCGCGTCAAAGCTCACCTTGCCTCCGCTGCAAACAATTCGCACGCAAGCCTTCGGACCGGACCTCGCCATAGAAGCGTATTTGCACAATATCCCCACGAATTAGGATCATTCCCGCCTCACACCAGGGCAAACAGGTTCTCGATTTTTTTCGTCCTCGCGAATCCCGCGGCCTCAAGAGCAACACAAGTTTCCCCATTGACCAAAATGCGCAATAAGCATAAATGTTTACCCTGGGAGGAAGACTCGTGCCTTCTAAACATTCTCGTCGCGAATTCCTTGCCGCCGCAGGTACGCTTACAGCCCTTTCCGCGACCTCGATTGGAGCCGTTGCTAAGGTCGAATCGCTTTGCTCGTCCGCAGCTAATTCTTCTTCCGGCAAGGCCGTCACGCCGGCTTCCGCTGAGATTCGCTTCGGTTATGCTGCCATCACTTGGGGAGGAAACGACCGCCAGGCCATTGAAGACATCGCCTCGGCCGGCTATCGAGGGATTCAGCTGCGCTCCAATGTCATCGCCGAGTTCGAAAACAAACCCGAAACCCTGTGGCAATTTCTGGAGGCACATCATCTCCCAATGGTTGCGCTTTCGAGCGGAAACGTTGACATTGACGCGAATCCGGACTCCGTGATCGGCAAGCATGCGATGAACGCGAAGTTTGTGCATGACGCGGGAGGGCCGTATCTGCAAGTGACTGACGCGAAGCCGAAGAGCCGCCCCATCACTCCGGACGACCACAAGAAACTGGGCCGCCTGCTCACCGAAATCGGCAAACGCACCGCCGACCTGGGGGTTGCACTGGGCTACCATAACCACATGGGGAGCCTTGGGCAGGGGCCCGAGGCAGTCGATCAAATCATATGTGCCACCGATCCTCGCTATGTCGGATTGGAATTGGACATCGCGCATTACTTCCAGGGCGGCGGAGATCCGGTGAAGGCCATTGATCGCTACCGTGAGCGCCTTCTGTTTCTGCACATCAAGGATGTGGAGAAGCTGGATTCCAAGAAGAGCGAGTCCAAGGAGTCCTATCGCTTTGTCGAATTGGGCCGCGGGCAGGTGGACATCAAAGGCGTCCTTGCCGCACTCACTCGCATTGGGTTCCGCGGCTGGGCCATTGTGGAATTGGATCAAGTTCCGGACCCCTCGCGCACGCCAAAAGAATCTGCGCTCATCAGCAAGAAATTCCTGCAAGAGAATCTGGGTTACACAATTTAGGATTGGATCGTGGTTGTTTGGGATGGAATTCTAGTCCGCGCTCACACCAAGAACAGCGGCGCCGGGGATGGCATCATTTTTCAGGGCATTGAGCGCCCGGTTGGCTTCTTGTAATGGAAAGATTTGGACGTGCGTGCGAATCGGAATTTCCGCCGCGACCCGCAAGAAATCCGCACCGTCCTGCCGCGTATTGTTCGCCACGCTGCGGATCATACGCTCCTGGTAAAGCAGCTCGTAGTTGAACGACGGAATCGGACTCATGTGAATGCCGCCGAGAACGAGCACGCCGCCTTTCTTGAGCGCTTTGAGAGCGGCTGGAACAATTTCTCCGGCCGGCGCGAAAACGATCGCCGCGTCCAGCTTCTTCGGCGGTTCATCAAACGTTCCGCCGGCCCACGCGGCGCCCAACTCCATCGCCAGTTTTTGGTGACGCGCATCGCGCGTGGATGCGTAGACTTCAACATTCCAGTGCCGCGCTACCTGGATGGCCACATGCGCCGCAGCTCCGAATCCGTAAAATCCTAGCCGCCCGGCAGGCTTGATCCCCGAAAGGCGCAGTGACCGGAATCCGATGATTCCCGCGCAGAGCAATGGCGCCGCCTGTTCATCAGGGAATCCTTCCGGAATCGCATATACAAAATCTTCGGGCGCGACGATGTACTCGGCATAGCCGCCATTAACGGTGTAGCCTGTAAACGCTGGATGGTCGCAGAGATTCTCCGCGCCCGCCTTACAATATTCGCAAGTTCCGTCCGTGCGGTGCAGCCACGCAATCCCGACTCGGGCTCTTATCGCAAACCGTCGCGCATTTTCGCCTTGTTTTTCGACGGCGCCCACGACTTGATGACCGGGAATTACCGGCGATTTGCGCGGCGGCAATTCGCCCTCGATCACATGCAAATCGGTGCGGCACACTCCGCAGGCACGCACGCGCACCAGCACTTCGCCCGTTCCCGGCTCTGGCGTTGGAACCTCAATGGATTCGAGAGGATTCGTCTCAATCGCCGCCGGCGATCGTAGTATGCATGCTTTCATCGTTCGGCCTCGGCCCCTTCTCCACGATTGAACTCAGCACAGTCTAGTGCTCTCTGCCTTTTCTACGAAATGCTGTACACTCGAATTCCAAAGCGATTGACAGACACGATGTTTACTGGAATTGTCGAACATCTCGGCACGATCGAGGCCCTCGACCTCAAACCCGGCGGTGGCCGCGTCACTATTCACGCGCCTTCCCTAGCGCCGTCGCTCGCTGTTTCGAGCAGCATCGCCGTGAATGGCTGCTGCTTGACCATAGTAGATCTCCACAACTGTCGGCTCTCTGCCGATCTATCCGGCGAAACCATTTGCAAGACTACGTTCGGTGCGGGCGATGGCGGACTGAAGCAGAGCGCCCGCGTCAATCTCGAACAACCGCTGACGGCCGGCAAAGAATTTGGCGGCCACTTTGTTCTCGGCCACGTGGATACCACGGGCCGCGTAAGGCATCTCACGCGCGAAGGAGACAATTGGTGGTATGGGGTGCAGGTCCCGGAAGAATTCGCGCGCTACGTCGTGCCGAAAGGTTCGATCACCATTGACGGCATCAGCCTCACCGTCGCGCGGTGGCACAATCGTATTGCGGAAGTTGCTGTCATCCCCTACACATACGAACACACGAACGTCCGCTATCGCAAACCCGGCGACGCCGTCAATCTGGAAGGCGACATTCTTGGAAAATACGTGGAGCGCTATCTGGAAGGGCGAGAGCAGGAAGCCCCGGCTTCCAGAATTTCTGTTCAGGAACTCATCGAGCAGGGCTTTTAGTCGGCGCTGAGCCCCCGGCTGCGGAGTCTCTTCCGAATCGAATTCGAGGATAGGTGATCGAGCCCCCAGTTAGCGAAGCGCTTCCCGCGCTTTTTCTCGCACTCCCCGATAATACAATCCGAGGCCGAGCGCTACCGCTGCGATCGATGCGCCGGCGACTTTCACCTCGAAGAACACTTTGTTTGTAACGTCTCCCGGCGGGATCAGTGAGAAAAAGATGCACGCGAAGGTGACCGCAAAGGCGATCCCGCACGTAAGCCAGACTCCGAACTTGCCCCCGGGAATGAGAACGGCTTGAGGGTTTTCTCTCCGGTCCGCGCGACCGGCAAGCTTGATCGCCGCTGCGTACATGTAAAGGAACGGAATAAAGTACAAGATGACGGCGATGTCAACGAGCCCCTGATACGCTCCCCGAGTCGTTTCGTTGATTTGACTGAGCAGTAGCACAATCCCTGAGACCGTGGCCTGGACAATGATCGATACGTACGGAGTTTTCCATCGAGGGTGGATCTTTCCGAATGCTGCTGGCAGATAGCGGTCAATGCCCACGACAAACGGAACCCGCGCGATCCCCGCCACCGTGCTCCCAACGCCGCCGGCATTGCCTACGGAGACCAGGAGCGCGCCAAGCACGCCGACAAATCCTACCCGCATCGCCATCGAGCCCACTGTGAGCGCCTGGAATACGCCACTCTTCGGATCGACTTGTGCAGCCGGCATGAGCGACAACACCGCAATCGTGCCAATGATGTAGATCACGGCGATCAAAGCACCCGCAGTGAGAACCGCGCGGGGCAGAGTTCGGCGAGGATTCCGAATCTCCTGGCTCATGGCAGAAACTAATTCGAGGCCGGTGAATGCGAACACCATCTGGGACCAGAAATTGACTGTGTCCATGCTCCAATGCGGCATCATGTTTGCCCAGGTTAAATTTGTGGCCGAACCATGCCGAAGCCACACAAGGCCAGCCACAGCGCTGAGCATAAGGAGAGGAAGATAGGTCGAGACGCCCCCTGCGTTTTGCAGCCACTTCCCGACATTCAGTCCGATGATGTTGAGTACCACGGCCACCATCAACAGGGCAAACGAACCTACCAGCAGAAATGTCCGGTCTTGGGCAAGCAATACGCCCCGCGAACCAACGACATAACCACTCATGGCCGCACTGGCCATTAGGAGTCCAGGAAAATAAAACACGGTATAAATCCAATACGTCCATCCCGCCACGAATCCGTGAAAATCGCCAAAGGCTTCCTTGGACCAAACGTACAGGCCACCTTCTTCCGGAAACCGAGAAGAAAGCTCGTTGATGACAAGTGCGGACGGGACGAAGAAGAAAATCGCGATGAGAATCCAGAGACTGATCGAAGAAGTGCCGTTGTGGGCCGCGGCGGCAATCCAGCGAGGGCCTAGAACTGTTGCGATGTTGAAGAGCAGGACGTCCCAGAAGCCCATCTCCTTGCGTAATTGTTTGATCGGATCGGAGGAGGCGTTTGCAGTCGCGCTCACAGCGCCACGTCCAGCGCGGGAATCAGTTCATCCTGCATGCGGAAGTTTTGCAGGAAAGGATCCTTTGAATTCTCGAAATCAGCCCAGGGCCCGAAGAAAGTAACTCTGCCCTCTTGCAAGAAAACGACGACGTCGGCGAGTTTTTTTGCAAGATGAGTATCGTGTGTTACCACGATCGACGTCTTGCGAAATGCCTCCTTCATTTTCAGAATCAAATCGCCCATGTGCCCCGCCATGATCGGATCCACCATGGTCGTCGGCTCGTCATACAAAATCGCTTCGGGATTCTGCGCCAGCGCCCGGCCAATGGCCACGGCGCGCTTCATCCCGGTGGAGAGCTCGCTTGGCAATTTGTCGAGCTCGTCGTCCAGTTCCAGCATGCGTGCCAGTTTCCTCACGTAAGCTTCGATATCCTCATCTGTCAGACCCGGTTGCCCCTCGAGGGAAAATGCAATGTTCTCTGCGACCGTCAGCGAGTCGAAAAGCGCACCGGACTGAAAAACCATAGTCACTTTGTGGCGCACCTTTTCAAACTGAGACTCGCTGAAATTCGTGATGTCTTCTCCGTCAACAAGAATCTGCCCGGAATCCGCCTTCAGGAAACCCATGATGTGCTTCAGCGACACCGACTTGCCCACGCCGCTGCGCCCCATGATCACGCACGTTTCACCGCGCTTCACCGTGAAGCTGACGTGGTCCAGCACCAGGCGCTCGTCGAAGGATTTGCATACCTCGCGAAACTCAAAGTAATTGGCGGCACTGCCTTGGTCGCCGGTGTCGAAAGCTCCGTTGGTGATCTTGGAAGACTCGTTCACTCTCGCTCCGCTTCCCACACGCGGCGCACTTCTTCAAAGTCGGCCGCGGTATTCATATTCCAGAACAGCCGTCCTGCGCTATCAAATCGTTTCCAGTCCGTCTCGTCAAGCACTTCCGAGCGCAGCAGTGCGACACCGTCCGTCACTTTGCGCACGCCCTTTTCAAACGCCACGCGCAGCGTTTCGGCCGCGTCGGTTCGCCAGCACGCGCACAGTGGCTCTGGCCCGCCTGTGGAATGCGGTAGAATGACTTGCGCAGCACTTCTTGCGGCTCGTGTCGCCACATATCGCGTCCACTCCGGCGTCAGAAATGGCATGTCGCAGCTCAGGATCACATTCCATTCGGGCCTCGCTGCGCTCTTGGCAGCATCTTCCAGCGCGGTAATGATCCCGCCTAGCGGCCCTTCCCCGGGCCACCGATCCTCAATAATTTCCGCCCCGAGCGCAGAGTATTTCTCGCGCGCCGCGATCACTTTCCCTTTCATTGGAACGCTCTGCAGCAGCTCGATCATTCGCGCCAGCATGGGTTTCCCGCCGATCTCTACGAGTGCCTTGTCCCGCCCGAATCGCGTGCTTCCGCCCCCCGCCAAAATATATCCGCCGACTCCCACCTCGTTTTTCCCCGCGGTCATTCTCTGACTCTCTGTTTCATTTCTCTTCTCTGTGCCCTCTGTGTTCTCTGCGGTCTCTGAACTAATTCTTATTCTTCTTCTAGTGGTTCTCTCCCCGGCCGCCGAATCCCCAGCTCGCGCAGTTTTTCCTGCAAGCTTTGCCGGTGCAACCCTATCGTCGCCGCCGTACGGGAGACGTTCCACCGGTGCTCGGCCAATTGTTTCATCAGATATGCCACTTCAAACTTGCGCTTCGCCTCACGGAAATCCCGTTCGCCGATTCCGTTGTCCTGCTCTTCGCCATTTCGCTTGTGGGAGATCGCCTCGCCGTGCGCGACTTCTGCCGGCAAATCCTCGATGCCGATCTCTTCCCCGCGGCCGAGGACCAGGCTGCGTTCCAAGGCGTTTTTCAGTTCGCGAACGTTTCCGGGCCAATCGTATTTCTCGATCGCCGCCATCGCTTCGCGCTTTAAGCGCGCCACCCGGCCGAGCCGTGCCCCATGCATCTGTAAGAAAGCTTCCGCAAGCAGGGCGATGTCCCCTTTGTGCGCCCGCAGCGGCGGCAAATCGATCGTCACGACACGCAGCCGGTAGAACAAATCCTCGCGGAATTTGCCCGCGCGAATCTCCGCTGCCAGGTTCCGGTGTGTCGCGCTGATCACCCGCACATCCACGGGAATCGATTGTGTCCCACCCAGGCGTTCGATCGTGCGATTTTCCAGCACGCGCAGAACCTTGGCTTGTGTCACGGGATTCATGTCGCCAATCTCGTCCAGGAAAATCGTCCCGCCCGACGCCAGCTCGAATTTCCCTTTTTTCTGCTGCGCCGCACCCGTAAACGCGCCGCGCTCATATCCGAAGAGTTCGGACTCGATGAGTGTTTCCGGCAGCGCCGCACAATTCACCGCCACGTACGCTTTCCCCGCTCTCGGGGACCGCACATGAATCTCCTGCGCCAGCAAATCCTTTCCTGTGCCGCTCTCTCCCAGAATCAGCACTGTCGAATCCGCCGTCGCCACGCGATCGGCCATCTCGAAGGCGCGCCGCATCTCCGCCGAGCGCCCGATCATCTGGCCGAATTGCCCTTCGGCCGTCAAACGCCGCTTCAACGCATCATTCTCTTTTTCCAGCGTCACGAGCTTTAGCAGATTCGCCACGCGCTGTCGCAGCTCTTCGAGTTCGAATCCCTTCACCAGATAATCCGCCGCACCAAGCTGCAATGCTTCGACCGCTGTCTTCGCCGTGTCCAGCGCTGAAACCATAAGCACAGGCACTTCGCTTCCCTGCTCGCGCATCCAGCGCAAAAACGAGAGCCCGTCCTGCCCCGGCAGCACCACGTCCAGCAGCACCAGGTCAGGTTGCTCGCGCGGCAGCGCCTCCCGCGCCGCTTCCGCTGAATCCGCTTCCGCTATGCGGTATTTCGCTTCCAGTGCGCGCCGCAGCCCATATCGCGCTGCCGGCTCGTCATCCACAACTAATATGGTCTTCATGATTCCCTTTTCCTTACCCACTTTCTTACTTCCTTACTTCTTTGCTTCTTCCAACGGCAGCGTCACGCGAAATCGCGTTCCACGTCCATCCCGCACCGGACTCTCCCAGTCCACTTTCCCGCCAAACTCGGCCACCCGTCTCGCCACAATCGCCAAACCCAACCCTGTTCCCTGCGACTTCGTCGTGAAGAAGGGCTGCAAAATCTTTTCTCTCAGCGTTGCGGGAATCCCCGGCCCATCATCCTCCACGGCAAGAACACAAGCACCATCGTGCGGCGCGGCGCTCACCCTCACGTGTCCTCCGCGTGTTGCCGCCTCCAGACCATTTACCAGAAGATTCGAAACGATGTCGTTGAACGCTTCCGCGCTTACCGCGACCCAATAGTTCTCCCCAGAAACTCTCATCAGCAGATTTATTCCCCGCCGCTCCGCTTCGTGCGATAGGACGCCGGCCACTTCCTCAATGACCACACGGGCGTCGCAACTCCCGGCCACGCTGCCTCCACGCACGGCCGGCCGGCTGAATTGCAGTAGCTGGTTCAGCTTCCCGGACAGCCGTCCAATTTCCTCCAGCACCATCTTCGTTTCAGCCCGCATGGAATCGGAAAGCTCCGGATTCTCCAGCTGCACCTGCAATATGGTCTTCATCGAACCCAGCGGGTTCTTCAGGTTGTGTGAAATGCTCGCCGCCATTTGCCCGACAAGCGCCAGCCGCTCGCGCTCCGCCAATTCCCTCTCAAGCCGCAGCTTATCTTCAATCAACCGGCACAAATCCATCGCCGCAGGCAGTTGTTCGCACAAAAACTCCAGCGCAGCCCGCGTCTCCCCCGAAAATCCCGCCCCATGCGGCTCCGCGTGTAACACGCCGACCAGCTGCCTTCCCTGCCGCAGAGGAAAGTGATCCTCTAGAGACAACCTCACAACTCCGCGCCGCTCCTCTTCCGAAAAAGGCCGAAGGATTGCTTTCCCTTGATCGAGGAAACGAAGTTGTGTCGATGCCAGTTCGAATTCTTCTTTTGTTCGGCGCTCAATGAAACATCGCAGGCTCTCGAGGTTTCCTTGCCGCGCCTCCTGCTGAATCTCGGCCGTCAGGCGCTGCACGCGGTCCATCTCCCGGCGGGCCGCCTCCTGCAGTCTGCGTCCGAGTACGCGCTGGAGCGGTTCGATAAAGATCACCAGCACAAATAAGAGAATCGATGCCGAAGCCTCCGGCGGAAGAAGCGGCTCCAGCCAGGTGCCAACACGGCGGACCAGACTCAGGTAAAGCAAGGCTAGAAACGTCGCGGAAACCGCATAAACCAAATTTTTTTGCCGCCCGATCTGTAAAAAATTATGCCGTTGTACGAGGTAGATGAGCGCGGTGAATGGCAGGATGGGCAACAGCGCAAAAGCGGTCGCGAACGACTCAGCCGTCCGTGTTTCGAGATGAAATGGTCCCAGGTGCAAGCCGGCGACCGCCAAAAACGACATCGTGAAAAACAGCAACAAGGTTGCATGAAAGAAACGTTGGGGCCGATCGGGAGTGTTCACCGTGAAGCGCCACTGCCAAATCGCGCACCACGCCAGCGCACCGGCAAGCACCATGGCAAAGCCTTCTCCCAGAGAACTTCCCGGCACGACAAAATTAAAATGTTGCTCTTGCAGGAGAAGGGGAATCCGGTGGTAGGCCAAATGAAAACTCAGGGCATAAAAAAGGAACAACACCGCCCACTTCCACCGCTTTACTCTGAGCATCGCCTTCGACTCAGCATATTCCACGTGCAGATGCAGGAGAAGAGCGGGCAACAGACACAGGCCGGCAGAAATGATGACAATCGCAAACTGATTGAGCCCTACGGGAGGTTGCAAGTAATGAATCTGCGAATTTAGAGCGAGCAGGGATCCGGCATAGAAAAAGAATAACGCAAGACATAGAAAAAAAAAGACTCGCTCGAAATTCCGCTGCCGCCGATAGCCAAGAATCACCACCATCCAGAAAAGCTGCAGCAGCGTGCCAGCCGTGTAGCCAATCAAGCGAATGTAGAGTAGCGGTTCCATGGAAAGCGATCGGTGATCAGCGCTGCTCCTGAAGAACCTAAGCGAATCCTACTCCGGAGGAGGAAGCAGGGCAATTGCCAAGTGTCACATTTTTCTTGCACCATGTAAGTAATTGTGGATAAATGGTTTACTGTGGACGGTGTTGTGAGTGAGGTCCGCTCAATTCGTCTTCGAAACCCTTGACATGGCAGGCTTTTCTGCTATATTAGCAGTCGGCTATGAGGAGTGCTAATTCCCCTTTTCTCTTCTAGCTACAGTTTAAACCGAAAGATCACCTACGGAGGTTTTTCAAGATGGCAGTGAATCTGACCCCGCTCCACGACCGCGTCGTCGTGAAGCGTATTGAAGAGAAAGAAAGCATTAAGGGCGGCATCATTATTCCGGACTCCGCCAAAGAGAAGCAGCAGGAAGGCGAAGTAATCGCCGTCGGCCCTGGCAAGCGCGAAAAGGGCGAGCTCTACCCTCTCGACGTCAAGGTTGGCGACCGCGTGCTGTTCGGCAAGTATGGCGGCACGGAGATCAAGATCGACGACGAAGAGCTGCTCATCCTCCGCGAAGAAGAGATTCTCGCGAAGCTGGGCGGCGCCGCAAAAGCAGCGAAGAGGTAGGTCTCGTATTTCCGGTGTAGCCGCCGGGCTTTAGCCCGGCTGTAGTGGCCGGTCTTCAGACCGGTGACCTTCTCTGAAGAATTTCACGGTTGGTACTAAGAATATCAGGAGGAATTACCAGTATGGCGAAGCAGATAGTTACAGGTGAAGCGTCCCGCCAGGCGATTTTGCGCGGCGTGAACGCTCTTGCCGACGCAGTGAAGATCACGCTCGGCCCCAAGGGCCGCAATGCGGTGATCGAAAAGAAGTTCGGCGCGCCAATCATCACCAAGGACGGCGTGACCGTTGCCAAGGAAATTGAACTCCGCGATCCACTCGAGAACATGGGCGCGCAGATGGTCCGTGAAGTCGCTTCCAAGACTTCCGATGTTGCCGGTGACGGCACGACCACCGCGACCGTGCTCGCACAAGCCATCTTCCGCGAAGGCGTCAAGACTGTCGCCGCCGGCGCCAGCCCGACCGCTCTCAAGCGCGGCATCGAGAAGGCCGTCGAAGTGGCCGTCGCGGAGATCGCGAAGCTCCACAAAGACGTCAAAGGCGAAATGATCGCCCAGGTTGGCACCATCTCCGCCAACAACGACAAGCAGATCGGCGGCATCATCGCCGAAGCCATGAAGAAGGTCGGCAAGGATGGCGTCATCACCGTCGAAGAATCCAAGACGATGGAGACGACCCTCGAAGTAGTCGAAGGCATGCAGTTCGACCGCGGCTACCTCTCCCCCTACTTCATCACCAATCCGGATCGCATGGAATGC
>Ga0209118_1000511_pt1 | contig 21242 bp, 20 predicted proteins | sample BlaSpr_A8_Ref_M1_FD_187988 | JGI IMG/M metagenome (GOLD analysis project Ga0209118, IMG submission 187988) | Forest soil microbial communities from Thunder Bay, Ontario, Canada - Black Spruce, Ontario site 2_A8_Ref_M1 (SPAdes) (version 2) | ecosystem: Environmental > Terrestrial > Soil > Boreal...
TCCGTATCCCGCCGGCCCCGACGACTGCGAGGACGCGGTGCTCCATCTCCTCGAGCACGGCGCCGAGCTGCTCGATGCTCCGGCGCGTTTCGCAATCGGTGGCGAGTCGGCCGGAGCACACCTGGCGGTGGTGACTCTCTTGAGGCTGCGCGACCGGCACGGGATCAAGAATCGGATCGCCGCCGCCAACCTCGTCTACGGCGCCTACGACCTGAGCGGCACACCGAGCCAGATGCTCTGGGGCGATCGCAACCTTGTCCTCTCGACGCCGATCATCCACTGGTTCGGCAACAACTTCCTCCCGGCCGCCGGCGTCGAGCAGCGGCGCGATCCGGACATCTCGCCGCTCTACGCGCGTCTTGGCGACATGCCTCCGGCGCTTTTCACCATCGGCACGATGGACCCCCTGATCGACGACTCACTCTTCATGGCCGAGCGCTGGCGCGTCGCCGGCAATCGCGCCGAGATCGCCGTCTATCCCGAGGGAGTGCACGCTTTCAACGCGTTCCCGACCAACCTGGCCCGCAAGGCCAACGTCAAGCAGTTCGAGTTCCTGCGGAGCTCCCTGGCCTAGCTCGTCAGCACCTCGCGCAGCTTGAAGGCGAACTCGCGCGGCCGGCCGGCGAACCCGCCGTGGTCGCCCGGAAACACGACCGCTTCCCTCCCCAGGCGCTCAGCCAGGCCCAGACCGCCGTTGTGCGCCAGCTGGCCGCTCGACTCCTCTCCGACGGCGGGGACGATCCGGCACGAGCACGCCTTCAGCGCGGCGATGTCTGGTTCGTAGCGCGCGATGTTCCGGATGTAGCGGCCGAAGAAGTACTCCACGTTGCGCTGCATCAGGGCCTGGGCTTCGAGCATCTCGGGAGTCGGCTCGCCCTCCGGCTCGGGCGGCGGCCCGCCACCGACCAGGGCGATGAACTTCTGCGCCGCCGGCCCCAGCCCCTCGCGACTGTAGGTGTCGCACACGTCTTCCATGGCAGCTCTCACCTCGGCGCCGTTTGGGAGCAGGGACGGCGAGGGCGGCTCGTGAACGACCACGGTGTCCAGCTGCTCCGGGTAACGCACGGCGAGCTCGAGCGCGATCGTCGCGCCGCCGCTGCTTGCGAAGACGTCCGCCTTCCTGTCCGTCAGCTTGGCCAGGAGGCGGTGGACGTCGTCCGCGAAGATCTCCACCATCCGCGAATCGTCGATCGGCTCTTTGATCTTGCTGTGGGACAAGCCGCGCGGGTCGTACGTCACCACGGTGTACCGCTGTGCCAGGGCGTTCTCGATCGCCCGGAAGGTGGTCGCGTCGGCCGGTCCACCCGGCATCATCAAAAGGACGGGGCCGGCTCCGCGCACCTCGTAGTAGAGGGTCGCGCCGGGAACATCCAGGGTTTCCTTCTTGTACGTCGCCGTCGCTGCCATCGTTTGACCTCCAGTCGATTTCTACCAGTGATGACTGGTCCTTGCCCCGGAACTAATCGTGGGGCGGCAGATCAAACGATTGTCAAGGCTGGCAATTGTCAAAGAGTTTGTCTAAACGCCCGCCCAAGCCGGGTATGCTGGCCTCAGCGCTCGGTTTCCTCCCGAGCGACGAAGGCGACCGGTGGTTCTCGAACGCGCCCCTCGCCCGAACCGCCCGTGGTTCGAGTCAGGAGCGTCATGGCAGCCATCGCGATTCCGGTCCCAAAGCCGTCCTCACCGATCGCGCAGCCCTACACCGAGCTCAAGCGGCGCGTGGAAGCCGCCGGGTTGCTGAGAAAGCGCCCGGGCTACTACGTCCTGATGCTGGGGACGAACACAGTTGCCCTCGCCACGACTCTGTGGCTGCTCAGCCTGGTGCACAGCGTCTGGGCCACCGTCCTCGTCGCGGCGCTCCTGGGATTCGTCTCCGGCCAGCTCGGCTTTCAGCTGCACGACTCAGGACACAAGCAGATGTTCCCGAGCCGCCGCGTCAACACGGTGATTGGCATCGTCACCGGGAACGGGCTGCTCGGCATGAGCCATGGATGGTGGGTGGACAAGCACAACCGGCATCACGGCAATCCCAACAACCAGGACCTCGACCCCGACATCGACGTCGGAGTCATCGCCTACTCGGAGGAGCAGGCCCTGGCGAAGACCGGATTCTCGCGCTGGTTGGTAAGCCATCAGGCGGGCCTGTTCTTTCCGCTGCTCTTCGGCCTCGCGTGGGTCATGCATGTCAACAGCGTGAAGTTCCTCATCAATACGAAGGAGAAGCTGCGATGGGTTGAGGTGAGCGCGCTCTGCCTGCACGCCCTCGCGTTCCCGGCGCTGCTGGTCGTCGTGGTCGGCCCGTGGCGCGCCCTGCTAGTGCTCGTAATCCAGAAGTGCGTCGGAGGGTTCTACTTGGCCTCGGTCTTCGCCCCCAACCACAAGGGGATGCCTCAGATCGAGAAGGGCCAGGAGCTCGACTTCCTGCGCTCACAGGTCCTGACCGCGCGCAACGTCAGGTCCAATCCGCTCACCGACCTCCTCTACGGATCGCTCAACTACCAGATCGAGCACCACCTGTTTCCCACCATGCCGCGCTGCAACATCCGCCGCGCCCACAAGATCGTGCGCGCCTACTGCGCCGAGGTCGACGTCCCCTACTACGAGACCTCGATCTACCGCTCGTATCGCGAGATCCTGAGCTTCCTGCACGAGGTCGGCGCCCCCCTGCGGGGAGCGCCTGCCTGACAACTTCCCTGTCCCCTTCAGGGGAGAGGGTCAGGGTGAGGGGCGAGAAAGGGTGATTACCTTTTCTCTTCGTCCCCCAACGCCACCTCTCCAACGGTGACCAGCAAGTCCCACGTGTTCCGGAGGGAGATGACCAGCAGGGTCACGATGGCGACCTCGAGCACGACAGTGAAGGCGATGAAGAGTGAAGCGAGCAGGAGGATCCCGGCGCTGATCACGCCCAGATAGCTGAGCGCGCTCAAACCAAAGCGAAGGACCAACCGCGCGCGATCCCGCCGCCGCATCTGCACGGTCGCCTGCGTGGTTCGCGCCGCGGCGACCAGGCTGGGCACGGTGACGATGAGGCTCACGATCCCCACGCCGATGAGCTGCAGCGCGGCAGTGGCCTGGCCCTCGTTGATGACCAGGAACAGGCTCGCGAAAAGCACCGCACCGAAATTGGCCAGCGTCACTCGCGCGAGGCTGCGGACCTCGGAGGCGGCGATCACCACGCGGAGGTGCAGCGAAAGGCCGACGAACAGAAGCCCGACGAGGGTCGCGGCCGCCGTGCCGGCGAGGATGTAGAAGTCGTGGAGGTCGCTCGCGGCCGTGTGGTAGGACATCTAGACCGTGAGGACCGCCTTGCCAGTGGTCTGGCGAGAAGCCACCGCCTGAAGAAGCGAGACCGCCTCTGAAAGTGGAGCTTGCTGCCCGACGTGGGGGCGGATCTTTCCCGCTGAGTAAAGGTCCAAGAGCTTCTCAGTGCACTGTGTGATCAGCTGCGGTGCTCGCTGGCGATACAGGCCCCAGTGCAGGCCGACCACGGAGTAGTTCTTAACAAGGACGTAATTCGTGGCGACTGTGGGTACTCGTCCCGACGTGAAACCGACCACGACGATCCGACCTTCAAACGCTACGCATTTGGTCGATCGATCGAACACGTCACCACCGACCGGGTCATAGACGACGTCCGCGCCTTTGCCTTCGGTCGCCTGCTTGACCGCGGCCACGAAGTCCTCCTCCTCGTAATTGATCGCGAGGTCGGCGCCCATCTCGCGACAGACGGCGACCTTGGCCTCCGAACCTGCTGTCGCGATGACGCGGGCGCCGGCAGCCTTGGCGAGTTGAATCGCCGCGGTTCCAACGCCACCGGCACCGCCGTGAATCAACACCACCTGGCCGGCCTGTAGCTGGGCACGACGGTGGAGTCCGAACCAACCGGTCTGGTAGTTGATGAAGAAAGCGGCGGCTTCGACGAAGGACATCAGATCGGGAATCTTCACCACGGCGTCGGGGTCGGCGTGCGTCACCTCGGTATAGCCACCGCGGTGCATGCCTTCTTGCGAAACGGTGGCGAGCACGCGGTCCCCACGCTTCAGCCCGCTTGCGCGCGGCGCCGCCTCGACCTCGCCGCTCACCTCGGCTCCCGGTACGAAGGGGAGCTCAGGTTTCACCTGGTAGGTGCCGCCAATCTGGAGCAGGTCGAAAAAGTTGACCGCGGCTGCGCGCACACGGATCCGGACGAGTTCGTCGCTTGTTGGAGGCCCCTGCACCTCCTCGAAGCGGAGTTTGTCGGGTGTCCCCAGCTCACGGACAACCCACGCCATCGTCATGTCGGCGGATCGTATAGCAGTCACAGATCCTGGCTAAGCTTCGAGCGCGATGAGCACCGCCAGCCCGCCACGCGTGACCTTCCGCCTCGCGGGCCTGTTGCTGGCTTTCGGGTGCGCGGTCTTTGCCGTCGGCGTTTTGCGGTACGCCTTGCTCCCCAGCGACCTGGGCTTGCCCGCGGACCAATCGAGCTACCAGAACGCGCTGAAAGAAGCCACCAGCCGCACCGCCGAGATGATGCTTGCCGGCCGCGTCATCTTCGTCGGCGACATTCTCGTCGCAGCCGCCGCGCTCGCGTTGCTGTCGCGGCGGCGCTACCTGGGCGTTGATCTCGAGCGGGTCGGATGGGCGCTGGTCTTCGTGAGCTTCCTTCCCGCATTTGTCTTCGACTCGCTAATGGGAAGCGCATTGCCCCACCTGGCGACGGACGCGCCGGGCTCCTTCGCAGCCTTCAAGTCATGGTTTGACTTTCAGTTCGCCGCCGGCAACATCCCGTTCGGCATCGGCGGGGCCCTGGTCTTCTTCGCCGACGCGCGCTCGCCAAGGCCCACCCTGCCGCCTGTCGCGGACTACTTGGCCATCGCGGTGTGCTGCATTGCGCTGATCGGTGGCCTCGGCTATGTGCTTGGGCTGTTCGTCGGCTGGCAGCTCAACGGCCCGCCGCTCCTCCTGGCGGCGATCGCTCTCGGAGCTCTGGGTATTCAGATCGCCCGCCAAGAGCGCGCCGGCTAGTCCTCGTGAAGGCCGTCAACCCATACGGCAGTGGGTGACGCTCCGGTGACGCCGCGGTTATAGAGTCCCGGCGAGAACCTGTAGGTGAGGACATCGCCGATCTCACGCGGAGATTCAATGAGAGCGTCGTTACGTGCATCGCCCGAGGTCGCTCGCTCATCATCCGTCGGTCGCAGTAAGGTCGCACCGACTTATGCCGGTAGATCTCGCGGCGCGGCATTCCAGCCGGACAGCGTGCACCAACGTGTCGACGCACCGCTGATGGCATTGCGCACTTTCGAGCGCCACTTCAGCGCAGCAAAAACCCAGGAAGAGAAGCATCTGAGCGTCCACCGCCAGCGCGAAGCCGCGGCAACCACGAATGCAGACCAGCTGAGCGGAGTCTGGAATCGGCCGGCAGGGCTGTCCTCAAGGCCCACCGACGGGACCAGCCTGAGCATCGGAAGTCGAGCGCTGTTAGGAGACCGACTTGGACCGAGTCTCGATCGCGTTCGCATTCACGATGACGATGGATCGCATCGCCTCGCTGCGATGATCGGGGCTCGTGCGCTCACCCATGGTTCCGACGTCTATGTCGGATCTGGTGAAAGCTCGGACTCCAAACATTACAGGGGCCTGCTGGCACACGAGCTGACACACGTCGCCCAACAGGAGGCTTTCGGGGCCGCAATGGTCCAGCCAAAGCTGAAGCTGACCGGAAAGACCGCGGAAGTCGAGCGGGCCATCGCTCTTCTGAACGGTGGCCTACAGAGTTACCGCGTATCCGTCTCCAAAGGAGAGGTAAAAATCACGCAGAACTTTGTGGAGTTGCCACCGAATGCCCAGCAACAGGCACTCGCCGATCGCCTTACCACCATCATCAACGACTCCAAGGACACCCTGATCAGCATCAGCTCCGGTTCAGCCACCTTGGTGGGCAGCTACGCGTTGGGCGACATCGATATCGCTGACGTGGAGATGGTCGGAGTGAGCGGTTTGATCCACGAGATTGAGGAGCAGTACCAAAAGCAGGTGAAGGGAGCAGCTTACGGATCCGAAACTTCCGGTGCCCACGGTGAAGGAATCGTCGCTGAATCGGAGGTGGCTGGAGCCAAGCGCGGGGCCCAGCATGTGATTTCCGTGACACCAAACGCAGATGGCACGGTGGATCTCGTGGTTGAGATCCCCTACACGTATCCTGGGGGTAAGGTCGTGACCAAGATTCTCACAGTCAAGAAGAACAATGTGGTGTCTTTCACGGATAAGCCATAGCCTGGCGATCACACTCAAACGCCAGTAGCAGGAGAAGAAGCGAAAACAACTTGGCCGGGCCCGAATCCGAGAGTGCGACAGACCAGATCCGGCGTGAGCTAAACACCTTAGCTAACGACGACGTCACGTGGGACGCAAACGCCCTTGGTCTTGCGCCGCGAGTCATGAGCGAGTCGGCTCGTCACCTGCTGGACCAAGGGGAAGCCGCGATCCCGGCATTACTGGATGCGCTCGATGACCCGACGAAGTTTGTCCTGTCTCATGTGCTGTTGACTCTCGCGACGGGCGTTCGTTATGACCTAAACCCCTGGAACGGCCTTGACGTGGACATGCGTGCCGACGGTTCTGCCCGAATAGATCCGTCGCAGCAAACGGCCCTTGCGCGGAGGTGGCGCCGCTGGTTCGCAAGCTCGCCGCGTCCGGCTCAACTAGGTGGCTAGATTCGGGTCTGGACACGCGGCGCGCTAACAGTGTCGTGCGTATGTCGCGGCAGGCGACAAGATCGGAAAACGTCAGAAATCGGATGCGAGATGATCTGATCGTCGCGCCAGTCTTCGCAGCGGGCCAACTGGGCCCGACACGCGTGGCATTGCCATCTCGGTCCAGTGGCCTGCGTCACAACAGCGTCATTTTCTGCGAGGAGATCACAACGATCGATCGGGATTTCCTCGCTCGAGGTCCGGTTGGCACGCTGAGCCCGAAGTTGATGGACACGGTCGTTCGCGGCGTGCGGCGAGCCGTGGGCGAGGTCGTCCCCGAACCGTAGTCTGCCAGTTGAGTAGCTCGGACTCGGAGGTCCTGTGGGGCGGGGAGGCTGGTTCCCGCCCCAAGAGCTGATCTGGCTAGGCGGACGGTGCCGGTTGTCGACGAACCAGGGCTATGTTGGCCATGAGGAGCCAGACGACGCCGAGCAGGACGCCCAACAGCATCGGAAGACTGAGGAAGAAGCTCTGCGGGGCCAGGAGACTGAATGACCCGAGCATGAGCAGCACGCCCGCAACCAGGCCGAAGCGTCCGAGCCATCGTGGCAGCACGTGGCTTCGGGCCAGGCCGTAGCCGGCGCCCGCAAACATGAGACCGAGGAAGGCGCCCCCGGCGAGGTCCATCGAGTCGCCCACTGTGAAGATTCCGAATGTGATCGGGACCGAGAGCTGGTCGATGACCGATGCCACCGCCACGTACGTGGTGACGTACACCGTCGTGATCGCTACCTGGAGGATTCCGCCGGCGAAGACCAGTCTGGAGAGAAGCGGCTCCTTCTCGCCCCGTGCCACAAGCGTGGCCAGGCCGGCCACAAAGGCAACGAGGACAACTTTCTGCAGGAGCAGGAAGGCACCGGCGGCGACGACTGCTCCATTTGCATTCTTGAAGCTGTCGTGCACCTGCTGCGGGGTCATTGAGAGATTTGGCCCCATGGTTTCGAAAACGATCCCGCCGACCACAGTCGCGAACAACACCAGCCCGGCAATGCCGGTCCACCTCTCGGTCCTCATGCTCTTCCCTCCCCTAAAGACGCGGACCGCAGACGGTCGCAAGTCGGCCGGTCAGTCACGCGCCGATGGGTCCGAATTCTGATCGATCCGGTCGCTGAGCAGACTCATCCGGTGGGCAGCTGCACAACGGTCCAGGTCGCGCCTCCGTCAGTGCTGCGGATTGGGAAGGAGCATCCGGCGCCGTCGAAGTACTGATAACACGCAGATTCGGGAACTCCCGGCATCGACCCGTTGACAACGCCCCACATGTCCTGCGAATCCGACAGCGACGAACCCTCCAACGACAGGTAGCCATTTGCGGGCAGGTGGACGGGCACCTGGCTCCAGCTGGCACCGCCGTCGGCAGTCTCGATCAGGTTCTGGCCGCCCATCGCCCGCCAATTGGTGGGGTCGAGAAACTGCACCTGCGAGACCCCGGTCGGCAGCAGACGAGGGTCCGTCCAGGTCTGTCCGGCGTCGGATGTGGAGTAGACAGCGCTTCGGTTCATGTCTCCCTCGACAAGAAATCCGCGGTTGCCGAACATGGCCGCCGTCGGAGACGTGATCATCTTGGTGCAACAGCCGCTGTACCAACCTCCGGCCGGCAGCGGCAGCTCAGCGACTCGCCATGTTTTCCCACCATCCTTTGTCACATACAGCCGCGTGACGCCGTCGTAGCTGAAGGCTCCCATGAACCCGTGGGCTGGGTCGGTGAAGAGAAGTCCGTTTGGCGCGGGACCTGAATCGGTGTGCCATGACTGTGTCCAGTGGGCGCCCGCATCGCGGGTGTGATAGACGGTGATTCCGCCCGGTGACCTTGGGTCCCCGGAGTCCGCTTCCTGCCAACCCTCACTTGCGCTGAGAAAGAACACCGCGCCATAGGCGTGCGACGCCAAGTGATTCGTCCGCCAGTGCGCGCCTCCATCCGATGTCGCGCGGACGATCTGGTCGCCAGCCTTGGATGTGCTCAAGACCACGATCTGGTCGCCACCCAAAAGCTGGACGTTGTTGATGCTTGTCCAGTCCAGCTTGAGGATCAACCGCCAGTGCTGACCACCATCGGTGGTCAAGAGCAGCCCTCGCTGGGTCACCACCGCGCCCTCCTGGCCGTTGAGGAAATGCGCGCCCCCAATGGGGAGGATCGCGTTCCCAGGCTCCGGAAGAGGAAGAGGGGGGTTGACGGGGATCGGAGCATAGAGCTGCCGTGCGAGCAAAGCGACGGCCACGGCTGCCGCCAGGACGACCATGGCCAGTCCGCCCGCAACCGCCACTCGCATACGCGGCCGCTGGAGACGACGATCTGCCGGCCCACGCGAACGGCGCCTGCGCAGGTCCTCGGTCACCGCGGCCTCGAGCCACGGCTTTGGAGGCAGCACCTCGTCCAGCGCTGACCGGAGCTCGGACCTCATCGTGCGCTCGCTATCCACGGTGCTCCTCCATGCGTTGTCGCAGCTCCTGCATGCCGCGCCGAACCTGGCCCTCCACGGCGTGGATGCTGGATCCGGTTATGGTCGCGATCTCGTCAAGGGGTAGGTCGAGATACCAGTGCAGCACCATTGCCAGGCGCTTCTTCTCGTCCAATCCGCGTAAGGCTCGCCGCAGCTCGACCCTGTTCACCACAGCGTCGGCGGTAGCCGCCTCCGGCGCCGGCGGCTGGTACAGCTTCAGGACCGTCGACCATCTCGACCTCCGAGCGGACCGGCACTCGTTGGCCACTATGCCGAGGAACCATGGCCTCATCTCCGACCCATCCCGCAGCTGGCCCAGCTTGCGCCAGGCCTTGAAGGCCGCTTCCTGGACCGCGTCCTGCGCCGCCTGGTGGTCCTGGAGCATGCCGCCGGCCAGGCGGTAGCCGGGTTCGAGCAGGGGCTTGAGCAAGACCTCGAAGGCCTCCTCGTCGCCATGCTTGGCCGCCTGGATGAGAGTCATCGAGGCAGGAAGGACCGCCATGCTCACCCTTCTATACGCAGGCGGCGGCCCGCTTTCCGACAGGAATCAGTGTTCTTGTGCGCTGCTTGTCAATCCCACCAAAAGAACCAGGTCTGGCCCTTGAGCAGGATTGCGGCCAGCGCTTCGATCGTCCCAACCCCCTGGGTGACGATGTCCCCGCAGTATGCGAATTGCTCGTTGGCGAGCACCAGCGCTTCGTCTCGGGTATGTGGCGGCTTGCGGACCAGCATCTCAACGGTGTCCGATGCGATCACGACGGGCTCTGCGCCCCAACGCTCGGACCAATAGTGCATGACGGCCGCATGCTCTTCGGGGGAGGGGCACTCGTTCCACGAGCCATATTCGAGCGCCGGCGCGGCTTCCCACGGCTGTTCGATGGGAAGGATCCCTATCCAGAGCTTTTTGACCGGCTTGTGGGTCAGCAAGTCGAATGGGACGTGGAAGGAATTCGACGGCGAGGTATCGGGCCATGGTCCATGAATCGACTGTTCAAACTTCGCAAGCTCCTCGGGCTCCATGAGCTCGTCACCCGCGGTAAGCCTCCCAGCGAACCACGTGGCGGGATCGAACGCGTCAACAATGCCGATCTCACTCGGGCTCAGACCCATGTTGTAACGAAGCCGATCGAGATCTTCATCGCTCCCGAGGATCAGCGGATAACCGATTGTCGATGCATGAGGCCGTAGGGCGCGCCACCGGTCGATGGCGTCCTTGCCAGGCAACCAGAACGCGAAGATCGGCCCGCGAGGACCGGTCGCCACCTGAACCCACTCGAGCTCTGTAAGCCCGACACCTCTGACCCGGGCGCGGAAATCCTCCATGGCGGGCCAGTTTGACAGACGTGTTCTGGCTGCTCGACGAGAGTACGACCACTCACGTCAGCCTGTCCAAGGTTATCCCAAACATTGAGCTTGACAACTCGGCTGTTAAGCCCACACTTGGCACCGCGGTTGGTCCGTCTTGGTCTGACGGTCCTCCCGAGGCGGGCGTCTGCGGACGCGCTTGCTGCGCCTATCCATCCGCTCACGGAGGGTTACCAATGACGAGCGATCCCTTGGCATCCTGTCAGTCACCTTCGGAGCGCGTCTGGCCGATCCAATACCTTGAGTTCCATCGCGAAATCACATCCGACAAGGATCCGTTTGGGTCTCTGCCGAAGCCAGGAATCCCGCTTCAAACCGAGCTCGTGAACGTCGATGTCAGAGGATCGGTCCTTGCGAAATTTGTTCAGGAGTGGAGCCTGAAGAATGTAGTGATTGGGGACTACGCGACACTGCTTTCCCTCGCTCCCAGCGAGGTCCTCACGATCGAAATGAGACGCACCCAGCACACTCTGCTCGAACAGAGTCAAGAGAACGCGTCCACGGTTGAAGCCGGGGTGGAGAGTCTGAACTCAGACAAAGAGTCGATCAACGTGGCAAACACGTCTGCTCGTACGGCCAACTGGGGCGTTTCGGGCACGGGAGGCTTCTCCCTGAACGGATTCGGGGCTTCAGGAACTGTGACCGATAACCACACGATCAGCGATAACGTCACGAAAACAATCAACAGCATCCACGAAACAACATTGAAGTCGACCCAGAAGGTCACCACTCAAACCAAGTTGCAGATTCGGGGAGTGACAGAGACGACCGTAGAAGCGAGGCAAACGCGCATTCTGAAGAATCCATTCGCCGATAGGGTGCTCGATCTCAACCTCTATGAAATCGCCAAACGGTTCGATGTCAAGACTTCGCAAGATTCGCTGCAATTGATGATCACGGCTACCCTTCAACCAATTCACTTCACGCAGGCGTTCATAAGTTCAAACCAGCAATTCCTCCAACAGACCTTGCTGGACTCGGACCTTCAGAGCGTGCTCCCAACCATAGTCGGTGCTTTGCAACATGCCCAACCCGGCATTGAACAAGCAACGATAGACAACGCGCTTGACGTGCTCGAACGGCATCTCTTCGAGGATCGGCGGGGTTTTCAGCCTTATCACTCTGATGAACCCGATGACGACACACCCTTAAACGCATTCACCGATGCGAAGTTCAGCCCGCCTCCTCCGTTCACCGGCACAGACCTTGGTGCCTCCGGATTAGCATTTAGAGCTACTCCTAAGAGCGCTGCGTTCGAGCTATATCTGATTCTGCAGAGTTACTGGATGATGATGGGGGGCTATCCCTCCGGCGCATCCGCTGGGCTTCCTGTGTGGTCTGTTATATATCCCGCAGATAGGCTGCATTTGATGCAGGGACTAGCCGCAGCCGTAGGCGACCTTTGGGAGTCGAAGCTGGATGACGACGCCAGAACGAAGCTCATGGTCAAAGCGGGTAACGACGTCATGCCCGGCAACCACCACAGAGCCGAAATCTACCGGCGAGTTCCAGGCTTTCTCAGGCTCTACGACGAACTATTGGGCAAGTTGACTATTCCGCAGCCTGATGCCACTACCACGGCACTGGTAAATGCCGTGTTAAACCATCTGTCCTGCAACGCCGACTACTACACGGAGCAATACCTACGGTTTCAATGGAACAGGCTTGGAAACACTTTCGTCATCCGCTGCGCCAACAGCATTCTTGCGGGCATCTTCCCGCTACCAGCTGGATATCCAAGTGGATTTCCTGTAAACACATCGAGGCCATATCTGAACCTGTACCAGGTTGAAGACGTGCAGCGCAGCGGTCTCAGCGTCCTCGTGCCGCTCCAGGCCGGCGCAATACCGGAGACCTCGACCATTGCCGGATTCAGCGCTGGACTGAATCAGCTGAACACTGCGATCAGCAGCGCGACTGCTGGAGCGCCACAGACTGCCACTGTGGTTGTGCCTGCCGACGGTATCCACATCGAGCCTGTCGCCGGCGCCTGTGTGCTTCAGCTTCCGGGCACGGGGGGCGGAGGCGGAACGGGGGGCGGTGGAGGTGGAACGGGGGGCGGTGGAGGCGGAACGGGGGGCGGCGGCAAAGGAAGTGGGGCCTCCTAGGAACACCCGGCGCAAGAAAAGCGAGCGCATCGAATGAAAGGCTCCAAGCAGGGCGGTGATCCTAAGCTCCAGGAGATAGCTGGCGACGTTGACTCCGTCGCTTTCCTGATCGACCGCCTGAACGAGTTCCTTGCGGGAGCGGGCCAGGGCGCGTCAGCCGACCGCCTTGGCCCCGACGTGGCAACAGCAGTGACTCAGCTATTCCTTACGCTGGATGGCGCATGGAGTCCATTCACCCTGTCTCAGGACGAACCCGGCGTCAAAGACCTAGACCATGCCGAGAAGTTCTTGGTCGACTACTTTGATCCGCTGCTCGATGCCCCGAGCCTCAATGAGAAGTTCCTCTCCGGTTCACCGAGTGCTGTCACCAGCACTCCGTTCAATCAGAACTTGACGCAAGGGTTTGCACCCTTCTTCACCAGGCTGGAGAACATCCTGGTGGTCGCCGGCTTCTCCCAGGATCAAACGAATCTGGTTCTTACGGCGGTGATTGGCACGGTCGCGCTTTGTTCGTTTCCCCTGTGGACCGTTTACCACAGCTTTCACGGTTATGCCGCTCACACCCGAGTAGTTCCCAGGCTGTTGGATTCATTGTCCACGGCCGGGTTCGTGCTGAACGATGTGCGGGTGGGCCTGCTCAGGAGTGCATCCGGCTCTCAGGCGAACGAGTTTGACCTGATCGTGTCCTTACTGGACGTCGGTTTGCGCCAGGCCCTCATTCAGAAGGCGAATCCGTACGTCGGAACCTTTAACGCTCAGGTCGAGGCACTATTCCAACCGCGAATAAGACTCAAGGACGCCGATCTCAAGAAGGCAGTCGAAGGTGTCCGATTCTGGAAGCACGACGCAGGTGGCGTCGCGACCGTGTACCTGGAGCGCGAGGCGCTTGATTCAAGCGATAAACCCTTTGATTACTTGGGTGGTATCTATCTAAACGGCACTGCCTCACAGCAGGAGCGAAGTTTCTTGGCTCTCAAGGGCGGATGGGAAACGCTTGAGCAAGCCGCCAGATTGGTGTCGCAGGCCGGTCTGTGGCTCTACGTGAATGCGGCTAACAACCCATATGGCGGAAGGCATCCGCCGCATAACGTTCACGAGAACGGCGGCGACTTTGATTTGGGTTGGACCTACATAGGCACCTATCTAGGCAAGAAAGACACGATCGAGACCGATCCAAAGGACTGGCACAACCACAAAGAGAACCTCGCGAGAATGAAACAGGTCAAGCCGAATAGGGGGCCGATTTTTTCCGACCCGCTGACACGCAAGGAGTTCAGCCTGGAACCAATATCGCAGGACAAGACAATGCCAGAGACTCACGCTGGGATCCAGAGACTGGCGGTGCAGGTGGCGCTGCAAGCGGTGGCGTTGTCAGGATTCAAGCGGTACTTGTACGCCGACGCCCAGAACATGAGAGACGCGGCGACAATGCTGGGGTTGGCGATCAGCCCTCATCTGGACCCATGGTCGGCGACCAAGAAGGCTGTCATACCGTTCAACGAGGCCATGTGGCACTACAACCACATCCATGCCGAGTTGTTTTCGCGGTGGGCAAGTGACGTGGGTTCGTTTCTCACGACGAAGAGCTTCACTGTGATGTATGACCTTGCGATTGAGCGTGACAACAACGAGGACTTTTTCAAGGAAATGTTTCACCCGCGACCCGGCCGCCCTGGCATCGACAGGGATGAATCGCTGAAAAGGATCGAGCCGTTTCTGAAGGATTGGAGGTCCCGCTCAGCGGCCAAGATGCCATCGCTGCTCCCGATCTGGTTGTCACCAGAGCGGAACGCACAACTCAGGGGATTCCCGTACTGACGATCTGTTGGTAGTCGGGGGGGGCGGTCGATTCGATGCGGAGTATCGTGCGGCCGTGAGCGCAGAGTTTGGGACTTGGCATCACGGCTTGATCGCACGTTGGTGGGCCGAGTTCAACGCCGCGACGCCGGAGGAGCTCGCTTATTTTCGAGCGGCCATCCGGAAGTACGGCGAGCCGGTGCTGGACCTCGCTTGCGGCACCGGCCGGATACTTTTCCCTTTGCTCGCCGAAGGCTTCGACGTCGACGGTTCCGACATCTCGGCGGACATGATCGCGCAGGCCTCGATCGAGGCGAAGAAGCGCGGCCTCCAACCGACACTCACCGTGCAGCCCATGCACCAGCTCGACATGGGACGCACGTATCGGACCATCTACATGTGTGGTTCGTTCGGCCTCGGCGGCCGGCGCGACTACGACCGCGAGGCTCTAAAACGCGCCTATCGCCACCTCGAGCCAGGAGGCGCACTCCTGATCACCAACCAGGGCGTCCCATATGGCGACGATGAGAACGGATGGGCAGAGTGGCTCCCTGGACATCGGGATCACATCCCAGGGGAATGGCCCGCCACGGGTGATCGCCGCACAGCCGCCGACGGCGACGAGATCGAGACGTTGTTCCGCGTAGGCGAGCTCGACCCGTTCGAGCAGCGCACGACCTACCAGATGCGGGCGCGCCTATGGCATGAAGGCCAGATCGTGAAGGAAGAGGAGTACAGCCTGAGGATCAGCCTCTACTTCCCCCAAGAAGTCCTGTTGATGCTCGACGAAGCCGGCTTCCGGTACGTCGCCGTCGAAGCGGGCTACACCGGCCGGCCGGCCACCGCCGACGACGGATGGATCGCCTTCGTGGCTAAGAAGTAGTCGGTTGGTCGCCCTCGTTCTCCTTGCGATCGGCGTTCTTGCGTTGTTCTGGGTCCGTCACCCACTTGATCGCGCGCTGATGCCACGGCGGTGCCCAGGGCGGCCGGTCCAGGTTGGCCCCGCATAGCTTGAGAAACTCCTTGTCGGGATGCGACAGGTTCTTGTGGAAGGGAATGCCATAGACCTCGATGTCCTTCTTCATCTGGCTTCTCAGCAACGAGAGCTGCCTGATCGACAGGTCGCCACGCTCCCTGTCGCTCAACTTCTTGGCGCCATGGAACACCCGGGGCTCCAATTGATCGTCGGGGCATAACAGGTTGTGTTTGGCCTTGAGGTAGATCTCGCGGGTCAGCGACTCGAGAAGCATTCCATGGCCCTCGTGGAAGTACCAGTTCGTCATCTCATCGAAGAGGTGTCTGCGTTCATCGGCGCTGAGTGAACCCCCGTCGGGCGTCTTCATGGGAGCCGCCGGGCGCATGAGGGACCAGAGCCCCGCGTATGCAGAAAGTCGGTGGTCTGTGATCTGCAGCTGAACCTGGCGGCGGTGGTTGTACGCGAAATACAGCCCGGCCCCGGTCAGCGCGAGGCCGATGACGCTGGCGAGGATCGTCACCGCCGCGTTGGCTGCGTCCATCCCTCAGGCGGCCCCCGTGCGCACGCCGAGTTGGCGGAGCCAGCGGCGGTACGCGATCGCGGTCCGGTCGCTGCGCAGGTGCAGCTCCGCCTGCAGGTCGAGCGGCAGCAGCTCCGGCCGCTGCGACTCGAGGATGGGCCGATCCTGCGCAAAGATCCGGTCCTGAAACTCGACCATCTCGTGCGTCGGCTCGTAGTTCATCGCCATCCACATCCACGCCGTGGAGTCGACAGCGTCGTGCGGCGTCACTGACAGCAGCATCCCGAAGGAATGCTCGCCGTGCTTGATGAACGACGCGGACAGTGGCCGGTGCGCGCGATAGGTGTACGTCACGGTTGAGCCCTGCCCGGTCGCGTACGGGTCTGGCTGATAAACCCTCACTCCCGTCGCCAGAACACCGTCCGCGTTGACCACCGCCTCGTAGTCCGCAATCTCTGGCCGGCTCCGGTCACCCAGGATCCCCTCGTGCACGAACGGGAAGTGACCCACGTCGAGGAAGTTCTCGATGATTCGCGGGCCGCTTGCTCGCACGCGATACGGCCCGGCCATCAGCACCTTGTGCGACGGGTCCTCCATGAGGTCGAATCGCGGGATCTCGGACCGGCCGCTGCCCAGCGTCACCCACACAACGCTATGAGCCTCCCGGGCGTGGAACGTCGTCACGCAGGCCTTCGCCGGCGGGGCCTGGTCCGGATGCGCCGGCATCAGCACGCACCGACCGTCCGTGCCGTAGGTCCAGCCGTGATAGGGACACTCGAGCCGAGCACCATCGACGACCCTGCCGAGCGACAGTCGCGTGCCTCGATGCACACACAGGTCGCGCCAGGCGAACACTTCAGCAGAAGACCGCCACACGACCACGTCCTCACCGAGCAGGCGGACCGCGATCGGCCCACCGCCGGCGAGGTCGGCCGCGCGCGCAACCGGATGCCAGTCCTCGACGAGGACCGGATCGTCGATCATTCGGCCTTAAGAGCTGGCTCGGTCCAGCACCGCCACCAGGTTTCGCGCCGAGACAAGTCCGACGGGCTTGCCCTCGTCATCGACGACCGGCAGGTGGCGAATGCCGAGACGCATCATCTTCAGCGCCACGACGCTCACGTCCTCGTCGCCGCTCACGGTCGCCGGGTTCGGAGTCATGATCACCTCCGCGCTCGCCTGCGTGGGGTTGACGCCTTCGGCGATCGCCCGCACCAGGTCGCGCTCGGTGATGATCCCGACCAGCCTTCCGGCCTCCATCACCGCGGCCGAGTCGGAGTCTTCGAGGCGCATCTCGCGTGCCACGTCGGCAAGCCGGGTCTGGGGACTTACAGAGAGCAGGCGTCCTGGCGGCAGATCGCTGACCTTCATTCACTCACCTCGTAATTGATGGGCACCATGCGCTGGGAGCTCTTGGGTGGCCGGCTGTAGCTTCGCTTCTGCCGCGCCGGAAGCTTGATCTCCTCGCGGGGCACCTCTTCGTAGGGGATCTGCGAGAGGAAATGACTGATGAGGTTGAGGTGCGCCGAGCGCTTGTTGTCGGTCTCCACGACATACCACGGCGATTCCTTGATGTCTGTGTACGAAAACATCTGGTCCTTGGCCTCGGAGTAGTCGACCCAGCGGGCTCGCGCCTGCAGGTCCATCGGGCTCAGCTTCCACCGCTTGCTCGGGCTGTTGATGCGCCCGAGGAACCGCCGCTCCTGTTCCTCGTCGCTCACGGACAGCCAGTACTTGACCAGCACGATCCCGGAGCGAACCAGCATCCGCTCGAACTGGGGGCAGGTCCGCATGAACTCGTCGTACTCCTCGTCCGTGCAGAAGCCCATGACGTGTTCGACTCCGGCGCGGTTGTACCAGCTGCGGTCGAACAAAACGATCTCGCCGGCCGATGGAAGATGGGATATATAGCGCTGGAAATACCACTGCGTCCGTTCTCTTTCGGTCGGTGCCGGAAGCGCGACCACCCGGACGAACCTCGGGTTGAGCAGAGCCGTCATTCGCTTGATCACTCCGCCTTTCCCCGCCGTGTCGCGTCCCTCGAACAGCGCGACCACGCGAATGCCTCGATGCCGAACCCACTCCTCCAGCTGCAGAAGCTCGACCTGCAGCCGGCGAAGCTCCTTGTCGTATTCCTTGGCCGTGAGGACGGTCTTCTTGCCGGCCTTCTGGGGAGGCCACTGGCCGTCATTCTTCTTGTGCTTCTTTTCCTTCTTGGTTATAGCCATGGAAGCGCGTTCAACTGTAGTTCAGGTCACGGTCGACTGGATGCACCGGCCGGACGTCAGACCGGGTGGGCGATCGGTCCCTTGACGGCCCAGCCCGTGGGGTCGAGCATCACCTCGTCGTCGTAGCACCAGGCCCAGTCCTCCCCAGGCTCGAACGACCTGATGATCGGGTGCTTGGTGGCGTGGTAGTGCTTGGTCGCGTGCTTGTTGGGGGAGCTGTCGCAGCAGCCGACATGGCCGCAGGTCATGCACAGGCGGAGGTGGAGCCAGCGGCCGCCGGTACGGAGGCAGTCCTCGCAGCCTTCGGCGGACGGCGTGACCTGGCGGATCTCGTCCAGGTGGGCGCAAACAGCCATGGCCCCAGCCTACGCGCGTCATTTACTTAACGTGGACGCAGGTCGGGGCTCGCCGTGGCTTAATGGTGCCCCGTGCCGAAACTCATGGCGAGAACCATCGTCCTCACAGCTCTGCTGTTCGCGGCCGCCGCCTGCGGCTACGACACCAGCACGACGTTCAATTCGGACGGGACGGTCAACGTCGGCCTCAAGTTCCTGTTTCCCAAGTCGCTCATGCAGAGCAGCAGCGGGTCGGCGATCCAGGGCCTCAGCCCGACGGACATCGCAGCCTCGAACAAATCGCTCCAGTCCAAATACCCGGGGGCCAAGATCAGCCTCGTCACCGAGGGTGACGAATCGGGCGCCCTGGTCACCGTCCCGTTCAAGACGGAAAAGGACGCCTTCGCGTTCCTGACCCAGCCCTCGAAGCTCAGCCCATCCAGCGCAACATCCGGAACGAGCCCGGTCATCAACCTCTCCAACACGGGAGGGATATTCAGCTCGGCGACGCACACCACCTCGGGCGCGAACGACACCTACACGTTCAAGACGACCCCGACGCCACTGCCCTCGCCGTCACCTGGCTCGCAGCAGGTCATCACGGACGACGAGGTGGCGTCGATCTTCACCATCACCTTCACCCTGAAGCTGCCTCACGTGATCACCTCGGCGCCCGGCGCGCTGTTCACCCTCGACCGCCAGACGGCGATCTGGAAGCTCTCGTGGACGAAGCCCCAGACGCTCACGGCGACAACTGGCCCCGAGGTGGCGCTGGCGGCCAATATCGGCGGCGCCGCCGCGCCTGACTACCGCCTGGTGATCGCGGTCGGGTTCACCGCCATCGCGGTCGGATTCCTGATCGGCATGTTCGCCCCATGGCGCAGCCAACGCCGCCAGGCGATGGCGCCGGCCGCAGCCGCTCCGATGCCAATGCAGATGCAGGCGCCGGCGCCTATGCAGGCGCCCTACGCCACGGCCCCGGTCGGGGCACCGCCCATACCGGACCTGCCGGTGGCCTGGCCAACCCCACCGAACGACCTCCCCCCGCCGCACACCCCGACGCGCTAACTCCCCTCCCTAACTTCCTCCCTCTCCCCTTTCAGGGGAGAGGGTCAGGGTGAGGGGCAAGCGGAGAACGACAGGCCTTGCCACAACCGCAGGTCGGTGCTACGGTGCGCTCGGCTCAAGCTGGCGGACTCGTAGGGAGGGGTAACCGTGGTCCGCGCCAGGCCCGCAGTCAAGCTCGTGACGGCTTTGGGGGGTGCGGCTTTTCTGGGCCTGTCGAGCGCCGTGCTCGCGTCAGCCGACATCACCGGCGGCTGCCATGCCCAGGCCATCGGATCCCGCTCCGGAAGCATCGACCTGACCAACGCCTCCGCGCTTCACCTTGACCAGGACGAGGTCCTGGCGATTCGCGGCACCGCGCCCTCGGACCAGACCTGGGTCCAGCTCACGGTCTACATGTTCGGGTTCGGCATGCCGTTTCCCCAGGTCGGCGGCTTCAGGGAGCAGAACGACGGCCAGAGCGGCATCAAGGTCTCCGACTACAGCCGCTACGCGAGGGTGCTCGTGATGTCGGCGACAACCAATACTTGTTCCGGATCGCTCCTCGTCGCGGTCGACAACCAGAGCCCGATCCGCAACGTGGCCGGCGCCACCGGCGCGATCCTCGGGCTCCTCGGCCTGCTAGGCCTCTGGAAGGCGGCGCGTGGCAAGGGCCGCATCGGAAGTCGGATGGGAGGCGGGCTCTCCGGCCTGATCGGCGGGACCGGGATCAGCCTCCTGCTGCAGCAGATGCTGTGGATCGATCCGCGGAACATCGACGGGCTGGCGCCACCCATCGCGGGCCTGGTCCTGGGGATCATCCTGGCCGGCGCCATCCGGCGCGCACCAAAACCCGCGCCGTCAGAGGAGCAATCGCACGAAGACCAACCGGCGGCAGCGCCACCGACTGACGTCACCCCGCCGGCGCCAGAGCCGTTGGAGTCGCCGGCATGAAACGGACTTGGCGCCGCGTCGGCGTCGGCACCATCGCGGTTCTGTTCATCGGCTACGTCGGGCTGGTCGCGGTGTCGCTCATCGCGCTCGTCGTGGCGAGCGCGAATCTCACGGTCTTCCTGGGCCAGGTCCATGTCCAGCGGACCGGCAGCGCGGCCGCTGGCCTGGGGCACAGCGGAGACCAGCTCCAGTCGGGCGACGTGGTGAAGACGGCTCATGACACGAAGGCCGCGGTCGGTTATCCGGACGGGTCGCTCTCCCGGCTGGACTCGGACTCCACGATGCAGGTGAAGTCCATCAAAGGGTCCAATGGCGTCTGGAACTACCAGCTGCTCCAGTCGAACGGCAAGGTCTGGAGCAGAGTCGTGGCTCTGTCGCGCGGATCGAGCTTCGAGATCGACGCGCCGAACAGCACCACGGTCGAGGTGCGCGGCACGGAGTTTGAGATCATCGTCGACTCCTCGAGCGGACCGACCGTGACGCGGGTCAACAGCTGGCGCGGCGCGGTGACCGTGGCCGCGCAGGGCAGCACCGTGACGGTGACAGGCGGACAGTCGAGCACCGTCCGCGCCGGGTCCGCCCCGACAGATCCCGCGCCGATACCTGCCGCGGACCGAACCGACGGCTTCGCGACATTCAACTTCGCGGTCGACGCGGCCCAGGGCGCGGTGCTTGGGGTCTACGGCGGCTCCGTGGCGGCCGGCCAGCCCACTGGGGCGCAGACAGCCGGCATGGCG
>Ga0209118_1000512_pt1 | contig 21219 bp, 18 predicted proteins | sample BlaSpr_A8_Ref_M1_FD_187988 | JGI IMG/M metagenome (GOLD analysis project Ga0209118, IMG submission 187988) | Forest soil microbial communities from Thunder Bay, Ontario, Canada - Black Spruce, Ontario site 2_A8_Ref_M1 (SPAdes) (version 2) | ecosystem: Environmental > Terrestrial > Soil > Boreal...
CGGCGCCCTCGCCGCCGGCGATCCCCGCGCCTTCGCGCTGGCGGCGGTGGCGGCGGCGCTGCTCACCCTCGAGGCATGGGGCCTGCTGCGCTTGCGCCCGGGCCGAGCGACCGCGGCGCCCCGAGAGGCTGCCGCGCCGCGCCGCCGCCGCGAAGCCGCAGGCTTCCTGGCGCTGCTGGCGACCTTGGCCCTGCTCTACGCACTGTCGCTCGAGATCAGCGCGGAAGGCCTCGCCGGCGTCGAGCTCGCGCTGCTCGCCATGAGCCTGGTCGCCTGGCTGCGGCGGCGGATCGAGCGGCCGGGGTTGGCGCGCCTGATGCTGGCCGCGGCGCTCGCGGCTTGCACCATCGTCCCGCCGTGGCTGGCAGGCCGCAACCGACTGACCGCCGAACCCGCGGCAGTCCGCGGCGCCAGTCTCGCTCCGGGCTTCATCCACTCTCACCTCGCCGGGCTCGACGTCCGAACGAGCTCCGGCTAGACCCATTCCAACAGGAGATCTCATCATGCGTGACCGTAGAACCAGTACCGCCGCAGCGCTTCTCGCCGCCGGGTTCCTGCTCGCCGCCACCGCCGCCTTTGCCACGGGCGAGGTGGGCACGAACGCGCCCGGCTTTCAGCTCAAGGGGGTCGACGGCAAGAGCTACTCCTTCGCCGACTTCAAGGGCAAGATGGTCGTGCTCGAATGGGTGAACCCCCATTGTCCCTTCTCTGACCGCCACGCGCGCGAGAAGACCATGATCGAGCTGGCCAAGCAGCACGGCGAGGTGGTCTGGCTCGGCATCAACAGCACCAATGCCCGGAGCGGCGACTTCGAGACGCCTGCCGACTACCAGGCCTACATACGGCAGGAAGGGATCTCCTACCCGGTGCTCTACGACGAGTCCGGCGCCACCGGCCACGAGTACGGGGCCAGGACCACGCCGCACATGTTCATCATCGATCCCCAGGGCCAGATCGCCTATAACGGCGCCATCGACGACGATCCGAGCGGGCGCAAGCCGAAGCCCCAGCGCGTCAACTACGTGAGCAAAGGCCTCGACTCCGAGCGCACCGGCGGCAAGCCCGACCCGGCGTCGACCAAGCCGTACGGCTGCTCGGTCAAGTACTGATCCGCCATGGTCCGCCGGCGCTCGAGACCGGCGCCGCGCCGCGGTAGCTTCTCCCGGCGCCCTCTTCTCGTCACGAAGAGGGTGTCGGGCCTACCGCCCCGCCGCTACCCGCCTACCCCGCCGATTACCCCGCCCCCCTACTTGACCGGCTCCTGAGCTGGGCCTAAAATAATGTCCTTCGTGTAAAATGAAGCTGTTCCGCAGCTTAGGGTTTGCTAGGCTCCGCGAACGGCGGCAAGGAGGGCTCATGGACTACACTCCGGATGGCATCATGGCCCAGGTCTACGTGGCTTTCGGCCAGGGCACAGGCGCCGTGCGTGTGTCTCAAGACGTCTGCATGGCGCTCCGCTCCCGTTACTTCGGCACCATTGACGATGCCGTGGTCAAGGGCTGGGAGGCGCTGGCCGGGCAGGTCTTGGAGCGGTTCCGCGCTCTCGGCCGGCTGATGGCGCTCAACGCCGGCATGGCGGGCAAAACCACCCTTGCCGGCGCCGACGTCGAGAGCGCCGCGCTGGTGATCGAACGCGAGTCGAGAACGCCCCTCTGCAACGGCCATTAGGCGGCAGACCTTCCCAGTTGCCTTGGCTTTGCGCTCATCGGGCTGGACGCGGCTCGCTCTACTGCTCGGCTTCCTCAAGCTGGGGGGAGTGGCCGTCGGCTTCCTGCTGCTGCGGGCGCCGATCAGCGGACCCGGGCCCACCGGCCTGCCACCGCTGTTCAACTACGCGCAGCTCCTGGCCTACGGCGCCGCCGCCGCCTTCCTGCTGATCGCGGGCCGCGGCGATCCGCGGGCCGTCTGGCTCGGCGGTTTCTTCCTGTTCGTCGCCGACGCTTTCTGCCACCGTCCGAGCCTGCTGCTGATCGCCCGCGGCACCGGCCCGCTCTCCGACCTGGGCTGGGCCGCCATTGGGCTGCGCCTCGACATCCTGATGCCGCTGTTCCTCTGGCACTTCGTGCGCGACTTCCCGCACGCTCCCGTCTCCGCGCGGCTGCGCCGGCTGATGGATGCCGGCATCCGGGTCTCGCTGGTGACGGCGCTCGCCTTCCTCACCTTTTATGCCGTCCACGCCCTGCTGCTGGCGATTGCCTCATCGGAGAGCACGGCCCCGAGCGCCGCCGTCCTCGACGCCACGGTCGGCAAGCTCCGTCACCGACCTCTGAACGGCCTCTACGCGACCTGCCAGTTCCTGCTCATCGCCGCGGCGTTGCCGGCGCTGGCCGTCAAGGCGCGGCGGACCGCCGGCGAGGAAAGGCGCCGGGTGCAACTGTTCACAAGCTGCCTGCTGATCGGCCTCGTACCGGTGACCGTGTACTTGCTCGCCTACCTGCTAAGCCCCAAGTTTGCGGTGTACCAGCAGCAACACCTCGAGATCGGCCGCTCGATGGCGATCACCGCCAGCCTGTTCGCCCTGTGGATCCCGCTCTCGGCGGCTTACGTCGTCCTGGTGCATCGCACCCTCGAGCTCAAGCTCATTGCGCGGCGGGCGCTGCAGTATGCCCTCGCCCGCTATTCGGCGCTGGCGCTCGCGACGGTGCCGCTGGCCGCGGTGCTCGCCTACTTCTACGAGAACCGCTCGCGATCGCTGGCGCAGCTCTTCTCGGGGGGCCGCACCCTGCTGCTGCTCGGCGCTTCGGCACTGGGCATGGCGGCGCTCTCCTACCGCCGGGGATTGCTCGACTGGATCGACCGCCGCTTCTTCCGCGAGCAGTACGACGCGCGGCAGATCCTGACCATGCTGGTCGAGCGCATCCGCGCCATCCGCGAGGGCGCCGACCTCGCCAAGCTGATCGCGCGGGAAGTGGACCTCGCCCTCCATCTCGAGGGCATTGCGCTGCTGATCGCGGATGCGCGCAGCGGCATGCTCAGGGACCCGATCGACCGCACCCGGCGGCTGGACGCCTCGTCGCCGCTGGCCGGCCTGATCGCGAGCGGTTCCGACCCCCTGGCCGTTGAATTCGAAGACCCGCGCTCGCCGCTCGCCCGGCTGCCGGAGAAGGACCGTCACTGGCTGGTCGATAGCGGCTTCCGCCTGCTGGTGCCGATCCTGTCACGCGACGGATCGTTGCTCGGTATCGTCGGCCTGGGAGAGAAGAAGAGCGGCCTGCCGTTCCTCAAGGAGGACCGCCAGCTGCTGCACGCCATCGCCAGCAGCGCCGCCTGGGTGCTGGAGCTCGATCAGAGCTATACGGTGACGCCCCGGACGTCGGGCCCGCGGCTGGCGGCGCTCGTCGAGGCGGTGCCGTCCGACCCGCTGCCGGTGACCGACGTGGCCAAGGAGTGCTCGACCTGCGGCATCCTGTACCAGCCGTACACCGTCTTCTGCGGCACCTGCAGCCGCCGCCTCGACGCTTCGCGGGTGCCGTTCGTGCTGCCGGGCAAGTTCCGTTTCGAGCGCCGCATCGGCTACGGCGGGATGGGCGTCGTCTACGGCGGCTCCGATCTGGCGCTCGGACGGCCCGTTGCCGTCAAGACCTTGCGCCGGGTGTCTCCCGAAGACGCGATGCGCCTGCGCCGCGAAGCGCGGACCGCCGCCGCCGTCTCTCACCCCCACCTCGCTTCGATCTACGGCATCGAGACGTGGCAGGGCGTCCCGATGCTCATTCTGGAGCTGCTGGAGGGAGGGACCCTGGCGCAGAGGATCGAGCGGGAGAGGCTGTCGCAGGCCGCCGCCGTCGATCTCGGCATCGCCATGGCGGACGGGCTGGCGCAGCTGCACTGCGCCGACATCCTCCACCGCGACATCAAGCCGAGCAACATCGGTTTCACCCGTGACGGCGTCCCCAAGCTGATGGATTTCGGCATCGCCCGGGTGATGTTCGACCTGCGCCGCGACGGCACCATCGACTCCGGCGGCAGCACCGACGATGCCGCGGCGCTGCTGCCGCCAACCTCGATCTGGAATCAGACCGCCACCTCCCTCGACCTGTCGCGGCAGCTCGCCGGGACGCTCTCCTACCTTTCCCCGGAGGCGCTCAACGGCCAGCGGGCCGACGCTTCTTTCGACCTTTGGAGCCTGGCGATCGTGCTCTACGAGGGCCTGCTGGGGCGCAAGGTGTTCGGCACCGGCGACGTGCGGCAGATCATGACCCGCATCCGCCTCGGCAGGGTGCCGGATTTCGCCCAGGTCTGTCCCGAGTACGACCCGGCGCTTGCCGACTTCTTCCGCACCGCCTTGCACAAGAGCCCGTACCGGCGGCCCGGGACCGCGCTCGAGGTCAAGCAGATGCTGGTCGAGGTCCGCTCCCGCCTGGGGCACTGAGCCAGGCGCCGCCGGGCCTAACCCGGCCCGCCCATCTCGCTGCGCAGGGGCCGGATCTTGGTCACCAGGCCGACGCCGTCGCCGAGCGGTATCACGACGGCCTCGAGCTGCGGATGCATCATCAGGTAGCCGTTGAAGGCGCGCAGGACCTCGGCCGGTGAATCCTTGTCGACGCCGTCGGGCGGCGGCTCGGCGACCTCCCCGCTCCAGAGCAGGTTGTCGACGACGACCACGCCGCCCACACGGAGACGCGGCAGCACCAGGTCGAGGTAGCGCCGGTATTCCTGTTTGACGGCGTCGATGTAGACCAGGTCGAAAGGACCTTCGAGCAGGGGGAGCACGGGCAGGAGGTCCAGCGCCGCCCCTTGCAGCAACTCGACGCGCTCGGCGACCGCCGCCCGCTCGAGATAGGCGCGCGCCGCGGCCAGACGCCGCGGATCAGTGTCGATCGACACTACTCGCGCCTGGGGCGCGCCGCGGGCCAGACACAGGGTGCCATAGCCGATCGCGGTGCCGATCTCGAGGATCAGCCGCGAACCGGTGGCGCGGGCCAGAATGGAGAGCAGGCGGCCCACCTCCGGGTCCGAGATGGGGACGTCGTCGCGCGCCGCCTCCTCCTCTATCTCGCGCAGCAGCGGGTCGCGGGGCGGTAGCAGCCGCTCGAGATAGCGCTCCTGCTCGGGCCGGAGGATCTTGCCGATACCGTGCTTCATGGCGTTAATCCCGTTTTAGTCCCCACCGCCTGCGGCGACCCCGAGATATGAAACCGGGCGGCGCACGGACCGGTGTGGGCCTACGTAAAGCATCTATCGGATCGCCCCCGCATCCCCTCATTCCCCTTCCCACCCTCCGGGGGGAAGGGGACGCTCCCTCCCTCCCCCTCGTTGAGGCAGTTTCGTCTCAGCGGCACTGTGCGAACGGTGCCAGCGCTTTCGACGGCCTGCGAACGGCGCGAGCGGCGCCAGACCCGGCGGCGCCACTACCGGCCCGTGCCGCCGGCCGGCTTGCCGGGCGCCGCCGCGGGCGGCGGGTACGGCGTGGGCGGCGCGGCAGGCGCGACAGGCGGCAGGGAGGGCTTGGCGGAAGCGCCTGGTTGCGGCACCTCGCCGCCCGACGCGCGACGGGCGCCACCGGCGATCCAAGCCGCGTTCTCGAGGGAAACCGACCGCGGCGTGGGGCGGTCGGGCGACACGACGTGGAAGTTCGGCACCAGGGAGATCCGGCAGGCGCCCTCGGCGCCGGGCGCCTCGATGGGCATCTCCACCTCGTGCGGGCCCGGGCCGGAGATCCCGGTTTCGACCGCGCCGCAGGTATCGCGGACCACCACCGCGGGGGTGTTGGTGGCGGACTCGTGGAAGACGAGCTTCTGGGAGGCGCCGTCCGCCGGCGGGATGCGGAAGCTCAGCCAGAGCGTCCCGGGCCCGGGGATGGCCGCCACAGTGATCTCGCCCGGCTGTTGGGACAGCCAGCGGCGCGCCACCACCTGCTTGTCGGAGCCGGCCTCGAGCCGCAGCCAGGCCGGGGAGAAGGTGAGGCGAGGACCGGCCGGCTGCGCCGGCACCTCGACCTCGGCGGCCCTGTACTCCTGCCGCCGGATCGGCTCGCCCAGCCCGTCGAGGGCCCAGCGCTTGCCGCTCTGGTCGTAGAGGCCGACGCTGAGGCGGTACTTGCCGGGATCGAGCGGCGGCGCCAGGGCGGACTGGTACAGCTTGACGTCGTAGGTCACCGGCGTGCCCGCGGCCCAGTGCTGCGGGAACGGGTGATCGAACGTCCGCAGCACCTGGCCCTTGGCCCCGAGCAGGTGCAGGAATACCAGCGGCTCCGACGGCGTGTCCCCTTCGCCGGGGGCCGCGGCCGGAGTCCAGGCGAGGCGCACGGTCGTCAGCTGCGGGTATGGCAGCGTGATCGAGCGCGGCTGCACGTCGAGGCTTCCGGCGTCCGGGACCTTGCGCTGGCATCCCACTGCGCACGACAACAGAGTTGCGACGAGCGCTACCGTGTAGGTTGTCTTCATGGCGTGGGGAGACGTTAGTGAGGGCAACGGCCGGTGTCAAGCCGGATCGGGACGATAGGTCGCCGAGCAGTCCGGACCTTCCCAGACGGTCACTTCGGTCAGGGCCGCCGGCGCGGCGGAGAGGCGCTCCTGCAGACGGCCAAAGAACCATGCGGCAAGGCGCTCGGTGGTGGGGCTGAGCCGGTCGAACGGCGGCACGGCGTTGAGGTCCCGGTGGTCGAGGCCGGCGGCGAGCTCGCGCAGCGCGGCCTGCACGGCGACGAAGTCGGCGGCCATGCCCTCGCCGTCGAGCTCGCCGGCGGCGAGGGCCGCCTCGACCTGCCAGGAGTGACCGTGGACCGGTTCGACGGCGCCACGGTACGAGGTGAGGTGATGGGCAGCCTCGAACCGGGCGCGCACCCGCACCATGTACGAGGGCACGTTCAGCGGCCCTCCAGCAGCTTTTCCACTCGCGCCACCACCATCTCGAGGGCCGCCCGGTTCTCGCCGCCCTCGGGGATGATGATGTCCGCCCAGCGCTTGGAGGGTTCCACGAACTCGAGATGCATCGGGCGGACGGTCTCGAGGTACTGGCGCAGGACGTCCTTGACGCTGCGGCCGCGCTCGGCCATGTCGCGCCCGAGGCGGCGGATCAGCCGCAGGTCGGCGTCGGTGTCGACGTAGATCTTGAAATCGAGGAGCTCCCGCAGGGTGGGCTCGACGAAGATCAGGATGCCTTCCAGCAGGATGACCGGCAGCGGCAGGACCCGGCGGGTACGGGGCGTGCGGCGGTGGCGCACGAAGTCGTAGATCGGCACCTCGACCGGATGGCCGGCTTTCAGCGCCGCGAGATGGGCGATCAGGAGATCGTTGTCGATCGCCGACGGATGGTCGAAGTTGTGCCCCAGGAGATCGGCCTCGCTGCGCCAATCGACGTCGCGGTAGTAGCTGTCCTGCTCGATGAGAGCGATGCGGTCCTCGCCCGCCGCCTCGAGGATGGAACGCACGACGGTGGTCTTGCCGGAACCCGTGCCACCCGCGACGCCAAGGATGCAAGGCCTGGGACCCGGGATCGCGGCCAGCGGATCGAGCTCGGGCAAGGGCTCGATCACGGCATGGCCCGCTCCCCGGACGGGGCGGAGGGTAGGCGTTCGCACGCCGGGATTCTACCGTCTTCGGCCTGGCGGCGGAGCCCTCCGGAGCAGGCTTCGGCTGCAAGTCGCCAACGATGCGGGACGCTGGCGGCGCCGAGGTCAGCGCTGGCAGTGGGGGCAGTAGAAGCTGCTGCGGCCCGCCTGGACCAGGCGGCGGATGAGGTGGCCGCATCGGGAGCAGGGCTCGCCTTGGCGGCCATAAGCGGCCAGCGAGACCTGGAACTCGCCGCTCCTCCCCTGGCCGTCGGCGAAATCGTTGAGCGTGGTGCCGCCCTCGGCGATGGCGCGCCGCAGCACGGCGACGGCCGACCCGGCGAGGCGCTCCCAGCTGGCAGGACCGATGCGGCCCACCGAGCGCGCCGGATGGACGCGGGCGGCGTAGAGCGTCTCGCTGGCGTAGATGTTGCCGAGGCCGACGACGATGCGGGCGTCCATGAGGAACGCCTTGACCGGCCCGCTCCGGCCGGCGGCCTCGCGGCGCAGGAAGTCGCCGGAGAAACCGCGGTCGAGGGGCTCGACGCCGAGATGAGCGAAATGAGGGTCATCGGCGAGGCCGGCGGTGGGCAGGGCGAGCACGAGACCGAAGCGCCGCGGGTCGCGCAGCCGCAGGCGCCGGCCGGAGCGAAGCTGGAAGGAGACGTGCTCGTGAGGCTCCGGAGGGGTGGCCGCCGGCACGAGGGTCAGGCGTCCGCTCATGCCTAGATGTATGGCGACCGTCAAGCCGCCACTGAGGTCGATGAGCAGGTACTTGGAGCGCCGCCGCAAGGCCTCGATGCGCCCGCCCGCCACACGCGCCAGCTGGCGCGTCCGCACTCGTTCGCGCAGAGCCGCGTTGCGCACCCTCACCCCTTCGATCACGTCACCTGGCAGCAACGGCTCGAGGCTCCGGCGAAGCACCTCGATCTCTGGCAGCTCGGGCACGCGGCGATTGTACCTGCGTAGCAAAGCGAGGGGCCTCCGGTGGTAGTGAGCTTCGGCGTCGCCGCCATGGTCCCCGCCGCCGACCAAGCCGCCGATGTCTTGGTCGATGCCGCCGGCCACGCCCTCTACCGCGCCAAGACCGCAGGCCGCAACCGCGTCGGGACCGCCGCGGTCGACGGCGCCTGAGGACCCGATCCAAACCGGCTCTTGCGATCCATTTTGTTCCCCCAGTGGGACGTGACAAGATTTTGCGGCCGGCGGAGACCACAAGCATGAAAGAGTTCGACGAGGGCGAATGGCACGTCTTCGAGCAGAAGACGACGAAGTCGTTCGGCCGCCTCAAGGTGGATGCGTCACACGGCCTCGCCAGCCGCCTTGCCGGCCTCGTCACCACCTATGAGTGGGAAGGTAATACCTGCCATGTCACCTCGCCAGGCTGTGAAGCGTTCTTGACCTTCGAAGGCGGCGTCATGCGATGCAAGGTCAGGTTCGCGTGGTACATGACATGGTTCAGGAGCAGGATCCTGTCGGAGATCAGGAACACCACGCTCGACGTCTGCGGCGCGTTGGCGCTGACGGACAAAACGGTTTTCATCGTGCACGGTCACGACACCGCGAGGCGGGCCGACCTGCAGGCGTTGCTGGGCGGGCTGGGGCTCCAGCCGATCGTGCTTGACGAGCAGGACAGCATGGGCATGACCATCGTCGAGAAGCTGGAGTACTACGCTCTAACCTGCGCTTTCGCTATCGTGCTGATGACCCCGGACGATCTGACGAAGGGAGTCGCCATGCGCGCCCGCCAGAACGTGGTTCTGGAGCTCGGCTGGTTCATGGCGCATCTCGGCCGCGAGCGCGTGCTGCTCCTGTACACCGGCGACGTCGAGATCCCCTCGGACATCTTCGGCATCGTCTATCTCCAGTTCAAGGAAAGCGTCAGCGAGGTCAAGGACAGGATTCAGCAGCGGCTGCGCGGCGCCGGTATGATCGCGTAACCACCGCCTCGACCGGCCGGGGGCACCGGGGCGCTCCGGCGAGCGGGATGACTGCGCTTTCCGTCTATACTGGGTGTGCCACCGATCACTCCAGACGCAAGCTCACCTACGCCGATCTGCTGGCGCTACCGGACGACGGGAAGCGCCATGACATGAGCTGATCGACGGCGAGCACTATGTGAGCGCCTCCCCGACGCTGCGCCACCAGAGCACCACCCCTCCGGTGGCCTCCGGGGGCCCCTCCGGCTGTGAATCTCTTTGACGACCAGTTGGGAATTGGCGGCCGGGAGATGCGACGTCACGGGACCTTCTTCTCCGTCCCCGGCCACCGATACTTCCGACGACCGCCGGGCACCAGGCCCCCGTCCGCCCCCCGGCCCGGCCAGGGGATTCCCCGCAGTTAGCCCCGGCCGGGGAGGGTCCTAGGGAAGCCTCGCTCCAGGCGGAGGCGGTGGAAGAGGGCGAGGAGCTGCCGGGATTCCGTGGAGGTGGGCCGCAAGGAGGGATGGCGGGGGGCCGGGCAGACGTCGAAGGCACCAGCGTCGTGCGCGCGGTCGAACAGGCGGCGAAGGACGGCGACGCTGTTGTTCAGGCCGGGTCGTACGGGTGTGCAGAGGACCTGGGTGGCAATGCCGTGCGAGGTGAGGGCACGGACCAGCTCGAAACGGACGTCGGGGGATGGCGGGGAGGGGAGGGACGGCGGCGATGGCGGAGCTGACCGCGAAGCCGCAGCGAAGGAAGAGAGTGCCGGCTGGGGCGATCGCGGCTGTATGGATGGGGCAGAAGCTTCGATGCGACTGGCGAGCTTGGCCTCCGCCGCGGGAATCAGGACGGATACGGTAACGGTATGGCGCTGGTCGAGATCGACGAGCAGGTCGAGGTCACGCAGCAGGAGCGGCGAGCGCGTCAGGATCGAGATCTCCAGACCGGAGATCGACCTGATCTCCCGGGCGCCCTCCAGCAGGCGGCGCGTCCTTCTCTGCGTCGCCTCGGCAGGCGGATAGGGATCGGCCTTGGCACCGAGGATCAGGCTTGGCGTGAGCGGCGTGATCCCCAGCTGCCATGAGTCGAAGAGCTCCGGGATGTCGAGGCGCAGGCCCTGCGCGGTCGGCCGCGGGCTCCGCGGCGGGGTCTGCGGCATGGGCAGGTCCTTCCTCGCACCGGACCTCCGGGCGGGGTGAGCGGGGGGAGCCGGGGGCAAGGAGGGGGTGGGAGCCGCGAGGCGCGCCAGCACTCCTTCTCCGCACCAGCGGACCTGCGACACGCAGCTGCGGCACGCACGGTAGGGGTCGACCCTCGCCGCCAGCTCCGCACCGAAGACTTGCCGCGCGGCTAGCCTGAGCCAATCCAGGAGCTGGGACGGGTGCGCGGCGCTTGCCGGGGTCGCTGGCGCCGGGCGTGGCGCGGCGGTGGGGAAACAGGCGGGGATGGCGGCCGCGGCGCGGCGGGAGACAGAAGAGAAAGAGAGCAGCGTGGACGCGATCGCCGGATAGCTCATCTTACGTCTTATTTACGCCATCCAGCTGGGCTTGTCAAGCCCCACGGTCAACTTTATTACGCCTGACTCGCGCTTGCTAGGCAAGCGCGGCACGACCCGGTCCCCTGCCAGTCCGCGCCCCCGCCTGTCGATGGGTGGCAGGAAGAGCCTCAAGCGGGAGGGGTGCAGCGGTTTCACTGCCCCGCCACCCCCTCCTTGACGCCGCGCGGCGCTACCGGTGGCGGGGCTTCCCGGCCGATGCGCCCTTGACGGCGGTGCTGAGGTGAACGACGAGGCGCGCCAGGGCGGCGTCGGCCTCGCCGCTCTCTCCCTTGAGCTGCAGCTCGGTCTCGAGAACTTCCCAAGGCAGGCGGGCCGCGACCGGTTCCGGCAGGCGGCTGGCGGCGAGATAGGCCCGGAAGAGCGCCCATGGGTTGACCCCGGCCAAGGGGTTCTTGCCGCCGGGCAGGCCGGGCAGATCGCCCTGCAGGGATGGGGCGAGGCGCGCCGCGAAACGGTTGTAATTGGTTTCGCCCGCGGGGACCCGGGCCGCCCGCATCATGCCGCGGATCGCGGTCAAGCGGCGGCAGAAGGTGGCCAGTAAGCCGAAAAAGGAGAGACGCGCCGCCAGCGGGTCCTCGGCGGCGGTCAGCAGCCGCTGCAACCGGTCCATGGCCTCGCCGCCGTTGCCGGCGCCGATCGCGTCGAGGAGCTTCCAGACGTCTTCCTCGCCGCGGTCCTCCACCACCTCTTCGACCGTCCGCCGCTCGATCCGGCCGTGGCCGGCCGCCCTCTCCAGGTTCGCCAGCTTGCGGTACTCGCCGGCCAGCCGGGCGGTCGAATCGGAGGTGACCGAAGCGCTCGCGCCATCGCCGCTCCTCCCGCCCGCCGGCCGATCGCCGGGCTTGCGCAATGTCCGCCGCGTCAACTCCGCCAGCGCCTCGCCCGAGATGCCTACCCCCGTCTGACGCTCGAGCTCGGCCGCCAGCAGGTCCACGCCCTGCCAGCCGCCGCGATCGGCCTCCACTTCCCCAACCGCGGCCACCGCTCTCCGCTCGCCGAGCAACCTCGCCAGTGGATGGTCGGAAGCCACCTCGCGCTCGGCGAAGACCAGGAAATGTCCTGCCGGCAGGCCTCCCGAGATCGCCGCCGCCAGGTCCGACAAGTCGCCTTCCGCGCGCCCCTCGACTCCTTCCCGGCGCGCCGCTTCGAGCAGCGCCGCAAGGCCCTCGCGCAGCTCCTCGATCTGCCGCTTGCCGCGGGCGCGCCCGCCGCGCGCGCGGCGCGCCGCCTTGCCGCCCTCGAACACCCAGTCGGGCAGCCGCTCCAGGACCTGCTCCGCCGGCTCTCCTCCACCCGCGGCCTCGATCTCGAACAACTTCAGCGCCTGCAGCAGCCGGGAGGCCGCCTGGCGCTCGCGGACGGAGAGCGCCGCGGCCGGGTCGGAGCCGCCTCCGAGCGGCAACGCCTCCTCGGCCTCGTCGAGGAGGTCGGCGGCCGCGGAGCGGTCGGCGAAGACGAAAGTGTCGATGGCGAGCAGGACCTTGGCCGACCCGAACATCGAGAAGGTGCGGAGGTCTTGCAGCAGCGGTCCCAGGTAGGGCGGGCGGCGATGCGCCTCGACGCGCCCGCCGTGCAGCGCGGCGAGCGCTCCCGCGACCTCGAGCGCGGCGGGCTCGGCCAGCACCAGGTCGCCGTGGACCAGCGACACCTGGGAAGCGCCATCCCGCCCCAGGGCGGCAAGCAAGCGCTGGACCGGTTCAGTCATGCGGTGTCGCCGCGCGCGCCGCGCGCTGATGATCTCCGGGTGATCTCCGGGGGTGATCTCCGGGGATGATCTCCGGAGGATGCGCGTCGGATACTCGCCGGGGCTACCCTGCCTCCGCCTCGAGCATCCCCTTCTCCGCCAGCTCCTGGCAATCGATGCAGAACCGCGCCCAGGGAACCGCTTCCAGGCGCAGCAGAGCGATCGTCTGGCCGCAGTTGTTGCAGCGGCCGTACGCGCGCTGGCCCATGCGGGTGAGCGCATCCTCGATCTGCAGCAGCAGCGTCCGTTCGCTATCCGACAGCGAGAACATCAGCTCGCGGTTATAAGCGGCGTTGGCGCGGTCCACGATGTCGTCGGTCCCGTCGTCAGCCGATTCCTGCCCGGCCTTGAGATCCTGGTTGTACATGTCGAGGATCTCCTGCTTCTGTTTCAGCAGGCGTTCGCGGAGAGACTCGTAGCGCTCGCTGTTCACCTCAGGAGCCGGTTTGGCGGTCTGTTTCCTGGCCACGCTGCTGTCTCCTTTCAGCTCGTTCCTCTAGGCGCTTCCCACGAGAACAGTCTCATGGCGGCTCGCGATGATAGCTCATTCCGGCCGCGATCGAGAGCGCGCGGTAGAGCTGCTCGTAAAGCACGAGCCGTGCCACTTCGTGGGAGAGGGTCAGCGGACCGAGAGACAGCACCCACCGCACCTGCCTCAGCAGGTCGGGATCGAGACCCAGGTCGGAGCCGACGACGAAGGCGATGGCATGGGGCCACTCGCCGCGCAACCGTCCGAGGCGCTCGGCGAACGGCCCCGACGCCAGAGCCTCGCCCCGGCTGTCCAGGGCGATGGGGAAGCACGGCTGCGGCAGAGCCGCGAGCAACGCCTGCATCTCGGCGCGCTGGCGTTGCGGGTCGTCGGAGCCCGTCCGGGCGCGCACCGGCAGATCGCGGATCGGCGCCAGGCGCTCGATGCGCCGGCGGTAGGAGGCGCACAGATCCTCCCAGGCCGAGCGCTGATGCCGCCCGGCCCAGAGGATGACGAGCTCGCGGCTCAAATCACTTCCGGATCGCCCCGATGGGCCGAGGCCAGGACAGGCTCTTCCGGTTGGACGGTCCCGGACGGTGACGCAGGCGGATGGAGAGCGAAGGGATCGGGGGGCTCGGCCGAGCCCGGCGCCATGTACCGCTCCCACTCCTCGCGGAACGCCAGCGCCTTCAGGTCGCGCATGCGGTCGAGGAAGAGGACGCCGTTCAAGTGGTCGTGCTCGTGCTGGACGATCCTGGCCTCGAAGCCCTGGGCGACGTAGTCGAGCGCCTGGCCCAGCCGGTCGAGTCCGCGCACGCGCACCGCCGGATGGCGCGGCACCAGGCCCCGCAGATCGGGGATCGACAGGCAACCCTCCCAGTCGTAGACCAGCTCGCCGGACTGGGGCGTCAGCATCGGGTTGATCACCACGTGCAGCGGGATCGGGGCGCCCGCCTGGCGCACGGCCTCCGCAGCCAGCCGAGCCGGCTCCCGGGCCTCCGGAGTCCGCGTCTCGGGTGCTACGGCAGGAGCGTCCGGCGCGTCCGCCGGCGCCTCGGGCGGCACCTCGATCGGCGCCAGCTCGTAGACGAAGATTTGCAGCGAGGTCCCGAGCTGGGGCGCGGCGAGGCCGACGCCGTGGGCGGCGCGCATGGTCTCGATCATGTCGTCGATCAGTTCCTGCATCGCCGGCTCGGCGATACGGCCGGGAGGCAGCGCCTGCGCGACGCTGCGCAGCGTCGGATGGCCGAGTCGGACGATGGGACGGACGGGCATGTCGGCAGGCCTCGAGGGGTGATTATATCGCCGCGATCCGAGCGCGCCGCGAAGGGGCCAGGCGCGACAGGCGCGACGGGGCCCAGGCAGACCGTCTGGTATCTTTGGGGCATGGAGAGTTCCAGCCAACGCTCCGCTCGCAACCGGCGGCGGCTCTATGGGGGGTTGGCTCTCGCCGGCGCCGCTTTCGCCGCGCCGGCGGTGGCGCATGCCCTGATCCAGCGCCGCCTGCGGGCGCCGAAGGCGCCGGGCTGGGGACGGACCCACCGCTTCGCCGGCCATTTCGGGCCGGTCGTCTTCCAGGAACTCGGCGCCGGTCCGGCGGTCGTGCTGCTGCACGCGTTCGGCCCCGGTTTCGACGGCTGTCAGTGGCAGGCGGCGGCCGAGGCGTTGGCGCCGCGATTCCGGGTCCTGACGCCCGATCTGCCGGGTTGGGGACGCTCGGCGCCGCTCGAGCCGCAGCCTCAGGCCTATCTCGCCTGTCTCGCCGATTTCCTCGCCGGGGTGGTCTGGGGCAGGGCGGTGCTGGTCGCCGCCGGACACGCCGCCCCGTACGCGATCCACCTGGCGGCGGAGTGCTCCGGTCTGGTGCGAGGCCTGGCCCTGGTGGCGCCGCTGGGCCTGCCCACCGGCGGCGGCCACCATGAGAACGCGGGGTACGCTGGACCGCCGGCGCCTCCGGTCGAGGCGAGATCAGAACGGCCGGCCCAGGCCGGACCCGAGGCGCCGGTGTCGGCGGACGGCCAGGCACCCGCAGGTGTGGAACCGGAGCTGCCGGCGCCGGCCGCGGCCCGGTCTCCGGCGGCCCCGGCCTCCGCGGACGTCGCCGCCCACTCGCTCGTCGCCCAGCTGATGGCGGTGCCCTTCTTGCGCGTCTCGGTCCTGGACGCCCTCACCAGCCGCGCGGTGCTCGGCAGCTATCTCAGGAACCATGCCTACGCCGCCGGCGAGCGCGTCGACGCCGCCCTGCTCGAGCACCATTACCGGGTGAGTCATCTGCCGGCCCACCGCCTGGCGCTCGCCGCCTACTGGCGAGGGGACCTGGATCTCCCGGCCGCGGCGGCGCTGCGCGAGCTGCAAGTCCCGGTGTGGATCGGCCTAGGCGGCGAGGACGCGGCGAACCGTCCCGGCGCCGGCGCTCTGCCTCCTGGCGCGCAGGTCGAGGTCTTCGAGGGCACCCGCGCTCTCCCCCACGCCGAGAAGCCCGTGGCGGTCGGCAAGGCCCTCGCCCGCTTCCTCGATCAGCTGCCGCCTGCCTGACCTGCCTGACCCGGCCCGCCGGAGCTGCCGGGCCGGGAAGGTACAATACCGGCTCCATGAGCGACGACCGCGGCCACCGCTTCCCGGACGTTCCCGGCGGGTATCCCTTTCCGCGGCTCGAGCGCGAGGTGCTCGCCGAGTGGAGCGCCGGACGGATCTTCGAGCAGACCCAGAACCGGCCCGGCCCGCGCGGCGACTTCGTCTTCTTCGAGGGCCCGCCGACCGCCAACAACGTGCCCCACGTCGGACACGTCGTGACCCGCGTGGTCAAGGACCTCTTCCCGCGCTATCGCACCCAGCGCGGCTACCGCGTGCTGCGCAAGGCCGGCTGGGACACTCACGGCCTGGCGGTCGAGATCGAGGTCGAGAAGCGCCTGGGATTCAGCGGCAAACGGCAGATCGAGGCCTACGGCATCGCCGAGTTCAACCGCGCCTGCCTCGAGAGCGTCCACACCTACGAGCGGCAGTGGCGGGCGATGACCGAGCGCATCGGCTACTGGATCGACCTCGATCACGCCTATCACACCTATAGCAACACCTATATCGAGTCGGTCTGGTGGGCGCTGGCCGAGCTCTGGCGCCAGGGGCTGCTGGTCGAGAGCTACAAGATCCAGCCCTACTGCGCCCGCTGCGGCACCTCGCTGTCCAGCCACGAGGTGGCGCAGAACTATCGCGAGACCGACGACCCGTCGATCTGGACGCTGTTTCGGGCCCTGCCCGGCCAGGCAGTCGCGACCCTCGACGGCGACACCTTCGCGGTCGGGCCGGATCTCGCGTTCATCGCCTGGACCACCACTCCCTGGACGACGCTGGCCAACGCCGGCCTCGCAGCGTCGCCGGACATCACCTACCGCATCGTCGCCCATCCGCTGCTTCCCGGCCGCCAGCTGCTGTTCGCCGAGGGGCTGGCCAACCCGGTGCCGCTGCTGGCGCCGGCCGCGGAGCCGGGCGGCAAGCGCCACGTGCTCGACCTGCGCGAGCAGCCGGCGCTCGCCCGGGTCGCCGGCCGCGCGCTCGAGAACCTGCTCTACGAGCGGCCGTTCACCTTCTTCTTTCCCGCAGAGCCGGGCAAGGTGGTGCTCGGCGATTACGTCACCCTCGCCGAAGGCACCGGGCTCGTCCACACCGCCCCGCCGTTCGGCGAGGACGACTACCAGACCGGTTTACGGTACGAGCTGCCGCTCATCCTCAGCGTTGACTCCGAAGGCAAGCTGGTGCCCGGCGCCGGGCCCTTCGCCGGGCTCTGGTTCAAAGACGCCGATCCCCTGATCGTCCACGACCTCAAGGAGCGCGGGCTGCTGCTGCACTCCGACCGCTACCGGCACAGCTACCCCTTCTGCTGGCGCTGCGACCGCCCCTTGCTCTACTACGCGACGCGCAGCTGGTTCGTGAAGACCACCGCGGCGCGCGACGAGCTGATCGCCAAGAACCGCGAGATCCACTGGCACCCCGTGCACGTCGGCGAAGGGCGTTTCGGCAATTGGCTCGAGAACGTGGTCGATTGGGCGCTGTCCCGCAACCGCTATTGGGGGACGCCGCTGCCGGTCTGGACCTGCGACTGCGGCGGCCAGCGGGTGATCGGGTCGTTCGCCGAGCTGTTCGAGGCCGCCGGCCGGCCGGCCCCCGCCGACCCCTACGACGCGGCGCAGTTCGACCCTCACCGGCCGGCCATCGACGGCCCCGACTTCGAGCTGCCCTGCGGCCAGTGCGGCGGCACCATGCGGCGGGTGCCCTATGTCATCGACGCCTGGTTCGACGCCGGCTCGATGCCTTTCGCCCAGCACCATTATCCGTTCGAGAACCGCGACCTGATCGACGACCGGCGCCAGTTCCCCGCCGACTTCATCTCCGAGGCGGTCGACCAGACGCGCGGCTGGTTCTACACCCTGCACGTCCTCGGCATCCTGCTGTTCGACTCGGTCGCCTATCGCACCTGCATCGTGCTCGGCCACGTCAACGACGACCAGGGACGCAAGATGTCCAAGCGCCTCGGCAACTTCGTCGAACCGATGGCGGTGATCGAGGAGAGCGGCGCCGACGCCTTGCGCTGGTACTTCTGCGTCAACAACCCGGAGGTGCCGTCGCGCTTCTCGGCGCGCCTGGTGCGGGAGGCGGCGCAGCGGTTCCTGCTGCCGCTTTGGAACGCGCTCTCGTTCTTCACCATCTACGCCAACCTGGACGGCTGGCGGCCGCGGGCAGCTTCCGGCGGCGGTGGCGGAGCTGGGGGCGGAGCCCGTGCCGGCGGCGGGGCCGGTGCGCCCTCGAGGCCGCCCTTGCCGTTCGGCGCCCGCCCGGCGCTCGATCGCTGGGTGCTGCTGCGGCTGGACGGGCTGGTGGCCGCCACCACCACGTATCTCGACCGCTACAGCATCGCCGACGCGGCGCGCGGTATCGAAGAGTTCCTCGACGACCTCACCAACTGGTACATCCGCCGCAGCCGCGGCCGCTTCTGGGCGCCCACGGCGGCCAGCGGGGCCGTACCCGCGCCAGGCAGAGAGTCGGCGGCCGGCGGGGCAGCGTCGGCGGGCGCGGCAGGGGCGGCCGCGCATTCAAAGGCGGCGGCGGAGACAGCCGGCGCCGCGGCCGACAAGGAGAGCGCCTACGACGCGCTCTACGAGGTGCTCACCACGCTGGCGCGGCTGCTGGCCCCGTTCGTGCCTTTCGTGGCCGAGGTGACGCATCGCCACCTGGTGCGCAGCCAGGACCCGGCCGCCGCGGCCAGCATCCATCTCGAGGGCTGGCCGGAGCCGGCCGCTGGCCGCGCCGATCCGGCGCTCGAGGCGGGCATGGCCGCTGTGCAGCGCATCGTGCGGCTGGGTCACGCCGCCCGCAACGCTCATGGCCTGAAGACCCGCCAGCCGCTCGCCGCGGTCACCCTGGTGGCCGCCGACCCGCGCCTGCGCGAGGCGGTCGCTCCTCACGAAGACCTGCTGCGCGACGAGCTCAACGTGCACGCGGTTCGTTGGGCTGCCGACCGCTCGCAATACGTCCATCACGAGGTGCGGCCGATCTTCCCCAAGGTGGGGCCGCGCCTCGGCAAGCGCATGCCGCTGGTCAAGCAGGCGCTCGCCGCGGCCGACGGCGACGCCCTGGCCGCCGAGCTCGAGCGCTCGGGCAGCCTGAGCCTGCGCCTGCCCGGCGGCGAAGAGGTGGCGCTCGCCGCCGGCGAGGTCGAGGTGCACCTGGTCGAGAAGGAAGGAACGGCCACCCAGGGCGACCGCGAGCTGCTGGTGGCGCTCGACACCCACGTCACCGACGAGCTGCGCCAGGAGGGGCTGGCCCGCGAGCTGGTGCATCAGATCCAGGTGTGGCGCAAGGAGGTGGGGCTCGATTACGCCGACCGGATCCGCCTCTTCGTCCTGGTCGGCGACGAGGTCGCGCGCGTGATCGAACGGCACCAGGCCTACATCCAGGCCGAGACATTGACGGTGTCGATCGAGCGTCTCGAAACGCCGCGCGACGGCGGCGGCTTGCCGCTCGCTCTCGAAGGGGGGTCTGCCGGGCGCGTCTGGATCGAGAAGGCGCCTGCCGGCGAGGAGCCCGCCGCGCATCCCGCCGGCCTGTCGCGCCAGCCGGGAGTCCCGGCCTGAGCGGCCCGGCCCGGCACCAAGGCCCGCAGCGAGCCAGCCGCCCGCGCGCGCGTACTTAGACATCCGTTTTTCGCGGCACCGTCAGGGAGAGAGCGAGACCACCATGTCCGGAATCTTCAAGGCCTACGACGTCCGGGGCATCTACCCCACCGAGATCCACGCCGAGGTCGCGCACCAGATCGGCCTCGCCTTCCAGCACGTGCTCGACCAGACGGACCGCGAGCACGGCAACACCGTCGTGGTCAGCCGCGACATGCGCGGCAGCAGTCCCGTCCTGGCGTCCGCCCTGATCGAGGGCATCACCGCCGCGGGTTTCGACGTGCTCGACATCGGGCTCGCCTCGACGCCGATGAACTACTTCGCGATCGGCTACACCGGCGCCGCCGGCGGCGTTCAGGTGACGGCCAGCCACAACCCGTCGCATTACAACGGCTTCAAGTTCAGCCGCCACGGCGCTCGTCCGGTCTCCGGCGATCACGGGATCGATCTGATGAGGCGCAGGATCGCGGCCGGCGACCTGCCGCGGGCGGCGCGGCCCGGCAGGGTTCGCCAGGGCGACGTCGCCTTCGACTACCGCCGGCACGTCCTGGCGTTCTTGCAGCCGGCGCCGGCCGGCAGCCGCCGCCTGAAGGTGGCTGTCGATGCCGCCAATGGCATGGTGACGATCGACCGGCCGATCCTCGAGGCGATGGGGATCGACCTGGTGCCGCTCTACTTCGAGCTCGACGGCAGCTTCCCCAACCACGAGCCCAACCCGCTCGAGGAGAAGAACCTGCGCGATCTCAGCCGGGCGGTGCGCACGAGCGGCGCCGATTTCGGCGCCGCGTTCGACGGTGACGCCGACCGGGCGGGCTTCGTCGACGAGCGCGGCGAGCCGGTCCCGAACGACCTCACGACCGGCCTCATCGGCGGCGAGCTGCTGGCGCGCGAGCCCGGCAAGGCAGTGATCTACGACCTGCGGTCGTCGCGCGCCGTCGCCGAGTACATCGCCGAGCACGGCGGCAGACCGGTGCGCGAGCGGGTGGGACACTCGTTCATGAAGGCCACGCTGCGCGAGCGCCAAGGCATCTTCGGTGGCGAGCTGGCCGGCCACTACTACTTCCGCGACCATTACTACGCCGACTGCGCCATCCTGGCGCTGGTCGAGCTGCTCAACCTGCGGCGGCAGACCGGCGAGCCGCTCTCGACCCTGGTGGCGCCGCTGGCCCGCTACCACAAGAGCCCGGAGATCAATTTCGTGGTCGAGGACAAGGCGGGGAAGATCGAGCTGCTCGCCAAGCGCTACGCCGGCGCCCAGATCGACTACCTGGACGGCATCACCATCAGCTATCCGGACTGGTGGGCCAACGTCCGCCCCTCCAACACCGAGCCCTACCTGCGGCTGGTGCTGGAGGCGAAGACGGCCGAAGAGCTGGCGCAGCGCCGCGAGGAGCTTACGGCGCTACTGGGCTCGCCGGCATCGAAGTAGCGATTGTTCCGGGCCCGGGACGGGCCCTCGACTCCCTACAGCGGAAGCGTCAGTCGCGGCGGCCGCCGAGCAGGCCGGCTCGCATTAGGTAGTAGAGCAGGGTCAGCAGAGTCGAGACGACGGCGGCGACGTAGGTGAGCGCCGCGGCGTTGAGCACCCGGTCCATGCCCTGGCGCTCCTGCTGCATCACGATGCCGTTCTCGACCGCCAGGCGCTTGGCGCGCGCCGAGGCGTCGAACTCGACCGGCAGAGTGACGATCTGGAACAGCAGCACCATCGCGAACAGCACCGCTCCGAACAGCACCACCTGCGCCGAGTGCAGGAAGAACAACCCGACGACCATGACGATGTAGCCGAGCGATGAGCCGATGTTGGCGGTCGGCACCAGCGCCGAGCGCAGCCAGAGCGGCTTGTAGGCGCGGGCGTGCTGCACGGCGTGGCCGG
>Ga0209118_1000513_pt1 | contig 21140 bp, 15 predicted proteins | sample BlaSpr_A8_Ref_M1_FD_187988 | JGI IMG/M metagenome (GOLD analysis project Ga0209118, IMG submission 187988) | Forest soil microbial communities from Thunder Bay, Ontario, Canada - Black Spruce, Ontario site 2_A8_Ref_M1 (SPAdes) (version 2) | ecosystem: Environmental > Terrestrial > Soil > Boreal...
CGCCGCCCATGGCCAGGCGCCTCGGGCACCGCCACCAGGCGCGAGGCGGCGGCGAGCGCGTCGAGACCGGCCGCGGCGCGCTCCTCCGGCATGCCCAGGCGGCGCGCGGCGTCGGCCGTCTCGAGGCCGCGCTCGCCAGCTTCCAGCGTCCAGAATGCTAGCGCCTGTGCCAGGTCGCCGTCCAGGGCGGCCAGCGCCGCCGGCAACGACGCGCCGCGATGGCGGCGCCAGCGCGGATCGAGCACCTCGCCGCCACCCAGGGTGACGGGGGGCGAGGGGCGGCGAAGGATGAGCCGATCGCCGCGCGCCGCCACCACCGGGCTCTCGAGGCGGATCTCGAACAGCCCGCCGCCGCCCAGCGGCCGCATCCGTCCCAGGGCCTCGTCGGCATGAAGGTGCAGGCGCACCGGCGTGAAGCCGTGCGCGGGCGGCGGCGTCTCCGGCAGCAGTGCGATGCGGGCGAGCAGGCTGGTGGTGGCGGTGAAGGCGCCGGGCGTGCCGAGCTGCAGGCCGCGGCGCAGGCTCTCGAGCGGCGCGCCGGTCAGCTGCAGCGAGGTGCGTTCGCCTGCCAGTGCCTCGTCGCGTGCCTGGCCGTGGACCTGGATGCTGCGCACCCGCACCGTGCCGTCCACCCCGGGCGCCGGCGGCAGCAGCTCGAGCGCATCGCCGATGCGCACCCGGCCGCCGGCCAGCGTGCCGGTGACCACCGCCCCCAGTCCGCGCAGGTGGAAGGCGCGGTCGATCGGTAGCCGCGCCGGCAGGGCCGGGTCAGCTGCCACGGCATGGCGCGCGGCCAGCTCGAGCAGCGCCGCCTTGAGCTCGGGGATTCCCTGGCCGGTGGCGCTCGACACCGCCAGCACCGGTGCACCGCCGAAGGGAGTGGCGGCGAGCAGCTCCTCCACCTCGAGCTGGGCGAGCTCGAGCAGGTCGGGCGACGCCAGATCGGCCTTGGTGAGCGCGACGAGGCCGGCGGGAATGCCGAGCAGCGAGCAGATCGCCAGGTGCTCGCGGGTCTGCGGCTTGACGCCTTCGTCGGCGGCCACCACCAGCAGCATGACGCGGATGCCGCCGAGGCCGGCCAGGGCGTTGTGGAGAAAGCGCTCGTGCCCGGGGACGTCCACGAAACCGAGCTGGACGTCCCCCTCCATGAGGTGCGCGAAGCCCAGGTCGATGGTGATGCCGCGCGCCTTCTCCTCGGCCCAGCGGTCGCAGTCGATGCCGGTCAGGGCGAAGACCAGGCTGGTCTTGCCATGGTCGATGTGGCCGGCGGTGCCGACGATGACCCTTAACATTTTTCCATCTCGGCGCCTACCATGACCCAGAGCGATCAATCGAGCCTATCGAGTACTGCTCAAAACGATCTATTGGATCGCCCCCTGAATCCCCTCTATCCCCTTCCCATTCTCCCTTGATCCGCCGGGTCCCAACCCGGCGGAGCGGGGGGAAGGGGACGCCCCCTCCCCTTCGCGCGATCAATCTCCTCTCCCTGCGTCAGCGCTTGGGCACGCCGGCGCCGAGCAGCTCGCGGGCGATCCGGTTGATGGTGGCGCCGTCGGCGCTGGTGCCGAAGCGCGCCAGCATCTCCTTCATGACCGGGCCGATCGCCTGGGGTCCGGCGAGGCCGCGCTCGGCAATCAGCGCCGCGACGGCGGCGCGGATCTCGCTCTCGTCCGCCGCCGCCGGCAGGAAGGCGGCCAGGATCGCCGCCTCGCTCTCCTCCTTGGCGGCGAGCTCCTGGCGCTGGCCGGCCTTGTACTGCGCGGCCGCCTCTTCGCGCTGCTTGATGGCCTTGCGGACGAGCGCCACGAAGCCGGCCTCGTCCACCTCGCCGCCGCGACGGATGCGCTCGTTCTTGATGTCGGTGAGGAGCAGCCGCAGGGTCTGCAGCCGCAGCTTGTCGCCGCTCTTCATGGCGGCCTTGAGCTCGGTCTCGATGCACTGCTGCGGTTGCCGCGGCGCGGCGGCGGTGGCGGTGGCGGGGGTGGTCGTCATGGGTCGATTATAGGTGGGGTGGATCGCCGGCGCCGGCAGGGGCGCCGTTGCGCTCGACTTCGATGCCGTATGCGCGCATCTTGCGGTAGAGGTTGCTGCGCTCGAGGCCGAGCACCTGGGCGGTGCGGCTGACGTTGCCGTCGAGCTCGGCCAGCTTGCGCTCGATGAAGTGCTTCTCGAAGGCGCCGCGGGCCTCGCGCAGCGAGGCATAGTCGGCCTCCCAGAGCGCCCGCGCGCCGCCCTCGCGCGCGCCGCCCCTGCTCGCCCCGTCGCCGCCGCTCTCGCCGCCGCTCTCGCCGCCGGGGGCACCGCGGATGGCCGCCGACAGGTCCGCGGCGGCGATTGTCGCTCCGGGCACCATGATCATCATCCGCTCCACCAGGTTGCGCAGCTCGCGGACGTTGCCCGGCCAGGAGTATTCCTCGAGCAGCCGCATGGCGTCGCGGTCCACCGCCTTGGGCCGCTGCTTGAGCTCGTGGGCGAAGAGCGCGATGAAGTGGGCGGTCAGGATCGACACGTCTTCGGCGCGCTCGCGCAGCGGCGGCACCCGCAGGGGGATGACCGCCAGCCTGAAGTAGAGGTCCTCGCGGAAACGCCCCTGCCGGATCTCCTCCTCGAGGTCCTTGTTGGTGGCGGCCAGGACGCGCACGTCGACGCGGATGGGAGAGCTGCCGCCGACCCGCTCGAAACGCTGCTCCTGCAGCACCCGCAGCACGCGCGCCTGGGTCTTGAGCGACATGTCGGCGACCTCGTCGAGGAAGAGCGTGCCGCCGTCCGCCTGCTCGAAGCGCCCGGGACGGTCGCCTACCGCGCCGGTGAAGGCGCCGCGGACGTGCCCGAAGAGCTCGCTCTCGATGAGGTCCTCGGGGATGGCGGCGCAGTTGACCTCGACGAAGGGGCCGCGGCTGCGCCCGGACAGCCGATGGACCTGGCGCGCCACCAGCTCCTTGCCGGTGCCGTTCTCGCCCAGGATCAGGATGCGGCTCTCGGAGCGCGCGGCGGTTGCCAGCTCGGCCTTCAGGCGCTGCATCCGTGGGCTGCCGCCGAGCAGCGGCTCGGCTCGCGCCAGGCGGTCGGACAGCTGGCGGAGCTCGCGCGCCAGGCGGCCGCGCTCGAGCGCGTTCTGCACCGTGACCACGACCCGCGAGAGCGACAGCGGCTTCTCGAGGAAATCGTAGGCGCCGAGGCGGGTGGCCTTGACCGCGGTGTCGACGCTGGCGTGCCCGGAGATGACGATTACCGGCTGCTCACGCAACTCGGAGAGCAGCTCCATGCCGTCGCGATCGGGAAGCCAGAGGTCGAGCAGCACGGCATCGAAGGCCTCCGCTCCCAGGCGCGCCGTGGCCTCGGCGGCGGTGCCGACCGCCGTCACACCGTAGCCCTCGTCCTCGAGGATGCCGGAGAGGGTCGAGCGGATGCCGGCCTCGTCGTCGACGATCAGGATGCGCTCGCTGCGCTCGGTCACCCCGGCATTGTAGCCGGTCGTCAGGAGTGTCGTCTCAGAGCCCGGCGACCGCGGCGATGCGCTGGCATTGCTGGTGGATGTGGCGCCAGAGGTCGCGCACCGCCGGATCGGGCTTGACTTGCGCCATCAGCGCGTTCACCCGCGAGTCGCTGGCGATCAGGGTGCGCGCCACGCGGGTGACCTGCGCCTTCTGGTCCTCGCTGTGGCCGAGGCGGCCAAAGCGGCTGCGGGTGCGCGCCCAGAAACCAGGCAGGAACTGGGCGTGGAAGCCCTCCGCCGCGCGTTGGAGATCCTTGAGCTCGTCCTTGAGCTTATCGTCGCTGTCGGTGAGGCGGCTGCCGCCCTTGTCTTTCTGTGACAGGAAGTCCGCGTAGAGGTTGCGGATCTGGTCGCTCGCCGCTTCGAGCTCGGCCCCGAGCTGGCGCAGCTCGTCGTCGGGCGTCCCGGTCGCGGCGCTCCCGCCGCTTGCAGCCTGGCCGCCGGCACCCGCGGCGGAGGCGGCTCGCTCGTCTCTGCCGCCGGCGCTCGCGGTCTCCGCGCCGATCTCGGCCGGGTTGGCCGGAGCGGCCGAAGCAGCCGTCGATCCCGCTTCGGGACGCGTGCTCGTGCGGCGCTTTGCCGGCCCTGCGTCGCCGGCGGCGAGGCGCGTCCGCTTGCCCGTTCGCTGCTGGGCCGGCGGCAAAGGCTTCGCGGCGGCTCCTTCGCCGCCGGCGCTCGCCGTCGCGGTTGGCGATGCGGCCGGACGAGCGGCGGCGCCGCCGGAGGCGTTGTCGCGGGCGCCGCCAGCGGCGCCGCCGGCGGTCATTCCGGGGGCCGCGCCCGGAGCCACGGGGGCCAGGGGAGCCGCGACACCGGTGGCCGCCGGTGCCGCGGTCGTCGCCGGGCCGGTGCCGCGGGCGCCGCCAGCGGCGGCGTTCTTCCCGCCGGCGACCGCTGCCGGCGCCTGCGGCGTGACTGGCGGCGCCGCGAGCATCCGGTAGAGGACGGCGGTCGCCACCAGGGCCACGACCGCCACGCCGGCAAGGAGCGCTAGGTGGCGGCGACCGCCGGCCCGTCCTGCATGGGTAACCTGCGGCGCCACGGTTGAGCCAACTCGCCGCGCCGAGGCCGGCGGCGGCGTGGCAGACGCCGGTAGCGGCATGGCGGACGCTGGCGGCGGCGTGCCCGGCACCGGCGCCAAGGTCGTCCCCGCGGCCGCCGGCGTGCCCGGCACTCGGGACGCACGCGGATCCTGCGCGGGGCGAGCGGGCGGCGACGCGGCGCCGGAGGTCGGCGCCATGCGCAGGGTGGGCTGATCGGCGGCAGGCATCACGAGGGTGGGGCCGGCCGCCGGCGGCGATCCTTGCCCCAGCAGGAACAGGCGCAGCTCCTCGACGGTCTGGAAGCGCTCCGCGGGCGCCTTGGCCAGCGCCTTCAGGATGGCGTGATCGAGCCAGGAGGGGAGGCCGGGCATGGCGGCGCTGGGCGGCGCCGGATGCTCCTCGACGTGCGCTTTGAGCACGGCGTAATCGCTGGCGCCTTGAAACGGCACGCGTCCGGTGAGCATCTCGTAGAGCACGGCGCCCAGCGCGTAGATGTCGGTGCGCCGGTCGACGTCTTCACCGCGGATCTGCTCGGGCGCCATGTAGTGCAGCGTGCCGACGAGCAGTCCGGTGCGGGTAAGGCGGCTGCTGCCGATCAGCCGCGCGATGCCGAAATCCATCACCTTGACGGTCCCCGACTCGCTGACCATCAGGTTGTCGGACTTGAGGTCGCGATGGACGATGCCGACGCGATGCGCCTGGTCGATGCCGTCGAGCGCCCCGGCGAGCAGCGGCACCGCCCGCTCCCAGGGCAGCGGCCCCGCACTCTGCAACAGCTTCGACAGGCTGCTGCCGCGCACGAACTCCATGGCCAGGAAGAGGTCGTCGCCCTCGACGAAGAAACTGTAGATGGTGGCGATGGCCGGGTGACTCAACCGCGCCAGCATCTTGGCTTCGGCGCGGAAGCGCTCGACGATCTCGGGTTCGCGGGAGAGCTCGGGGCGGATCGCCTTGATCGCCACCTCCCGCTCGAGCATGAGGTCTACCGCCCGGTAGACGGTGCCCATGCCGCCTTCGCCGACCTTCTCGACGATGCGGTAGTTGCCGATCACCCGGTCGATCATGGCTGCAACGCTCCGCGCCCCGCCGCCGATCGCGACGGAACCACGAGCGATCCTAACTTCATTCCTTCATTCCGCCGCCGGTCCGTGATTCATTCGCCGGGCAGCTCGACCGTGAACACCGTGCCGCGGGGATGGTTGTCCTCCACTCGGATCGAGCCGTGGTGGTCGGCGACGATGCGGTGGACGATCGCCAGGCCGAGGCCGGTGCCCCGACCCTTGGTCGAGAAGTAGGGCAGGAAGAGCTTCTCCTTGGCCTCGGGCGGGATGCCCCGGCCGGTGTCGGCGACCTTCAGGGCGAACTGCCCGTCCCGCTGCTGCGCCGACACCGTCACCCGGCCGGGAGCGTCGGTCGCTTCGACTGCGTTGTCGAGCAGGTTGATGAGGGCGCGCTTGATCTGTTCCGCGTCGAGCGTCACGCCGCCGAGGTCGCCGTCCAGCCGCGCCTCCACCTCCACCCCGGGCTTGAGGTTCTCATAGAGGTGCAGGGTCTCGGCGACCAGCCGCGGCACGTCGGTGCGTGCCGGTTGCGGCCGCGGCATGCGGGCGAAGCGGGAGAACTCGTCCACCATGCCCTGCAGCGTCCCCACCTCGCGGACGATGATCTCGACCCCGTCCTCGATCGCTTTGGCGAGTCCCGGCTCGCCCAGGCGGTGCTTCTTGAGCATGCGTTCGGCGGCCAGCCGGATGGGCGTCAGCGGATTCTTGATCTCGTGCGCGATGCGGCGGGCCGCTTCGTTCCAGGCCGCCAGCTGCTGCGCCTTGATCAGCTCCGTCAGGTCCTCGAGCACCAGCACCCGGCCGCGCGGCGGTCCGGCGGCGCCTTCGAGGGCGGTGACCTTGGCCTCGAACGTCTGCCATTCGCCGCCGAGGAAGAGATGGAGCTCCTTGCCGGCCTCCGGCCGCGGCTCGGCGAGCAGCGCCGCCAGCTTGCCGCGCTCGGGGTCCGCCCAGGCCTCCGCGACCGGGCGCCCGACCACCTCGTCCTCGCGCTGGCGCAGCAGGCGCAGGGCTGCCTCGTTGCAGGTGAAGATGCGTCCTTCGGAGTCGATCGAGACTACGCCGGCGGCGACGCTCTGCAGCACTGCCGCGATCAGCGCGCGCTCCGCCGCCAGGCGCTGGTTGCTCAGCGTCAGGTCGCGATTGCCGCGCTCGAGCAGCTCCTTGTTGTTCGCCAGCTCCCCGGTCATCCGATTGAAGGAATCGACCAGCACTCCCAGCTCGTCGTCGGCCTGCACCTCGACGCGGTGATGGAGGTCGCCGCCGCTGATCCGGCGCGTACCCTCGGCAAGCGCCTGAATCGGCACCGTCACCCGCCGCGCCAGGTAGAGGCCCACCCACGAAGAGGCGAGGAGGATGACCAGGGTCACCATGATGAAGATCAGCAGGTGGCTGGCGCGCACGTCGTCCTTCTGTACCTCGAGCTGGCGGTAGCTCTGGAAATCCTCGATCAACCGATCCGTGCGTTCGGCGAGGACAGGATCGAGGAGGGTCGCCGCCACCACCACCGTGCGCCTGGCGCCGCCGGTCGCCGAGCTCGCCGGCGGCCCGGCGGCCGCGGCATAGAGGAGCTTGCCGCGGCCTCCCGGCGGAGTGTCGATCTGGAAGGCCTCGCCCTCGGCGGCTGCTTCCTCCAAGATGGCGTGCCGCGGCTCCTGCAGGTCCTTCAAGCCGGACTGCGGATTGACCACGCCCTGCACGAACTCGCTGCCCTCGTAGACCGAGAGCAGGTCGAGGTGGAGCTCGGTCAGCAGCCGCTCGAGGCGCTGGCGCTCGGCGGGGGCGCGCAGGTCGAGGCCCGAGGTCTCGCGCAGCACCTGCTGGGCGTGGCGGAGGTTCTGCTGCTCGATGCGGTCGCGGAGCGCCTGGGCGACCGCGCTGCCGCGCTCGAGCACCGGCCGCAATGGCATGTTGAACCAGCGGTCGATCGAGCCCTGCAGCAGCTCGGTGGCGATCGCGAACAGCGCCAGCACCGGAAACAGCGAGAGGCCGATGTACGTCGCCACCAGCTTGATCTTGAAGGTCGAGCCGAGGATGCGGTTGCGGCGCTCGACGAGCAGCTTGAACAGGTTGCGCAGCAGGACGAAGAGGATGATCAGGATGAGGACGACGTTGGCGTACCAGAGGACGAACAGCAGCAGGCGGTTGGTGACCAGGAAGGCCGGCAGGTCGCGCTCGCGCAAGAAGAGATAGAAGAAGGTGGTGAACAGCAGCAGCATGACCGCCAGGCCGCCGACGATGAGGCGCTGGTCCTTGCGATGGCGGAGGAGAAGTTGGCGCAGGCCCACGGGTTGCCGATCTCAGGGTTGTGGCGGCGTTTGGGGAGCAGGGACCGCACCTGGCGCGGCACTCCCTGCGGGTCGAAACTTGTCCGATTCGACCCACTCCGTGGTGATCAGCACGGGAATGAACGACATCACGTTGCGCGAGCCGAGCTCGGCGCGCGCCCGCAGCAGCATGCGCCGGCGGTCGTGGAGGTTGCCGAGGCTGAAGACCGGCAGCCGGTCGATGCGGGTCATCGCCGCCTCGAGGGCCTTGCGGTCGTGCACCGTGCGGCTCTCGATCAGCTTGTCGTCCAGCCGGAAATGCACCGTGTAGACGCGGTCGCCGGCGTCGTAGATCGCGGCCACCTCGAGGGTGCAGGACTTGAGCCGCGGGTCCCACCAGTGGCGGCGGACCAGGTCGAGCTCGAAGCGGTAGATGATGGTGGTCGGCAGGCCGCTGTCGACGCGGGCGACGAAACGGCGATCGAAGGCGCTGGCAAGAGTCAGGCTGGCGAGCACCTGGTTGCCATCCAGGCCGATCTGGAAATCGGTGATCTTCGCCTCGGCTCGGGCGCGAGAGGCAAAGGCCAGGAAACAAAGCAGGAGCGCTAGGGTCGCTCGCATCAACCGAGCGAGTCTAGCACCCCGCCCTGCGGTCCGACTTACCCTGCGCTGGCCGCGCTGCCCCGCGCCGGCCGCGACCCGCGCGCCCGGCCGTTGGAGCCATTGGAGCCGTTGGAACCGTTGGCGCCGTTGGGCCCATGCACGCTGCCGCGTGCACCGTCGCCGTCGGCGTCGGAGCCATGGGCGCCGTCGCCGCCGCTGGCGCCCAGCGCCATCTCAGAGCCCAGGGAGTCCATGCCGTCCTGCGCGATGCCGGAGATGCCAGAGCCATGGGCGGCGGGCGCGACGCCCTCCATCCAGGTCCAGCAGCCCGGCCGTTCCCGCAGCGCCTCGAGCAGCGAGAAGTGGACCTGGTGACCGCCGCGCTCGACCTCGACGTGCGCCCACACCGGGCTGCCGGCCAGCGCGAGATCGCCGATGACGTCGAGAGCCTTGTGGCGCACCGGCTCGTCGACGAAGCGCAGGCCGGTGTTGGTGGGACCGTCGGGACCAAAGACGATGCAGTTGTCGAGGTCGCCGCCGAGCCCCAGGCCGCGGCGGTGCAGCCACTCGACCTCGGCGAGCAAGGCAAAGGTGCGGGCCGGCGCCAGCTCGCGCGCGAACGACTCGCGGTTCACCACCACGTCGGCCTCCTGATGGCCGATGGCCGGCACCGCGAAATCGATCGCATAGCTCACCCGCAGCCCCGGGAAAGGCGAGGCGCGGATGCGCTTGCCGCCGAGCTCGATATTGATCGGCGAGGTGATCGCCAGGATGCGGCGCGGCGCACCCTGCCAACGCACGCCGGCCGCCTCGAGCAGGTAGAGGTACGGCAGCGCCGAGCCGTCGAGGATCGGCACCTCGGGCCCGTCGAGGTCGATGCGCAGATTGTCGATGTCGCAGACGCGCACGGCGGCGAGCAGGTGCTCGACCGTCGAGATCGTCACGTCGTCGCGGCCCAGGCTGGTGGCCAGCTCGACCGAGCTCACCTCGCTGGCGAGCGCCGGGATCTCCACGCCGCCGCTATCGGTGCGCCGGAACACGATGCCGGTGCCCACCGGGGCGGGATGGATCTCGAGATGAACCAGCTTGCCGGTATGGATCCCCACCCCGGAGATCGCCACCGGGCGGGCTATGGTCTTTTGGGAGAAGAGAGGATCGAGCGGTGCGGGGCGATGATCGGGCATTGGATCGTCCATGGCGTCGCTGCGACACCCCTCTTGTGCAGGCTCGGTGCCAGCGGGGCGGGCCGCGTCCGCGGAGCGGCGCGAACGGCGTAAGATCCTTATGGAAGAAGAGCTTGAAGACTTCGTTGTAACGCCGGAGCTGACATCCCTCCGGGAGAGGTGTGGCTGACGCGCTACACCCGCCTGAGGTATTTGCGCCGCAGGCCGGACCGGCGAGTAGACTTGCGGCCATGGCAACGACCAGCAAGGAGGGCCGCGACAGGCGACAGGCGGAGCCGCGGCCGATCCGGCCGACCAAGCCAGCCGGTCCGCGGCGCGCGTCCCCGGACGGCGCGCCGCGCACCCTCGCAAGCAACCGGCGCGCCCACCACGACTACCACATTCTGGAGTCGTTCGAGGCGGGCATTCAATTGCAAGGGACCGAGGTCAAGGCGGTCCGCACCGGCAAGGTGCAGCTCAAGGACAGCTTCGTCGAGTTCCGCGCCGGCCAGGCGTTCCTGGTCGGCGCTCACATCAGCCCGTACAGTCATGGCAACCGCGAGAACCACCTGCCGGAGCGCCCCCGCCGCCTGCTGCTCAAGCGGCGCCAGATCGAGCGCCTCTTCGGCCGCACCCTGCTCAAGGGGTACACCGTGGTGCCGCTGTCCGTCTATCTCAAGGGCAACTGGGTCAAGGTCGAGATCGCGCTGGCCCAAGGCAAGAAGCTCTACGACAAGCGCGAGACCGAGAAGCGCAAGGAGCTCGATCGCGAGGCCGCGGAGGCGGTCAAGGGGGGCGGCGGCCGCTGGTGAGGACGGGCGGAACGGCCCCTACTCGTCGCCGAGGCCCTGCCGGCGGCGCCGGCCGCCGGTGTCCTGAATGCGCTCGAGGGCAGTCTGGCCGCCGTACTTGGCGACGATCCGATCGTCGTAGTCGTCGGCCACCGTGGCGACCGCGGTGATGGCGCGCAGCAGGTCGCGCGGCTCGAGACTCTTGCCGAACAGCGAGTGCGAGAAGAAGATGTCGTTGCCCACCAGGGAGAACGAGCCGCAGGGCAGCTGGTGATTGAGCTCGAGCAGGCCGAGCAGCAGGTCCTCGGCCAGCTCCACCTCCTGAACGCAATAGGACATGATGACGACGATGGCCTCCTCGCCGCCGTACGGCTGGACCGAGATCTCGAGCACGGTGGTGCCGTAGCGGACGTAGAAGTGATCGTTGTCGGGATCGTGGTAGGGCTCCTCGAAGAGCTCGGCCAGGTACTCCTGCAGGCGGTTGAAGGTCTCCTCGTGAACCTCGTTCTCGAACTCCATGGGCTGTCCTCCCGGCGCCTACTCTAGCAGGGCCGGCAGCCCCCGGACGGCCGCGGATGATTTGGCCGGGGCCGCCAGGTTTGACACCCGTTTGACACTCAGGGCGCTTGGGGCTAACGTTCTGATAGATTTGCGCGCAACGCCGCCCGAGCTCGGCCCTTCCTCAGGGATCGCCAGGGATCGCCGTCGTTCGCCTTCATTCGCCGCAGGCCATGGCCGGCGCCCCCGCGGGCGAGCCAGTGCCGTCAACTGATTCGATTGCTAGGAGGATCCAAGGGATGCGAAGGCGAGGAGCTTTGAGCTGGAAGGCGTGGGGTGTGATGGCGCTGGGCGCGATGGTTATCGCCCCCGGCACCCCGGTGTTCGCGGCGGGATTCAGCATCTTCGAGCAGAGCGCCAAGGCGACCGGCATGGCCGGCGCCGTCACCGCCCAGTCCGACGACCCGGCCACCATCTTCTACAACGTCGGCGGGATGGCGTTCTTCGACAAGGCGGGGGGCTCGGCGGGCTTCACCTACATCACCGAGACTCGGGCGCATTTCACCGGCGCCAACCCCTTTCCCGGCGAGGGAGTGACCGCTTCGGAGAAGAAGCTGCAGGTGTTCCCGCCGCATCTCTACTGGGTACAGCCGATCACGCCGCAGTTCCAGATCGGCCTGGGCATCGAGACGCCGTTCGGCCTCCAGACCCAGTGGAACAACCCCGACACCTTCGCCGGCCGCTACCTCTCCACGCTGGCGGCGATCAAGGACTTCGACATCAATCCGAGCCTCTCCTGGCGGGTGACCCCGGAGCTCGGCATCGGCGCCGGCTTCATCATCCGCAAGTCCGAGGTCATTCTCGAGCGCGACGTGCCGCAGGTGGATCCCTTCACCTTCCACGTGGTCAACGTCGCCAAGGTCAAGCTCAAGAGCAACTACGACACCGGCTACGGCTTCGATCTCGGCATCATGCACAAGCCGACCCCCTGGCTTTCCTGGGGCGCTTCCTACCGTAGCCAGATCAACGTCAACTACAGCGGCGAAGCGGTGCTCTTCCCGCGCAGCAGCGGCGACCCGGTCTTCGACGCCATCCTCCCCCATCTGGTGCCGTACAACACCAGCATCGGCGCCAAGACCGAGATCAAGTTCCCGGCCCAGGCGAGTCTGGGCTTCGCCTTCAAGGCGACGCCGGATCTGACCTTCGAGGTCGACGGCAACTGGTGGGGCTGGAAGCACTTCGACACCGTGCCGCTTACCTTCCCCAGCGGCCAGCTGCCGAGCAGCGTCATCATCGAGCGGTGGAAGAACTCGTACGCGGTCCGGGGCGGCATCAACTGGGCCTCGAGCCCGGCGTGGCAGTGGCGGCTCGGCTACGTCTTCGACGAATCGCCGCAGCCCGAGCAGACGGTGAACCCCTTGCTGCCCGATGCCAACCGCAACGGCATCACCGCGGGGATCGGCTTCCGCGGTCATCCCATCGACCTCGATCTCGGCGTCCTGTACCTCTTCTTCTCCGACCGGACCCGGGCGAAGACCTTCGCCGGCGACCAGCTAGGGGACTTCTTCGGGACCTACAACACGCGCGCCCTGCTGGTCAGCTTGACCGTCGGCTTCCACCAGTAACATCGAGCAACACCGAGGAGATCACGCCTATGTATCGCACCTCAGCCATCGTCAGTCTGCTGGCGCTCGTCCTCCTGGTGCCGGGAGCGGCGCTCGCCGTCAACACCGGCTCCGCCGACTTCACCAACTACGTGTCGGCGGGCGACAGCCTCACCGCCGGCTTCGTGAGCGGCAGCCTGATCGACACCTCCCAGCAGCACGACTACCCCTCGATCATCGCCAGCCAGGCCGGCGTCGCCGACTTCGAGCAGCCCCTGGTGTCGCCACCCGGCATCCCGAACGTCTTGCACCTGGTGGGCCTCTTCCCGGCGGTCATCGTCCCCGAGCCGGGGCCGCAAGGGCACCCGGAGAACCTCAATCTCCCGCGTCTGTACAACAACCTCGCCGTGCCGGGTGAAACGGCCGGAACGATGATCACGGTCAAGAGCGACGTCCCCTCGACCGGCCATCCCGGGCTGCACGACCTCATCTTGCGCGGGTTCGGCACGCAGCTCCAAGAGGTGATCGGGGCGAAGCCTACCTTCGTCACGCTGTGGATCGGCAACAACGACGCGCTGGGGGCGGCGACCACCGGCGACGTGACGAAGCTCACGCCGCTGCCGGTCTTCACCCAGGAGTACCAGACGATCGTCGGCGCGATCGCCAGCATGACTCACGCCAAGATGGCGATCGCCAACATTCCGGACGTGACCAGCATTCCGTTCGTCACCACCATACCGACGATCCTGGTCGATCCCACCACCAACCAGCCGGTGATCTTCAACGGCCACCCGGTGCCGCTGATCGGTCCCAAGGGCCTCCTCGGACCCAGCGACCACGTGCTGCTCTCCGCCGGACCCGACCTCGCCAAGGGGCTGGGCATCCCGCGCCCGATAGGCACCGGCCTGCCGCTGCCGGCCTCCGACGTGCTGCTGGCCGCGGACGCGGCGACCATCGACAACCAGATCGCCGGGTACAACGCGGTCATCCAGGCGACCGCCCAGCAGGTCGGGGCTGCCTTCGTCGACGCCAACGCGCTGCTCAAGCAGCTGGCCACGACCGGCATCGAGGTGGGCGGCATCCCCTTCAGCGCCGCCTTTCTGACCGGCGGCGTCTTCGCGTACGACGGCGTGCACCCGACCCACTTCGGCTACGCCTTCGTCGCCAACGCTTTCATCGCCGCGATCAACGAGAAGTTCGGCGCCGACATCCCGCCGGCCGACCTCTCGGCGGCGATGTTCGACGAATCGATCGGCAACCCCATGGCAGCGGCAGCGGCGGCGAGCCGGGAGTCGTCGGCGGCGAGCTCGAGCTCGGCGGCCTCACCGATGGTGTGGACGCAATACCTCTTCACCGCCGAGGCGATGCGCAATCTCGAGTCGGTGCTGGTCACGCCGGGTGGCACGGGTTCCGGCGGCCATCATCACCGGCATCACTGATCGCGGACCGCTTCGCGAGCCCTGCAGGGTCCCCCCATCGCTAGCCGCGGGTCTGAGCCCCGGCCGGGATGGGGGGCTCACCCTCCTCTCATTGCGGGCTGCGGAAGTGGGCCTGAGGAAGGGGTGGGGGTCCCTCGTTCGTACTTAAGTTTTTGCCTCAAGCTTGAGGGGATAGACGATATTTCAGCTCTTGTTTTGGCGATTGCGCGATGTGCTGGTTGATTTTCCATTTCAGTTGGTGGTACGGTAGGGTTGTGTAGGGGTTTTCGTGTTACCGCAAGCGCCGTTCCAATCTGGGAATCTTCGAGCGCAGGCAGGCTGGTCACCAGCTTGCCGGCTGGCGCTGTTGCCACGAAGGGGGGGTTTGCCCGTGAGCAGTCATGCGTCAGGCGGTCCAAGCTCTGGCGGCGGCCCGCGCTGCTGGGCAAGGGTGGCGGCCTGCGCGGCGGGAATGGCGCTGTGCCTGGTGGCCGCCGGCTCCGCGAGCTCAATGACCCCGGCGGTGCCGAAGGGCATGCAGTCATCATCGGGAGGCTCGCCTGGCACCTCGGGCGATCTGCCGGTGCTGGCGCCACCGCCACCGCCGCCACCCAGGCCTAAGCCGCCGGCCACGCCGCCTCCGACCGCGCCGTCACCGCCGCCGCCGTCAACGCCGCCGCCGGGATCGGACGACCCCTGGTCGGGCGTGCTTTTCAATACCTCCGACCCTTGGGCGCCGGGCTCGGTGCCGCCGCCTGCCCGGCGTTTCGTCCCCGGCGCGCCGGGAGTCCCCCGCGTTCCGGGCGCCCCCGGGGGCCGTGCGTTACTGGCGCCGGCGGCGCCGGTGCCGCCGCTCGCGCCGGGCGAGAAACCGAAGCCGGAACGGGTGGAGGCGCTGTATCGCCAGGTGCTGGTGCATTGGGCGGCGGGCAAGTCGGAAATCGCGTACCACGAGCTCGCCGCGCTCGAGACGGCGGTGGTGAATGACAAGGACGCCGGCTCCGCGAAACGCCTGCTGCGGGCCGAGGAGAAGGTGATCGACCAGGTGGCGGGGGCCGACCTGGAAGTGTTGCTGCCCATCGCCCGGCTGCACTTCGAAGTCTTTCAGCTGTACTCGAACGAGAACGCCAAGGGCCGCGCGCTGGTCGAGAACCATTCCCGCACCATGGTCCACGACCTGGCGATCCTCTACCGCCAGCAATCGGGCAGCCAGGGTGCCGCCCTGGTCGCCAGCCACCTGCTGACCAGCCTTGCCGAGCTGCTGCAGCGCGGTTCGCAGCACCGGGCGGCGGCGGCGCTGTATACCCAGGCGGCGGAGCTCGATCCGCACAATCCGGTGCCGGCCCTGCGGCTCGGCGTCACCTACGAGAAGTTCGAGCAGTACCAGAGCGCGGTCGGATGGCTGCGCAAGGTGCTGGCGATCGAACCCAAGAACGCCGAGGCCCGCCTGCGGCTGGCGATCAACCTCGGCCGCGTGGGCAAGGCGGGGGAAGGCGCCAAGTTGCTCGAAGGCCTTACCGCGGAGGAGGAAAGGTCCTGGGTGACGCCGGTGGCCTTCCAGGAGCTGGCGCGCCTCGACGAGCAGCGGGAGGCTTTCGGGCGGGCGGAAGCGGTGCTGCGCGCCGGCATGGCGCGCTTCCCGCGCACCGTCCGCATGCGGCTGCAGCTGGCGGCGCTGCTCGATCGCGAGGGCAAGATCCGGGAAGGCCGGAAGGTGATCGAGGAGATCCCCACGTTGGAGGTGGGGACGGTGGAGGAGGGCGCGCGCTTCCGCTACAACAACACGACAGCCGACAGCGTGGCGGTCTCGCGCAACTTCTTCGAAGAGAACGCCAGCTCGCGGATGCGAGTGCTGGCCGAGGTGCTGGCGCGCAGCGCGGCGGCCCCGCCCGAGACCGCGGCCGCGCCCGCCGTCCGGCCACCGGCCGTCCGGGAGCAGCGGCCATGAGCAGGCAGCGGCCGGCAACCCTGACCACGGCGACCCAGACAACCGCAGTGACCCCGTCAACCCAGACCACCCCGGCAACCCGGGCGACCACGGCGACCCCGGCAACCATGGCGACCCAGGCGACCCCGGCGATCACCGCAGTCGTGTTCTGTCTCCTCCTCCTCTTAGTGGTGGCGGCGCTGCCGGCGGCGGCGGCCGTCCAGGTCAAGATCCTGGCGCCGGCCCCGCAGCAGCCGGTCTTCGGGCAGGTGCTCTTCGAGGCGCAGGTGGCGGGGAACGAGGCGGTCGTCCGCGTCGAGTTCCTGATCGACGGCAGGTCGGTGGGCGTGGTGCGCCGGCCCCCCTACAGGGTGGTTGCCGATGTCGGCGACGACAACCGCGAGCGCGAGTTCCGCACCGTCGTCTACGGCGCCAGCGGCGCCTCGGCGACCGACCGGGTGACGACGCTGCCGGTGCGCATCGACGAGCAGATGAACGTCCGCCTGCAGCAGCTGTTCATCACCGTCATGCAGCGCGGCGCCCGCACCCTCGCCCTCGAGCCCCAGGACTTCCGCATCGTGGACAACGGCCAGGAGCAGAAGATCGTCACTTTCGACAAGGGAGAGCTGCCGATCACCGCCGTGCTGCTGCTCGACTCGAGCGAGAGCATGCGGGGCGAGCTGCTGGCGGCCGCCGAGGGCGGCGCGCGCGCGTTCGTCGGCGGCATGCGGCCGCTCGACCAGGCGATGCTGGCGCTGTTCTCCGACCAGCTGCTGCGGGTGACCGAGTTCACCCCCGATCACGCGCAGCTCGAGCAGGCGCTGACCGGGGTCGAGGCGCGCGGCGGCACCGCGGTCAACGACTTCCTCTACATGTCGCTGAAGCTGCTCGAGGGGCGCCAGGGGCGGCGGGTGGTGGTGCTGCTCTCCGACGGCTCGGACGTCAACAGCGTGCTGTCGATGACCGACGTGTTGCGCAAGGCGCGCACCAGCCAGTCGCTGATCTACTGGATCCAGCTCGAGGGCGGCGCCAAGCACAAGTCCTACACCAGCTCGTGGCGCGGCCATGCCGACAACGACAAGGACTACCAGAACCTGGAGCGGGCGGTCGAGGAGAGCGGCGGCCGCATCCAGAGGATCGGCCGTACCGCCGACATCGAGCCCGTCTTCCGCGGCATCATGCAGGAGCTGCGCGAGCAATTCGCGATCGGCTACTACCCGAGCAACCTCAAGAACGACGGCTCCTGGCACAGCGTCAAGGTTCACGTCGACCAGCCCGGCCTCAAGGTCCGCACCGCCAACGGCTACGTGGACTTCTGAGCGAGGCACACCCGGGAGGTGCCACCAGCGCCTCACGGCGTTGGAGCGCAAGCATCTTACCGCGGTCACGACCGACGGGTCACGGACACGGCAATGCGCCGGTGTCCTGGATCGGCTGGAAGGGCTGCTGCTGGGGGTTGGTGTAGGTCTTCATCCTGCCAGTCTGGGTGTCGGTGACAGTGATCGTCGCCTTGACGTTGGTGAGGCCTCCCGCGAAGACCCAGAAGTGCTGGTTCAGGGCGCAGCCGTCGAGGACCTTGACGACCGCTTCGATGTTGGAGGCGGTGAAGAACCAGAGATAGCCGGAGTCGTCGGTCAGCTGCACGGTCTCGGCCTGGCCGCGGGGAGCGCCCGGCTCCTGGAAGGTCGCCTGGACCTGGAAGCGGCTGCCTTGCAGGCACATGGCGGTGGTGGTCGGCACGCAGTTGGTCTGGGCGAGGATGGGATCGACGCGGATGCCGAAGGCATGGAAGTGCGGGTCGACCTGGGGGCTCGTGGCGCTGACCCAGGTGCTGCCGCCGTCGGAGCTGACGAACCCGGCGCGGACCTGGGTGGTGGCGCTCTCGTCGACGCCGACGAAGAAGCCCTGCGAGCCGTCGAACTGCGCGCCCACGTAGATCGTGCGGGCCGCCGGCAGGGTGAGCGCCGAGCCGATGGCGACCGCGTAGAACTGGGTGCTGACCGTGCCGCCCGAGGACGCCGGTATCCCCGTCGCCGTCGCGGCCACGCTGCCGAGCAGCGTGCCGGGGGTGCCCGACGGGCCATCCGCGGCGTAGAACACGGCGTGGAACGGCAGGTCCGCCGACGACGAGGCGGCCAGCCGCGTCAGGGCGATGCACACCTGCTGCACGCCGGCGGCGTTGGCCGGCAGATCGAAGCGCTGGACCTGCAAGCCGTTGGCGACCGGGGCCGAGATGGCATTCTCGAAGCCGCCGTCGTCATAGATGATGCCGCCGGTGGCGCCGGTACAATCGGGGGCCGCCTGCGCGACCATGGACTGCAAACCCAAGCTGTGACTGAGCGTCTGCGCCGGGCCAGGCCCATCCGCCGCGAGCGCCGGCGCGGCGCCGAGGCACAGCATGAGAATCCAGCAACAGTTCATGCCTTCCGTTGCCGTCCCCGGCGTCGCTTTCATGGCGGGTCTCCCTGCGCGAGTCGCAGCGACGACGGCCTGCATCAGAGCCTGGACCACCTCGAGAGCCCGGAGCGCGTGCCGACCACCGCCACGGCGAAGTAGTCCCGCTGCTGGTCCCAGGTGACTCTCGCGTGCCGACACGTGCTGACAGAGGATACCCTGGCGCCGGGCCGCCCAGCGGGCCGGCGGCGTTGCGGGTGTCGATCACCCGGCAGGGCGGGACCGTGTACAAGGCGGCCGCCGCGGGCGGCGGCGAGTAGAAGAAGCCGCGGCCCAGGGTGCCTGCCGCCCCCACGCTGCCGGAAACCACCACGTCCACGGCGCCGGTCGCGTGGGCGCCGGTGACCGCGGTGATCGTCCCCGGCCTGGACCGATCTGGTCCTGATTATCAAGCAGTGGGTAGAACCACCCGATAGAACTGCGCCATGTCGAGCATGAAATGCACCGGCCAGAACCAGAAGATGTCGCGAGATCTCAACAGGGTGAGCAGCACGCCGGCTGCCAGCGCGGCGTCGATGGCGAGGCTCCCCAGCTGGTCGAGGCTCGCGCCGGTAGACAAGAGCGCCGGAATGTGGCCCGCCGCGAACAGGGCCGCGACGCCGATCGCGGCCCAGAAGTCGCTGACCTTCGCGGCGAGGCGAGCTCGGCGATGATCTCGCGCACGGCAGGTACCAACTCAGCCGCCGCGCTGCGCTTTGCTTATGAAGTAGAGGCCCAACCCGAGCAGGGTGCACACGAGCGCCACGAGTCCCGAGGTGGAGAGTGTCGGCACGATCGACGCTCCCACCGCCGGCGCGTAACAGAAGCTCACTTGACCATCATGGGTTTGCAGGCCGCTTGCGCTGAAGACCGGCGTGGTGGCACTGAACGAGCCGCCGCCCCCGCCTGGCGCCTCGATGGTGCCTGGATCAGCCGCCCCGCCACCACCGCCGTTATAGCCGCCGCCGCCGCCGCCGCCGCCGGCGCCTTCGCCACCAAAATCGGTTGCTTGACCTCCGCCTCCGAAACCGCCGGATGGGCGACCACCACCAGAGCCGCCCGCTGCTCCGTTCGTCAGCGACCTGCCTCCTTGGCTGCCCAGCGGGGCGTCGCCGCCGTTCGTGAGCAAGCCGCCGCCGCCGGCGGCGCCGGTTGCCGTAAGGTCAACGCCAGCTCCTCCGCCGTTGCCGCCAGCGCCAGCCATGCCACCCGTGGCGCTGCCACCGCCCTGCCCGTTCGCCGCGGCGGTCGTGGCGCTGCCGGGGATTCCCTCGCTGCCCCGACCGGCTCCGCCGCCTCCTGCCGCTGCGAGGAGCAGCCCGGCGGCGTTCGCGGCGCGATAGACAAACGAGGCGCCGCCGCCACTGCCGAAGGTGCCCTGGCCGCCCTCGCCACCGACGACGATGTTGAGCGTCTCCCCGGGTGTGACCGGGAAGTCCGCAACGAGGTGGGCGCCTTTGCCGCCGACGCTGCCGCCTCTGCCGCCCTGGGCGCCCGCGGCGTCGATTCTCACCGAGACGACGCCTGCGGGAACGGCGAAGTGCTGGAAGGCGCCCGCGCCCGCGAACGTGAACGTCGTCTGCGTGGCGGTGCAGGTGGGCGGAGCTGGCTGGGCAGAGACCGGCACCGCGGGCAATGCCAGCACCGACGCGAGCACCCAGGCGAAGGTCCTTGCGTGCCCGAACGATGTCATGGCCTTTAGATATCTCAGCAGGTCGGATTGGCACCTGAACAGTGGGGGCATCGGCCTCGATCGCCTTGTCCATCATAAGCCAAGAGAGCTGACGCCATGCCTCACCGCCGCAGGGTTAGGGCGCGAAAGAACTGCGAGGCGACGGCTGCCGGGTCGCCGACCAGGTGGGCCGGCCCGGCCTCGGCGGCGCCCAGCCACTCGGCGGGCCGCCGCCGGAGGTGGGGACGGCCAGCAGCTCGAGGTCGACGAGCTCGTCGAGCACCGTGGAGCGCAGCACGGGCGTGCGCACCGCCACCCCGGCCAGGGCGCGACGGGCCTCCAGCAGATCGGCGACGTCCGGCAGGCTGCTCGCCGCCGGTGCCCTGGCTCGGGGGGCGCGCGTCTACGGCGTGCAACCGGCGGGCGCCGACGGGCTCGTGCGCTCGCTGGCCGCGGGCGTGCCCACCGCGCCGGAGCGGATCGACACGGTGGCGGACGGGCTCACCGCGCCGCAGCCCGGCGACCTCAACTTCGAGAGTATCCGCCACCGCGCCGCCGGCGTGGTAACGGCCGGCGACGATGCGATCCTCGCAGCCATGAGGCGCGCGATCCGCGAGCTGCGTGTGATCGTCGAGCCGGCCGGGGCGGCGGCCCTCGCCGCGGTGCTCGCCGACGAGCGCTTTCACGGCCGCCGGGTGGGAGTCTTCCTGTCCGGCGGCAATGCCAGCGCCGAGCGCATCCGGCAGGTGCTCGCGCCTGCCGGCTGAGGCGGTCGGTCGTGCGCCGCGAAACACGGTGCGTTGCCGCACGGCGCTCGGTGCCGGCGAGCTGGCGGCGCTGCCGGGGGCGCGCACGCTGCGCCGCGACGGCGAGCTGGTTGAGCCGTTCGCCGGCGAGCCGGAGCGGCTGGTGGCGGTACGCTGTTAGTCCCAGCCGCAGCCGGTGCCGCGCGCCCCGGGCACCGCCGCTCAGCGGCAGCGCTGGGGGCGCTGGGCGCCGGCGCCTCGGCCGGATCGAGGGTCATCGTGCCGCGGATCGCGGTGGGATCGGCGAGGCCGGCGAGCGCCTCGACCAGCTCGGTCTGGCCGTTGCCCTCGACGGCGCGCGCTGCCCGCCGGGGCCGCCGGGGCGGGAGGGGGCGGGAAGGGAGGGAAGGGGAAGTTT
>Ga0209118_1000514_pt1 | contig 21139 bp, 17 predicted proteins | sample BlaSpr_A8_Ref_M1_FD_187988 | JGI IMG/M metagenome (GOLD analysis project Ga0209118, IMG submission 187988) | Forest soil microbial communities from Thunder Bay, Ontario, Canada - Black Spruce, Ontario site 2_A8_Ref_M1 (SPAdes) (version 2) | ecosystem: Environmental > Terrestrial > Soil > Boreal...
GACTGCGGGCCATCGAGGACTTCCGGCGTGACTTCCAGGCCGCGGTGCGCCGGAAGGCAGTGCATAAACACGGCGTCCGGCGCAGCAAGTGACATCAATTGCGCGTTCACTTGATAGGGCTGGAACACGGCGTTTCGCACTTTCTCCTGGTCTTCGAAGCCCATGCTGGTCCACGAATCGGTGTAGACGCCCATCGCGCCGGCGACGGCTTCGCGCGGGTCGGTCATCAGTTCGATTTTAGCGCGAGTCTCACGAGCCACACGTTTGCCATCGGCAACGACTTCGGGCGCCGGAGCATAGTCCGGCGGAGTAGCGATGCGGAGATGAACGCCGAGGCGGGCAGCGAGATAGATCAATGAATTGCAAACATTGTTGCCGTCGCCGACGTAGGCGAGCTTGAAGCCGCGCAAAGCGCCGAACTTTTCTTCCAACGTGAAGAAATCGGCCAGCGCCTGGCAGGGATGAAATTTGTCGGAAAGCGCGTTGATCACGGGGATGTCCGCATTCGCGGCCATTTCTTCGAGGACGCGCTGCTGGTACACGCGGGCAACGATGCCATGGACCCAGCGCTCGAGGTTGCGCGCGACATCGGCGATGGATTCGCGCGCGCCGAGAGACGCAGACGCCTGCGTGTGGTCGAGGAATACCACCGAGCCGCCCATGCTCTGGATGCCGACGTCGAAGGTGACACGCGTGCGAAGCGAGGGCTTTTCGAAAATGAGCGCGATGAATTTGCCGTGCAGCGTGGAGGCGTAGCGGACAGGACGAGCCTTGATGTCCGCGGAGAGATGAAGCAGTTCGCGCGTATGCGCAGGGCTCCATTCCGCTCCAGTAAGGAGATCGTTCGACAAAGAAATGGGTACAACGAGAGTCGTCGTGGTCATTTTTTCACCTTGCCGCAGCATGGGCGACGCGCTCCGGATTCGTGGACTTGCCGGAATCCGGAGCGGGGGCCTGTTGCGGGGTTGTTGCGAGAACCAATTCAAAGAGCCGGAGAAATTCGCGCACCTGCGCGCGGGTGATTAGGAATGGCGGAAGCAGGCGCAGCGTAAAGTCGTGGGTGCAATTGATCAGCAAGCCGCGCTGCATAGCTTCGGCAACAAACGGCGCGCCTTCGACGGAAAGCTCCACACCGATCATCAATCCTTCGCCGCGGATTTCGCGGATAAAGTCAAACTTGGCGGCGAGCTTTGTGAGACCTTCGCGCAGCTCCGTGCCGCGTGCACGAATATTTTCGAGGAGTTTTTCAGCCTCGATGATGTTGAGGAATTCGAGCGCAACGGCGCATGCCAGCGGGCCGCCGCCGAAAGTGGTGCCATGCATGCCGGGAGATACGCGCGCGGCGACAGCTTCCGTCGTTAGGACGGCGCCCAGGGGCAATCCGGCAGCGAGAGGTTTGGCGATCAGAACGATATCGGGCTTGGATGAAAACTTCTGGTAAGCAAAGTAGCGGCCGGTGCGGCCAAGTCCGCATTGAATCTCGTCGGCGATCAGGAGAGCGCCGTGCCGCGTCGCAAGGGAGCGGGCGCGATTCCAGAATACTTCGCTCACCGGATGGATTCCGCCTTCGCCCTGGATTGTTTCCAGAAGAATCGCGCAGACGGTATCGTCGAATTTCGATTCGAGATCAGCGACATCGTTGAAGTGCACGAACTCGGCACCGGGAACTACGGGCGCAAAGGGCAAGCGGTATTTTTCCGTAGAGGTAACACTGATCGCGCCGAAAGTGCGCCCGTGAAATGAATTCTCCATAGCCAGGAAGCGATGCTTCTTCGGCGGCATCCCCGTAACTTCGTCCGGCTTCCGGACAAAAAGGCGCGCGAGTTTCATCGCACCATCGATCGCTTCGGTACCGCTATTGGAGAAGAACACGCGATCCAGGCCGGACCAGGCGGCGAGCTTGCGCGCCAGCGGACCTTGATAAGCGTTGTGATAGAGATTCGAGAGGTGAATGGCGCGCGCGGCTTCGTGGCGGATCACCTTCACGATGCGCGGATGGGCGTGGCCGAGCGCGTTGACGGCGATGCCACCGAGAAAATCGAGATACTTTTTGCCGGTGGCATCGAAAACATACGTGCCACGCCCGTGCGTCATGATGACAGGCTGCCTCTTGTATGTGGGCAAAAGGAACTGCTCGGCATCGAGAAGCCGCGCATCTGGCCTGGCGATCCGCGCGGCTGAATGATGCGACTTGCGCATCGGCCGTGCTCCGGATTTTTCTGGGGGAGAAGTGCTCATCACGCCGCCGACAGAGCCGCCTGCGCGGTGGACAACGGCTCGCGAAGGACGCGCGTGCCGGGGATAACCGCCGAGCCATCTGTAGCGGCAGCATCCGCAGCGTGTGAAGCGAGCAACAACGCATCGGGCGATGTGCCGCCAACGATGCGAACCTGGCGGACACCACCCTCGATGGCACGCTTGGCAGCTTCGAGCTTCAGCACCATGCCGCCGGAGACGACGCGGCATTGAACCAGGCGTTCGATCTCCTCACAGGTAACCGCGGAAAGAACTTTCTCTCCGTCGAGGACGCCGGCGACGTCTGTGAGATAGATCAATTGTTCGGCGCCGATGTATTCCGCGCACGCCGCGGCCATATGATCGGCGTTGATGTTGTAAAGCTCATTGTCCGATCCGATGCCAAGGCACGGAGCGACGGGCAAAAGTCCTTCCCGCCAGAGCGACTCGATGAACTGCAAATTCAATCCCGTGAGATAGCCAACGAAGCCAAGGCTGCCTGCGACTTCGTCGTGCACCATGGGCTCGGCGACAAAACACTGAGCGTCCGCCGCGGAGATGCCAACGGCCGGATGTCCTTCCACGGAGATCGCCGCCGCCAGCTTCTTATTCAAGAACCCAGCAAAGACCATGACGGCCACATCGCGCGTTTCGCGGTCGGTGACGCGGAGGCCGGCGATGAATTTACTTTCGATGGCCATGCGCTTGAGCGTGGCGGTGAACAGCCGTCCGCCGCCATGCACCACGAGAATCTCGTGACCTTCCCGGCCAAGCGCTGCCACCTGCCGCGCCAGAGCACGCACCGTGGCGTCGTCTTCGAGTAATGCTCCCGCGAACTTGATAACAATTCTCATTGAAGTGATGTCTGCTCCTCGATTCCCAGCATGTGATTGAAATTCTGCACGGCCTGGCCGGCGGCGCCTTTTCCAAGATTGTCGAGGCAGGAGACGATCACGACGCGACGGCTCGCCTTATCCATAGCAAAACCAATATCGCAAAAATTGGTGTGGGCGACGTGTTGCAGCTCAGGCAGCGTGCCGGCGGGCCAGATCCGAACCATGGGACGCCCCGCGTAAAACTTGCGGTACAGCGCCTCGACGTCCGCAGCGGCTTGAGGTTTATCCAGCGTGACGTAAATTGTGGAAAGAATGCCGCGCGCGAGCGGCAGCAGATGCGTCGAGAAGACCACTTGCGTTTCGCTCAGCCCGGTGTGCTCAAGAATCTCCGGAGTGTGGCGGTGCGTGAAGAGGCCGTAGGCCTTGAAATTTTCGTCCACTTCAACGAACTGGAGATCGTGCCGGGGTTCCTTGCCCGCGCCACTGGCGCCGGACTTGCAGTCGCAAACGACAGTGGAATCCGAAGCAATCCATCCGGCCTGTGTGAGGGGCCGCAAGGCAAGAATCACGCTGGTCGCATAACAACCGGGATTAGCAACCAAGCGAGCCTCGGCGATCTCGTTTGCATAGATCTCAGGAATGCCGTAGACAGCTTCGCCGAGCCAATCTGCATGCGGTGCGGGCAGTTTGTACCAGGAAGTAAAAGTTTCCGCAGCGTGGAAGCGGAATGCGCCGCTCAAATCCACGACGCGGAGACCCGCTTCCATCAAGGCAGGCGCCAATTCCGCAGAAACCTCATGCGGGGTCGCGAGAAATGCAGTGCCCGCGTGGCTCGAAGTGATGGCGTCCACGGAGAGCGGCCGGAGCGGAGCTTCACCCCACCCACGGAACTGAGGGAAGAGTTCCGCGAGGCATTTCGCGCCACTCGTTTCACGGAGGTAAAAGACCGGGGCGTGGAGCGCAGGGTGGCGCAGAAGGATCCGCGCCAGCTCCAGACCGGTGTAGCCGGTGACACCCACGACCGCAATTTGGCGGGGATCTCTCATTTCACCAGGGCTTCAATCTTTTTTTGCAGAGATGCGCGTGATTTCTTGTTCGGTGTGATGATGAGAACGGTATCGTCACCGGCGATGGTTCCAGCAATTTCGGGAAACTTCGCGCCATCAACGGCGGCGGCCAGGGGCTGCGCGCCGCTGGGCGGAGTTTTCAAAACGAGCAAATTTTCCGCAGGCCGGATGTCGACAAGGAATTCACCAAGGGCGCGCGCCAGCGGGGGTAGGGGCGTGGATTCCTCAGGCAAGGCAGTCGCCGGCCTGTAGCCTTCCTGCGTCTTTACGAGCCGCAGCTCCTGCAGGTCACGCGAAAGGGTGGCCTGGGTCACGCGCATTTTCTGCACGGCCAGGCGGCGGCGCAGATCTTCCTGATTCGCGATCCGCTGGTCGGAGACCAAGCGAAGGATCTGACCCTGCCGAAATGTCTTGCCAGTGCTCATTTTGTGTCCAACCACGCGTCTCTGTATTTTTATACATGTGATTGCATACCCATGTCAATGTAATTTGAAGACTTTTTGCGCAAGGGCACCACCGATGGCGCGAGAGACGGAAAAAGCGGATCATGTAAGATTCGCAGCACCGGCGCGAGGTACACTGGATTTTCCGGGCCGGGGATGTTACCTATCGTGTTGCGCCACGGGCCCCATGGGAACGCCTTGCCAAATCTCGGGATGCAAGAACGACGCGCCGCCGGCAATAGCCGAGCAGCGGCTCTGCGTTTTGCACTTCACTCTCTCGCTGGAAACGAGCTGCGGCGAAATGCGACGGGAGACGGCGCTCGGCAAAGCCCCGCAGGAACGGCAGCGTGAGATCATGCAGTTCATCACGGAAAACGGGGAACGCCTGGCGCGCGTGGCGACCAGCGGGCTGCACCTGACGGACGACCTGAAAGCTCGGATCCTGAGCACGTTTCTTACGCTGATGAATTTGCGGGAAAACCTCGACCGAGCAAACATGCGGAGCTCCTTCGGGCGTTCCAGCCACCCGCTTCGTTAAACTCGCAAACTACCAGAAGCCATTTCAATACCGCAATTTGATTTGCGTTTTGCTCGTGGCTAGTCATCAGTGCTTAGTTCTTGGTTTTTAGCAAGAAAGAAAAAGATTGTAATGTTACCGGTTCTCCCGCGCTTAGTTCGAAACTCTGCTTTAGCCAGCCCAAATTGCCGCAGTCTCCCGGCGCGAAAGAGGTTTCGAAACCAACTCTAGCAGGGAGGCCAGCAAAATCAGGCGCCGATGAAACGGGCGTAGAGAGAGCGCGCCACGGCAGGGTCTTTTGTACCCTTCAGGATGGCGCGTCCGTCGGCGAAGACAGTCATTTCGTAGGGAGCCACGCGGAAACGAAGAAGAAAATCATTCTGGCGCACATCCTCGACGAGGGGCGCCAGGCGTACTCCCAGGGCAAAGAGATCCAGGCTCCGGCTGCGTTCGTGAATTTGGACGGAATCGCGTCCGCACATGGTGACGTGCGGTTGGGCCTCGCCCCGGAGATAGATGAAGTCGCGCCGCCCGCAGGCGCGGCACTCCAGGTTGCGCGCCACGCCAATGGATTGCATGTGGCCGCTCCACACATCGCAGGAAATCAAGCGCCCATGAAGAGCCTCTTCACGGCCGGCGAGCAGCTTCAGGGCTTCGGCAGCTTCAAGAGATGCGATGAGGTTTACGACAGGTCCGAGCACGCCGATGGTATCGCAGGTCTCTTCAAGACCTTGTGCGCCACCGCCGGTTTCGAGCAGACAAGCAAGGCAGGGCGTCACTCCGGGCCGAATAGTCATCGTAAGTCCGTAGCTCGCGACGCCCGCCGCATAAATCCAGGCTTGTCCGGACTTCACGGCAAAATCATTGATCAGAAAACGCGTTTCAAAGTTGTCGGTGCCATCGAGGAGCAGATCGACTCCGCCAAGAAGCTCTTCTGCATTTTTCGGGCTTAGATCGGCGACGACGCCCTCAACGGTGACGCTCGAATTGATGGAACGCAGCTTGCGCTCCGCCGCAACAGCTTTCGGCAAGGCCTGCAGAGCGTCGGCTTCATCGAAAAGCGTTTGGCGTTGTAAATTTGAGGATTCGACGAAATCGCGGTCGATGATGCTGAGGTGACCGACGCCGGCACGAACAAGCAGGTTTGCCGTGGCAGCGCCGATGGCGCCGCAACCGACAAGCGTCGCGCGGGAGGCAAGCAGCCGCTCCTGTCCTTCCGGGCCGATCCCGGCGAAAAGCATCTGCCGTGAGTATTTTTCCTGGAGAGAATCGTTCACGAATGGTGCGGCCCCGGCAGGCACAGCGGACGCGCCTGCTAAACTACATGATAGCGCCAAAGTGTACAGGGCAGGCAACGCCGCTATGCTACCCTTCGTCTGAGCGAATGGGCCGATGAAATTGGGCTGGGCTAATGGGTTGCGAGGGATTGTAGCGCTCGCGCTCCTGACGGGAGCCGCGTCGACGCGCGCCCAGACGCCGCCCGACACGTCCTTGGGGAAGTCCGCAGGAGAGCCTACAGTCGTGGCGGTGCGGATCGTGACGGAAGAGGGCAAGATTCTCTCCGAATCGCCCGCCGGCATCGCAGTAGAACCCGGGAAACCGCTCGATCGTGGAAAAGTAGCGGAAAGCTTGCGAGCGCTGTATCGAACGGGCACTTACTCCGATCTGCGTGCGGTAGCGACGCCGGCCGCGGGCGGAGTACGGCTGGAATTCGTGGCCCGGGAGAATCTGTTTTTCAATCAGGTGCGGATCAAAGGTCTGGTCGCTCCGCCGAGCGATACCTCAGCGGCTGCGGCGATGCAGCTCGCACTCGGTCAAACCTACCGAAAGGCTGCGGTCAGTGAAGCGCTAGAGCGGCTCAAAGAAACACTCCGGGAAGAGGGCTTGTATCAGGCGGAAGTCTCCGCGGAAGAAGTACCGCATGCGGAGACGCACGAGATGGACATCGTAGTCCACGTGAAGCCCGGCCCGCGCGCACGCGTGGGGGAGTTGCGCCTGAAGAACGATACTGAATATCGTGATGCCGAGATCCTCTCAAGGATGAAGATGCACGCGGGCGGGGAAATCACGTCCGCTCGTCTACAGCGCGGGACCGACCGAATCCGTAAATTCATGGTGAAGAAAGGGCACCTCAGCGCGCGCGCCGCAGTGCGGCGGGGCGAATACGATGCCGCTAAGAACACGATACCTCTTGATTTGGATGTTACGGAAGGCCCGCGCGTCCAAGTGAGGATAACCGGAGCAAAGTTTTCCAAGGGCGATCTGAAAAAACTGATACCGATCTATCAGGAAGGTGCGGTCGATGTGGATCTTCTCGAAGAAGGAAAGCGCAACCTTCTGGAGCGGCTTGAGCGGGAAGGATATTTTGATGCCAAGGTGGATTATAAAACAGAGACGCATGAAGTGAAGAGCAATGAAAAAGGAAGGCGGGGCGCAGAAGAGATCATTACCTATGCGATCGAACGCGGCGAACGGCACAAACTGATCGGCATCGAGATCACGGGGAATCGCTACTTCGATGAGGAGTTGCTGCGGAGCCGGCTGCAAATCTTTGGCGGCGCTTTTGCATCGCGCGGGCGATTCAGCCGGCGGCTGGTGGAATCCGATGCGCAATCGATGCTTCTTCTCTACCAGGCAAACGGATTCTTGGATGCGAAGGTAGAGCACCAGATCGAAGATGACTACAAGGACAAGAAGGGCGATCTGTTTATCCGCTTCAAAGTCCAGGAGGGAAAGCAGACCCGTGTCGCTTCACTTTCGATCGAGGGAATTCATGCCTTTAAGGAGGAGGAACTGCTCGGTGTCATCGGATCGAGGCCCGGGCAACCCTATTCCGATTTCACGGTGACAACCGATCGGGACAATATCCTTGCAATGTACTTCAACGAAGGATTTCCGGAGGCCAGCTTTACTGCCACCGCAGAACGGTTAGCCGCGGACACCACTACAAGCACAGGCAGCAGCACGAAGGGCGCGTCTTCGAAAGACAATGGCAAAAAAGAGGAAAAAGATACGAAGTCCGCGATTGAGCAAGCAGAAGCCGTCCGCCTGGTGTACCGCATTCAGGAAGGTCCGCAAACGCGCGTGAGGCGAATTCTATTGAGTGGCTACGCGCACACGCGGCCTAGTGTAATTCGGCGCGAGATTCGCATCAAGGTCAATGAACCGCTCCGCGAGGGCGACGTCGTGGAATCCCAACGGCATCTTTACAACCTCGGTGTCTTCAACCGGGTGACGATTGAACCGCAAAATCCGAACGGCACGAATCCCGAAAAAGACATCGCCGTTCTCGTCGAAGAAGCCAAACGGTATACAGTGGCGTACGGCGGTGGATTCGAAGTGCAGCGGCTCGCCAGCACAACGAGCCCGACCGGCGGACAGGTACAGGCGGCGCCTCGAGGCATTCTGGAAGTGAGCAAGCTGAACCTCACGGGACGCGCGGATTCGCTGTCCTTCAAACTGCGCGGGAGCACCTTACAAGGACGGGCGCTGCTGGGGTATTCCGTGCCTAACACATTCGGGAATTCGCACTTCAGCTTTCAAGCGACGGCATTTGTCGAAAAAACCCGCGATATCAACACGTTCACGGAGCAGCGTTACGAGGGCTCGGTGCAGTTGACGGATCAAGTCACGCCGCTGACCACCGTGCTATATCGCTATGCCTTCCGCAAAGTTCTCGTCTCGAGCTTGAATATTCAGACGCAAGAAATTCCTTTGTTCCAGCAGCCCACCCTGGTATCCCAATTCGGGGTGACGTGGTTCCGGGACTCTCGGGACAATCCCGCCGACGCCTCCAAGGGCAGCTTCAACAGTGCTGACTTTAGCGATGCCGATACTTATTTTGGTTCCAGCGCCAGTTTCCTGCGCTTCTTCTTTCAGAACTCCACGTATTATCCCATCAAGCGCCGGTTCAGTTTTGCGCGTTCCTTTCGCTTGGGAATTCTCGTGCCGTACCGCGATACGGTCTCCCTGAGCTTCCCGGCTCCGAGCTGCCCGACGGTAGCTAACCCTCCCTGCTCGCTTCCAACGGTCATTCCACTCCCGGAGCGATTCTTTGCCGGCGGCGGCACTTCACTGCGGGGTTTTGCGCTGAACCAGGCTGGACCTCGCGATTCTGGCACAGGGTTTCCGGTCGGAGGGCAAGCGCTGCTGGTGTTGAACCAAGAATTTCGTTTTCCGATGCGTTTGCCGTTCTTCGGCACGGCCCTCGGCGGCGCCATTTTCTATGACGGCGGAAATGTCTACAGCCGCCTGACTCGGATCTCTTTCAGGTCGACGCTGCCAGCGCCAACATTCGGGCTGCAAAATCCGGCGCTGCCTCCCGGACCAACGAACGTGCCGGTGTGCCTTACAAACTGCAGCAACGAGTTGAATTATTTTGCTCATTCCGTCGGTTTCGGCGTCCGGTATAGGACTCCCGTGGGACCGATCCGCGTCGACCTTGGATATCAGATCAATCGTCCGTCCTTTGTGATTCCAATTCCGTGCCCAAGCAGCGCGCCCAGTAGTTGCCACCCTGGATCGCTGGGCCTGCAGAGTACGCGGCTCCCGGGATTTCAAATCTTTTTCAATCTAGGGTCGTCGTTCTGATGCGCGGCGCAACGATTCGCGTACTGCTGGCCGTGGCGCTTGTGGCGACGAGCATGAGATTGCTCGATGCGCAGGAGACCGTCGACCGCATTGTCGCGCGCGTAGAAAACGACGTCATCCTCTTGAGCGACCTCCGAGCGCTGAGCCGCTATCAACAGTTCGTGGATGGAAAGTCGGAAACGAACGCCCAGATACTCGACCGGCTGATCGATCAGTGGATCGTGCGAACGGAAGCGGAGGTCTCGCGTTTTCCGCACCCCTCGGACGAAGAGATTGACCGCAGCTTGATGCGGCTGCAGAAATCATTCCCATCGACCGAAGAGTACGAGACGAGGAAAAAACAAAGTGGCCTGAGTGATTCCGAGATCCGGGGAATACTTGCCTCACAGATTTACTTGAGCAACTATCTCGATTCGCGTTTTCGCCCCGGCGTGCAGATCGATCCCAAGGCGATTGAAAACTTCTACGAGACGGAGCTTTTGCCACGTGCAAAGGCGTTGGCGCAGGAACCACCATCGCTGGATGCTGCGCGCGATTCTATCGAGGAAGCTCTCGTGCAACGCGGAATCAACGAGCAGGCCGATCGATGGCTAAAAGAGAGTAGGCTCCGCCTGCACATCGAGAAACTCCTCGATGAGGGGGCGAAATGAAGCGCGAGACTCGCCACCCGATTTGGAGTTGGATCATTCACACGCCGTGGGTCCTGGCGGTAATTGGGATTTTGTCCGTTATCGCATTTTTCGGCAGCGGCGCGGGCAATCCGCTACTAAGCCGGCTGATCGTGCATCGCCTGGAACTGATGACTGGCGGGAAAGTCGAGTTGCGGGCGCTGTCAGTCCAGTGGCTCGCGATGCGCGCAACGCTGAAAGGCCTGGTGATCCACGGGAAGGAGCGTGCGGGCACGGAGCCCCTTTTTTCTGCGGAAGAAGTGCAGGCGGGTCTGCGAATCGATTCGTTTTGGGGCCGCAGAGTTTCGGTGAATGAGCTTCTCGTCCAGAAGCCGCATGTGCACGTGCGCGTCGAAAAGGACGGCACAACCAATGTGCCGGCGCCACCCCATCCTGCTTCGCCCAATAAACCGGTGCGCGACAGGCTGTTCGAATTGCACATCCAGCGCCTGCTGCTCGAGGACGGCTGGATCCTCTATAACGACGTCATGACGCCGCTCGCCGTGAAGGGCGGTGACCTGCGGCTTGCGCTAGATGCGGGGGGTACACCGGACCACCCTTTGTATCTCGGCAATCTGGACTGGCACACGGTGCAGTTTACCTCGAAGCCCTACGTACCCTTGCCCGTCAGTCTGTCCGCAAAGTTCACTCTGTGGCGCGATGGCTTCTCGCTGGAGCAAGGTGTGCTCAGCGTGGGCCGCTCCCACCTGGATGCGCAAGCGGAAATGAACAGTTTCGTGAAGCCCCAATGGAGTTTCCGTTACCGCGGCTGGGTGGAGCTGCTCGATATTCGCGAAACTCTGCGCGAGCCGATGGTGCCGACGGGGCGGGTCGATTTGCGCGGAGAAGGTCAATTCGCCGGCGGCCAGTACAAAGGCAGCGGGAGTTATTCCGGGCAGAATATCGCGCTGCCTTACATCGAATTTCATACCACGGGGCTCACGAGCCGCGGCAGCTACCGAATTGACAATCGTGGCCTCGAGATCCCCGATTTTCTTGCTAACGCGTTCGGCGGCAGTGTGACCGGGCAGGTCACGATGCGTTTCGACGGCCTGCAATTCCGCGCGGACACGCATGTGCAAAACGTCAGGCTGGCCGGGGTCTTGCCGGCCATCGAGCACCGCGGCTTCCCGATCGACGAATTGCACTGGGATGCCCTGATGACAGCGGACACCATCGAGACCTGGAGTGGCCCTTTCCAGCATTTTGAGATTTCCGTAAAGACCATTTGGGACGCTCCGAAGCAACTCGCGGCCCGCCATCAGCCTGTAGTCGCTGCCTGGAAATTCAGCTACCGTTACGATCCCAACGTCCTAGCAATCGACTCCGGTGAATTCGAAACGCCGTCGTCGCGTGGCAGTCTGGATGGGGTGCTCGCACCGCGCAATTCGGCCCTCAATCTGAAATTTGAAACGGGCGCACTGGAAACCTACAAAGATTTCATTGACGCACTGGCAGGCGCGAAGCCCGGATCACCCGAGGCAGCAGAACCGATCTCGGGCAGTGTACGCTGGGATGGCAAGATCCTCGGCCCATCCGGAGGCCCCACGTTTCAAGGGCACGTGCGCGGGGAGCGGGCGCGCTACGACGGGGTGTTCCTGGATTTCCTCGATGGGGATCTCACCTATTCTCCAACCGAGTTGTCCCTGGCACGCGGACATGCCCGCCGCGGCGAGATGGGAACGGATATTGAAGGTACCCTTTCCTTGACCAGTTGGAATTTTCTTCCGCAGAATCAATGGTCGGCGGATGCCAATATTGAAAAAGTTCCGGTCGAAGGCATCGAACAACTCATCGGGTGGTCGCATCCCGTAAGCGGCTTACTGACGGGTCAATTTCACGGACATGGGACACGCGAGGAGCCCAGCGTTACGGGTCTTTTCGACCTCGCGGACGGGAAAGTCTACGGGCTGACCTTCAATCGTCTCCGCGGGCAGCTGAATCTTCTGCCTGATGAAGTGCGCATTGCCAATGCAGAGCTGCGATTCTTTCCGCTGGGAAAAGAAAATGGCCGTGGGGCCGGAATCATCACGGGCTCGGCGGGCTACCGCTATGCAGATCAGACGATAACCGCGGAACTCGTCGGTGCAGCGCTGCCTCTCGAGAATTTCGAGAAGCTACAATCGGCGCGCTTCCCGGTGGGAGGACAAGTCAGTTTCAAACTCAAGGCCAGTGGTCCGGTCAGGTCACCACTCGGCGATGGGACCTTTCGCGTCGTGGATCTCCGAGTCGGCCAGGAAGTCATCGGTAGTTTCGATGGCAGCCTGACCTCCGACGGGCATATGGCGCACCTCGAACTGGGCTCGGCCATGAGTACGGGAGAGATTTCCGGCGGCCTCACGGTCGGACTTGCCGATCCCTATCCATTAGGCGGGAAAATCTCGATCAAGAACATTGACTTGGATCCTTTCCTGCTAACTGCCTTGCACCTGGGAAAATTCGGGGGCCATGCGAATGCCGATGGCGATATTTCGCTGAATGGCTCCTTGAAACAGCCGGAAGGCATTGTTGCGGACGCCAGCTTCTCGCGCCTCGCGCTAACTTATGCAAATGTCCGGCTGGAGAACGTAGGGCCCATCCATTTCCGATCGTCGAAAGAGAGCCTGGAGATCGATCCGGCGACACTGCGAGGAACGGACACCAATCTTCAAATCGGGGGTTCGGTGCGGTTTGCCGGGCGCCGCACGGTCGGCTTGCGCCTCAACGGCGCGTTGGATCTGCGGCTCATCAGCGGATTCGTGCCGGGTGTCGATGCCCACGGGCCAGCACAAATCAATGCTTCCATCGAAGGCACGCTGGACCGGCCGCGCATCACGGGCCGAGTACACATTGAGAATGCCTCCGCTCGTGCGGCGGATTTCCCGACGGGCTTAAGCGCAATAAACGGCGACCTGATATTCGATACAACGCGTCTGTATTTCGAAAATGTAAGCGCCGAAGCGGGTGGCGGCACGCTGCATCTTTCGGGCAGCATAAGTTACGCGGAGAGTCCGCTGCGCTTCGACGTCAGCTTGCGCTCGGATCGCGTACGCATTCGCTATCCCGAGGGCATGAGCTGGCTAGTGGGAGGCTCGCTGCGGCTGAGCGGCACGCCCGCAGGAGGCATTCTTTCCGGCCGCGTGATGATCGAACGCGTGACCCTCAATCAGGGCCTGGAAGTCGCCGGGATGCTGGTCTCCGCGAAAGAAGGCATAACCGGGCCGTCTACCAGCTCGCCGTTCCTGCGCAATCTGCAATTCGACGTCGAAGCGGTATCGACACCTGATGCGCGCATGGAGTGGCCGGGCGCTGAGCTTCAGGCCGAAGCCAATTTGCGCGCGCGCGGAACTTGGGAGCATCCCATTCTTCTCGGGCACATCCACATTCTTTCGGGTGAATTGTATTTCGCGGGAAATCGTTACCGCGTTTCGCGGGGGGACCTGAACTTCGCGAATCCGTTCCGGCTCGATCCGGTTCTGAACGTGGAAGCGACGACGACGATCCAGCAGTATGAGATCACGCTGAATTTCAATGGACCGGCCAGCAAACTCACGCTGGCGTATCGCTCCGATCCGCCTCTGCCCGCGAACGACATCATCACGCTGTTGGCGCTGGGCCAAACCAGCTCCGAGGCAACGGCGCGCAGCGGCGGCACTTCACAAGGCGGAACCGCGGGAGCTTCGGCGATTCTCTCGGAAGCGATTTCCAGCCAACTGGGCGGGCGCCTCGAGCGTTTGTTTGGGATTACGCGCTTTCGCGTCGATCCTGGCCTCGCGGGAGTGGGATCGACGGGTTCGGAGCAGAATGCCGCGGCGCGCATCACCGTCGAACAACAGATTGCGCGCAACCTCACCATCACTTATGTCTCGAATGTGAGCTCAACGCAGCAGCAGGTCATTCAGGTGGAATACAACGTCAACCGGAACGTTTCCATTGTAGGGTTACGAGATCAAAACGGCACTTTCGGCATCGATATAAAAATCAAGAAGCGCTTCCCGTAGGTGGGTAACAATCAGGGTTGAGTGGCGGCCTGCTGTGCCTGCGTTTGCGTTTGTTGCTTGGGCTGGGCTTGCTGGCCGGGACGCGGTTTTTGGAGGCGCGCTTGGGCGCCGATCCCTGGGTACTGTTTGCGCAGGTCTTGGATGACATCCCGCGCCACGCGCAGACTGACTGTGCGACCCGCGGCGTTAGATTCTGCTGAGACTTTCGGCATCTCCTCGGCGTACTTCTGGCCCAAAGGCGAACCGTAGAACTGAAGCAAGCCTTTGATCTCATCTTCGGTGAAATGCTTATCGTAGACCGCCACGAGTTCGTTGGTCACATCGTCAGCATTGAATTTCTTCTGATAAGCGTCCATGAAAGTGTTGATGAAAGCCTGGCCGCGGTCATTATCAGGCAAGCTCACGAGTAGTGCTTCCCGATACTGTTCGGTGCTCTTTGCTGCGCCCTCATGCAAGACATCCTTCACGCCCAACAGTTCCATCAGGGAACGGATGTCGGCTTCCTTTGCGGGGTCAATGGAATTTGCCTGGGCTGGAGCGACGTTATCCTGCGCAGTCTTCGCATTCAGTGCTTGCACAGGGTTCTGCGACGCTCCCTGAATCACGATGAAGAAGGTGCCTACATAAACGACGATCAGCGCCAGGATCGCTTTCATGACTGCCTCCGCGGCGGCATCGACTACGCATCCGCCACTCTTGATAGAGTAGAGAGCGCAGTGGATTGCTGCGAGAGGGTCGCAGGACAGTCGTGCCACGTTGTTCACTGTCCTTTCGTTCAGGCTGAGGAGCTGGGATAACTTTCTGTTACCATGCCTCGCCATGAGTGAACCGTCCATCGGGAGTCCGTCGGCAAGCAATGGCGCCGCCTCCCCCACGATAATCGAGCGTGAGGCAGGTCTACAGCGCAAGCTGACGCCGGCCCAGCTTGCCATGATCGGGCTCGGCAGCAGCATCGGGACGGGTTTGTTCCTGGGAAGCGCCATCGCCGTGAAGCTTGCCGGGCCGGCGGTGATTCTGAGCTTTATCGGCGGAGCGTGCATCGCGATGACGATGATGTGGGCGCTTGCGGAGATGGCCGCGGCGCACCCGGCCGCGGGATCGTTTGGACTCTACGCGGAAATGTATCTGCATCCTTGGGCGGGATTCGCGATTCGGCTCACCTACTGGGTGTGCATCATGGTGGTGGTGGGCAGCGAAGTCGTGGCGGCGTCCATTTACTGCAAATTCTGGATTCCGGGAACTCCGTCGTGGGTTTGGATTGGGTTGTTCTCGCTTGTGATTCTCTACGTCAACATCACCAGCATCGGGAGCCTTGGGACCTTTGAATACTGGCTGTCGATGATCAAGGTCGCGACGATCGTTGTCTTTCTGATTCTGGGGGCGGCGCTGCTGTCTGGCGTGGGATTTCCGCGGCTCGGCCTTGCAAACTACACGGCGCACGGCGGTTTTATTCCGAATGGGTGGAAGGGCGTGGGCCTGGGCGTCATTATGGGTCTTTTCAGTTTTTTCGGAATCGAGGTGGTAGGAAGCGCAGCCGGCGAGGCAGCGGATCCGAAAGTGGCGGTGCCGAAGGCGCTACGCAAGACACTGAGCGTGCTGGTGCTCTTTTATGTTGCCGGGCTCGCGCTTGTCGTCGGGATTGTCCCGTGGACGCAGATCGGACTCGGTGAGAGCCCGTTCGTGCGCGTCTTCCAGACCGTGGGCATTCCCGCTACGAGTCACATCATGAATTTTGTGGTGCTGACAGCAGCGCTCTCCAGCGCCGTCGCCAACTTGTATTTCGGGGCGCGGCTGGCTTTCTCGCTCGCGCGCGGTGGCTATCTTCCGGCGGCCCTCGGCCGATTGAGCGGGAAGGGCATGCCGGTGATTGCGGTGGTGGCTTCCGCCGGCGGAATGGCCGCGGCACTGGTTCTGTCGGAGTACTTTAAGGATTCGCTTTTCGTTTTCATGATCGGGCTCAGCACATTTGGGGCACTGTTCGCGTGGCTGATGACGTTGCTGACTCACCTTGCCTTCCGCCGCGTCCACAAACGGCAGGCAAGACCTTACCTTCAGCTGGGACCGCCCGGGCCGTGGGCATCACTTGCAGGGCTGGGAGGCGTATTGGCGGTGTTGGTATCAACCTGGTGGGTACCGGGATTTCGCATTACCTTGCTGGCCGGCGCACCCTGGCTGGTTTTCATCACGGTGTGCTACTTTGTGTGGAGAAGAGCCAGACCCCGCATGCCAGTCGGCGGAGAATCGCACGATGGATGAACTTCTGAAGTGGCGCGGCGAATTTCCGATTCTTGACCGCACCACATACATGATCAGCAATTCGCTTGGGGCGATGCCGCGGGGCGTCTATGACGAGATGCGCTCCTATGCCGATTCCTGGGCGCAACGCGGCGTTCGCGCGTGGGAAGAGGGCTGGTTGGAGATGGCCGTCGGCGTGGGCGACAAAATCGCGCCGCTAATCGGCGCAGGCCCCGGCGAGATTTCACTCCATCAGAACGTCACCCTCACGCAAGCTGTGATTTCGTCTTGCTTCGACTTCCGTGGGCCTCGCAACAAAGTTGTGATGGTCGATCTTGAGTTTCCTTCGATTCAATACTTTTATCAGGAGCAGCGCCGCCACGGTGCGCGTGTCGAAGTGGTTCCGACGCCGGATCATATCCGCATCGATTTGGACAAGCTGCTTGCGGCCATCGACGAAACCACTCTCCTCGTGCCGATTTCACAGGTTCTATTCCGCAGCTCTTTTATTGTTGATGCGCGTGCGATCATCGAGCGCGCGCACCGCGCCGGCGCCTACGTCATCCTCGACGCCTTTCAAGCCGCCGGAACGATTCCTCTGGACGTGCGAAATCTGGGTGTCGATTTCGCAGTTGGCGGCGTTCTGAAATGGCTCTGTGGCGGCCCGGGAGTTGCCTATTTGTATGTCCGTGAAGATTTGCGCGCCACGCTGCGTCCCACACTCACGGGCTGGATGGCGCACCAGCGGCCTTTCGCATTTGAAACTGGACCCATTGAACCGCGCGAAGATTCTTTTCGCTATCTGAATGGCACTCCACACATTCCTGCGCTCTACGCCTGCAAGCCCGGTCTGGACATTCTGAATAAAGTTGGCATCGCCGCGATTCGCGAGAAATCGATTCGGCTGACTACTAAGTTGATTGCAGGCGCGAAGGCGCGTGGATGGCGTGTTAACACGCCGGAAAATTCCGCGGAGCGCGCTGGAACCGTATCCGTTGAGTGCCCGCACGCTTACGAGGTTTGCCGCGAACTTCTCGCGCGGGACATCCTTGTCGACTTTCGCCCAAAGGCCGGTGTGCGCGTTTCCCCGCATTTCTACAATCGTGAGGAAGAGTGCGACTTCACTCTTGCACAGATGGAAGAGATTCTTAGGACAGGCGCCTGGGAAAAACATGCTGCGGCGGCCCTACATGCTTGAGGGCGAAGAACTCGCCCTGAAGCGCTCGGAGATGATTGAGAAACAGCTACGTCAGCGCGGGGTCACCGATGCGGCGGTGCTCGCGGCGATGAAAGCTGTGCCTCGGCACGAATTTGTGCCGGAAGAGTTGCGGACACGCGCGTACGAGGATGTGCCGTTACCCATCGGCGACGGACAGACGATTTCGCAACCCTATATTGTCGCTGCCATGACCGCAGCGCTTCATCTGCGGGCTAACGACCGCGTTCTGGAAATCGGGACCGGGTGTGGTTACCAGGGCGCTATCCTCTCACGCCTGGCCAAGGAAATATTCAGCGTCGAACGCCGGCCAGAGCTCGCCTTGTCTGCCTCCGAGCGCCTCGCGCGGCTCGGATTCAACAACGTGCACGTTCACTGCGGCGATGGGACACTTGGTCTGCCGGAATTTGCGCTGTTCGACGCTATCCTCGTCGCTGCCGCGGCTCCCGCGGTTCCCCAGCCACTCCTTACTCAGCTCGCCGAGGGGGGCCGAATGATTCTTCCCGTCGGCGACGCGGAACATCAGGAATTGCAGCTCATTGAAAAGCAAGGTACGGCATTCGTCAAAAGTACACTCGAAGGGTGCCGATTTGTCCCTCTCGTCGGCTACCATGGCTGGCAGGATCCTCCGTCGCGATGAGCTCAGCCACACCGGATCTTTCCATCATTATCCCCTCATACAACGAGGAATCGCGCCTGCCGGCAACGCTGGACCGGATTGCAGCCTATCTGCAGACGTGCGGCCGTGCGGCAGAAGTGATTGTCGTGGACGACGGTTCGAAAGATCGCACGGGTGCAGTCGCAGAATCCTTCCGCACCAAGATTCCCTCGTTGCGGGTGGTTTCGAATGGCGTGAACCGGGGCAAAGGCTACAGTGTGCGTCACGGCATGCAAGAAGCGCGCGGCCGGGTGACTCTTTTCACGGATGCGGATCTTTCGGCGCCGATTGAAGAGGCCGACAAGCTCATCGATGCACTTGAAACAAATGACGTAGCTATCGGCTCTCGCGCGATGGATCGCAGCCTGATCAGCGTGCACGAATCCCTTTTTCGCGAATTCGCAGGCATCATTTTCAACAAGATCGTACGGATCATCTTGCGGCTGCCCTTCGTCGATACGCAGTGTGGCTTCAAGTCGTTTCGCCGCGAAAGTTGCAGCATTATTTTCGAGCAGCAGCGCATCGAGCGTTTCGGTTTCGATCCGGAGTTGTTGTACCTGGCGCGACATCATGGATTGCGCACGGTGGAGATTCCCGTGCGCTGGGGGCATTCGCCGGCTACAAAAGTGAATATGCTTCGGGACAGCAGGCAGATGTTCATTGATGTGTTCACCATCCGGTGGAATGCGCTGACCGGGTGTTATCCTCGCAAAACGTAGGTCTCCGGCCTTCCACTTTACGTAACAAAGTACTTGACACAGATAGGCTGGACCACTACGCTATTCTCCATGGCAACTCCAGGTCCGCTTAGGTCTCCCCAACGCGAGCCTATTCCCATCGACGCTCGCGCCGCCGACCACCTCCGCTACATCCGGGAAACGATGGAGCGTGCGGCGGAATTCACCGCCGTGCCCGGGTGGGGCGGCGTGGCCATGGGCGTCACCGCACTGGTTGCGGCGTTCTTTGCTTCTCGCCAGACCACACCAGGCGCGTGGCTCACGGTGTGGCTGATCGAGGCATTCGTCGCCGTAGCCATTGCGGCACCCGCTGCCGCCACCAAGGCGCATCGCGCCAACTCCGCACTTTTTTCAGGTCCCGGCCGAAAATTCGTTCTTAGCTTTGCGCCGCCGATAGTGGTGGGCGGACTTCTTACCTTCGCTCTGTTTCACGCCGACGTTCTGTTTGCCTTACCGGGTGTGTGGCTCTTGCTGTACGGAACGGCCATTGTTACGGGTGGGGCGTTTTCCGTGCGCGTTGTGCCGGTGATGGGTCTGTGCCTGATGGCGCTTGGCGCTGCGTCACTTTTCGCACCTGCGGGCTGGGGAGATGCTTTCATGGCCGCGGGGTTTGGTATGGTGCAGATCGGCTTTGGCTGGTGGATTGCGCGGCATTATGGAGGCTAGCAGGAAATCGCATGTCTAAGTCGTCTACAGCTCGTCAGGAACGCCTCCAGAGATCGCGCGAGCGTGAAACGTCCCTGGAGGCTGTCCGTAATCCGGCTCGGGAAACCGTCCCAGCGGATTTGGACCGCTTGATTCACGAGCGCATCCGCCTGGGCATCGTCAGTGCCCTGGCAGTCAACCGCTCGCTTACTTTCAATGAACTCAAGGCGCTGCTGAAAACAACCGACGGAAACTTGAGTGTGCACGCGCGCAAGCTGGAAGAAGCCGATTATATCGTTTGCACGAAATCCTTCGATGGGCGCTTGCCGAAGACGGAGTATCGTCTGGCGGCCGCGGGGCGGAGAGCGCTTGAACGCTACCTGAATCACATGGAGGCGCTGATCCGGGTAACGCGCGAGGGTTGAACGGGGAAATTTTTTTGCACTTTAACTTTGTTGTACAGAGTAGTTTATGACACTTACTACGCGGCGGAGAAAGAATATAACTATGCATCAACTAACCGTACGGCAGATTCTCATCACGCAGCCCGCAATCGCCCAAACCCCGCGCCTCCACGCCGCCATCATCTCGGATGGAAACGGCCGCTGGGCCGCTTCGCGCGGGTTGCCCCGTTCCGCGGGCCATCGCGCGGGGGCCGAAGCGGCGCGACGTGTAATCGAAGCTGCGCCTCGCCTCGGCATTCACACGCTTACGCTTTTCGCGCTCTCTTCCGCAAACTGGAAGCGCCCCGCCGCCGAGGTCAATGCCATCCTGCGGCTCCTCCACGAATATCTGCTCACCGAAACGACGCACTGCATCGAGGAAGGCGTTCGCCTTAGCATGATCGGCCGCCGGGATCGTTTACCCGCCATGCTTCGCCAGGCGATCGCCGATTCGGAAACCGCAACCGCAAACGGCACGCGGCTGCACCTCCGGCTCGCGGTCGATTATTCTGCCCGCGAGGCCATTTACCATGCGGCCTGCCGCTTCTACAAAGTCACCGAACTCTCACCGGAATCCTTCAGCAATGTGCTTGCGGAAGTTCACCGGGGCGGCTCGACCGAAGTCGATCTGCTGATTCGCACCGGCGGCGAACAACGCCTCTCCGATTTTCTTTTGTGGGAATGCGCCTTTGCGGAATTCGTGTTTCTTCAGAAACGCTGGCCGGACTTCACCGCGGCAGACCTTGAGGCGGCAGTGAAGGAATTTGAGAAGCGCGAACGCACTCGCGGCGCATTGCCGGATGCCATTGCGGGTTAGTCCAGCAGAGTCTGTCCGAAGGAGTAACTGACATGAAAGCTTTCCCTCGTTC
>Ga0209118_1000515_pt1 | contig 21135 bp, 17 predicted proteins | sample BlaSpr_A8_Ref_M1_FD_187988 | JGI IMG/M metagenome (GOLD analysis project Ga0209118, IMG submission 187988) | Forest soil microbial communities from Thunder Bay, Ontario, Canada - Black Spruce, Ontario site 2_A8_Ref_M1 (SPAdes) (version 2) | ecosystem: Environmental > Terrestrial > Soil > Boreal...
TGGCAGCGGCTTCCGCGGCGGTAGTGGCGGTTTCCGTGGCGGCAGTAGCGGTTTCCGCGGCAATGATGGCGGCGGCTTCCGCGGCGGCAGTGGCGGCGGATTCCGCGGCGGCAGTGGCGGTGGATCCCGCGGCGGCAGTGGCGGTGGATCCCGCGGCGGTAGTGGCGGCGGCTTTCATGGCGGCGGGGGATCCCGCGGCGGCGGTGGCGGTTCCCACGGCGGCGGCGGCCACCACTAACTGATTCTTAGGGAGTCGGAGTTTTTGCTCCAACAAACACGACCCGAGAGCCTCAGGTGCAGGATTTGCGCCTGGGGCTTTTGATTTTTGCTCCATATTCGTTCGGGCCTTCCTGCACGCCGCTTTCTCCATTCCCGATCCCTTGACCGCTGTCCAGGTCCGCCCGCCCTGGCTCCTCTCTACGTCTTCGTAGCGCCCGCATGGAGCCTGCCACGGCCCCGTCGGGGAGGCCGACCGCGCTCTCGGGGCATGGTTCGATAGACTCATACCCCCTCCCCCCATCAAAAGTGGAAGTGTGGCAGGCAAAGGAGTTATTGCTAAAAAGTGCGCAATTCGTGCGCTCCTGGAGCGCAGTCTGGGCAGAAGAGTGGAAAATAAAATTGAGGGATGGGGGGTACCCTATCCCGGGTATTTTGCAAAGTGTGCGGAAGCGCTTGATTGCAAAAGAGTTAGAGGAAACACATGTTTGAAAGTGTGAGGCAAGTGTGCGGAAGGAATAGGAAGCAAAGGAGTTAGAAGAAATACTGGAAGCCGCGTGGGCGGCGATTCGGCGAGGATGAGATTCGGTATACACGGGACAGGATAGCAGGAAGTACCCGGCATGTCAATTACTTTATTGGTACCGTTCGAATGAACTGTGGAAAAAGCACAAAAATCCCCACGCTCGCCGCAGCGAGCGTATGGCTCCCGGCAAAGCCCTACTAGAAGTGGAAGACAACGGTGTTGAAAAAGCGCTGCCGCATACTTTCGAACGCCAGAACTGCACCAAAACGCTTGCGCTGGGTCAAAACTCGATCTATTCAGTCCTTACGGTCAGCTCTCAAGCTGTACACCCGATGTGACGTTCGTCACGCGAACTGATGATGTATATCACTGCACTTCGGGCGCGGCTACGAGTGGAATACATCTGTACGCGCAGATAGGCGCGGCTTCCTGAGGAGGTAGTTATGGAGATATCGATTGCCATCGATCCGAGGTCAGCGGGCGTAACAGCCATGCAGTCAGCGGCACCCCGACCGTGGTTTAGCGATACCAGATTCAAAACAAAATTCGAGGACAAGCAAGCTTTTGATGCCCAAGCTTTTCTCGATTTGGCCCGCGTGGCGGGGAAGGTTATGGAATATGGGAGCAAGGAGACCGTCTTCACTCAAGGGGATCCCGCGACGAGTGTTCTGTACATTCAAAAAGGCAGCGTGAAGCTCACCCTTGTCAACGAGGTCGGCGAAGAGGCAGTGGTGGCGATATTAGGCCCGGGCGACTTTTTGGGCGTGAAGTGCCTGGCGGGGCACCCGCAGCGGATGAGGACGGCAGCGACAATTACACCGAGCACGATCCTGGTGATCGAAAAGCCGGAGATGATTCGCCTGCTGCACGCGGAACGGGTTTTCCGCGATCAGTTCATCAAGCACGTGCTTTCGAGAAACATCCGAGTCGAAGAAGATCTGATCGATCAGCTCTTTAACTCCAGCGAGAAACGGCTTGCGCGGACTCTCCTGCTGCTCTCTCGGTATCGGGAGCAAGGTCGACCTCAAGAGATGCTTCCCGGGGTATCGCAAGAGATGCTCGCGGAGATGATTGGTACAACGCGCTCCCGGGTCAGTTTTTTCATGAACAAATTCAGAAAACTGGGCTTCATCGAGTACGGCGGCAGGCTGCGAGGGCTGCAAATCAACACGTCCCTTCTAAGCGTCGTCCTGCAGGACTAACGCTTCAAGCAGCGAAAGAATTGCTACGTATCGAACTTTTGGATTTGACCTAGAGGCGAATCACAAATATTTTGAATTCTCAAACGAACACCATGGGGCGACCAAACACTGAAGAACGCAACTTGAACCCGATCGATTCGAACCATGATGGCCGTGGCACATACTTCTTACTGAACTGTTTGCTTCTATTCACCGCGCTGATGGCAGGGGTCCTTGGTGTTCGAGCGGCGCAGGCAGTCTCCGGGCAGACTCCGACTGAGGTCTTGCACGTGCCGAAACTCGAAGCCGGTTTTCATCTTCTCTACGAACTGAAGCCTGAGGAAGCTCGCAACCAGTTTGAGGCCTGGCAGGAGTCTCATCCGGAAGACCCACTTGTGAGTGCCTCAAAAGCGGCGAGCTATCTGTTTGAGGAGTGCTATCGGCAGGGCGTCCTGACCTCCGAGTTTTTCCTGGACAACAAGCGTTTTCTCGGCAAGATCCCTCTTAAACCCGACCCGAAACTGCGCAGGGCATTCTTCGGCGCAGATAAACAGGCGCAGGAGTTGGCGCAACTGCGATTGAAGACAACCCGCGACGATACGAACGCCCTGTTCGCCATGGCCTTGAGCGTGGGTATGCAGGCCGACTATGCCAGCCTTATCGATAAGCATCAGCTCGAGAGTCTGAAAATGATCCATGAAGCTGATAAGTACGCCAAGAAACTGTTGTTGGTCGCCCCAGACGCCGCTGATGCCTATCTTGGACTGGGCACGGCGAATTACATCATCGGGAGTTTGCCAGGACTCAAGAAGTTTTTCCTCGGCTTCGCCGGAATCCACGGCGACAAGAAAGCAGGGATCCAGCAGCTCGAGATCGCCGCCGATCATGGCCACTATCTGCGGCCGTTTGCGAAGATTTTGCTGGCGATGGCGGCGCTGCGCGAGAAGAAGCCAGAAATGGCCCGCATCCAACTCAACGAGCTTGTCGCGGAGTTTCCGGAGAACCCGCTTTTTGCTAGTGAGCTGGCCAAACTCGATGTTTCTCGCGCCGCGGCTATTTCCTCAGAAGAGTGAATTCTTACTGAGAAGGATTTGCTTCAGCAGTCTGGGCATTTGGTCTTGGCATGTCGAACTTCACAGGACGGCCCGGTCTAATCAATGGTGCATTGGGCGGAATTTTGGGCAGGCGCTGAAGACGAGGAGACTACGGTGAAGACGGCGGACAAAAGATTCAAGATGGCCTTGCAGCTCGTCCTGGCGCTTGCGCTCGTCGGCGTTGTCCTCCCCGGAGTCGGCAAGCAAACTCAGACTGCACCGAACGTGGAAAAGCAGTTTACGCCCTTGATTCGCTCTGTCGAAGGACCGGACTTGTTCCGGTCCTATTGCACCCCCTGCCATGGCCTCGATGCCAAAGGAGGGGGTCCGGCAGCGCCCGCGTTGAAGGCCAAGGTACCCGATCTGACTCTCCTGGCCAGGAATAATCGAGGGCAATTCCCTATGGTACGCGTCCGCCAAGTGATTACGGGCGATGAAGTTGCGGCGGCACACGGTTCCCGAGAGATGCCAATTTGGGGACCGATTTTTCATCAGGTTGAGTTGGATGTGGACTGGGGAAATGTGAGGTTGGAGAATCTCGTGAAGTACCTGGAATCAATACAGACGATCACTCCTTCAAATCCCTTGTCGGGTGCTGAACTGTACAAGCAACATTGCGCCGTCTGCCATGGAAATGATTTGAAGGGAAGTGGCCCTGCACCTTACCCATACAGAGCACCGCCCGATCTAACCACGCTAGCCCGGCGTCACGGCGGAAAATTTCCGGACGCCTATGTTTCGAACGTGTTGCGGAATGGCGTGATAATGCCAGCGCATGGGCCCGCTGAGATGCCCATCTGGGGAGCGGATTTCACTCTGGACCAATTGGGTGAGACTCAAGTGGCATTGCGGATTACAAACCTGACGAACTACATCAAGTCACACCAGGAAAAGTAGGACGGTAAGAGCTCTTCGATCCCTACCTACCTTGCGTCACGGGCGAGAGATGCTAGTGGTGTGACAGATCGAGCGAACTCCGATCGGAGACCTGCCGATCAACCTCACGCCAACTTTACGGTACCCGTCCCATTCGTGCCACGGTTCTGTCGCCGCTGCCTGCGAGACTTGTGTACCCTTTGCACGAGCCAGACAGGATCGTATTGCTCGAGACCAGCGCCCCGTATCGCAAAACGGCGATTTACGCTGAATCCCCAGGACTTCTTGGAGTTCAGCTTCGCGCCATGGACGCTGTGGCGGTCGACACGGGCTGTACAATTTTGAACAGTCAGCACGTGAGGACCATCACTAAATAAGGTGACCACTGTCACGGAAGAGCACCTTCGCGGTGTACTAAAAATGGGAGCGTCGCTAGACGATACGTAGATGGTTTGGAAAGGAGCAAGATGATGAAAAATATCTTCTCATTGATGGCCATGGTTGCGCTGTTTTGCTTGCCTGCGTATGCGCAAAAGGATGAAAACAATCGCATTAAGAATGCCGGCAAAGTGATGGTTGAGATTCTCAATGTTCCCGACGATATTCCCGAGGATCTTCTGGACAAGGCGGAATGCGTCATCGTTCTGCCTTCAGTGATCAAATTTGCAATCGGGTTCGGGGGCAGTTACGGTCGCGGCGTGATGACTTGCCGAAGCGACGAGGGCTTCAACGGACCTTGGAGTGCGCCTTCCATGATGGCGCTCGAAGGTGGAAGCTTCGGCCTGCAGTTGGGAGGCCAAGCGACAGACTTTGTCTTATTGGTGATGAATCGGCGCGGGGCTGATTCAATTCTCACCAGCCAGGTCAAGCTCGGCGGCGACGTGGCCGCTGCAGCCGGACCGAAGGGCCGCAGCGCTGCGGCCTCGACGGATGTCACAATGCGGGCGGAAATTCTGTCGTATTCGCGTTCGCGAGGATTGTTCGCCGGGATCTCTCTGGAAGGTTCAACTCTCCGCCCCGATAACGATGGCAACGAGAGGCTCTACGGAAAAGGAACCACTGCGAAGGACGTCGTAATCAATAGTGGGATTCGCCCGCCGGCTTCGGCGAAAATGCTCCTAGCCACTTTGAACAAGAAGTCTCCAAGGAACAAGTCCGGTAAGTAGGGATCAGTGGCGCAACACCGCGCCCGACCGAGCGAGGGGCGCAAGAATATAGACGTAATGGAGGTAAGACTCATGAAACCAGTTGGATTTATCAGCACGGGAGTTCTGCTCCTTCTTCTCGGAGCATTTGCTCCCACATACGCACAGCAGGAGCAACAAAAACCAGACGCCAAGCCCCCGAAACAGGAGCAGCAGGCTAAGCCTGAAAAGCAGCAGCAGGCTAAGCCTGAAAAGCAGCAACAGGCTAAGCCCGAAAAACAGCAGCAGGCTAAGCCCGAAAAACAGCAGCAGGCTAAGCCCGAAAAACAGCAGCAAGGCCAGAACAAGCAACAACAACGCGCTCAGCAACAGCAGCAAGGCCAGAACAAGCAGCAACAACGCGCTCAGCAACAGCAGCAAGGCCAGAACAAGCAGCAACAACGCGCTCAGCAACAGCAGCAAGGCCAGAACAAGCAGCAACAGCGCGCTCAGCAACAGCAGCAAGGCCAGAACAAGCAGCGACAAGCTAAGCGTGAAAAGCAGCAACAACGTCGGCAGCAGGCCAGTCAACCTTCACAGCAACGGCAACGCGTGCAGCAAGGTCAACAGCGGGAGGTGTGGCAGCAGCATCGCGCACATAACTGGCAGTCCGAACACCGCGACTGGCAGCAACGTGGCGGCTACAACGGCTACCGCATTCCAGATGACCGTTATCGTGTGCGCTTTGGTCCGAATCACTGGTTCCGCGTCCACAGGTACCCGATGGAGGTGTACGGCGGGTACCCGCGCTTCCGGTACGGCGGCTTTTGGTTCGGTTTCATGGACCCGTGGCCAGAATACTGGTCAGACAATTGGTACGACAACGATGATGTGTACGTCGTCTACTCCGATGACGGCTATTACTTGTACAACCGCAGGTATCCCCGGGATCGGATCGCCATCACCGTCTATGTGAACTAACGGTTCATCGAGTGCGACGCCATCGAAACTGTGGAGCGGGAGCGACAAATCACACTGGACCGTGATTTAGCGTCATGGTCACGGACGCTCCCGCTCAACAAGACTTTCGTTTCAGGAGATGCATATGAACACCGGAGTTAGCAAACAGAATGCGACAGCGACGACTCAACAGACCACGGAGACCCACGGAACTCTTGACCAGATGACAATGGAAAATCTCTCTACTGCGATGCATGGCGAAGCATTTGCCTATGTGAAGTATCTACTCTATGCGGAACATGCCCGCAAGAACGGCAACAAAGAACTCGCGGACCTGTTCGAGAAGACGGCCAATACCGAGCGTTTTGAGCACTTCGCTGAAGAAGCGCAACTCGCCGGGTTGCTTGGCAGCGATGCTGACAACTTGAAAGATGCGATCAATGGCGAGTCCTACGAGATAGATACGATGTACCTTGAGTTCGCTCAGAAAGCGAAGGTTGCCGGAGATACAGCCGCGGCCGCTCGTTTTGAAGAAATTCGTCATGACGAGATGGGCCACCGGGATGAATTCAAGAGTGCGCTGGCAAAGTGGAAACCCTGAAAGGAGACTTTCGATGCTACTGCTAATTATTGTTCTGCTGCTGTTGTTCGGCGGAGGCGCGGAGCGATTGGGCACCCGATCCGGCACATCCACTGCCGAAAGTTTCGCCGCCGAGGCGCGTGCCGCATGGGGTGACATTGATCGGGAGATTGTTTGAGGAAGGGACACTGGGAGAAGCGGGCTTGGCGCTGGAGAACAGTTTTGCAGTGGCCGAGAAGAGACCGAAGGGGTTTTAGCAGCAAAGTTTGAGCTGACTGGAGTGAAAGAGTCCAGCAAGTGCGAATTCTCTCTCACTCCCTAAGGTACAAAAATTCCCAGTCACATCAAGAGCAGCACAGATAAACTCCTCGTTGACGCGCGTGTCGGATGGCATCAAATGTCTGATAAACGCGCTTACCGGACATGTGAATTCCGTTAGAAGTGTGCAAATCAAATGCAATTGAGACTGTAAGCCTTACATTTACAGCCGAATGGAAGTGAGCAACGGTCGCAGAGACCGGTGTTCACGAAGTGCGTCCCGCTTACTGCCCGGTGCTCCCTCGCCGTTCTTGCGATTGGGTTCATTCGAACGATCCGCACTTTTTGGGAATTGCGGATTCGCTTCCCTGCCCGCGCGGGCGCGGTCGGGGTGGCGAGTGAAAGAACGAAAAGAAAGATGCCGGCCTCCCGAGCGGATCGGGACAGGTTCCGGCGCGGCGCTGCCTCCCATTCGACGAGTAAGACCACCGGTCTGAAGACCGGCCACTACATAAGCGGGCGGGGCAAGCCCCGCCCCTACAAAGGCGCCGGCAAGAATGCCCGCGACAGTCCGCGGCCGCTACACGGGCGAGGCAACAACGCCCGCGACGGTCCCCGACAGGGTCGGGGCAGGCCGCGGCCGCTACACGGGCAAGCCCGCGACGGCGGACAGCGCGCCGTTGTCGGACTCGCGATATAATCGCCTGCATGCCTGCCAGCCTTCTTTTCGGCAAGACTTCTTCGCTTGGACGACTGTGCGCCAAGACTTTTTCGCTTGGACATCTCTGCGCCAGGATTTTCGCGATTGGGATTCTCTGCGCTTTCCTTGGCCTGTCCGCACTCGCCCAGGACACATCCTGGCAGCGTGACCTGCTCACCTGGCGCGAACAGCATGTTGCTGATCTCCTGAAGCCCGACGGCTGGCTGTCCCTTGCCGGCCTCGAATGGCTCCAGCCCGGCGACAACTCTTTCGGCTCCGCCGCCGACAACAAGATGCATGTCCCGGCAGGCAATCCCGCTCATCTCGGCGTCCTGCATCTCGAGGGCGCTGTGGTAACCCTCAACGCTCCCTCCGGCGGCTTCCCCGGGGATTTGCTGCTCGACGGGAAATCGGCGCGCGCGCAAGAGCTTCACACTGATCCCGATAGCGACAAACACAATCCCCACCTGACCGTCGGCACGCTCAACATGTATGTCGTTCGCCGCGAAGCGCGTTTCGCGCTGCGCATCAAGGATTCCAAATCCCCTACTCTCACCGGCTTCCATGGACTTCATTGGTATGACCCCAACGCTAAATATCACGTCACCGCTAAATGGCTTCCCTACGACCCGCCCAAAAGCGTCACGCTCGCAACCCTGATTGGCACAACGTACGACCAGCCCGTTCCCGGCGCCGCCGAATTCTCTCTCTCCGGCAAGACCTATCGTCTCGAACCCGTCCTCGAAGATCCCGCGGAGCCGAAGCTTTTCTTTATCCTGCGGGATACCACCAGCACTTCAACCACGTACCCCGCTTGCCGTTTTCTCTATACCGGATTACCCACAAATGGTCTCGATAAACCCGGTGAGCTTGTCGTGGACTTCAACCATCTGGAAAATCCTCCCTGCGCGTACACGCCGTTCGCCACGTGCCCGCTTCCGCCGCGGGGCAATCGGCTGCCGATTCCCCTCCCCGCCGGAGAAAAGCGTTACCACAACTGATATTCCAATGAATTCCAGCGCCCCCAATTCCTCTTCCTCAGACAACAGCGATTCTCCCGCCCGCGAGAAACTCGTCGCGCTCCGCCTGGCCCTCCTGCGCCTCCACAAGACGCTGCTGGACATGGAGCGCCGCGAGTACGAGCGCGTCAACGGCCACGTTACCGCCGGCGAGCTCTTCCGTCTGGTCATCGATCATCCCCAGTTCGCGTGGCTCCACAACATCTCCGAATTTGTCGTGCGGCTCGATGAAGCGCTCGCCGCCGAAGCGCCCATCACTCCGCAGGACACCAGCAGCGCCATTACCCTCGCTCGCAAAATGTTCGCACCTTCGGAATCCGGCGACGCCTTCCAGAAAAAATATTTCGACGCCATCCAACTTGATCCCGCCGTCGTCATGGAACACGCCGACCTCGCGCGTCTTTTCGCCAACGAGCCATCCGAAAAAGAAAATCAATGAACGCGGCAACCCAAAAACGCGCGAAAGGAGAAATGCCCGGAGGGCTGAAACATCTCGCACGCAATCGCGAGGCAAATAATCCCGCGGTTTCCCCGGCACAGGAGCACACGGAGAAAATTTCCATACGCCGCTTGCAACTTTCCGAGCTTCCAGAGGACACGATCAGGCTCGCTCGTTTTCTGATCGGCAAGGTCGTCGTCCACGACCTTCCGTCGGTCCGCCTGAGCGGCCGCATCGTGGAGACGGAGGCCTACCCGCCGGGCGACCCAGCCGGCCACCACTACCGCGGGCCCACGGTGCGTAACCGTTCGCTCTTTCTCCGCCACGGCCACTGCTACGTCTACTTCACCTACGGCAATCATTTCATGCTCAATGTAAGCAGCGAAGGAGCCGAGGTGGGAGGCGGCGTCCTGATTCGAGCCCTCGAGCCGCTTGAAGGTGTGGCGGCAATGCAGCGTCATCGCAAAACAATAAAGCTCCTCGATCTCACGCGCGGTCCAGGGCGCCTGGCCGCAGCGCTTCGTGTCGATCGGCGCTACGACGGCCTGGATCTCTGCGCATCGGGCCCTCTCTGGCTCGGCGCCTTCGATTCCGAAGTGGTCGATGCTACGCTGCCTATCGGAAAAACCGTGCGAATCGGGATCACTCGCGCGACACGCAAGCTGTTCCGTTTTTACGAGCGCGGCAACCCCTTCGTGAGCGGGCCTAAGGGGCTCCTCTCTAGCGATCGGCAAAAATGATGGAAAAATTTCACGGTTCTAGTACCCTCGCAGCTCGACGGGTTCTCTGTGTCTAATCTCCCATCTCCCTGATTTCAAACCACTTTATCTCTTGCGCATACTCCCTTCGTACTTTGGCGCAGTTTTTGCCCCTTGCAAAGCACCCCCAGCCGATATACCCATTCCATCTCTGCCCAGACTCAGCCCCGGGCATTTCTTGATAGACTCAGACCGTGGGGTCTTAATGCGCACGACTCTGAAAATGGTCCTGCCCCTGATCGTGAGCGTGGCGGCGGTCTCTTTGTCTTTTACGGCGTATCAGGTGCGCACGGAACGCCGCGCGCTGCGCGACGATCTTTCACGCCGCGCGGAAATTCTGGGAGACAGCCTGCAGGAAACCATCGAGCCGATTTTTGATCGCGGCGCGGACAAGAATTTACAGCGCATTGTTACGCGCTTTCGCCAGCGCGAACACTTGAAAGGTTTCGCGGTTTACGACGGAGGGGGAGCGGCTGTCGCGATCACGCCGGGCCTCGCGCCACTTTTCCATTCCCGCCCCGCCGCGGCCTCGCGAGCCATCCAAAATGACGCCGGCTACGGAGAGTTTTTGGCTCTGAACGATTCGGCAATGTATGTCAACGCGCTGCCGCTTCGCCGCGACGGCCAGGCGGTGGGCTCACTGGCTCTCTTTCACGACGCAAGCTATATCGATACGCAGGTATCGCGTACGCTGCGCGACTCCCTGTTGAATGCCGCGGTGCAAACTCTGCTGATTACCGGTTTGGCGCTCGTGCTGGTGCGTTGGACGTTCACGGGGCCGCTGACGCGCACGGCAAAATGGCTGCGCACGCTGCGCACCGGGCAGACGCATGTTCCTCCGGTTCTCGGACAAGGAGAGATTTTCGATCAACTCAACAAAGAAGTAACGCACCTGGCGCGCGATTTGAATGTCGCGCGGGCCACCGCGGAAGAGGAAGCCCGCCTGCGCGATTCGAGCGCGTCGCTGTGGACGGCGGAACGATTGCGCGTGAGCGTGCGCGGCAAGCTGCAGGAAAAGCCACTATTTGTGGTGTCGAATCGCGAGCCGTACATGCATATCTTCGGCGAGAAAGACAAATCCGTGAATGTAATTGTTCCGGCGAGCGGACTGGTTACCGCGCTTGAACCTGTATTGCAAGCCTGCGAGGGCACATGGATCGCCAACGGCTCCGGAAATGCCGACCGCACAGTCGTGGACAGCCAGGACCACTTGCGCGTGCCGCCGGATCGGCCGAGCTACACGCTGCGGCGCGTGTGGCTAACGGCGGAAGAGGAGCGCGGATATTACGAGGGTTTTTCGAACGAGGGGATTTGGCCGCTCTGCCATATCGCGCATACCCGCCCGATTTTCCGGCCGGAAGACTGGATGTACTACGAGCGCGCTAACCGGCGCTTCGCGGATGCCGTGCTTGAAGAAATGAGCGGAACGGAGTCACCCATCCTTCTCGCGCAGGATTATCACTTCGCGCTTTTGCCTAAAATGATTAAGGACGCGCGGCCCGATGCGCGAGTTGCCATCTTCTGGCACATTCCCTGGCCGAATGCTGAAGTGTTCGGTATTTGTCCGTGGCAGCGAGAGCTGATTGACGGCCTGCTCGGCGCAGATCTCATCGGATTCCACATTCAATCGCACTGCAATAATTTCCTCGAGACCGTGGACCGCGCCGTGGAAGCGCTCACGGAATGGGACCGCTTCGCCGTCAATCGCCAGAATCACGTTACGCGAGTGCGGCCCTATCCGATCAGCGTTGCGTTTCCAGAAAATACAAGTTCTGAAAATTCTCAGCGCAACGCCGGCCAGGAGCGCGCTGCTTTGTGCGAGGAGCTCGGCGTCGAAGCATCCGTGATGGGTGTCGGCGTTGATCGCATTGATTACACCAAGGGAATTCTGGAGCGTTTCCGCGGCATCGAGCATTTTCTGGAATTGAATCCGGCGTATCACGGGCGATTTTTGTTCGTGCAGATCGGTGCGCCGAGCCGCACAAGGATCGAACGCTACCAGAAATTACTCGACGAAGTCAGCGCCGAAGCCGAACGCATCAACGCGCGCTTCCAAACGGGCCGCTGGAAGCCCATCGCATTCCTCAAGAGGCATCACTCGCACGAGGAGATCGCACGATTCTATCGCGCGGCCTCCTTCTGCCTGGTCACGCCGCTTCACGATGGAATGAACCTGGTCGCGAAAGAATTCATCGCTTCCCGAAGCGATGAACGCGGAGTGCTGATCCTCAGCACTTTCGCCGGCGCCGCGCACGAGCTTTCCGATGCGTTGCTCGTGAACCCCTACGACGTGCAGCAACTTGCGAGCGCGATTCTGCGCGCGCTGGAAATGTCCGCGGAGGAGCAATCCGCGCGAATGCAACGCATGCGCAACACGGTTCGGGAGCGCAACGTATATCGCTGGGCTGCCCATTTTCTCTCCGACCTGACGGAAATCCGGATCGATCTTCCCGAGCGTGTCGAGGCTTGAGGTGAACACCGCACAAACTCCGTTTGAGTTTTCCACCGTTTCTTACCTTGTGCGCATTGGCAACCAGTCGGCCAGCACAATCGCGGAACTTCTCGCCGGACTCGAGCACTGCAGCGACGCTTCCATCTTTCACCACACGTTTCAAACACTAAGCAGCCACCACTTCCTGACGGAAGGATTTTCCAATGACTTTGCACAGTGGGCGCTCGCGGACGCGAATCGCGGCGATCTTGCCGAACAGTTCGCCGCGCTGGATATACGGGATTATATGTCGATTGCGGCGCTGCGCAGCGATCTCTGCCGGGTGACGGGCGACTACTGCTCTGCGTTTCCGGATTTCGCCGGGCAGACGGCGCTGGAACGCTTTTATTTCTGCGAAAGCGTGGAGGTAACAGTTCCTCTGGGATACCAGGCAAGAACCCTCGAGGAGTTTCGCAACGGAATCGAGCGCCTTAGCCACTCCTCTTTCTACTTCCACTTCATCTCGTCAAGACTGCGGCTCCATCTTCGCACTAACGATTTTTCGCTGTGGCTTGCGAACAACCTTGGCCTGGAAACCCTCGCTTCGAGCATCGAGCAGATCGATGTCTACACAAATACGCTGGACAGCGCGCGCGCGAAGATGTTGCGGCTGATCGACCGCGAGAGGAGAAAGGCATGACGGAAGCCCAGCTCGCCAGCCGAATTCCGCTCGAAGACTATGTGGGATTGCTGGGTAAAGGAGAGATTGAAGAGCTTCGCACGCTGGCGAAGCCACTACGCGGCCGCAGCATCGAGATGATCAATTCGACGGCGGTGGGGGGTGGGGTGGCGGAAATCCTCGGCCGTCTGGTGCCGCTCGCGGAGGAGCTAGATCTGAACATGCGCTGGGACGTGATGACCGGCGACAGCGATTTCTTCGAAGTCACGAAAGCGTTTCACAATGCGCTGCACGGCGGTACATACAATTTGCGCCCCGGCGACTTCGACATTTTTCTTCAGTGCAACGAGAAAAATCGCGCGCGCCTTCCGCTGGACGCGGAATTCATGGTCATCCACGACCCGCAACCCGCCGCGCTGATTGACGGCCGACAGGCGGGTTCCGGCCATTGGGTCTGGCGATGCCACATCGACCTTTCGCACCCGAGCCGCGAGGTATGGGATTTTCTGGCATCATTTGTGTCGCGGTACGACGGGGCGATGTTTTCTTCGCCCGAATTTTCCCGGCAACTGGCGATCCCGCAATACCTTTTCTATCCGGCAATCGACCCGCTTTCCGAGAAAAACTGCGCGCTCGATCCCGAATTCGTTACGCAGATCCTTGCGCGCTATCAGATCGATCAACGACGCCCCATCCTCACGCAAATCTCGCGCTTCGACCGGCTCAAAGACCCCATCGGCGTGATCCGCGCCTATCGCATTGTGAAGCGGTATTTCGATTGCCAACTCGTCCTGGCAGGCGGTGGAGCGGCCGATGATCCCGAGGGTTCCATCGTACTCAAGGAAGTTCTTCACGAAGCGAACGGCGATCCCGATATCCGAGTGCTGGAGCTTCCCACCTGGGCGCCGCTGGAAGTGAACGCGCTGCAACGGGCCTCGACGGTGGTTATTCAGAAAAGTCTGCGTGAAGGATTCGGGCTCACCGTTTCTGAAGCACTGTGGAAGAAGAAACCCGTTGTCGCATCCGCGGTCGGCGGGATCCCCATTCAAGTGATCCACAAACATACGGGGCTGCTGGCGCACTCCGTGGAGGGGGCGGCATATCAGATTCGGTATTTATTGTCGCATCCGGAAATCGCAAAAAAGCTAGGCGAGCAGGGGCATCAGCATGTGAAGGAGAATTTTCTGATCACGCAGAAGTTGAAGAGGTACTTGACGCTTTTTCTATCGCTCGCGCATGCGGCGTGAGGGGGGAGAGGCAGAAACTTCGAGGGTGACAACGGAGCCCAACACGCTCTTTCGCCCGCAGACAAGTTGGTTCGCCCCAGCCAAAAACACAACTGCTCGGAGTGATGCTTTTAGGGGATAATGCCACAATGAAACGGAGAAAACAGGAATGGTGTCCGTTGCTTTCACGCGGTCCTGGGATCTTGCTCGTTTCGTTAGTGGCCTGCGCTCTCTGTGTAGCTCGACAAGCCACCCCAACCGCATCCGGGGATGAGCGGCAACTTTACGACCACTCCACCGCCGAGCCTGATGTAGAAGCTCGCATCAGATTGCTGCAGCAGTTCCTGGCGCAATATCCGAGAAGCGCGCTCAAAGAGGGAGCGCTGGAGAAGCTTGTAACCACCTACCAGCAGGCGGGGAAAGGCATAAAAGTCATTGAAACAAATAATACACTCCTCGAGTTAAATCCTAACAACTTACAAGCCATCGCATTGGTGGTGAACATACGCCTTCGGGCGGCGGCCAAGGGCATGGACGCGCAAGAGAACTACAAGATTGCGGGTAAGCTCGCTGAGCGCGGCCTGCAAGCGTTGGAAGCGGCCGATCGGCAGTCTGAAAAAGCTGCCGACGATGCCAAAGGAATAGTGAACTATCGGGCGTTATTCGAAAGCGCGATCGGCAAGGCCGCTCTTGATGTCATTGATTACGCGTCCGCTCGCCAACACCTGCTCCGTGCGGTGCAGCTCCAGCCCGATGAGATTCAAGATAGCTATTTACTCGGCCTAGCGTATTTGGACGATCCTGCGAATCGTGACTCGGGCCCCGGTTTCTGGTACCTCGCGCACGCGGCAGCTCTCTCAAAATCAACAGAGGGGCAGAGACGCCTACCCGAGATTGCGCGCAATCGCTACATCTGGTTTCATGGAACTCAAGATGGGTGGGACGAGCTGTGCGTACAGGCGAAGAATAGCATAATTCCGGCTGCGAATTTCGAGGTTCACCCGTTGCCATCGTCCTGCGGAGTGCTGTTCGCCGTCTCGCGCTTGAGTGATGATGGAAAATTAATGACGACTCAGCTTTCGGGTCTCAGCAACGAGCAGGATAAGTGGTGGCATGATAATGGGCAGAAGTTGTTCCCAAACTTCTGTCTCGTGGACCAATTGGTCGCAGACTATACCCTACTTTGGCAAAGTAAGAAGGACACGGTTATCGGGAGCAGCCCGGGTGTGTTCGCTTTTGGCATGTACCTGCCCGATAAGCGGATTGCCATGAAAGCATGGGTCTTTGCCCATCGTATCAGTCCGACATACCATGAAGTGCTGCTCTGCGAGCGAGGGCCTTCAAGCGAGCGATCAGGCTGTGCAATGAGGAAAATCATTAGTCCCGCATTATTCGAAGTGGACGACGATGAGGTAAAACATCCAGATGCGGGTACCGGCGCATTGCAAGAGGCGCTCGAGAAACTTCAAAAGCAACTGAAGCACAACTGAGTTTGCGGCTTGCGATGCCCCGATTCGACACCCCGTTGGACGTATAGTCGGATTACCGGACATGTGCCCTTCGGGGTCCACAAGCGAGGTTGTGGTAAGCGACAGATGAGGTTCTGGGCGAGTCGTCGGCTACTCGGAAACTGACCCACCACCCACCCCGACGGGAGACGGGGCCGCTACAAGAGCTGATGGATGGGGATTATTTGTAGCTGGCGACGATTTCGCCGTTTACGATTTTCAGGCCGGACATTTCCGCCGGGAGGCGGAGTTTTTCGCGGTTTTCCGGCGACTCCATCATGTGCCGCACGGCCGTCTCGAGCGAAGATTGCGGAATGGGCATCGAACCGATCTGGCCGCTGACGGGCTCGAACCGCAAGTATCCATCCTCTGCGCCAAGTTTCCCTTCGAGCTGCAGCGTCATGTCCTTGCCGTGAAAACCGAAGACGACATAAGCGCGGACGCGATCATCAATCAACTGCACCTTGACGTCTTTGACCGCCGAACGGACTTGCTCGACGTCAGCCGGGGCTGCTCCGCCGGGCGACGTGTTTGGAGAACCGTTCGGAGAGATATCGAGATGCGAGGCGAGATAGGAATTCAGCTCCGACTCATCCATGCGGAGAGTAGCGGGCTGGCCGGAACTTACGGCTTGCTCGACCTGTTCGATTTTCTGCTCGGCGCTGGCGGCGGCCTGCGGGCTGGTCACCACCGGCGGGGGCGGCGCGGTGTGCATGATCATGAGGATGGCGATTAATGCAAAGGCGTAGGTGGTCCAGCGAAAAATCCGGAAAATCAACTTCCATGGATTGGGTTTCGCTGCGACTGTGCCTGGCGCAGCATTGTCACCGGGGGCGGAAGCGGTCCCAGTCATGATTCACCTCTTGGGGGATCCCCGGCCGCAAAGAGACGGAGAAACTCCACATAGAGAACCCTAGTCCGCGACGAAGGTTGCGGCAATAGATCCGGAGGTCGGGCGCGGCCAATTCATTACCTCGGGCCGGGCCCGGTGTTTCGTGTACACCTGCGTGGCCGAGCAGAGGTATCCTCTCCAGGGCAAATTTCGCATGCATCCAGCGTGGAACACGCAGACGGCTGTGGTCACTGGCGCCGGGAGCGCGGAAGGAATCGGCTTCGCGGTTGCGCGGCGGCTGCATGCGGCCGGAGTGTTTTTGGCGATCACTTCGACGACGGAACGCATTCATGAGCGAGCGCGCGAGATCGATCCCCCAGGAAGCCGCGTTATGGCGTTTGTCGCCGACCTCACGGTGGAAACCGAAGCGAAGCGATTGGTTGAATCCGTCATGGCGCGAACCGGAAGAATCGACATTCTGGTGAACAACGCGGGGATGGCGCAAACAGGGCGGCCGATGGAAGGCGCAACGCTTGAGAAATCCACGTATGAGGATTGGAAGCGGCAGATCGAGATCACGTTACACACGGCCTTTCTGATGACGCGCGCGGTACTGCCGATCATGACGCGACAGAGATACGGACGAATCGTGAACGTAAGCTCCGTGACCGGCCCGCTGGTCAGCAACATCGGATCGGCGGCCTACGGCGCGGCCAAGGCGGCAATGGATGGCATGATGCGCGCGGTGGCGCTGGAGACGGCGCGCGACGCGATTACGATTAATGCGGTGGCGCCGGGATGGATCGCGACGGCGTCTTCGACGGAGATCGAACGTGAAGCGGCGCTGCATACTCCGGTGGGCCGCGCCGGGACGCCCGATGAAGTTGCCGCGGCGGTGTGTTTCCTCGCTTCCCCGGATGCTTCCTACATTACCGGGCAATCGCTGGTGGTGGACGGCGGCAACATCCTCCAGGAAAACAAGACACCTTAGTTTCGTGATCGACGCTTGCTGGAATGCTTGCCGTGGGCGACACTCGTACGTGTTTCTGCAACTAACCTAGTTCAAGAAATCACCGGGGAGGCTCATAATGCGCCGCACTCTGATTTTCTTCCTGCTGCTTCTGCTTCCATTCGCCGCCGTGGCGCAAGAGAAAAGCGCAGCGGGCGCGGAGCAAACGCCAAAGCGGCGGGCACGGATTGGAGTGGCGTTGGAGGGCGGCGGCGCACTGGGACTGGCGCACATCGGCGTGCTGGAATGGTTTGAGGAACACCACATCCCCGTGGACTACGTGGCCGGCACGAGCATGGGCGGGCTGGTAGGTGGATTTTATGCGACGGGAAAGAGTCCGGCGGAGCTGAAAAAATTGATTCAAGGCGTCGATTGGGACGTGATTCTCGGCGGGAGGACGCCGTATGAAGATTTGTCTTACCGGAGAAAAGAAGATCAGCGCGCGTATCCGAATTCGCTGATCTTTGGGCTGCGCAATGGCCTTTCGATTCCGGCAGGCCTGAACGCCGGACACCAGATCAGCCTGCTGATCGACCGCGAGACGCTGCCTTATTTCGGCGTGAATTCCTTCGACGCGCTGCCGGTGCCGTTTCGCTGCGTTTCAACGGACCTGGTCAGCGGGAAGGAAGTTGTGTTCGACCAGGGATCGCTGGCGGAATCGTTGCGCGCGACGATGTCGCTTCCCGGCGTGTTCATGCCGGTATATGACGGCGATAAGGTCTACGTGGACGGCGGACTCAAGAACAACTTGCCGACCGACGTGGTGCGTCAGATGGGCGCGGACATCGTAATTGCAGTGCATTTGCAAAAGGCGGAAGCGGCGGCGAAAGATCTGCAATCGATATTCAGCGTGTTGAACCAGTCGGTGCGCGTGGTGCTGGCGGAAGGCGAAGTGCGCGGACTGGCGGGCGCTGATGCGGTCGTGTCCGTGCCGCTGGAGGAATACGAATCCACGGACTACAGGAAAAACGCAGCGATCATGCAAAAAGGTTACGCGGCGGCAGCGGAAAGATCACCGCTGCTGGAAAAGTTTGGGCTGGACGATGCGCAGTGGGCCGAGTATGTGCGTGAACGCGACGCACGAAAGCGGACGGCTGCGCCGGTGCCGCAGTTCATCAAAGTGCAGGGCACGAGCGGCGCGCAGGAAGCGGACATCGAGCGCTTTCTCGCTCCGTTCGTGGGGAAACCGCTCAATACGGAGAATTTGGACAATTCACTGACGCGGCTGACAGGCGAGGGGAAGTATGACGCGGTGGGATACCGAATCACGGAGCAGGATGGGAAGCAAGGACTGCTGATCCTGGCGCGGGAAAAAACCTACGCGCCGCCGACGATTCAGCCCGGGTTTCAAATGGACGGGTCGGAAAGCGGAGACGAGAAGTTTACGCTGGGCACGCGGCTGACATATCTGGACGTGGCGGGATTCCGCTCGGAGTGGCGAACGGATGTTTCGTTCGGGAACACCTACGGAATCGCAAGCGAGCTGTACCGGCCATTTACTGCGGTGAGCAAATGGTTTTTTGCGCCGCGGGCGGATGCGAGCGACGCGGAATTCCGCATTTATGCGAAGAACGATCCGGTGGCGGATTACCGGATTTATCGAGCGAACCTAGCCGGCGACGTGGGATATGGGTTCAGCCGGTTCAGCGAAGTGCGCGTGGGTTATGAGGCGGGTTACCTGAGCACCCGGCTGCGGCTGGGGACGCCGGAATTCCCCACGCTGAAGGGGCGTGTGGGGGCGGCGCGGTTCCATTACCTGATGGACCGCACGGACGATCCGGTGATTCCCCGCCGCGGGACGCGCGTGGAATCCACTTTCCGGTGGTATAACGCGAGTCCGGGCGCGGCGGAGAGCTTTCCGGCGATGGATCTGCATGTGAACTATTTTCAGCCGATTTCAGGGGCGGCGTCGCTCTTCGTGACGAGCGAAGGCGGCACGACATTTGGAACGACAAACACGGGGTTGCCGCAGTTTTTTCTGGGCGGACCGGAGAAACTCGGAGCCTACGGCCAAAACGAGTTGAACGGCGATCAGTATTATCTTTTCCGCGCGGGATATTTGCACAACCTGTTCACGCTGCCGCCGTTTCTGGGGAAGAAAATCTACGCGATTGGCGCGTATGAGTTCGGAAAAATGTACGGGATGCCGAACGCGAGCAAATTCCCGAATGACAGTGTCGCGGGAATCGTCGCGGAAACGGCGCTGGGGCCGGTTTTTGTGGGCGGGAGCGTGGGCGACAGCGGGCATCACAAATGGTTTTTTCAGCTGGGGAGAGTGTTCTGAGCTGCTGTCGCAGGATTGAGGAAGAAGCGAGGAGAGATTAAGAAGCAGCGGCGGGTGGTGGGATAGTTTCCGATAATCCGACTATACGGAAGTTAGGTTGCGTGTCGAAGAAATGTGAACATGGCGGTTCAGTCTAGCTCTTTGGAAGTGACCGGACTAATCTTCAACTTGACTACGTAAATCTTAACCTCTTTGCCCTTCAAGCGGATTTTCTCGCAATGCGGTGAAAAAGCACCCGCGGTCACAAAAACATCATAAAAACCGGGAGCCAATTCCACTGAAAATTGTCCTTTTTGAATCGCTCGTGGCGGTTATGTCCTGCTTTGTGCCCAGGTTGTCGTTCAGATAATTAGAACCGCTAGGGTCCCAATGAACAATTATGTGGGCGTTGGATATAGCAGCACCTTCGGAATCACGAATGGTGCCGGAAAGCGTTGCTGCTTTTGTGGAAACGACGGCAACTAGCAAAATCACTGAAAAGCGCAGGAATCTCATGCTCACAATCATAAAGAGACAATGAACCGAATGCCAAACGTGGTTTGCAAACGGACAACTCCTGATTCACGCACTAACCGGAAACTGAGCCACTACCCACCAGCAAAAGCTCTTGACTTTCGCTTTTTATTCGCCTATAGTGCAGCGCGGTAGAGGAAACGGGAAACGGCTGGCGGCTCCATTGTCCTCTGGACTCTCCCGAGCCGTCGGCCGTTGAAAATTCCGAGCCGTAAGCGGGGTGAGGGGTTGACTCGAAAGAGCAATCCCTCCATCCCGGGGCGATCAAAACGATCGGCCCTTTCCCGGAGAAGCATCCGGGATGCAAAAGACGCAGCTCGGAAGACAGTATAGGTGGTCCGCTTCCCTGCGTTGACCGCTGTGCGGTCACAGTTAACAGGAGCCGCCATGGACGTTGTTATGTGTGACCCCGACCAGGTGGTTGGGGTCGGCTGTGTCGAAAATGCCGCCCCCGAAACACTGGATGTAATTTGCCATCATCCGGCGAGTCCTGTAGCGCAGGACTTTAGCCCTGCGGTTTTTCCTGCAGCTATGCCGGACGAAGGAGCGATGGAGAAAGGCTCCTGGTCTTTTGCGAACTGGCTGGGCTTGAACAAAAGCCGCGGCAGCAAAATCCCGAACATTGTGCATGTGGATGTGGACGCATTTTTTGCGTCGGTGGAGCAAGTGCTGAACCCCAAGCTGCGCGGGAGGCCGGTGCTGGTGGGGCGCGGAGTGGTGGCGTCGGCAAGCTACGAAGCGAAGATGCGCGGCGTGAAAACGGCGATGACGTTTCGCGAAGCGCTGCGGATTTGCCCGAAGGCGGTGGTGGTGCCCGGGCAGTACGAGCACTACGCGGATTTTGCGGAGCGCGTGCGGCGGATTCTGGAGACGTACACGCCGGCGGTGGAAACGGCGGCGCTGGACGATTTTTATATGGACT
>Ga0209118_1000516_pt1 | contig 21068 bp, 17 predicted proteins | sample BlaSpr_A8_Ref_M1_FD_187988 | JGI IMG/M metagenome (GOLD analysis project Ga0209118, IMG submission 187988) | Forest soil microbial communities from Thunder Bay, Ontario, Canada - Black Spruce, Ontario site 2_A8_Ref_M1 (SPAdes) (version 2) | ecosystem: Environmental > Terrestrial > Soil > Boreal...
TGGGCCGGGTCATCGCGACGCAATCGGCGCGAGTAGCGCCAATTTCCGATCGCGATCGGCAGACTTTGGGCGTGCCGCCGCCACTGGCGCCGCAAGTTGCGCGCGACGCTGCTGGTTACCGCGCGAGTTTCCAGGTGCTTTTTTTTTCTAAACGTGCGCCACGAAGCCAATGATATTGAGAGTCGTCGGATTGGTGTTATGGCACCGGGCCGGGCTGCTTTCTGTCAGGTTGAGTGCGCTCAATTCTGATGGTTGCGGGTGGAAGTGGGCGGCCAGCGTCGCTGCCGCCGCGGCGTCGCCTTTGCGCGCTTTGCGCAACTGGCCGTGGACGAATTTGGCAAAGTCAGGGTCCGTTATAATTTTCTTTACGAATTTTTTGAATGAGCGCGGTTTGGACGGTCTGGGGAATGTTTTTGCTGTCATAATAATCAATGTGGTTGGGTTAGGATTGAACGGTAATAGGCCAGTGAGAACAAGCTTTTTCGGACTCCTGGGTTCAACGGCGTGGAGTCATGCGCGCGAGCAATTTCTGGAAGCCGGGCTCGGCCCGAATATTATCCAGCCGTGGATCGACTCTGATCCAAACGACCTCCAAAGAGCGTTGCTCAATTGCCAGTTCGAGCCAATGCAACGCGCCGCCCTTATCGCGCGAAATGGCACAAAGAACTGCCTTATCGTAAGAAGAAAGTTGCGCCGTCTCGTCGGTCATTTCCCCCATGAGCTTGTCCAACTCGGCTTTGTTCCCGGCGAGGGCATACACGCAAGCCAATTCGAAATTCCATTTGCCGTGCTCTTCAGCGTACCTTTTCGCGGCCGCAATCGCTTCGGGATACTGTTCGCGCAAAGCGTAAGCCTGCAAAAGGATGAGGGAGGCCGGCGCGAAGTTCGGCTGAAGATCAAGCGCTTCCCGGCTTTGCTTGATCGCTTGATCGTAGCGGCGCCCCATCAAGGAAATTTTCGCTTTGGCCGCTCGGATGATCGGTGAGATAGGATCCAGTTTCTGGGCAGCGTCGATCACCTGTAGCGCCTCGTCCGAGCGGCCAAGTTCCGCGAGATGAAACCCGTACCAATGCCGCGCGGCAACGCTGTTTGGCTCCAGCTCGAGCGCCTTGCGAAAATCAACCTCCGCGGCCGGCCAATTCCATTCAAAATCCGTCAGCAACATCGCGCGCGAAATGTAGCCCGCGGCCAGATGGTCATCGAGCGCAATCGCGGCCGAAGCCTCCGGCCAGGCTTGCTTCGACGCTTCCTCGGGATAAGTCGCTCCGTATTCGCCCAGCAAGATATAGGAGTCGGCGATTCCGCTATGTCCCAAAGCAAAGCGTGAATCCTTGGCCACCGCCTGCTGAAAAAGGGCGAGCGCTTTTTGGATCGAATCAACCGTGCGTTTGTTCAGAAAATAGCGGCCGCGCAGATACAAATCGTACGCCTCCGGATCATGCGTGAGAGGCTTTGCGAGTTGCGTTGTCTCCGACAGTTGCAGCTCGATGCGGAGCGCGTTTGCCACCTTTTTTGCCACGTCGCTCTGTAAGGAGAGAAAATCCTGATCGGTTGAATCATAGGTTTCCGACCAGAGGTGGTATCCGGTGGCCACGTCAATGAGCTGGGCTACAACGCGCAACTTGCCCGGGCCGTGGCTGACGCTTCCTTCCAACACGTGGTTGACGCCGAGTTGCCTGCCAACCTCGCGGATGTCCATGTTTTTGTTTTTGAAAGAAAAGGCGGTGGTGCGCGCGACCACAAAAAGACCGTGAACGTGCGTGAGCGAGTTGATGATCTGCTCGGTGATGCCGTCGCTGAAATATTCCTGATCTTTGCTCGGGCTGAGATCGATGAAAGGAATAATGGCGATGCTCTTCTTCGGCGGATTGGGTGCCGCAGGTCTTCCAGCCGGACCAAAGCGTTGGTACGCAAACACGCCGATCACCGCCAACAGCACGCCGATGATGACAAAGTCGAGCTTGCGTCCCGTGCGGCGCGCTATCGATTTACTCGGATCAATTTCATTAGTGCGCTGAAGTCCTTCCGGCGTCAGTTCGTAGGCCCAAGCCAGAACGAGCGCGACGGGGAAACCCAACATCAGCACGAAGACGACCAATCGAGCCGCCCAATTCGGAATCTCGAAAATTGGAAAAACCTGGGTCGCAATCTGGATGAGCAGCCAGCTCACCACGCAATAAGCGGCCGCAACTTTGTAAACATTCCGCCGCTGCAACTCGGCGAAGAAGTTTTTTGGATCCACGGTGTTTTTCCGCGTCTGACGAAATTGAGTCCTAACAGCGCTGGTTTCTTCTGACGAGGAAAATACGCCTGCTGCCAGCCGGGCTGGATGAGCTTTTTCGGTGGCGCGGGCGGTTTGCATTTCCGTCATGCTGTACTACGGAAACGCCGCGGCGAAGTAGCCCTAAATCTTGTTCGCCAAACAACCAGGGGCGCGAACGACCCTCCACCCCCCTGATATTCGCCGCGGTTGGGGCGCTCCAGCGGAGCGACTCGCGTTATTTTATTCCCGTCGCAAAAACTGTCTGAAAATGTGGGCTCTGTTTTTCTCGCGAGACCACCGTGACCTCGATCTGCTTGAACCCGTTCGCCTCGAGAAATTGATGGAGCTGCACTTCGCTGAAGCCGAGCCAATGATCGGCGTAAAGCTCTCGCGCGCGCTCGAAACGGTGGCTGAGCAAATCGAGAATCACGATCCGCCCGCCCTTGCGCAATATCCGGTAAGCGCTCGCGATCGCTCGCTCCGGATGGATCGCGTGATGGAGCGCCTGACTCAGGATCGCCAGATCGATCGTGCCTTTTGCTATCGGCGGATCTTCGATGTCGCCGAGACGATACTCGAGATTCGCGAAGCCATGCTGCTTCGCGAGCTTCGATCCGAACTCGACCATTTTGGGCGAGTTATCGACCGCGATGACTTTGCGCGCCGTCTTGGCCAGAAGCTGTGCGAGCGTTCCTTCACCGGCGCCGAGATCGGCCACCGTCAACGCCGGCAACAAACTGATGACCGTGTGCGCGAGCGCCTGCCAGGAACGGCCCGGGACATAACTGCGGCCGAATTTCCCCGCCAGCTCGTCGAAATATTCGCGCGCTTTGTCGCGGCGCTTGCGGAGCGCGAGTTGCAGCGCAGTCCGATCTCGCGCCGTCTCCGGCATCTCGCGCGCCAGCACGCGAGTGAGTTCGTTCACCTTCGCGCGGGCCGGATTTCGCTCCTCCTTCTCGGTCAGGCCGTAATAAACATTTTTTCCCGCGCGGCGATCTTCCACCACGCCGGCGCGCTTCAACTGCGCGAGGTGACTCGAGATGCGCGATTGCCCCATCCCGAGAATCTCCTGCAGCTCCGCCACGGAAAGCTCCTCCTCTTCGAGCAGAAGGAGGAGGCGCAGCCGGGTGGGATCGGCGAGCAGACGGAGAAAATTAATGGTTGACGCCATTTTGCACCTCCACGATATATCGACGTATCATGATTGGTCAATATGTTGGGAAGGTGATTCGTTGAATCGTTAAAGCGTTACATCAGAAAAAACTTCACCAACCCCCCTGCGATTCACGATTCACGATTCACGATTCACGATTCACGATTTAACACGCCACTCACGCCCATGCTTCGTCGTTTCATTTTTGCTTCCGAATCCGTTGGCGAAGGTCATCCGGATAAAGTTTGCGACACCATTTCCGACGCCGTCCTCGACGCCTGTCTCCGGCAGGACCGCAAGAGCCGGGTAGCCTGCGAGACCTACGCGAAAAGCAACATCGTCATCGTCGGCGGCGAGATCACGATTCCGAATTTGCCGAAGGGGAAACACCTCGAAGACGTCATCCCGATCAATCAGATCGTGCGCGACACCGTCCGCGAGATCGGTTACGTCCACGACGACGATGTGTTTCACGCGAAGAAGATTTTCGTCAACACCGTCATCACCGATCAGTCGCACGACATTTCGCAGGGTGTCGATGCGAAGAAGGCCAAGGGTAAATCGAGCTCCGAGCAGGGGGCGGGCGACCAGGGCCTCATGTTCGGTTTCGCTTGCGACGACACGCCGGAATTGATGCCGGCGCCGATCATGTTTGCGCACCGGCTCGGCCGCGAGCTGACGCGCATTCGCAAAAGCGGCAAGGCCGAATGGCTCCGGCCCGACGCGAAATCGCAGGTCTCGGTCATTTACGAAAACGGCAAGCCGGTCGGCATTTCCAACGTCGTCATCTCGACGCAGCACACCGAAGAAGTCAGCCACGACGAGATCGAAAAATTTTGCATCGAGAAAATCATCCGCAAAGTCCTGCCGAAATCGATGGTCAACGGCACGACGCAGTTTCTCATTAATCCGACTGGCCGCTTCGTCATTGGTGGCCCCCAAGGCGACACCGGACTGACCGGACGCAAGATCATCGTCGACAGTTATGGCGGCTGGGGCCGGCATGGCGGCGGCGCCTTCTCCGGAAAAGATCCGAGCAAAGTCGATCGCAGCGCCGCGTATATGGGACGCTGGGTGGCGAAGAATGTGGTCGCGTCCGGACTCGCGACGCGGTGCGAAATCCAATTCGCCTACGCCATCGGTTATCCCGATCCGGTCAGCATGAACATCAACACTTTCGAGACGAACACGGTGCCGGAAGAAGCGATCGAACGCGCGGTCAACCGCATCTTCTCCTTCAAACCCGCCGAGATCATTCAGCAACTCGACCTGCTTCGACCGATTTACAGCAAGACGACGAACTACGGCCACTTCGGCAAAGACGATCCCGACATTACCTGGGAAAAAACCGACAAAGCCAACGCGCTGAAGCGCGCGGCGCGCTAGGTATTAAGTGTTAAGTCTTAAGTTTTAAGTATGGCTTATAAATCGTTCGAAGATCTCGAGGTCTGGCAGCGGGGTTGTCGGCTTACCGTCGACATTTTCCAAGCATTTCAGCGATGTAAGGAGTTTACCTTAAAAGATCAGATTCAGCGTGCCGCTTTGTCGATCCCTTGCAACGTAGCGGAAGGCGCCGAACGGGGAAGTAACAAAGACTTCGCGCATTTCCTGAACATCGCCAAAGGCTCCTGTGGCGAATTGCGGACGCAACTCTACATCGCGCGAAAACTGGACTTTATAGCTAAGGTTGAAAGCGAAAAGCTGGTTGCTGAGTCGAAGGAGCTCTCGGCCATGCTCGAAGGTCTCCGCCGTTCCGTCCTGTCACGTGTTGCGAAACGCTCCACTTAAAACTTAACCCTTAACACTTAAAACTATGTCGACCATCACCACAACGCCCGATACCACAACAAAACACGATTACAAAGTCGCCGATATCACTCTCGCGGATTGGGGACGCAAGGAAATTTCCATCGCGGAGAAGGAGATGCCGGGCTTGATGGCGATTCGCGAGAAATACGCGGTGAGCAAGCCGCTCGCCGGCGTCCGCGTGACGGGTTCGTTGCACATGACGATCCAGACCGCGGTGCTGATCGAAACGCTGATTGCGCTCGGCGCCTACGTCCGTTGGGCCAGCTGCAATATTTTTTCCACGCAGGATCACGCCGCGGCCGCGATCGCGAAAGCGGGAGTGCCGGTGTTCGCCTGGAAAGGTGAAAGCCTCGAGGAATATTGGTGGTGCACCAACCAGGCGATTTCTTTCCCGGACGGAAAAGGTCCGCAGCTCGTTGTCGATGACGGCGGCGACGTGACGCTTTTCATTCACAAGGGCTACGAGTTGGAAGAAGGCGGGGCTTGGGCGAAGTCGGCTTCCGCGAACAAGGAAGAACAGGTCATCAAGGATCTGTTGCTCGAAGTGCAGCGCGACAACCCTTATCGCTGGCACGAGCTAGTGAAGGAATGGCGCGGCGTGTCGGAAGAAACGACCACGGGCGTGCATCGCTTGTATAAGATGCAGCAGCAAAATCAGCTTCTTGTTCCGGCGATCAACGTGAACGATTCCGTCACGAAATCGAAGTTTGATAACTTATATGGCTGCCGCCATTCGCTGGTCGACGGACTTAACCGCGCGCTCGATGTCATGATTGCCGGCAAGGTCGCGGTCATCTGCGGTTACGGCGATGTGGGCAAAGGCTGCGCCCAATCGATGCGCGGACAGGGCGCGCGTGTCGTCATTACCGAGATCGACCCGATCAACGCGCTCCAGGCCGCGATGGAAGGTTACGAAGTAACCACGATCGAAGACACGCTCGGCCGCGGCGATATTTACATTACTACCACCGGCAACGTGGACGTCATTACTTTGGACCATGTGTCGCGGATGAAGGACCAGGCCGTCGTAGCTAACATCGGCCACTTTGATAATGAGATTCAGGTCGAGCCATTGAACGAGCGCAAGGATATTAAGCGGACGAACATCAAGCCGCAGGTGGACAAGTATACGTTTCCGGACGGACACGAGATTTTCATGCTGGCGGAAGGCCGGCTCGTGAACCTGGGTTGCGCCACGGGCCATCCGAGCTTCGTTATGTCCAACTCGTTCTCGAACCAGGTTCTGGCGCAACTCGACCTCTGGAAGAACAAGGACACTTACAAAGTAGGTGTCTATGTCTTGTCGAAGGCACTCGATGAGGAAGTAGCTCGCCTGCATCTGCAAAAGATCGGCGTGAAGCTGACGAAACTGACCGACCGGCAAGCCGCATACCTTGGCGTGCCGATTGAAGGTCCTTACAAGTCAGATCACTACCGCTACTAGCGGGTATCGCTTGGAGCGAAGCGTGATCGGGGTGCTCCGGGTAGCGCACGCGTCACGCGTGCTGGGTTCGGCGTCGCGCCGGAACGAACTTTGTCTTGTCGCGTACCCCTTTCAAGCGGCAGGAAAGTTCGCGTGCGCGAGACGCACACGCCAGCACGCGAGACGCGCGCGCTACCCAATTCTGTGTCCTGCGAGCGCCGCCAGGCAAGTCTCGATATAGTCCTTAGGTAAGAGCGTAGGGCCGGGCAGTTATTGCCGGGGGCGCGAGAAGAATACCTTAAAGACACGGTCATCCGGTGGCGTGTTATGCATCGTTCCCTCCCAACGGATGTCGTTTGCCGATTCGTCGCGTGTGAGGTTGAGATGCGCGGTTACCCGGTCCTGAGTGTATTCGTCGAGTAGCAGCTTGCCTTTTGGATGACGGCCTTGAAGGCGATAGGTAACGCCTTTTTGATTGTAATCGCCGGTGACGTGCTCAGGCCCTCCAAACTTCAGATGAAAGATGGCATCGCTGGCTCCCACTTTCCCGGAGTAAGTGTATTCACCAGCCGCTTCAGTGCTCTCCTCCTGGCTGCTGGTTGTCGGCGGGACGGAGGGAGATGTAGGTGTGTTAGCGAAAGGTCGCTCGAATGAGACGTGGAAGCTGCGATTATCAGGCGGTGTGTTACGCATCGTTCCGTCCCAATGAACCGCGTTGTCGGCATTGGAGCGCGTCAAATCAAGGTGCGCCGTAAGCTTGTCCCCGGTGTATTCGTCGAGCGATAACTTGTTCTTGTGGTGAGTGCCTTCGAGACGATAGGTGAAACCTGCCCGGTTATAGTTGCCGATAACTCGTTCCCCGTTTTCGAACTTTAGGCGAAAGACCGCATCGCTAGAGCCAATCTTTCCGGTGAAGGTATATTCTCTTCCGGGGATGTTTGCCTCCTCTTCAATGGGAGCGGGTGAAGGCGAGGGGGATAAAGTGGATGCGGGCGGTGAACTTAGAGCCGGTGTTTCTACTGACTTGGTGCTCGTATCGGTGGAGGTTACGGCGATTGATGCCGTCGGCGACGGCGTTGGAGCTGAGATGGGTGCGAGCCTCTTCCTTCTAGTCTGAGCTTGCGCGCTCGAGTCGTTGATTGGTGTTGATGCAGGCTCTTGTTTGCGGACAGGCTCGATGGTTTTATTCGAAGGATGGATAAAGAAATACCAGCCACCTATTCCAGCTAGCAGAGCTACCAAGGCCAACACGCCAATCGTGACTGGATTCTTGCGGCTACTTGCGATAGGTGAGGGGGCTGGCGGTGGCGCTGTAGGCGCCGTCGGAGGAGGAAGGTGGGCATCCACTACCTTGTGGATCCCGGCAATCAGCCGGTCCGTGTGGTGATGGAAGTCGATCCCGGTATCGAGCGCGAGGCCATTGCGAAAGGCCAGTCCTTCCAGCTCTGGCGGAAGGCTCTTCGCGTCAGGCATCGGCGTGTTGTTGATGAGGACGGGAATGATCGGAATGCCGGTCTCCAGGGCGCTCGCGATTTCGAGCCTGACAAAATCCGATGGGTCGTCGATCCGGCGGTCGGACTTGTCTTTCGCTCCCGCCCAGTCTGGCCCGATGATGGCCACGATCACCTTCGCGCGGCGCAGCGTGTGTTTGATGTGTTCGCGAAAATCGACGCCGTAGGGAATGGAATCGAAATCCATGAAGACGGTATCTTTGCCGAACTCCGCCTGTAACCGATCGTAAAGACGCCCCGCCACCGGATTGCTATCCTGCCGGCGATAAGAAATGGCGATCATGCGAATTTATCGCTACCGATGAAAAGCAGGCTGCACCGGAATACAGAACTAGCCACAATTAATCGCTCCCGAGAATTGTCATAGCCGATTCTTCCTCGCCGCGTCAATCTCGTCGGGAATGTCTCCGGCGATTTTTCGCTACTCTTTCCGCGCGATGATTTCGAGAAAAAGCGGCGTGGTGAACCACGACTCCGGATCGGTGTCCGCTGCCCGGAATTCGCGCAGCACCTCCGCTCCCTCTACCTCTGTGAGCCGGCCCAGATCCTGCAAACGCGCGACGTTGATCTCAATGAAACTGGCCGGCCATTGCCAGGCATATTCACGCGGCGCAACGGTCCGCACGCGCGGATGGATCTCGAGAACGCGCATCCCGGCTTCGCGCAACAGATGGGGCAAGGCGCGCGCTACATCCGGCTCGCCGCCACTCGCGCGCCAGCTTGCCATCACTTCCTGCGCGAACCTCTCCAGCGCCGGCCGAATCGGCATGAAGCGAAAAGTTTCGTAGTCGCTGTATTCGTGAAAAATGGCGAGCCCGCCGGGTCGCAGCGCGCCCGCGATGTTGTCGATCAATTTTGCCGGCGACGAGACAAAGGAAGCCACCCATCGGCACCAGCTGGCGTCCAAACCAAGTTGGCCTAACGAAACTTCCATCAAATCCGCCTCGCGAAATTCCACGTTGGTCAAACCGCGGCGGCGGCATCTTTCCCGCGCCGCTTCCAGGAAGCGCGCCGAACGTTCGATCCCCAGGACCGAGCCGGTAGGTCCGACAATCTCTGCCAGGTCAGCCGTGGCGTAACCGGGGCCGGCGCCGACATCGAGCACGCGCCAGCCATGCGTGATCCCGACGCGCTGCCAGCATTCGGTAACGACCGGCCGCCAGACGCGATGCTGCAAGCCAAGCCTCGCGACTTCATCGTCGTGCGTGCCCAGAATGTAGTCCGCGTCGCCTTTTTCGGTCACGAGCCAGTCACGCCGAGCCCACCGGAAAAACAAGGACGGAATTCCGGCAGCGAATTCGACTTGTCATCCCGAGGCTGGCGTAGCACGCCGAGGGATCTCACAAGCGGTCTGACGCTTGCGCGATAGGTCCAGCGTCTACGTTGGATGGCGCGCGTTTTTTTTGGAACTGCAATTTGCAGGCGCGAGGTCCCTCGGCGCGCTGCGCCAGCCTCGGGATGACATGCCTTTCGCGCCAGCTAGCTACTCCGTGCCGTCGAAGTCGCGAAATTCGCGCCGCGCATCGACGGATTTCGGGCGGCGAATTTTTGCTTCAACTCAAATCGCGCGCGTACCAATCGACCTTGCGCGTCACATACATCACGAGGGCGAGCACGACGAAGAGCGCGATCGTTCCCATGAGCAACGCGTAATCCTGTTGCCGCAGCGTGATGTAAAGGAAGGTGTAAACGCCGAGCAAGCCGCCGCCGATCATGAGCGTGCGCATGCCGCCGCCCAGGAAATGACTGCAATACCAGGTGATCAAACAAGTCGCGGCCACGGCGGCGATTAGATAAGACAAGCTGAAGCCGATGAACTCTGAAGCGGAAAGGAGCGCGAGGTAAAACAAACAAAGGGCCGCGCCCACCATGAGGTATTGAAGCGGATGAATTTTCTGGCGCGCGGTAATTTCAAAAAGGAAGAACGTCGTGAAGACGAGGACGAAAAAGAGGACGCCGTACTTGATCGAGCGTTCCACGTAACGGTAGGCATCGAGAACGCGGAGGAACTGCGCGCCGAAGAGCGAGGCGGTCACTGCGTTGGTGTTGAAACGGTCGTTGCCCGACCGGCTCGTCCAGCGCTGCGGATAATCGCGGCCATAATAGGAGACTTTCCACTTCGCGTCGAAGCCATCCGGCCGCACCGTTCGATCCGCGGGCAAAAACGCGCCGCGAAATCCGGGATCGGGCCAGTTCGATTTCAGCGTCACCTGATTTTGCATTCCGAAAGGGGCGAAGAAAATTCCTCCGCTGCCATTGATATCGAGCGCGATCGAGAACGTTCCCGGCGCAGCGATCGGCTGGTCGTTCCCGAGCAGGGCCGTGACTCCGGTCGTGTAGCCGGGCAATTGCGAGCCGGGCTGGAGCGCTATTTTCTTTCCGTTCCAATCGAGCACGAGCCCCTCGCGGGTTCCGCGCAAATCGCTCACGGCCAGAGTGACCGCGGCATCTTTCCAGAGCACATCCTTCGGATCGATCTTGAGCGCGGCCATATCGGGCGCGGCAAACTTCCCGGTGAGCGTGATCTCGCCGCGAAAAACCGCGGCATCATAAATCCCGCGATGCAGCGTTTGCGTTTGCACGTCCCCGGTCACTTCGAGTGCGTCGGGAAGGAAATACGCGGTCGCCACCGTCGTTTCCTCGATTTCGCGCGACTCGACCTTGCCATCCGGCAACGTCACAGCGCGGACGACTTTGCCGTGAAACTGATAGGGCACGCAAAGGACCGGCCCAATAATGTTCTGGTCTTTGCCCCACGAAGCCGTGATGTCATTGACCGCTTCGTTCCGGCGCGCGAGGCGATCGCTCAGCACGCCCGCGATCATGGCCAGGGGAATGAGCAAAAGCAAAATGAGCGCGCCGACCCCGGCCAGTTTCAGAATTGTGCTGTGTCGGCGGGTGAAGGACGGCTGCGACTTGGGCAGAGGCGGCGGCGCGTCAGGCATTGAGCGAGATTGCTAAAGGGAATGCGCTTCGGCAATAAGATTAGCGCGCGATGCACCGGCGGTCAGAGACCGCCGCTACAGGACCTCACAAAAAAATGAAGCCACGCCGGGCCGCCGTCATTTTCATTCTCGTCACCGTCGCGCTCGACATGCTCGCGATCGGATTGATCGCGCCGGTTTTGCCGAAGCTTGTCCTCGATTTTCTTGGCGGCGACGCACCGGGCGCGGCCAAAATGTTCGGGATTTTCGGAACCGTTTTTGCGCTCATGCAATTTGTGTTTTCGCCGGTGCTCGGCGTGTTGTCGGACCGCTTCGGGCGGCGGCCGGTGGTGCTGCTCTCGAATCTTGGGCTCGGCCTCGATTACATCGTGATGGCTCTCGCGCCGACGATCGGCTGGCTGTTTCTCGGGCGCATGATTTCTGGAATTACGGCCGCGAGCATTTCCACCGGGATGGCGTACATCGCCGACATCGTGCCGCGGGAGAAACGGGCGGGCGCGTTCGGTCTGATCGGCGCGGCTTTCGGTGTGGGCTTTGTCCTGGGGCCGGCGCTCGGTGGAATCTTAGGCAATGCGAATCCCCGGCTGCCGTTCTGGGTCGCGGCCGGTTTGAGTCTGGCGAATTGGGTCTATGGATTTTTCTTCGTCCCGGAATCGCTCCCGCTCGAGCGCCGGAAAGTCTTCACTTTGCGCCGCGCGAATCCGGTCGGCTCGCTCGTGCTCCTGCGTTCGCATCCGGAATTATTCCAGCTCGCGACGATCCAATTCATCGGCTACCTCGCGCACGAGGTCTTTAACGTCTGGGCGCTCTACGCGATTTATCGATATGCGTGGTCGACAGGCAGCATCGGCACGTCGCTCGCGCTTGCCGGCATTTGCACCGCGGTGATTTCCGCCGGGCTGGTGCGTCCGATCGTCGCGCGCATTGGCGAACGGCGGACACTTTATCTGGGCCAGTTCTTTGGCGGGCTCGGATTGTTGATGGCCGGGCTGGCGCGGAGCGGTGCTGTTTACCTGGGATCGATCCCGATCATCTCGATCTGGAACATCTCGAGCCCGGCGGCGAACGGGATGATGACGCATCGCGTGAGCGAATCGGAGCAGGGCGAGTTGCAGGGCGCGATCAGCAGCCTCCGCGCGATTGCGATGATGCTCGGGCCAGGTTTGTTTACATTCACATTCGCGTTCTTTATCGATCAAAAAAAAGGCTGGATCGTCCCGGGCGCGCCGTGGTATCTCGGCGCATTTTTGCTCTTCGTCGCGGCGGCGATGTCAACGCGCATTCCGCGCGTGGCTGCGGAAACGGAGCCGGCCGCCGAGGCGCCGCTGGAATAAAGTTCGCCGTCGCTAACCACGGCAGAAGAATTGCTTCCAGAAACGCAGCTTGAATCCGTTCAGGGCTTCAAGTAACGAACTTCCCGCCGTGTCCAAACATTCCACGCTCCTTCTTCTTTTGTGCGCGATCGCTTTGGCTCCGATCGCGCGCGGGGACGAGCAAACCCGGCAAGTCCAGGAAGAGCTGCGCAAGCGTCATCTTTTTTTTCGCGATATCGATGGCCGGCCGAGTCTTGATTATGCGCTGGCTCTCAAGCGCTATCAGCAAAGACAAGGCTTCGCCCAGACGGGCCTGGCGGATGAGATAACGCTTTATTCGCTGGGGATCGGCGAACCGGCGCCGCCGGCGGAAGGAGCGGCCGATTTGCCCGACCTCCCCGTCTTGAAAAGTGACGCGGCCTTGCCCGAAACAAAACCGTTGCCGCCGCCTGTGCCAACGAAAGCTTCCAATGCCGGGGACGCGTCGAAAGCGGAGATCAGCAATTTCATTCGCCGCTATTTTGCCGCCTGCCAGTCGCCGAGCCCGCTGGATGAACTCGCGTTTTACGCCGACCGGGTCGAGTACTTCGACCACGGCACCGTCGACAAGGCTTACATTCAGAATGAGCTCGCGGTTTACAATCAACGCTGGCCAAACCGGAAATATTCGATTGGCGATTCGCTCCGGGTGATCAAAGGTGGCAACAACACGATCGCAAAATTTCGCGTCGCGTTCACGGTGGCGAATGTGCCGCGCGACAGAAAAGCCAGCGGGAGAACGGACGATACGATCGCTCTGATCAAACGCGGCGATTCGTTGCAAATCGTTTCGATCAAGGAAGCACGCGTGCGCCGTCCATCGCGGCACCGGCGCCGCCCGCCGAATTTTCCCGCGGCGGTCGGGCGGAGCGTCCATAAAATCTTTCGCAGCATTTTCCGGTAACCACTTGAATGGCTCCGCGGCGCTCACTGCTGGTTTAGCGTGATTGCTCCCGCCAGGGGAAGAGCGCGTTCCCGCTCGAGGTCAATCACGCGCGCATGCAGCCGGATGGCATCGGGGGGGAGATTGCGCGTATCAATCGTGTGTGAAAATTGATCGGAGGCTGATGTTTCGACGACGCAGAAAGGCTTCCAGGCATCACTCGCGGTTTCGAAGCCGAGGACCACACAATCAGCCGTGCGACCTTGACCCGGCCATCGGACGTATCCTTTCAGTAAGACCTGGCCGGATGCGTCGGGTGTTGTTTGCTCGAGGCGCCCCGCAAATTCGCGGTCGCTGCTTGATCGTTCGTTCGCGACGGCCGCCAATTTCTTGCTGATGAGGCGCGGCCGGAACGCATCGTGTTCGGATAGGATGTGAATGAGGCCCGGCGTTTCCGGGTAGGGCGACAACGAGGCGATCTCCGGATTTTGCGGGATCGCTTCGGCCCAGCGCAAAACCAGCAACGAATGATTTCTGATGCGCGCCCAGTCTCGGAGAAAGCGGCTTTCCTTTCTGAAGGTGATGATCCAGAGCGTCAGAAAGAGAACGACGCACACAACCGCGACCGGCGTTGCCGTGCGCGTCGCGAGCACGCGATTTTGCCCGTGGTTGTAAACGCTGAATCCCAGGCCGAGAACGGCGATATAGAGAAAGGCGGAGAAAGCCGCGTAGCGCGCGTCCCCGGCCATGGACCAGGAAAAGCCCAGCCGTGTCACTGCGGCGAGGCAGGCGGAAATCAGTGAGAACAAACCCAACGCGAGCCACGGATAATAAGGCCGCCAAGATCTGTCCCGCAGCATTTGGCGAATTGCGGCCCCAGCGAGGAGGAGAAAAAGAAGCAGAACCGCAGAGCCTATTACGAATGGCGCGCCCACGCTGAAAAGAGATCCAATCCAAATCAGAATGAAGCGCAGAAACGCAACGGTCTCCGCCGTCGGTGACACAATGGCGGGCGAGAGCGGGGGATGTTGATACGAAATGAAGTAGGACCCGATCGAGATCGCCGCGCAGATCCCATACAGAGCTCTCCAAAAAATCCGGCCCGGAATCTGGGAACGGTTCGAAGCTGAGCGCGTCTCCAACGGCCAGGCCAGAAGCCAAACGAGCATGCCGTTTCCAAACGAGTAGGTGCTGATGTGCGCGAGAACCACGTTCGCCACGGTTTTGGCGGCCAACGATCTTCCCGAGAGATTCACGAGCAACGCCAGGACAAGGGCGAATGTCGGCATGAATGTCTGGCCCTGCGCGCCGACCAGAAGAGTCTCGTACTGTCGCGGCGAAAACAGAATCAGATTGATCAATCCAAAGATCACGGCGCGGCCGGGCTCAGTTCCGCCAGAATGACGCAGCAAGCGATAAAGCCCGGCCGATCCGAGGCAGAGCAGGCCGAGCGTAAAAGCCGTCCCATGCCGCACGTCCCAGCCGAACAGAATGGCGAGCGGAAGAAGGATGAGACGCGGAAAGAGCAATCGATGCTCGTTATGCTGGCCGCATAGCTCCGCGAACGTAAGCGTGCCTCGGTAATAGGACGCAATCTGCGCGCCGGGCGTCTCCCATTCATCCCAAAATGGGCCCGGGACCGCATACTTCACCACGACGTAAACTGCGCAAATGACGGGGAGCAACCAGCACGCGACGACAATGATCCGCGGGAAAACGAACAGGGCGCGCGGCGGTTTCATTGAGTCGAGGATAGCGAAAAAGATGAATCTTTTGGGAAAGAATGTTAAACAGAGACTCAATGAGAACGAGTATGCGCTGGGGCACGGTGCTCCTGACGATCGCGGCCTGGTTTTGTCTCTCGAATCACTGCGCTTTCGGGTTGAGCGCGTCGCCGGCTGAAGCGGTCGTGGAAGCAGGCCAATGTCCGATGCATTCCGCGCCGGCAAAACAGAAACCGGCGCCGCATCTCCCCTGCTGCAAAGATTTGCGCGCGGTCGCATCTCCGGTGGTGAAGAGCGTCGCGGCGTTTGCGCAACAATTGGTGGGCAGCCAGGAGTACGCCGCGGAAATTTTTCTGCCGCCGCCGCACCTGGCCATCGAGCTGTTCGCGCTCGATACCGGACCACCCGGCGCGCTCACTTTTGCGGAATCTGTGTTGCAGCGAAGCATTCTCGCGCACGCGCCTCCCGTTAGCTGACGCTGTAGTGGCAGGCATGCCCCTGCATCCATCGGACCACGGCCGACACGGCCGTCACTACAGGTTTGAAATTCACGCGATCAATCGATCGCGCCTCACCGCGGCAGCGGGTCTGCAGCTTCATGCACTCAAAAAATTTTTACCCAATATGAAAAACCGAATTTTAATCTTAATCGCGCTCGCAATTTTCACCGGGGCTGGAGCGGTCGCGGTATCAGCGACGCAGAAATACACCTGTGTCATGCATCCGGAAGTCGTGATGGATGCGCCGGGAAAATGTCCGAAATGCGGAATGACGCTGGTGCCGATTAAGGAGGAGGAGAAACGCCCAACGCCTAACCCTTCGACAAGCTCAGGGCAGGCTCCCCAACGCCAAACGCCCAACGAAGAAGAGAGTCATGCTCAACACGACCACCACACCACGGCAACTCATGAGACGCATCAGATGCCTGCGAAGAAGAAGGAGGAAACACATGCGATGCCTCCGCCCCAGATGTCGATGCATTCGTCGGTGAACGTCGCGGAGCCGATGAGCCGGGAAAGTTCCGGGACGAGCTGGGTGCCGGATTCGACGCCGATGTATGGACGGATGCTGATGTTCGGCGACGACATGCTCATGCTCCACGGCGGCATTTTCCCGCGCTATGTGAACGCCAGCACGCGCCGCGGCGACGATCGCATCGACGCGCCGAACTGGTTCATGGCGATGTATTCGCATCCGCTCGGGGAAAACACGCAGCTCGGTTTTCGCGGAATGATGAGCCTCGATCTACTGACGGAAGGGGGACGCGGTTACCCGCTACTCTTTCAAACCGGCGAGACCTGGAACGGCGCTCCGCTCCACGACCGGCAGCATCCGCACGATTTGTTCGATGAAATTTCGCTGAGTCTCTCGCAGAAATTTACGCGCGATCTGTCCGCTTATCTTTATCTCGGTTATCCGGGTGAACCGGCGCTGGGGCCGCCGGCGTTCATGCATAGGCTCTCGGCGATGGATGATCCGGACGCGCCGCTCAGCCATCATTGGCAGGATTCGACCCACATCACTTTCGGAGTCGTGACGCTCGGCCTGGTCTGGCGCGATCTGAAAATTGAAGGGAGCACGTTCAAGGGACGCGAGCCAGATGAGCGGCGTTATGATTTCGATGAACCGAAGCTGGATTCGTTCAGCGGCCGCATTTCCTGGAACCCGACGAAGAATCTGGCGTTGCAGATTTCGCACGGCTACATCCGCAGCCCGGAAGAACTCGATCCGGCGGCGAAACGGCACCGCACCACCGCGTCTCTAATATATAATGTGCCGCTGGGTCGGGATGCGAACTGGTCGAATTCATTTGTCTGGGGGCAGAATCACGACACGGGCGCCGGCAAGACGCAATCGTTCCTGTTCGAGACAAATCTTCAGCGCGGGCCCGACACGTTTTACGCGCGGTTCGAGCACGTGGAGAAACCGGGACACGAGCTGGTGCTCGATGAGATAGATCACGCACGCGTGTTTCCGATCAACGCTTACACGGTCGGTTACGTCCGCGATCTCACGCACGGTCGTGGTATTGATGTTGGGCTTGGCGGGCAATTCACGATCAACGCTGTGCCGGATTCGCTCGATCGATATTATGGCGATGAGGCGCCGTATTCGTTTCAGGTATTTCTGCGCATTCGGCCGTCGCTCCTGAGCGATCACGCGATGACGCATGATATGCCTAACGAGAAGTAGCGATTTGTCATCCCGAGTCGCGCAGACGACGGGGGATCTCACAGAAGCTCACCCGCGAGCTTCCGCCGAAGTTTAGGTCGTACCTTTATCCGGCGCTGTGGGACACAAGCTGGCCTGCACTTGCAATTGTGAGGTCCCTCGGCGCGCTTCGCCAGCCTCGGGATGACACGCGTTTTCAAAATCACTCGGTTGAAGAAAACTTGCGAGCAGCGCTGCTTCGACTGAGCATCACGCTCCATGAATTTACGATTTTGCCTCTTCGTTTTCTTGATCGTCACTGTGGTGTTGCCGGCCAACGCCGCCGACAAACGCAACATCACTGAGAAGGATATCTTCGATTTTATCTGGATCGGGGATGCGCAGGTTTCGCCGGACGGCTCGCGCGTCGCGTTCGTGCGCGTGACCGTGAATGAAAAGAAGGAAGGCTATAACACCTCCATCTGGATGGTCCCGACCGCGAATGGTGAAGTGCCGCATCGCCTCACGAGTGGCGAGCGCGACTCGGCGCCGCGCTGGTCGCCCGATGGAAAGTATCTCGTCTTCACGCGCGTCACCGAAAAGGACGGAAAGCCTGACGCCCCGCAGCTCCATATGCTCTCCATGGCGGGCGGCGACGCCTTTGTTTTCACGAGTTTACCCAAGGGCGCCGGCGACGCGAAGTGGTCGCCGGATGGAAAGCTGATCGTTTTCACCAGCTCGACGAATCCGGAGGATCTCGCGAAGCAGGAAAAGAAAAAGCGCAAAGAGGAAGAGTCGAAGCAGGCGGCCAATGCATCGCCATCGGCTTCACCGTCGAAAGAAAAAGAGAAGGGGACCGATTCAGTCGCAAAACCAGCCGAGACGGAAGCCGAGCGCGAAAGCGACATTCACGTCGTGACCCGCGCGGTCTATCGCTCGAACGATGAAGGCTACCTCGACTTCAAACATCCCCAGCATCTCTGGGTCGTGCCGGCGCCGCGAAACGCCGACGAAAAAGCGCAGCCGAAACAACTGACGACGGGCCGCTTCGATGAAGGCGACGCGACCTGGTCGAAGGACGGCGCGCAAATTTATTTTGTCTCGCTCCATAACGATGAGCCGTACTACGAGCGGCCGACGAGCGAGCTCTATTCGATCGCCGCGAGTGGCGGCGACGCCACGAAGCTCGCCACGATCGCGATGGACATCGGCGGATTGTCGCTGAGTCCGGATGGAAAACAGGTCGCATTCATCGCGTCGGCGGAAGAGCCGGTCAATTCCTACACGCAACCCGACCTATGGGTGCTCGATCTCGTGAAAGACGCGAAGCCGCGCAATCTCACTAGCGGCTTCGACTTCGACGTCGGCGCGAGCGTGTTCGGCGACAACGCCGCGCCCCGCGCCGGCGGCGAGAACCGCCCACTCTGGTCGGCCGACGGCAAAAGCATCGTCGAGAATTTTGCGAAGGAAGGGCAAACGAACCTCGGCTCGTTCGATGTCGCGACCGGCGCGATGACCGAGATCACAAAAGGCGATCAGGCCATCGTGCGGTTTCGCGCCGCGCCGGATACCTCGCGGCTCGTTTATTATCTCTCCACGCCCACGCACATCGGCGATCTCTTCTGGCTCGATCGCGTCAGCGGCGAAGCGCGGCAGTTGACCCACAGCAACGACGAATTATTCGGCCAGCTCATTCTGACTGAGCCGGAGGAAATCCGCTACAAGAGCTTCGATGGGAAAAACATTCAGGCGTGGCTGCAAAAACCGCCGGGATTCGATCCGAAGAAAAAATATCCGCTCATCCTGAATATCCATGGCGGGCCGCACACGGCGTACGGTTTTATTTTCGAGCACGAATTCCAGTGGATGGCCGCGAAGGGTTACGTGGTGCTCTATCCGAATCCGCGCGGGAGCACGAGTTACGGCCAGGAGTTTGGGAACGTGATCCAGTTCCATTATCCGGGCGACGACTACAAGGACCTCATGCTCGGCGTGGATGAGGCGATCAAGCGCGGTTACATCGACGAGAAAAAACTCGGCGTGACCGGCGGCAGCGGCGGCGGGCTGCTGACGAACTGGGTGGTGGGACATACGGACCGTTTCGCCGCGGCGGTTTCGCAGCGCGACATTGCGAGCTGGACCGATTGGTGGTACACGGCCGATTTCACGCTCTTCCAGCCGACGTGGTTCAAAGCGCCGCCCTTTCAGGACCCGGAAGATTTCAAAGCGCGTTCGCCGATCACTTACATCAACGAGGTGAAAACGCCGATGATGTTTATCCTGGGCGAAACCGATTCGCGCACGCCTCCGGGCGCGGGTGGCGAGCAGATGTTTCGCGCGCTGAAATTCCGGAAGATCCCGACGGTGATGGTGAAATTTCCGAACGAGACGCACGAGTTGTCGCGCTCGGGTCAGCCGTGGCATCGCGTGGAGAGGCTGCAGCATATCGTCGGTTGGTTCGATCATTGGTTGATGGGAGTGGCGAAGCCGGATTATGAAGTGGCGCCGGGCGGCGAAGTGCCGGTGAAACCAAACGCCGCGCCGGGAAAAACGAAGCCGCCGGGGAATTAGTCGCATCCGTAAGAGTCCTGTAGCGGCGCTCTCTGAGCGCCGAAGCTGTTTCGATCGGCGGTCAGAGACCGCCGCTACAGAAGCGCCGGACCTCTTTCGGTCGGCGGTCGGAGACCGCCGCTACAGAAGATGCACCGACGAGACTTCGCTTGTCGAACTTCCTCAGGAATGCAGAATAAACGCGAATGCGACTTCGACCCCAAAATTATCACGACATCGAACGCATCATTGAGTTCGATTTCGTCCGAGCGACCGAAGCGGCAGCGCTCAATTCGCTCCAATGGCTCGGCCGCGGCGAAAAGGAAAAGGCGGACGCAGCCGCCTGCGATGCGATGCGGGGCATGTTCGATCTCATGAACATCTGCGGCGAGGTGGTGATCGGCGAGGGGATCAAGGACGAGGCGCCCGGCATTTTCAAAGGCGAACAACTCGGCACGTGGGTGCCCGGTTCGCCGCCGTTCGATATCGCGCTCGATCCCATCGATGGCACGACCAACATCTCGAAGGGCGCGCCGAACTCGATCAGTTGCATCGCCGCGGCCAGCCCGGAAAAAGGAATCAAGGTTGCGCTGCGCGACGTGCCGTCATTCTATATGATGAAGCTGTCCTATGGGCCGCAGGTGCTGCAGCACATGCAGATCACCGGGATCGACACGATCAAGATCGAGAGCCCGATCGAGGAGACACTGCTCTTGATCGCGCAAGCGTTAAACAAGCGGGTCCAGGATGTCGTCGTCATGATGCTCGACCGGCCGCGGCACAAGGAAATCGTGGCGGAAGTGCGGAAGGTCGGCGCGTCGTTGCGGATGATCAGCGATGGGGATATCGCGGCGGCGATGGCGCCGTCGCTTCCCGATAGCGGCATCGATATTTATCTCGGGATCGGCGGATCGCCCGAGGCCGTCCTGGCCGCGGCCGGCATCAAATGTCTCGGCGGCGACATGCAATGCGTGATGTGGCCGCGCGACGAGAAGGAACGCAAGAGCCTGACCGCTGAAGGACACGAAGCCGATCTCGGGCGCGTTTTTTTTGCGGACGATCTGGCCAACGGGAAGAACATTATCTTTTGCGCGACTGGGATCAGCGACAGCGCCTTGTTGCGCGGAGTGAAATCGCAGGGCCCGAGTGCGACAACCCATTCCATTTTGATGCGGGCGAAAAGCCGGACGGTGCGCTTCATCCGCGCCTCACACGATCTCCAGAATAAGACGATCCGGCTCCGCTCCGACAATCGCGAGCACCGGATTTGATCTGGTAGGGCGAGACTCCTGGTAGGGCGAGAC
>Ga0209118_1000517_pt1 | contig 21053 bp, 10 predicted proteins | sample BlaSpr_A8_Ref_M1_FD_187988 | JGI IMG/M metagenome (GOLD analysis project Ga0209118, IMG submission 187988) | Forest soil microbial communities from Thunder Bay, Ontario, Canada - Black Spruce, Ontario site 2_A8_Ref_M1 (SPAdes) (version 2) | ecosystem: Environmental > Terrestrial > Soil > Boreal...
CGGCGGCGGCGGCCATTCGGGCGGCGGCGGCCACACGGGCGGCGGCGGCGGTGGCCACATGGGTGGCGGCGGCGGCGGCCACATGGGTGGCGGCGGCGGCCAAATGAGCGGCGGGGGCGGTGGCCGCTACGGCGGTGGGACAGCTCATCCGGTCGGACCGGGCGGGCGCGTCTTCGGGCCCAACCGAGGATTCCACGAAGGCTTCCGTGGCGGCCATGACCATGACGGCCGCTTCTTCCGTGACCGCGACGATTTCTTCTTCGGCGGCGGCTACTACCCGTGGTTTGGCTTCGGCCTCGGCCTGGGTCTGGGCTTCGGCTGGGATTATCCGTGGGGTTGGGGACCGGGCTTCTACGGCTACTGGGGACCTTCCTGGTCCGGCTACAACCCGGGCTACGGGCCGGGCTACGGGTACTACCCCGGCTACGGCTATGGCGGTTACGGCGGTGAGTACTACGATGGCTACGGTTCGGGGTCCAGCGCCCCCGCTCCGCGAGCCCATGGCGAGATGGGCGCGCTGAACATCGACATCTCGCCGAGCGACGCCGAGGTGTACCTCAACGGCGAGTACATCGGCCGGGCGCGCGACTTCAGCGGCTGGGGCCGTGGCTACCTGTGGCTCGAGAAGGGCACCTACGACATCGTCTTCTACAAGGATGGCTACCGGACCCTCGCCCGCCAGCTCAGCATCTATCCCGGCCTGGTCATCAAGTGGGACGACAAGCTGGAGCATGGCCAGGCGGTACGGCCGGAGGACCTCCCCACGAAGAGTCACGAGCGCCGCGACTCGCGGCTGCAGTTCGAGCGCGATCGCGCCGAGCAGATCGATCGCCAGCAGCGGATGCAGGAACCGCCGCCCTATCAGGGCCAGCAGGCCCCCCAGGACAACAGCGGTTGGAACGATAACTGGCGCGACCGCGTGAACCGCGACCGCAACGGTAACGCCCCGCAGCGCAACGTCCAGCCCGCGCCGGCCCCCGGGCCGGCCAGGGCGGCCGTCACCTCCGACCAGTACGGCAGGCTGCGCGTGAAGGTCGAGCCGGACGACGCCTCGGTCTACCTCGACGGCCGTTTCGTCGGCACCGGCAGCGATCTGGCCGGCAACGAGGCGGGACTGTTGCTGGCCCCCGGCCACCACCACCTCTCGGTCGTTCGCCCCGGCCGCCGGGCCGAGGAGCGGGAGCTCGACGCCGTCCTCGGCAAGGACATCGATGTGAGCGTGTCGCTGTCGCCGTCAGGCCCGGCCGGACGATAAGCCAGCAGCTTCTCCACACGGCCCGGAACCCTCGCTTGCACAGCGAGGCCCGGGCCGTTGCATTTCTGGTGGAATCTTCCCCTGAACCTTGAGCCCTGACACGGACCTGTCCTTGTTAGAGTAAGGCTATGTCCAAAGTCACGAGCAAGCTGCAAGTCACGCTGCCCAAGGTCCTTGCCGATCAGTTCAATATTCGTCCCGGCGACGAGGTCCTGTGGGACGCGGCAGGGGACGTCATTCGGCTTGTGCCCCTGCGTGTCCCGCCCGCCGCTTTCGTCAGCGAGCAAACAATTGTAGACGCATAATAGCATAGGTTCATACTCATGACAGCTAGCGCTATCCCTCGGGCGCTGGTCCCCTGCCGGCTCCCCGCTCGCGCAGGTTCTCGTCTTCGTAGAGGCGCACGCGGGCGCGCATGATGCCGGCGCGGCCCAGGTAGCCGAGCAGGCGGCCGCGATCCTGTCGATCGACGATCGGCAAGCGGCCGATGTCGTGCGCCAGCAGGCGTGCCACCGCGTCGCGCAGCAGCTCGTCGGGGTAGCCGACGATGAGGTCGCGCGTGCCGGCGTCCAGCACGCTCTCCTTCCGCCCGGCCTCGTCCTCCATCGCCCGCATCAGGTCGCTGCGGGTGATGATCCCCGCCAGCTCGCCGCCCTCGTCGACGATAGGGACGCCCTGGCGGCCGGTCAGCTCGGGATCGCCGGCGGCGATGCGGGCGGAGAGCTCGCCGACGGTCATCGTCGCCGGGATGGTCACCACGCCGCGGTCCATGACCTCGCCGATACGGTGCACGTCGAACGGGTCGACGCTGTACTCGCGCACCAGGTGGTGGCCGCGACGGGCGACTTTCTCGGTGAGGATCGAGCGCCGCAGCAGCAGGACCGTGGCGCCGTGCGCCACCACCGACCCCACCAGCAGCGCCGGCAGCACGTTCCAGTCGTGCGTCAGCTCGACGGTGAAGAGGATCGCCGTCAGCGGCGAGCGCATCGTCCCGCCCATCATCGCCGCCATGCTGACCATGGACCAGAGCCCGGCATCGCCGACCGGGAGGAGCGAGGACTCCAGCGCCCCGAGCGCCCCGCCCATGATGAGCAGCGGCGCGAGCACGCCGCCCGAGGTGCCCGACCCCAGGGCCACCGACCAGACTACGGCCTTGAGCACGAGCAGCGACGCCGCCGATCCGCCGGCGAGATGGCCGGCGAGCAGCTGCTGGATGGTGTCGTAGCCGACGCCCAGCACGCGCGGCTCGCGCAGGCCGCCGATCCCGACCGCGAGGCCACCGAGGATCGGCCACCACATCCAGTGCCACGGGAGCTTCCCGAAAAGATCCTCACAGGCGTAGACCAGGGTGGTCAGCGCGCCCGACGCCAGGCCGGCCGCCAGTCCGACGGCGACGGCGAATCCGAGGGTCTCGGCCCCCAGGACCGCGTGCGCGGGGACGGGGAAGATGGGTCCGGCGCCGAGCAGCGGCACCCTCACCATGGCCGCGACGACCGAAGCGACCACCACCGGGATGAAGCTGCGCGGCTTCCACTCGAACAGCAGGAGCTCGACGGCCAGCAGCACCGCCGCCATCGGCGTGGCGAAGATGGCGGCCATGCCGGCGGCGGCGCCGGCGACCAGGAGCGTCTTGCGCTCCGCCGAGGAGAGATGGAAGAGCTGAGCGACGAGCGAGCCCACGGCGCCGCCGGTCATGATGATCGGCCCCTCGGCGCCGAACGGGCCGCCGGTGCCAATGGAGATCGCCGAGGAGACCGGCTTGAGCAGGGCGACCTTCGGCTCGACGCGGCTGCGACCGATGAGGATAGCCTCCAGCGCCTCGGGGATGCCGTGGCCGCGGATCTTCTCGGAGCCGTAGCGCGCCATGACGCCGATCACCAGGCCGCCGACCGCCGGGACCAGCACTGCCCAGAGGCCCAGCCGGTTGCCCGCCGGTGACACGAAGTGCGAGGAGAAGCGCTGGTAGTAGGCGAGGTTGGTGATGACGGCAATCAGCCAGACCAGCGCGTCGGCCACCAGCGCCGCCGCCACGCCGATGGCCACCGCCATGCCGGAGAGCACCAGGACCCGGCGGTCGGTGCTGAAGTCCGCCAGCGCGTCGCGTGATCCGGGAGGCTGTGGGTGAGGGCGCTCGCCGGCGTCCTGCCGGTGCGGTCGTGGTAGCGCTGTGTCAACCTCCCATGTTCGAGTCACCTCCCCCCCTGGAGTCGTCGAGTCCAACCGACCCTCCCCTATATTATCGTGTCGCGATACAAATGGGGTGCCGGCCGAGGCTGGACTCTCCTCGAGCCGTCATACGCTGAAGGTCACTGTGATCTGCTCATGCGCGGGTATAGTCCCAGGCGAGGAGTACAGTAGAGGAGTACAGTATCGGTAGAGGTACTGGTGTTCTTCGACGTGCACAGGCACCGAGGATGAGCGAGCTCGCGGCAACCGAGACCGAGAAGTACTCCGGCAGGTGGGCGGCGATCCTCTTGTCGCTCTCTCTCTTGCTGGCCGCCTGCGCTTCGGGTGCGCCGGCCCCGGCTCCCGCCCCGCGGCTGTTCGACTTTCACAGTAATTTCTGGCTCAACCTGCACCACTTCGCGCGCGCCGCCGGGCTCGGCCTGCCAGCGCCGGCCGAGCTCACCGCGGACGAGCGCGCCATCTGGGACAAGGGGGTCGCTTTCTATCGCGAGCATTACTCCGAACGCAATCTTTGGTTCGACGACGGGCTCGTGCGCATCAAGGAGGCGTTGCGGGCGCTCGACGAGGATGCGACGCTCGACGGCGCCGGCCTCGACCGTGACTTGAAGGCCACCCTGACGGCGATGGCCCCGATCTATCGTGCGCACTGGTGGCCGGCCCACGACGCGGCGAACCGTGCCTGGATCGCGAGCGTAGAACCCCTGCTGCGCGCGGACGGCGCCAGGCTGAGCCGGCGGGTTGCAGCGGCCTACGGCGTGGCCTGGCCGAGCACCCCGATTCCAGTGGACCTCTCGGTGAGCGCGGGTCCCAACGGTGCCTACACCACGACTCGGCCCGGCACCCACGTCACGATCGCCGCCAGTGACCCGCGCTACCAGGGCCTGGCTGCGCTCGAGATGGTCTTTCACGAGTCGTCGCATGCCTGGGGGTATCTGATACGGCAGGCCATCGAGCAGGCCGAGGCGGCGCGACACAAGACGGTGCCGCCACAGCTGTGGCACGCGGTGCTGTTCTACAACGCCGGTGAGCTGACGCGGCGCACGCTTGCCGAGGACGGTGTTCCGGGATACGTCGAGCACGCCGTCGTGCACAAGGTCTATCCCGCACTCTGTGGCGAGGGGTGCCATGAGCGTGTCGTCGCGGCCTGGAATCCCCACCTCGCCGGCAAGACGTCGCTCGAACAGGCGCTCGATGGGCTGGTCGCGGCCTGGCCCGCATCCTGAGGCACGGCGTCGCGCGGCAGTCTCGCCGCCAAAGCATCGAAGTGGCGCTTGGTGAAGTGGAGGAAGGGGGGGCGCGCCCGGCTGCCGGTGGATGCCGGTGGATGAGGGTGGATGAGGCGGGCGCGCTGCCGGCGCCCTGCCGGGCGCGCCCGCCTCGAAGTTGGCTACTTCTTGCCGACCGCCACCGTGGCCGTCGAGCTCTGCGAGATGCAGCCTTGGTGGGAGATCTCGGTGACGGTCAGGGTAAGGGTTCCCTTGGTGCCCGCCGTGAAGGTGATCTTGCTGCTCCCCTGGCCAGCGGTGATCGCGCCATTCTGGATGCTCCACGAGTACTGACTTCCCGCGTGCTTGGCGACGGAAGCGGTCAGGCCGGCCTGGTTCGGCTTGGCGGTGGACGGCGCCGTGATCTTCGGCGCCGCGGGGGTCGAGCCCGCTTGGATCTGCGCCTCGGCCACGTTGCTGCTGGTGGCGCCACGGGAGCAGCTCACCTTGAGGGTGGCGGGATAGTTGCCTGCCTTCCCATAGGTGTAGGAGATCTTGGGCGAGGACTGCGTCACCGGCGCCGACCCGTCCCCGAAGTTGAAGGTGTACGAGGTGAGCGCGTCGCCATCCGGATCGAACGACTGCGACCCGTCGAAGGCGACCGTCAGCGGCGTGCAGCCGGTGTTCGGGATGCCCTCCAGGACCGCCAGGGGCGGGCCCTCCGGCCGGCAGAAGGCGTTGCCCACCAGCGTGTACGAGGCCGTACCGGTCTTGTTCACGGTCAGGAGGAGACCGCCGCCGACGCCCGCCGGCTGGCTGCCGACGAGCGTCACGGTCTGGCCGGTGAGCGCGTTGAGCACCGTGCCGGCCGCCAGGTTCACCGTGAATGGCAGGTCCGACGAGCCCACGCCAGGAGTGAACTGGAGCGGCTTGGAGGTGTCGAGGATGATGACGATCTGGTTGCCGGTCACGTTGAAGGTGCCGGTGACGCCGGTCGAGCCCTGGCCGTAATCCGTGGTGCCGCCGGTGTAGCCGTAGCCGAACTGACCCGAAGGCTTCGTCGGGTCGTCGGTGTCGCCTTCGACGAAGAGCGTCCGCGCCGTGCCGTTGGTGTCCGGCACGCTGAACGAGATCTTCCACTCGGAGTTGGGCTGAAGTGCGGGGAGCTGCCCCAGATTGGAGACCTGCAGCGTAAAGACGATCGAAGAGGTGCCCGCCGGCGACGGGAACGGCTCGGCGACGTCGACGGCGGTGATGTCGAGCTCGGCGTTGGCCGGCGCGGCCGCCTGGTTGCCCGCGGGATCGGTGACGGCGGTGATCCCCGGCAGCTTGCAGGCGCTCTGGTTCGAGGTCACCGCTGCCGCGGAGGCCACCTCACCGCAGTGGCCGCTGGTGCCGGCGGCGTTGGTGGCGGTCACGTAGTAGTAGTAGGTCGTGTTCGGCACCACTTTCGAGTCGGCGAAGAGGGTGTGCGCCCCCGGGATCTGCGCATACAGCTTCTCCGCTCCGGAAGCCGTGCCGCGGAAGATGTTGTAGGAGGTGATCGGCGCGCCGCCGTTGTCGGGCGCCTCCCAACTCACATTGACGGCGCCGGTCACCGCGTCGACCTTCGCCGAGTCGAGCTTCGGGCTGCCGGGAACGGCATGGACGGGCGGGTCGTACGCCGCGAACATGCGCAAGCCGCCGGACTGCCGGGCGATCGCCGCCTTCGAGGCTGCCGACTCGGGATACGGCGCGCCGTGCTGGGAGGCCGTCGCCAGCGTGCAGTTTGCCGAGGCGAGGCACCCCTTGGCGAACGCCACCTCGATCCGGCCCTGGCTGTCGAGGTGCATGTCGTTAAAGTCGAGCAGGTTCCGGCAAGGATTGCTGCCGCCGCCTGTCCAGACGCAGCCGAGTTGCACCGGGTCCTTGGGCGTTACGTTGACGGTCGTCCAGGTCTTGCCGCCGTCGTAGGTGGTCGCGACGTAGAGGTCCCAGACGCCCGGGAAGACTGCCGACTGCGGGTTGCCGGTGACGGTCGTGCCGATGAAGCCGACGGCCGCGCGGCCGGCGTCGCCGGCGGTGGAGATCGCGAAGTCGGCATTCTGGATGCCGTAGGCCGCGCCGACGTCAAACGGCGCGCTCCAGGTGCTCCCCTGGTCGGCGGAGACCGCGACGTAAGGGTGGTTGGTGTTGCCGTCGAGCCAGATGAGATAGACCTTGTTGGCGGCGTCGATGGCCACCGACGGGTCGAGAGACTGGTGGTCGGTCTGGCCGGGCGGTCCGGCGAAGGTCCAGGTGACGCCGTTGTCGTGCGAGATGGCCAGGCCCGGCCCAGCCGCGCAAGACCCGGAAGCCACGTAGACGGTCCCGTCCGGGCCGACTTTGACGTGGCCGTGGATGCTGGCGTTGCCCGCGCACGCCGGGGTCTGGTAGATCGGGATCCCGGGGCCAAAAGTCACGCCGCCGTCGTCGCTGCGCGAGGCTTGGGCCTCGGGAGCGATGTCCTGGGAGGCGTAGTACATCGCATGGGGATAGACCGGGCCCGGGTTCGGTAGGGGCGACGCAAAGGGTCCGCCGCCCAGCGTTTCATGGTCGGGGCCCGAGGGAACGCCTCCGCCCTGCGAGGGCAGCCAGGTCGTGCCGTCGTCATCCGAGTAGGCGAGGAAGCTATTGCCCTCGCCGCCGATCAGGTCCATCGAGAAGACCCGGCCGGTGGTCGAATCGACGAACCCGATCGGGTCGGAGAGCACGAACTGCTGCACCAGCGGGGTGGAGACGTCCTCCCAGAGGTGCCCGGCCGGCGACGAGCAATCGTCGAAGCTGACCCGCAGCGTGTTGGGGCCCGATTGGAAGAAGGTCACCCCTCCCTGGTTGACGGTGCCGTGCTTGAGCGATGCGACGTTGGGGTTCCAATCGACGCCGATCGACGGCTCGCCGGCGTTGTCGCCGAGCCCCGTCGGGGAGAGATACGTCTGGAAGCGAGCGGCGGCGGGATTCGGCGGCGGCACGGTGAACGTCGGCTTGGGCACGAGCTGGATGCTCGCGGTATAGCTGAACCCCTCGGGATTGAAGGGCACCACCTGGACGGTGTACTGAGTTCCGTCCGCGGGAATCGTCAGCGACACGATGCGGGGAGTCGCGTTGCCGAGGCTGTCGATCGCGACCGGGTTGTTGTTCGCGTCGTAGACGAGGAGATCGAACTCCGACTGGTCCGCCGGGTTGTTGGCATCCGGCCAGGAGACGGTGATCTGGAGGTTGTCCACCGCGGCGGCGGCGGCGGCGTTGACCGTCAGGCTGTAGAAGTCGCACGCATTCGCGGAGAGAGCGCCGCCCGGGAGCGCCGGGGTGGCCGTGCAGGTTGGCGTGTTGGTTCCGGCGCCCACCAGCCCGAGAAGGTTCTCTTCCTCGCTGACGTTCGGGACCACGAAGGGGCCGTTGGCGAAGGTGAGCTTGGGAGTTGCCGGCGAGATGGTGCCGCTCCCCACCTGAGTGCCGTACGGCGGCGAGCCGCCCACCGACTGCGCGGCGGCGATCGTCGGCAGCCCGCAGAGGGCAAAGCACAGAGCCAGGACCGCTGCCGGGAGCTGCGCTCCGGCAGTCCTGAGACGTTGGCCGATGGTTCCCTTTGGATCGCGCATCTCCCCCTCCTGATCTGGTCTGAACATCGTTCAAAGCGCTGCGCGGCCGGACCGAGTCCTCGCCGGCGCCTCTGACGATAGGGCGCGCGGCGACGGCGGGGAATGAGGAAGACCCCTCATCTTGGGCAGGGGAAAACCCTCAGCTCAGCTGGCTCACCGAGCGCGAGGCCGTCTGTCTGAGGGTGGAGCTGGCAACCAGGAAGGGGTCAGCGGCCGAAGTGCTGCTTGAACCTCAGAAGCGGCAGGATGAGCACGAGACCGAGGAGCGAGAACGACAGCAAGCCGGGATGCTTGCCCGCCGCGAGATAGGACGCGAGGCCCACCGCGATCAGTGCGACGCCGAGGGTCAGACCTGCCTTCCAGGCTGCCGCGCTTCCGGCCGCGAGATCGGGGCCAAGCCAGAGGAGCAGGATGCCGAGCGCGATGTTGATGCACCCGATGTAGACCCAGGCGATCGTCAGCGGCTCACCGAAACGCGGCGCCACGGCCGCTTGCTCGAGGGCCGCGCGAACTCGCAGCAGGCCGACGCTGAGATGCAGGCTGTTGAGAACGATCAGCGTGACGCCGACCGCACCCGAGAACCAGCGAAGATACCTTGCAGGTGTCATGACTCAGGGCCGGAGCCACCTGCGGAACCATTCGAGATTGCGGCGCATGATCTCCTGCTCGAGGTCGGGTTCGTAGATGACGTGCCCGCCGCGGGGGTAGATCTCCATCTCGACGGTTTTCCCCAGCTCCTTCAGGGCTTTGTAGAACTTGGTCGCTTGCATGAGGGGCGCGCGGCGGTCGTTCTCGCCGTGCTGGATGAGGAGCGGCGTCGAGACCCGGGAGACGTAGGTGATGGGAGAATGCCTGGCATAGGCCTCCGGCGCTTCCCAGGGCAGGCCGAAGTACTCCTGCATGAAGTCGCCGGCGTCCGAGATGTAGTAGAGGTCGGCGAGGTCGCTGATGCTGCACATCACGGAGGCCGCCTTGAAGCGGCGGGTCTGGGTGACGATCCAGTCGGTCATGTAGCCGCCATAGGAGGCGCCCATGACTCCCAGGCGGTCGGGATCGGCTACGCCCTCCTTCACCAGGTGATCGACGCCGGCCATGACGTCCTGGTAGTCGCCCTCGCCCCAGGCGTTCTTGATCATGCGGAAACCGGCCTCGCCATACCCCGAGCCGCCACGGGGCATGGGCAGCAGGATCGCCATGCCGGCGCTGGCCATGGCCTGGATCGGATAGGGCTCCACCTGTCCCACCGAGTGCATGAACTGTGGGAACACGCCGTAGGTGAAACCGCCCATCGGTCCGCCGTGCAGGTAGACCACCAGCGGCAGCCGGCGCCGCTCCTGGCTGGCATCGCCGGGCGGCGTCAGCAGCAGGCCCCAGATCTCCATGCCATCGAAGGACTGCCAGTGCAGGGGCTCGAGCTTGCCCAGCGCCAGCTCCGCGAGCTCCGGGTTCACCTCGGTCAGGCGCCGCGGCGGGCCCTGACGGAGATCGCGATCGGCGCGATCCGCGAGATGGCCGGCCCTGGCACGATCAGAGGGACCGGTGCGATCAGAGCGATCGGCGAGCGGTGCGTGGTCAACGACATCGAGGACGAAAACGTCGCCCATGCTCCCCGCCGCGACCGCGCGGAAGGCGAGCCGCCACCCGTCGCGGCTCAGCGAGGGGGAGTAGCGAACGAGGGGCCCCGGGGCCAGCTCCGCGCGGCGGCCGTCCAGCCACAGCCGCAGCAGCGGCTGCTCGAACATGTGCGCGCCGCGCTGCGACGGGCTCTCGTTGGGAACGGCAATCAGCGAAGCGCTGTCCGGCGCCCAGGCGAACTCGGCCACCCAGGTGTCCGGAGCGAGGTTGCGGATGCGCTGCGGATCGCCGATGACTGCCGGTGCCGCCGGCGTCTGCGGCGCCGCCGGTGTCGCCGCTGTCTCCGGCGCCGCCGGCGCCGCCGGAACCAGATGCAGCCCCCAGGTCGAGACCATCTCCGGCCGGCCGGCGGTCGAGATGAAGGCGATCCAGCGGCCGTCGGGCGAATACTGGGGAGACGTGTTCATGCCGTCGCGGTCGACGATGACGCGCGGCTCGCCGCCGGCCACGGAAAGTGCATAGAGGCGGGTGTGAAACTGGTTCACGTAGCCGGGCCGAGCCGAGGCAGCGTAGGCGATGGTCGCGCCGTCGGGCGACCAGTCGAGGGCGGACACGAAATGCTCCGGAGGACTGATCGCCCGGGCCGCGCTCCCGGCGAGATCCTGGACCCACACCCGCGCCGGGCGGTCCTGCCGGTCCACCTCGATCACGAACGACTTGTCCTTGCGCCGCCGCTCCTCCTCGGCCGAGGGCGCCTCGGGCGCCAGGTAGGCAAGCCGCGCGCCGTCGGGCGACCAGACGTAGTCCGAGACGCCTTGCGGGCTGGCGGTGAGCGCCCGGGCCTCGCCGCCCCGCGCGTCGAGCGCGAAGACCTGGGGAAGGTCGCCGGCAAAAGCCAAGAAGGAGAGGCGGCTGCCGTCGGGCGACCAGCGCAGGTGAGGGGCCGGCCGAGGCTTGTTGAAGATGCGCGTGCCGTAGGTGAGGCGCTCGGGCGTGCCGCCGCCGGCCGCGACCAGGTAGAGCACGGCCTCGTGCTCGTCCTTCTCCAGGGAAGGCCGCGACACCACGTAGGCGACCTGCCGGCCGTCGGGCGAGATCCGCACGTCGGAGATCGACCGCAGGCCCATCAGATCGGCCACGGTGACCGGACGGGCTGCCGCGGCCCCGGCTCCGGCGGCAGCCCGGGCACCGCTGGCCCGGGCGGTCCCAGCGACGCTGGCCCCGGCGGCCCCGGCGGCGCTGGCCCCGGCGGTCCCGGCGACCCCGGCCCCGGCGACCCCGGCGAACATCGGTGCCGCGAGCAGGGCGAGACGCCAGGCTAGAGAAACGCGGTTGTGCATGCCGGGATCCGTCCGACACGCTACTTCCCTGTCGCGCCTGACGTCAACCTCCGCTCTCGGTCTTCCCTGGTGATCGGTAGGCGCGGCGGGGGCGTCGGAGCACTGCGCCGTCGCGTACGGGGGCCGGCCGCCGGAAGGCTCCAGCGCCCGGATCGAGAGCCGCTGAGCAGCAACAGCTGTCCGTGCCGAGGCTCACGCCGGTGAGCAGCTGGGCGTGGAGGCCGCGGCTGGAGGCCCGCCAGCGATCTCCGGCATCGGTCGAGAGCCAGAAGCCGCGCCCACCGCCGGCGTAGACGGTGCCGCTCTCGCCGGGAGCGGCGACGAGGGCCTGGATGAAGTCGGGAGGCCCGCCGGCGGGTGTGGTCCAGGTGGCGCCGCCGTCGGCGCTCTCGAGCAGAGCGGTCGCCAGGTTGAGCGTGGACCTGGGCGCCAGCAGCACCTTGCCGCCCGGCTCCGCCGCCAGCGATCCTTCGCTGCTGCCGGCGGGCAGCGGGACGGGGTGGGGTTCCCAGGTCGCGCCGTCATCCATGCTGTGGAACAGGGTGGGACTCGAGCCGCCAAAGGCGTACAGGCTGCCCGGTGTCTCAGGATCGAGCGCCATCACGGGGTCGGAGGGCAAGGTACCGCTGCCCAGCAGGCTCCAGGTCTCTCCTCCGTCCCGGGTGCGGTAGAGCCCTCCGGAGGCGCCGACGTAGAGGGTCGACGGCTGCAGCGGGTCGGCGGTGAGCGAGGACGCCAGGGCCGGAAAGGCCACCCGTGTCCAGGAGCGCTCGGGAGGCCTGGCCTTGTGGAGGGCCCCGGTGGAGGACAGCGCGTAGACCGCCGCTCCTTCGGCGGTGACCGCCATCACCCGCACGGCGGCCTGCGCGCCGATCTGGAAGCCAGCGAGGGCAGGCAGCCAGGACTCGCCGCCATCGCTGCTGACGTAGGGTCCGAACTGATTGCCGGCGTAGACGATCTCGGGGTGCCTGGCGACGACGGCGAGCGCGGTGACCGCACCCTGCGGCAGGCCGCGATTGGCCGGGTGCCAGTGGCGCCCGCCGTCGCGGCTGCGGGAGACCCCCGCCCCCCAGAAGGCGCCGGCATAGACGACGCCCCCGGGCGCCGGCGCCAGCGATTCGATCTGGCCGCCCTCCGGCTCGAGCGGAACCCAAGCTGGCGCGGCGCCCGCATCGGCGGCCGGTGCGAGGCCGAGGGCAAAAGCAAGAGCGAGAGCGAGGGCGAAAGCAAGACCAGCGGCCGTCAGGACAGAGGTGGACGCCGCGCATCGCGGTCCCGGTGGGTGTCGGTGCACGAGCTGCCGCATGGGGACCTCCTCCCTGAGAGCGGAGAGCAACTCCGGCTTGAAGCCTAGAATATCTAGGCTACGGAGTCAAGGCTGGGTGTACCATCGCGATCGGCTACTACGATCGGCCATCGCGATCAGCCGGTGCAGGGCCAGGTTGCGCCGAGCTCCGCGGTGGCAATACCATCAAGGTTCGTTGAAAGGGCAAGCCGCGGGGTCGCGTGGGCCGTTTCTCGCCGGGAGTAGATCGTCATGTCGAAGACCGCCTGCGTCGTCCCCTGGAGCACGCTTGCCATCGGGCCCGACGGACGGGCAACCTTCTGCTGCGACGTCCCGGAGCCGCTGACCGTCGACGGGCGCATGGGCAGCGTCTACCGGGACTCGCTCGACGATCTCTGGAACGCCCGCGAGATCGTGCAGGTGCGCGCGGCGATGGCGCGCGGCGAGAGGCCCCCGACCTGCCACCTCTGCTGGGAGCGCGAGGCGGCGGGTGGCGTCAGCCGCCGGTTGATCAGCAACGAGGTCTACCGGCAGATCGGCGGCGAGCTCGCCGTCGAGGCGCTGGCCCAGGAAGGCGCCGAGAGCGGCTACCGCCTCGAGCGCCGGCCGGACTGGTTCATCCTCGAGCTCGGCAATGTCTGCAACCTGAAGTGTCGCAGTTGCAGCCCGCTGTTCAGCTCGCGCATCGCCGCCGATGCGGTGCACCATGCGTGGACCGCGAACCAGCCGGCGCCGCCACCCGAAACCGCAGCCGCGGGGCGCCCGCGGCAACGGCTGCGGCTCGCGCCCGAGAACACCTCCGCCTGGTTCGAGGACGTCGACGGCATGGCCGACATGATCGCCAGCGGCGCTGGCGGCAAGGCGATGCTGTCGCTGATCGGCGGCGAGCCCTTCCTGATCGACCGCTCCTGGCGCCTGCTGAGCGCGCTCGTCGAGCGCGGCGTGGCGCCGCGCCTCTTCGTCGGCCTGCTGACGAACGGCCAGCAGCGGAACGCCAAGCTCGAGGAGCTCGTGCCGCGCTTCCGCGGCTTCAATGTGTCGGTGAGCATCGACGGTCACGGCAGGCTCTACGAGCTGCTGCGGCATGGCGGCAGCTGGCGCAAGCTGACCGACACTGTGCGCTGGCTCCGCCAGATTCCCAACCTCGACGTCTCCGCCGTGCCGACCCTGCAGAACGCCAACGTGCTGGACATGGTGACCCTGCTGCGCTTCCTGGACGAGCACCAGCTGCGGCTGGCCTACAACATGGTGACCTGGCCCGCGCGCCTACGCCCCACGAATCTTCCCCCGAGCGTCCGCCGCATCGCCGCCGCGCGGCTGCGCGCCTACCTCGACACGGAATGCCAGCCGGGGAACCTCGCCGTCGTGCGCACCTACTGCGAGGTCCTCGAAGAAGCGGGCGACGACTTCGATGCCGAGCTGTTCGGCGAGTTCATGACCTTCACCAACGACCTCGACGCGAGCCGCGGCGAGAGCTTGCGCGAGGCAGCCCCGGAGCTGGTGGAGCTCATCCGGGCCGCCGGCGTCGAGTGGTCGGAGGAGCGCCGTCACGTTCCCGCCGGCGCCCCGCGGTCGACGTTCCGGCCGCTCGAGGCGCTGCAGCGCGTCAATCGTACGGTCGCCGCGCGCGATCCCCTCATCGCCGGCTTCGAGGCCGCCGCGCCCGGCGCCTATTTCAGCTCCGCACTGAGTCAGCTCGGCGAGATCGACGCCCTGCTGCGCGAGCAGGGACACCCGGGGCTGGCTGGCAGCCGGGCGGTCGCCGACTTCGGGTGCAACTATGGCCGCATGACCCGCGCCCTGCGCGCCGCGCTGCCGCACGCCGCCACCTATGCCTGCGACATCGACCGCGACGCCCTGCGGTTCTGCGCCGACGAGCTTGGCGCGCTGCCCGTCGCGACCGGCTGGCGGCCCGACGAGGAGGCCCTGCCGGGCGACCTCGACGCCGTGGTCTGCGTCTCGCTGCTGACCCACACTCCCCTCGAGCACTGGCGGCGGGTGCTGCGCGCCTGGGCGCGGATGCTGCGGCCGGGCGGCGTCGCGGCCTTCACCTACCTTGGCGAGAGCCACGTCGAACCCTGGCTCGCCGGCACGATGGAGCATTACGGGTCCTACACTCGCGAGCAGCGCGCCGCCGCGGCACGCGCGGTGCGCGAGGAGGGATGGGGCTTCGCCGCCCTGACCTCCGGTTACGGTGGCGAGCCGCTCTACGGCATCGCGTTCTGCAAGTCCGACCTCGTCCGCCGGGAGATCGCCGCGGCCGGCCTCGAGCTGCTGGCGTTGCCCGCCGAGGTGAGCCCGACCTTCGCGCAGGACCTGGCGGTGGTGCGCAAGCCGGGCGAGCAGGACACTCCGCGAGAAGTGGTTCCAGAGGTGAGGCGCGACGTTCGACTGGTGGCGCTCTACGACCCGCGCTGTTATGCGCCGGTGGCCCCGGCGGGTCCGGCGGAAGGCGCTGAAGGTGAGGAAGGCCGGGAAGGCGGGGAGGGCAGGGAAGGCAGGGGCGGAGAGGACACGGCAGGCAGGGGTAGGGAGGGTAGGGAGGGCGGGGAAGACAGGGAGGGCGAGGAGGGCAGGGAAGGCGGAGAAGGCAGGGAACGCGGGGACAGCCGGGAGGGCCGGGCAGGCAGCGACGTCAGCCACGCCGACAGCGTCTGGGCGCGTCTCGCCGCGGCGGACCCGCCGCGGCCCCTGCCCACCGAGCTCGGCTTCGGCGATCCGCGCGTGCCCGAGGTGCGAGAGGCGCAGGCCGCGCAGGCCCGCGAGCATGGCGTCGATGCTTTCTGCTATCTCTATCCGTGGGGGGCCGGCGGGCCGCGCTGGGACGCGCCTTGGCGCGACCTCGTGGCCAGCGGCCGGCCCGACTTCCCCTTCTGCCTGATGGTGGCGCTGGCGGAGATGAAAGCGGGCGAGCCGATCTCCGCCGCGACGGCCAGGCGGCTGCTCGACGACGTCGCCCCCGGCCTCCGCGATCAACGCTACCTGCGCGTCGAGGGCCGCCCTCTGCTGATCGTGCGCGACGTCGCGCGGCTCATGGAGCCCCGGGCCGTCGCCGCGGCCTGGCGCGCCGCCGCCGCCGCCCACGGTCTCGGCGAGCTGCACCTCTGCGCCGCCGAGCCGGCTCCTGCCGACCGTCCCGCGGACCTCGGCTTCGATTCCTTCCTCGAGGCTCCGGCCCCGGCCGCCGATCGCGCCGGCGTGGCTGCCGCGGCGCTCGCGCGCCCTTGGCCGCCGTATCGCTTCTTCCGCACCGTCGAGTGTCGCCGCGACGCCGCCGACCCCGGCGCCGCGGAGCTGTACGAGCTCTGGCTGCGCTCGGCGGTCGACGCAACGCGGCGCCGCGGCGAGGGCCTGGTGTTCGTCGACGCCTGGAACGACTGGCTGCGCGGGGCCTACCTCGAGCCCGACGATCGGGACGGCCGCGCCGCGCTCCTCGCCACGCGACGGGCGGTGCGCGGACCCGCCAGTGGCCTGGTGCTCCTGCGCCAGCTGCGCGACGCGCTGGGAGAGATCGAGGGTCCCACCGCCGCCGTCCTCGGCGAGCTCGGAGAGGTGCTGGCGCTGCACGAGCACACGCGCGACCGCCTGCTGGCCACCGTCGAGGTAGCGCTCGGCCGCAACCAGGGGACGCCGCCCGGCGCTGAGTCGCTGCGCTGGGTGCCGGTCGCCAGCCGGCACCTTCCCCCTTCCGGCGGCGGCTACTGCCTCGACCGCGTCGGTAGTGCCGGCGGGGCGGAGATCCACGGCGCCCAGGAGCCGATCCTGCTGGACGGCGACAACGTTTACCTGGCGGGCTGGGCCCACGCCGGGAGCTGCGCGCCGAGCGAGGTGGATCTCTTCCTCGCCCTGGAGTCCGCCACGGGAGCCGGCGACCGCATCGTCCGCGTCAGGGAGCGCGTCGCAAGGCTCGACGTCGTGGCGGCCTTCCCGGATCACCCCGCGAAATGCGGCTTCGATACTCCCGTCGACCTCGCCGGCCTGGCGCCGGGTACCTATCGCATTGCCATCGTGCAGCGCACGCCCCAAGCCACCTATCGCGACGACACCGCGGTGGCGGTCGAGGTCCGGCGCGGCGGAGCGCCATGTTCGAGCGCCTGACCTGGCTGCCGGACCGCGCGCTCCTCGGCGACCTCGTCTTCCGCCTCGAGGGATCGCGGACCGAAGGCTGGGAGCTGAACGACGAAGGGTTCTCTTTCTACAAGAACCAGCAACTGGTCGAGCAGTTCGAGCGTTTCTGGTCGGCGACCGCCTTCCGGCCGCGCCGCATGCTCGAGATCGGCATCTGGGACGGCGGCAGCACCGCCTTCTGGTACGAGCATCTGCGGCCGGAGCGGCTGGTGGCCATTGATCTGACGGACCGCGAGGACAGCCCGTACTTTCGCCGCTGGGTGAGCGCCAACGGCCTGGAGGGGCGGGTGCTGACGCACTGGCGGACCAACCAGGCGGACCGGGCGGCGCTAGAGGAGATCGTGGAACGCGACCTCGGCGGCGAGCTCGACCTGGTGATCGACGACGGCTCCCACCTGGACGCGCCGACGCGGGCAAGCTTCGAGGCGCTCTTTCCGCTGTTGCCGCCCGGTGGCCTGTACATCATCGAGGACTGGGCCTGGGAGCACTGGCCGGAGTTCCAGGATCCGGGCCACATCTGGGCCGGCGAGGAGAGCCTGGCGGCGCTGGTGTGCGACCTGGTCGCGGCCACCGGCAGCTCGCGGACGCTGGTGCGCAGCCTGACGGTGTACGAGGGCTTCGCGGTGATCGAGCGCGCTGGCGGCGGCGGCGACGACGCCGGGGACGCCGGGGACGCCGGAGACCCCGGCGTACATCGGCGCGGCTTCCGCCTCGCCGACCACATCGTCAGGCGACCGTGGCGCGCGGCGCCCGCCGCTCGGGCGCAGCCCGAAGAGGACGTCAAGGTCCTCGCCTTCTACCTGCCACAGTTCCATCCCATCCCGGAGAACGACCGCTGGTGGGGCAAGGGGTTCACGGAATGGAGTCGGGTGGCGCGCGCGCGGCCGCAGTACGCCGGCCACTACCAGCCGCACCTTCCCGAGCGGCTCGGCTTCTATGACCTGCGCCTGCCGGAGACACGGGCGCGGCAGGCGGCGCTGGCGCGCGGCCACGGCATTCACGGGTTCTGCTACTACTACTACTGGTTCGGCACCAAGACGCTGCTCGACCGGCCCCTGGCCGAGATGCTCGCCAGCGGCGAGCCGGATCTTCCCTTCTGCGTCTGCTGGGCCAACGAGAACTGGACGCGCCGCTGGGACGGCGCCGAGCGGGAGCTGCTCATCGAGCAGCGCTACGGCCCCGAGCTGGACGCGGCGTTGATCGAGGACTTGATGCCGCTGTTCCGCGACCGCCGCTACCTCCGCGTGCGCGGCGCGCCCGTCCTCCTGGTCTACCGGCCGAGCTCGATCCCGGAACCGTGGGCGACTGCCGCGCGGTGGCGTCGCGCGGCGCGAGCCCACGGGCTCCCCGATCTCCATCTCGTCGCCGCTCTGACCTTCGGCGTGCAGGACCCCCGGCCGCTCGGATTCGATGCCGCGGTGGAGTTCCCGCCGCACGGCGAGAACCTGCCCGAGAACGAATGCGAAGTTGACGGCCTCGATCCCGGGTTCGGCGGCGCGGTCGTCGACTTCCAGGCGGTGGCCCGCCGGCGGATCGCGCTGCCGCCGCCGCCCTTCCGCCTCTACCGCACCGCCATGGCCGGCTGGGACAACACGCCACGTCTCGGGCGGCGCGCCAGCGTCTTCCACGGCGCCTCGCCCGCGGCGTACGAGGAGTGGCTGCGCGCGCTGGTGACCGCGGCGCGGCTCGGGCATCCCGACCACCGGCTGGTCTTCGTCAACGCCTGGAACGAATGGGCCGAGGGGGCCCACCTCGAGCCCGACGATCGCTTCGGAACCGGCTACCTCGAGGCCACCCGCCGCGCCCTCGCGCCCTGAGCGCTGAGCGCAGCGCCGGCGATTCAGCAAAGGGGTGGGTAACGAGGGCCGGACGGCCTCGCCCGTGATACCCGCCGCCCGTCAGGCGCCAGGCGAGAGGGTTGCCTTGAGACGGAACCAGTGTTCACGAGCTTTCCAGAACCGGCTCTGCTCCATCCAGGCAATCCGCTCCGCCAGGGCAGCCGCACCGTCGCTCTCGCGCGCAAGCGCCTGGGACAGCTCTTCGACGTGTTGCGTGCTCGCTCGCAGCGCCGACTCGGCAGCCCGCAACTTCCTCTCAAACACGGAGCTGTCGACCGGGGCCGCGTGCACGATGAAATCAGACGACACCCCGCGCGCGCGGACGACGACGATGTCGGTGGAGAGGATGTGCCGCGTCGGGTGACGATACGAGGCGCGCCATCCTAATGGCACCTGCGTCCGGATATGCAGAGCCGACGCGACGTCTGGCCGCGCATCACCTGGCTCGATCGCCAGCCACGGTCCGTCGCCGACCTGAGCCTCGACGATTGCCGGCCGCGAATGATCGTCATGGTCCAGGGCCCAGCCGCGCAGATACAGCGTGGCCGGATCAGCCTGCAGCTGGATGTCGTCGAGGTAGCCTTCCGGCCCCGCCGCGACCGCGAGCCTCACGGGGTCGAGGTCTTCGCCGCGAGCCACCACGTAGAGGTCTTGCAGGTGCCAGAGGGCGCGAGGGAAGCGCCGCCATCGCGCGCCGTCGCACGCCGCGGCGATCCTCGCGCCCACATACGACTCGGAGGCCCACAGCGTACCGTACCACTCGCCTGGCAGGACCGCGCTTTCACTTTGCGTGGAGAAGAGGAATCCATCCGGCGGCAGCTGCTTGTCCGGGGGGAGAGAGGGATCCCCCAGAGTGCTGAAGACCAGGCATCCTCGATCGGAAAGCAGGGAGTAGAGCTTCTTCAGCCACGCCGTGAAGCTCGAATCGGGTAGATGACTGAACAGGGAGAGGACGAAGACGAGGTCGAATCGCTCGCCGACGACCAGCGCTCCCGGATCTGTGCTCGAGGCAAGAGCGTGGACCCCGAACTGTCGCTGCTGGAACGCAACGCCGTCGGCCTGAATGTCGGAGACCCAGATCCGATCCGGTGGAACCTGCGCGACCAGAAATCGCGTCGTTCGGCCGTAGCCGCTGGCAAAGTCCAGGATGCGCGGCCCGATCGCGGTGCCGCGGGAGAACCAGCGGATGACCTGCCCCATCATCCGTGCTCCCATCGCCGCCGTGCGGAGGTAGTGCACGAGCGCCATGTCTCGCCAGCCGTCGTTCTGCCCGAGACAATGCAGGAACATCTCATCGCCGGCAGCGATGTTGAGGTTGACGCCGTCGAATCCCAGCGCGCGCAGCAGGGGATGTCGATCCCCCTGGGCGTAGGCCAGGCGCGGGCTGTCTTCCCTGCCTGCGAGTGCCGCGAGTGGCGCGGGTGGCGCAAGGGCCGCGAGGGCCTGCCCAGGGACGGAGCCGGGGCTCCCGGTTGGCATCGTGCCCATGGCAAAGCAGTATATGCGAGCGGTCCGCGGCGCCTCCGTTGCCCTCCGGTGCCTCCGGCGCCTCCGGCGCGGCCTGAGCGGTTCGCGGCCTCGGCGGTGTTAGACTCTGCCCATACCTCCGTGAGATTTCAGCCCGGCACTCGCCTCGGTCCCTACGAGATCCTCTCGCCCGTCGGCGCCGGCGGGATGGGGGAGGTCTACAAGGCCCGGGACACGCGGCTCGACCGCTCAGTCGCGATCAAGGTCCTGACGTCGCGCCTGGTCGGGACCGGCGACCCCCGCGCGCGTTTCGAACGCGAGGCGAGGGCCATCTCGTCGCTCAACCACCCCCACATCTGCACGCTCCATGACGTCGGCCACGAAGGGGAGTCGGAGTACCTGGTCATGGAGTTCCTCGAGGGCGAGAGTCTCGCCCATCGCCTGATCAAGGGGCGGCTGCCCCTGGACCAGGTCTACCGCCTCGGCGCCCAGATCGCCGACGCCCTGGACAAGGCGCACAAGCGGGGAATCGTCCACCGGGACCTGAAGCCCGGCAACATCATGCTGACCAGGTCGGGGGTCAAGCTCCTCGACTTTGGCCTGGCGAAGCTGCACCCGGACTCGGCTCCCGCGGACAGCATCTGCACGACCTTCATCGCCGGCGCGCCCGATTCGCACAACGCCGCCGAGCCGCTGACCGACCGGGGCGTTCTCGTGGGCACGCTGCCGTACATGGCGCCGGAGCAGCTCGACGGCAAGGAAGCCGACACCCGGACGGATCTGTGGGCGCTGGGCTGCGTCCTGTACGAGATGGTGACCGGCCAGAGGGCCTTTGCCGGCGACGGCCAGGCGAGCGTGATCTCCTCGATCCTCACCGCGGAACCGCCGCGGACGTCGGAGCGCCAGCCGCTGGCGCCCGCCGACCTGGACCGCCTGATCCGCACCTGCCTCGCCAAGGACCCGGAGGAACGCTGGCAATCCGCCCACGACCTCATGGCCGAGCTGCGCTGGATCGCCGAGCGGAGCTCCGAGCTTGGCACCGCCCCACTGGCGGGGGGGCAGGGGACCGCGGCAGCGGCGGCTGCGACCTTGCGCCGGCGCCGCGGCCGGGCGCTGGCCGCCGCGGCGATCCTGCTGGCCCTCGGGTTGGGAG
>Ga0209118_1000518_pt1 | contig 21012 bp, 22 predicted proteins | sample BlaSpr_A8_Ref_M1_FD_187988 | JGI IMG/M metagenome (GOLD analysis project Ga0209118, IMG submission 187988) | Forest soil microbial communities from Thunder Bay, Ontario, Canada - Black Spruce, Ontario site 2_A8_Ref_M1 (SPAdes) (version 2) | ecosystem: Environmental > Terrestrial > Soil > Boreal...
GGATCGGGGCCCGTAATGGGGGTCTCAGTGGCGAGGGTTAACGTATAGTTGGCAGCCGGTTCAATTCCGAAGCGGAGGCTAGCGAATGGCAGTTCGGATCCCAGGTATCAACATCGATGAGTACTACCAGCAGCTGGGGCCGATCGAGCCCCTGATTCGCGACGACCGCGTAACCGAGATCATGGTCAACGGCAACGACCATGTGTACGTCGAAATGGGCGGCAAGGTTGTCCTGACGAACATCAAGTTCGTCGACGAAGACCAGCTGCTCAACGTCATCCAGTTCATCGTGCGCACCGTCGGGCGCCGCATCGATGAGCGGCAGCCACTCTGTGACGCCCGGTTGGCCGACGGCTCCCGTGTCAACGCCGTCATCCGGCCGCTCGCATTGAACGGTCCGCTGCTCACCATTCGCAAGTTCTCGCGCGACCCGTTCCAGGTCGAGGACCTCATTCGCTTCGGCAGCTGCAACGAGGCAGGCTTCGGCTTCCTGAAGGCCGCCGTGCTCGCCAAGGCCAACATCATCATCTCGGGCGGCACTGGCACCGGCAAGACGACCTTCCTGAACGTGCTGTCCGGTTTCATCCCGGTGGAGGACCGCATCGTCACGATCGAGGACGCGGCCGAGCTTCAGCTCCACCAGGAGCACGTGTGCCGACTGGAGACGCGACCGAGAGACATCAACGGAGAAGGCGAGATCACCATCCAGCGACTGGTCATCAACGCGCTCCGCATGCGCCCCGAGCGAATCGTCGTCGGTGAATGTCGTGGCGGCGAGGCGCTGGACATGCTGCAGGCCATGAACACCGGCCACGACGGTTCGATGACGACCCTCCACGCGAACACGACGCGCGATGCGCTGGCCCGGCTCGAGACCCTGGTCTTGATGGCGGGCGTGGACCTGCCCGTGCGGGCCATCCGTCAGCAGGTCGCGAGCGGTATCAACCTCATCTGCCAGCTCAACCGCTTGCGCGATGGCTCCCGCAAGGTGACCGCGATCGCGGAGATCGTCGGCATGGAGCAGGACATCATCACCATGCAGGACATCTTCATGCTGGAGCAGAAGGGCGCGACGCCGGACGGCAAGGTGATCGCCGAGTTCAAGCCGACAGGGCTGCGGCCGAAGATCCTGGACCGCATCTTCGCCCAGGGAATTCCCCTGCCGAAGGAGATCACAGCACTCTTCCCGCCGCCTCCTGGGTACAAGCCCTCGGCTCGCTAGGGTCATATACTCGGGTCGTGAAGGTCGTCCTGCACGACCGCACCGACGGGGTGGGGCAGGAGGTGCGTGAGACCGCTGAGCGCAAGCTGACGCGCCTGGTGCGCCACTTCGAAAAAGTGGCCGACGCTGATGTCGACTTCTCGGAGGAGCGCAAACGGAGCGGCCTCGCCACCATCGTCTGCCGGATCAACGTTCACCTCGATGGCCGGCGCACGCCGGTTCTTTCCGCGCACGAAAGGGGCGCTGACGCCATGTCGGCGCTCGACCTGGCCCTCGACAAGATCGACCGCCAGGTGGTCAAGTACAAGGACAAGGTCACCCATCGTAAGAAGGCGGTCTCCGCGCTCCGCGTTCCACCTGAGGATGGCGGCGACGAGGCCAGATCTCCTGAGCCGAAGAGAATCCGCCTGAAGCTGCGCCCGATGAGCATTGCGGACGCCGTGGCCGAGCTCGAAGCCGACGGGCAGGCGTTCTACGTCTTCCTGGACGAGGACTCCGGGGCGATCGAGATCGTGGCGCGGCGGGCGGACGGCTCGGTGGCCGTGATCGAGCCGATCGTCACCTAGCCTCCCCGCCACGCGGGGGGTCGTGCCGCGCCCGTAGGGCGCCGCACGGGAGGGGAGATTCGGACTTGTTCTGTCCGGGTACCCTAGTTCTAGGCATGCTGGCACCCCTGACGAGGCTTTTTGACCCGAACGAGCGCGAGGTGAAGCGACACCTCGCGGTCGCAGCCGCGGTCACCATGCTGGAGCCCGAGCTGAAGGAGCTCGACGACGCCGCCCTACGGGCGCACTCGGACGAGCTCCGCGAGCGCGCACAGCAGGAGGACGCGGACCTCGACGACATCCTGATCGAGGCTTTTGCCCTCTGCCGGGAGGCAAGCCGCCGCACGATCGGTCTCCGCCACTTCGACGTGCAGCTGGTTGGGGGCATCGTCCTGCACCACGGAAAGATCGCTGAGATGAAGACCGGTGAGGGCAAGACCCTCGTGGCGAGCCTTGCGCTGTATCTCAACGCGCTGGCCGGCAAGGGCGCACACCTCGTCACGGTCAACGACTACCTCGCCCGGCGCGACGCCGGCTGGATGGCCCCGATCTACCACCTGCTGGGCATGAGCGTAGGCGTCAACGTCGGCACGGCGGGGACGTTCGTCTACGACCCGGAGTTCCTCGACGAGACCCACCCCGACTCACGGCTTCAGCACCTGCGCCCCGCGACCAAGCGCGAGGCTTACATGGCAGACATCACGTACGCGACCAACTCCGAGCTCGCGTTCGACTATCTGCGCGACAACATGGCGCACGACCTGGCACAGGTCAGTCAGCGCCCTCTTCAGTTCGCGATCGTCGACGAGGTGGACTCGATCCTGATCGACGAGGCGCGCACGCCGCACATCATCTCGGGGCAGTCGGACGAGTCGACTGAGAAGTACTACGAGTACGCCCGCTGGGCCGGTCGCCTCTCCGAAGGCGACGACTACGAGGTCGACCTGAAGCACAAGTCCGCGTCACTGACCGAGGCCGGCATCGCGAAAATGGAGCGCTGGACCGGTATCCGCAACATCTACGACCTCGAGAACGTGATCGAGGCGCACCAGATCAACCAGGCGCTCAAGGCGAAGGCACTGTTCCTGCGCGACAGGGACTACCTGGTCAAGGACGCTGAGGTGATCATCGTCGACGAGTTCACCGGCCGCACCATGCCGGGCCGCCGGTGGTCCGACGGACTCCACCAGGCGGTCGAGGCGAAAGAAGGCGTCAAGGTCCAGCAGGAGCAGAAGACCATCGCGACCATCACCGTGCAGAACTACTTCCGGCAGTACAAGAAGCTCGCGGGCATGACCGGTACCGCTCTGACCGAGGCGGAAGAGTTCCACAAGATCTACGGCCTGGACGTGGTCGTCATCCCGACTAACAAGGCGATGGTTCGCACCGACAGCCCCGACGTGATTTACAAATCTGAGCAGTCGAAGTTCGAGGCGGTGATCGACGAGATCGTCGAGATGAACAAGGCTAAGCGGCCCGTGCTCGTCGGCACCGTATCGGTGGAGAAGTCCGAGCGGCTGGCGCGCATGCTCGAAAAGCGCGGCGTCAAGCACAACGTCCTCAACGCCAAGCAGCATGAGCGCGAGGCCGGCATCATCGCCGAGGCGGGTCAGCCCAGCGCGGTCACGATCGCGACGAACATGGCCGGCCGAGGCACCGACATCGTGCTCGGCCCTGGCGTGACAGACGTGGGCGGGCTGCACATCATCGGCACCGAGCGCCACGAAAGCCGGCGGATCGACAACCAGCTCCGCGGACGCGCCGGCCGCCAGGGCGACCCTGGCTCGAGCCGGTTCTTCATCTCGCTGGAAGACGACCTGATGAAGATCTTCGGGCCCGCCGCCGACCGCATTGGAAGGCTGATGGACAGTCTCGAGGTCGAGCCCATCGAGCACCCGTGGGTGGCCAGCTCGATCGCGGGCGCCCAGAAGAAGGTCGAGGGCATGCATTTCGACGCCCGCAAGCACGTGGTTGAGTACGACGACGTGATGAACAAGCAGCGCCAGATCGTCTATGAGGAGCGCCACAAGGTGCTCGAGGGCGCCAACGCCCGTGACAACATCCTCGCCTACGCGAAGGAGCTGATCGAGAAGGGCGTCGAGCAGCACTGCCAGAGCCGGCACCCAGAGAACTGGGACCTCGAAGGGTTGGTCAAGTACCTCAACGCTTACCTCCCAATCGCGTCCGATTCGCAGATTCCCGAGGAGGCGCTGCGCAATGGACCGGAAGGTCTGGTCGAGCACCTCGTCGCGGCAGCGTCCGAGACGTACGACAAGAAGGTCGAGGAGGTCGGCGCCGACCTGATGCCTCTGGTCGAGCGTGACGTGATGCTGCGAACGATCGACTGGCAGTGGATGGAGTATCTGACCCAGATGGAGCACTTCCGCGAAGGCATCGGGCTTCGCGCCTACGGCCAGCGCGACCCGCTCGTCGAGTACAAGAACGAGGCGTTCGAGATGTTCAACGAGCTGCGCGAGCGGATTCAGGCCTCGATCGTGGCCCGGATCTTCAGGGTTCAGGTCCAGCGCAACGCGCCACCTCCTCCACCGCCCGTCAGCAAGGTCTACGAGAGTGGTCCAGGCGATCCCGACGGATCAGGATCGAATGGCGCTCCGAGAAAGCCGCGGCCTGCGGCGCCCCTTCCAAACGCTGCGGTTGCGGCGGGTGCTGTGCCAGCCGGCGCGGCCGCGCAGGGTAAGATCGGCCGCAACGACCCGTGCTGGTGCGGGTCAGGAAAAAAGTACAAGAGGTGCCATGGACGCTGAACTGAACCCCAAGGAGCTCCTGGAGCGGATCGTGCAGCTTAAGGAGCACCTTTGACCTTCCAGCGAAGGCCAAGCGCGCCGACGAGCTTGACGCGCAGCTGGTTCAGCCTGGCGTTTGGGACGACCCTGCCCGCGCGGGGCAGATGGCGCGTGAGGCTGCCGAACACCGCCAGCTGATCGCATCCTGGGACCGCCTCGAGAAGCGGGCCCGCGACCTGATCGAGCTCGACCAGCTTGTTGACGGCGACCCCGAGCTCGAGAAGCAGCTGGCCGAGGAGAAGGCCGCGATCGCGAAAGATCTGCGTTCGCGCGAGCTGGACCTGCTGTTCACCGATCCGTACGCAAACCACAACGCCGTGGTGACGATCTCCGTAGGCCAGGGCGGCGTGGAGGCGCAGGACTGGGTGGAGATGCTGATGCGCATGTATCTCAAATGGGCGGAGCGCAAGCACTTCGAGACCGAGATCATCGAAACCTCGCCAGGCGAGGAGGCGGGGCTCAAGAGCGCGACGTTCATCGTGCGCGGCCCGCGGGCTTATGGGCTTTTGCGCTCGGAGCACGGCGTGCATCGGCTCGTGCGCATCTCCCCGTTCGACCAGAATCACCGCCGGCACACGTCGTTCGCCCTGGTGGAGGTGATGCCCGAGCTCGAGACCTCGGACGAGAGTGCGGTCGTGATCAACCCCCAGGACCTGCGCATCGATACGTACCGCTCCACGGGCGCCGGTGGCCAGCACGTCAACAAGACCGACTCGGCGATCCGCATCACGCACCTTCCCACCGGCATCGTCGTCACCTGTCAGAACGAGCGCTCACAGATGAAGAACCGCGAGACGGCGATGAAGGTGCTGAAGGCGCGGCTATTCCAGCGCCAGCAGCAGGAGGCCGCGGCGCAGCGCGACCAGATCCGCGGCCAGGTCATGCCTGCGGAGTTCGGATCCCAGATCCGGAACTACGTACTGCAGCCGTACACGCTGGTCAAGGACGTCCGGACCGGGCTCGAGGTGGGGAACGCCCAAGCTGTGCTCGATGGTGACATCGATCCCTTTATCGAGGCCTGGCTGCGCTGGCGCCTGGGCCAGAACGGAGCCCCTTAGCAGCCCCGCGCAAGCAAGTCAGAACGCCCCCGTTAAATACATGTTTGTCTCTCTGGGAAGGGGTTGGACTCCGTGGGGGCATCGGGTATACTGCCCGCGACTTAGCCGCACGCGCCCACTGGCGCGGAACGTCACAGCAAGAGACGCACTTTATGGTTCTAACACCAGATTTCGATACCCGGCCGGTGATCAGCTTCCAGCACGTCTGGAAGACCTATCCCACTGGGACTGAAGCTCTCCGCGACGTCAACCTCGTCGTGCCCGAAGGCGACTTCCTATTCCTGGTCGGGCCATCGGGCGCAGGCAAGTCCACCCTCGTTCGGCTTCTGATCCGGGAGGAGAAGCCCAGCAAGGGCAAGATCTTCGTCGACGGCGTCGAGCTCGGCCGCATGAAGCGGCGCCAGCTGCCCAACTACCGGCGCAAGGTGGGCCTGGTCTTTCAGGACTTCAAGCTCCTGCCCAATCTCACGGTCTACGAGAACGTGGCTTTCGCCCTGCGCGTGCACGGTGAGGCCGAGCACACGATTCACGCGCGCGCGGCGGAAGCCCTCGACACCGTGGGCCTGGCGGGGAAGGACCAGACCTATCCCGCGAACCTCTCCGGCGGCGAACAGCAGCGCGTGGCGATCGCCCGCGCGCTGGTGCACGCGCCTCGCTTCATCATCGCCGATGAACCCACCGGCAACCTGGACCCTGCCACCGCCTGGGAGATCATGCAACTCTTTCTGCGCATCAACGCGCGTGGAGCGACCGTCGTGATGGCGACCCATAACCGAGAGATCGTCGACCTGCTGCGCCGGCGCGTCGTCGCCATCGACGCCGGGCAGGTGGCCAGGGACGATCGTTCAGGCCGATACCACGATGATTTATCGAAACCTCAGATTCGCGCTCAATAGCGCCTGGCAGAGCTTCTGGCGAAACCTCGCGGTCAGCATGGCCGCGGTAGTTTCGATCACGCTTATCCTCATCCTGGCCGGCGTCAACCTGCTCGTGGGCCACGCTTTTTCGCAGGTGCTTGACGGCTTCAGGGCGAAGGTCAGCGAGATCTCGATCAACGTCGCGGACGGCACGCCTCTGCAGGCCGTGTACGACTACCAGCAGCAGCTGGCTGCCGACCCGCGCGTGACCAGCGTGAAGTTCATCACCAAAGATGAGGCACTGGCTCAGTTCAAGGCCGACCCAAACAATGTGGTGCTAGCGCAGCAGATCGACGGCAACCCACTCGACGCGAAGCTCCAGGTGCGAGTGGCCAAGCTCGACGACGTGGCGGCGATCGACACGCTCGCGCGGCGCTGGTCGGGTGTCGATCCGACCGATCCGACGAATTACCAGGGTGACTTCGTCAACCGGATGCTCGGGCTCTCGCAGTGGCTGGGCCTGGCCGGCGTCGGGTTGCTCGGGATCCTGGTGGTGGTTTCGATCGTCATCGTCATGAATACCATCCGCACCGCCGTGTATCACCGTCGCAAGGAGATCGAGGTGATGAAGCTCGTCGGTGCGACGGAATGGTTCGTTCGCGGGCCGTTTGTGATCGAGGGGGTGATGACCGGCGTGATCGCGGCCGCTTTCGCCCTTGCGCTGCTGGTGATTGCCTACGAACCTGCTGTCGACCGCTTCCGGTCGGACATCGCTTTCATTCCGCTGTCCTACGACCCGGGATTCGTCGCGAGCCTGGCGCGCGACCTGCTCCTCGGTGGAGCCCTGCTGGGAGCCCTGGGCAGCTACATCGGCGTCCGCCGATACGTGAGGCTGTAGTTTGGCGAGGCGCCTTCTCGCCGCTGTGGCGATCGCGACCCTGACCTGGCTGCCGCAGTCGGTTCAGACAGCGCAGACGGTGTCCGCCGTGTACTGCTGGCCGGGCGATCCGCCTGCCGTGTACCAGGCTTGCGTGGATTACAACAACGGAATCGGTCAGCAGGTCGCGAACCAGCGGGAGCTTGCGCGCATCCAATCGCAGATCAATGGCGCGGAAGCACAGATGAACGCGATTGGCACGCTGATCAACAACCTGAATCGTGAGATCGCGAGCCAGCAGGCCCTGATCGCCCAGACGAAGGCGACGATCGACGACCTGAACCGGCAGATCCGGTTCGGCGAGGCCGACCTGACTCGGTTGAAGGCGCACATGAGCGTGCGCGACGAGCTGCTGAACCAGAGGATGCGGTACGTCGACGCGCACGGTGCGATGAATTACGCGGAGCTCGTGCTGACTTCAAACAACTTCAATCAGATGATGAATCGAATGATTGCCGCCCAGCAGGTGGCAGCCTCAGATCGAAAGCTGCTGGACGACCTTGCTCAGCAGCACTCGGCGATCGCGTTGGCGAACGATGCCCTCGGCGTCAAGCGCAGCCAGGTGACCGCGTTGCTGGTGCAGCAGCAGGCCACCGAGGCGGACCTCCAGAAGAGCCTGGTCGCGCAGGCGGCGGCGATGGCTCTTGCCAAGCAGCTCGAAGTGCAGCTGTCCGCACAGTACGCGGCGGTCCAGGCACAGCGCGCCGCGATCGATGCCGAGGTCGCATCGCTGCAGCAGAAGTACGAAGCAGCGGCACGCGCGGCGGGTGGCGGCACCGGCCAGTTCGAGTGGCCTGAGCCACAGTGCGGCCACGGCTGCATCAGCCAGGGTTTCGGCTGCAACAGCTACTGGTTCGAGCAGTACGAGCCGAGCTGTCCGTATCCCCACCGCATCCACACGGGCATCGACATCGCGGGGCCGTACGGCACCCCGATCGTCGCAGCTGACACGGGTGTCGTCTACTTCTACCCGGGCTCGTATGGCTACGGGAACTACATCTTGATGATCCACGGCAACGGCTACTCCACGCTCTACGGACACCTGTCGCGATTCAACACCAGCATGGGCAGCGGCGCGATCATCGCGCGTGGCGACGTGATCGGGTACGAAGGATCGACCGGCAACTCGACGGGCCCGCACCTGCATTTCGAGATTCGCGTGAACAATGCGTGGAAGAACCCCTGCATCTGGCTTGGGTGCTAGTCGTGGCGGCGATTTCGCTAGTCTGCTGACATGAATCGCCGCGCCTCCCTGCGGGGTGGCGCCCTCCTCCTGATCCTCGTCGTCGGCTTCGTCGCGGGCGTCTACACCGACCAGGCGTTCCCCGAGTGGGTGCCGTACTTCGGGCATCGGTCAGTGAGCGGTGTGGATCTCTCCGAGCTGCAGCAAGCGGTTCGATTGATCCAGGCGGACTACGTGGACGGCAACCTCGACACGACAAAGCTGTCCCACTCGTCGGTTCAGGGCCTGGTCGCCGGGTTGGGCGATCCGTTCTCCGCCTACTTCGACCCCACGCAGTACAAGCGCCTCCAGGCGAGCTACCAGGGCCGATACTCCGGGATCGGCATCTACCTGAGCTTCACCACAGGATATCCGGTGATCACGGGGACCGTGCCCGGTTCGCCGGCTGCGGCGGCCGGCCTGCGGGCAGGCGACCAGATCGTGAAGGTGGGGGACAAGGACACCAAGGGCATCACCGGCGACCAGGCGACCGCGCTCATCCAGGGCCCGGATGGGACGAAGGTGACGCTGGAGGTCTCGCGTGCCGGCTCGACTTTTTCCGTGACGCTCACGCGCGCTGAGATTCACGTTCCGACCGTTCGATCCGCTGTGATCGCCGACCACGTGCTGTACGTGCGGATCTATCAGTTCGGATCGGACACCTCGACCGACTTCGCGTCGGCTCTCTCCAACGGATTGCCCGGCGCGGTCGGAATCGTGCTGGACCTGCGTGGGGACCCGGGTGGTTTCATCTCGGCCGCCGACGACGTGATCAGCCAGTTCGTGGCGAGCGGCGAGACCTTCGAGCTGCGCAATCGCGGCGGCAAGGTGGACCGGCACACGGTCGGGGCGAAGCACGCAGCGCCAACCTTGCCGCTGGTGGTGCTGGTGGACGCCAACAGTGCGTCGGCGTCGGAGATCGTCGCCGGGTCGCTCCAGGTCCACCACCGCGCCAGGCTCGTGGGCCTAACGACTTTCGGCAAGGGGTCGGTGCAGCAGGACTTCGTGCTGAGCGACGGTGCCGACATCCACCTCACCGTGCAGCGCTGGTACCTGCCCAACGGGCAGACCATCGACCACAAGGGATTGACGCCGGACATCCCGGTGACCCTGGCGAATCCGACCGACGCATTCGATGTCGCGTCGCCGGCACAGGGGTATGCCAAGGACACGCAGCTCAACACCGCGCTTTCGTCGCTCGCTGGCTAGACTGACTAACCGCGCGGGCGGTTAGCTCAGTTGGCCAGAGCGCCTCGTTTACACCGAGGAGGTCGGGAGTTCGACCCTCTCACCGCCCACCACAATGTCAGGATCTTCGTGGCCGATAGAATCATCCGCCGTGCCGAGGTAGCTCAGCTTGGTAGAGCACTTGACTGAAAATCAAGGTGTCGCCGGTTCAAATCCGGCCCTCGGCACCAGCCCGGCTCTAGTGGATGTAGTCGAAGGCGAGTGAGGCCCCGAACAGGGCGAGACCCGCCCAGCCTGCCAGGAATGCTTTGACCGCGAATGAGTCCTTGCGCATTACGGACCAGTTGTTGACCGCGGTCGCCAAGACCAGGTATAGGTACGTGACCTCTGCGGACATGACGAAGAAGTGAAACTGGCCGACGTCGCTCCAGTGAAAGGCGACCGGCATCGACCAGTTGACCAGGTCGAGCTTGGCCTGCATCAGGAAGGCGGCGGTGGCAGTGGCGATGCCAAGGACCATGTAGACGGGCAGGCGCTTCCATGGAATTCCCGGCGCCAGCTGGCGAAGCAGGACGAAGGCCGATACGTTGACGGCGGGGATCAGAAGTCCGTCGCCCAACACGCCCGAGTAATAGGAGAAGACGGTGTGCTGGTGCCCGCGGTAAGTGAAGTAGAAAGCCCACTGGTATCCAAACAGCAGCAGCCAGCTGAGGGCGGCGGGCAGCGCGGGCACCCAGGCACGATCGCGGGCCAACCGAAGGACAGCGGCCACAACGCGACATACTAACCGGCCGTGAGCAAGCCTCGGCCGTTTCGATTCGCCGTGGAGGAGCACCGTTCCGGAAGCGCCACCGAGTGGCGCGAGCGGGCTCGGCGCATCGAATCACTCGGTTATTCGACGCTATATCTTCCCGACCATTTCGGCGACCAGCTTTCGCCGATCGCGGGTCTCATGGCCGCCGCGGATGCCACCACCAGGCTCCGCGTCGGATCGCTCGTCTTCGATAACGACTACCGGCATCCGGTCGTGCTTGCCAAGGAAGCGGCAACAGTGGACCTCCTGTCTGAGGGCCGTCTTGACTTTGGCCTCGGTGCCGGCTGGATGGCGTCTGACTACGAGCAGACAGGCATCCCGCTCGACTCGCCTGGAACGCGCATCGGGCGCATGGCCGAGGCTCTCGAGATCATCAAGAGCTTTTTCGCCGGAGGGAGCGTTTCCTTCGCGGGCAAGCACTACCGGATCAATGGGGTCGAGGCCTCGCCCTCGCCTGTGCAGAAGCCGCACCCGCCGATCATCCTGGGCGGCGGTGGCCGGCGCATGCTGAGCCTGGCGGCGCGTGAAGCGGACATCGTCAGCATCAACTACAAGCTGAGCGAGGGCCGGATCAACCGCGACCTAGTCCGCACCGGGATGCCAGACGCGACTGACGAGAAGCTGGCCTGGATCAAGGAGGCCGCGGGCGACCGGTTCTCGAAGATCGAGCTGTGCGCGACCGTCTTCACCTTCAGCGTGACCGACGATCGAGACGGAGTGGCGGCAGCGTTTGCGTCCAGGCTTGGGTCGGAACCGCGCGAGGTCCTGGAGATGCCGCACTTTTTGATCGGAACCACCGATCAGATGGTCGAAGACCTGCAGGCGCGACGCGATCGGTACGGGATTTCCTACGTCGTCGTTCCCGATTCGGCGTTTGAGGCGCTGGCGCCGGTCGTCGCGCGATTGACGGGCACCTGAACTCCTCCTGTAGATTTGGTGGCGATGGCCACCACTGAGTCGGTCGTGCTCAAGGGCCCCAACGACGGGCGCTCGCCTGAGGTGCTCACGCCGGACGCCCTGGCCTTCGTTGGGCGGCTGCAGGGCGAGTTCGGCGATCGCCGGCTCGAGCTGCTGCGAATGCGTGACGAACGTCAGGCTCGACTTGATGAGGGCGAGGTGCCGGATTTCCTGGCCACGCGATCGGTGCCTGAATCGGACTGGAAGGTTGCCCAGGCCCCGAAGGATCTGGAGGACCGTCGGGTCGAGATCACCGGTCCAACCGATCGCAAGATGCTGATCAATGCCCTGAACTCCGGCGCGCGCGTGTTCATGGCGGATTTCGAGGACGCGAACTCGCCGACGTGGGCGAACCTGGTCGAGGGCCAGGTGAACCTGATCGACGCCATCGAGAGGCGGATCGATTTCACGAGCCCGGAAGGAAAGCAGTATCGCCTCAACGACAGGGTCGCAACCCTGGTCGTCCGGCCGCGCGGGTGGCACCTGGAAGAAAGGCATGTCGAGGTCGGCGGAAAGCCGGTCTCGGGCAGCCTGTTCGACTTTGGCCTCTACCTCTTCCACAACGCTGAGCGGCTCGGTACGAAGGGCAGCGGTCCATATTTCTATCTGCCCAAGCTCGAGAGCCACCTCGAAGCTCGGCTGTGGAACGACGTTTTCAACTTTGCGCAAGATGACCTCGGCATTCCGCGCGGCACCATCCGCGCCACCGTGCTGATCGAGACGATCCTCGCCGCCTTCGAGATGGAAGAGATTCTCTACGAGCTCCGTGAACATTCGAGCGGTCTCAACGCAGGGCGATGGGACTACATATTCAGCATCATCAAGAAGTTCAGGAACCGCCCGGACTTCGTGCTCCCCGACCGGGCACAGGTGACGATGACGGTTCCCTTCATGCGCGCGTACACGCAGCTGCTGGTCAAAACGTGCCATCGGCATGGCGCTCACGCGATGGGCGGGATGGCGGCGTTCATTCCCTCGCGCCGTGACCCAGAGGTCAACCGCGTGGCGCTGGCGAAGGTAAAGGAAGACAAGGACCGCGAGGCCGGAGACGGGTTCGACGGGACTTGGGTCGCGCACCCCGACTTGGTGCCGACGGCGACCGAGGCCTTTGACCGGGTGCTGGGCGAGCGGCCGAACCAGCTCGATCGGCAGCGGCCCGATGTCGTGGTCACCGCGGCGGAGTTGATCGATGTGCGAGTGCCAGGCGGGAGCATGACGGAAAACGGACTGCGCATGAACGTGGGCGTGGGGATCCAGTACATCGAGTCTTGGTTGCGCGGCGTAGGCGCGGCGGCGATCAACAACCTGATGGAGGATGTCGCGACGGCCGAGATATCACGGTCCCAGGTCTGGCAGTGGGTCAGGCACTCGTCGCGCTTGAGCGAAGGTCCGACCGTGAACGCAGACCTGGTGCGTGAGATCGCGGACGATGAGCTGGCTCAGATCCGCGAGCGGCTGGGTGAGGACGGTTGGGCAAAGAGCCGATTCACCGAGGCCCGTGCAGTGTTCGAGGAGGTGGCGCTGGGCCAGTCCTTCCCCGCGTTCCTGACGCTGGTGGCTCTTCGCCACCTCGACTGAGGTCCCGGGCCTTGACAGGCAGAGTTGCGCTCGGTTTTCTTGAGCTCTAGGGTGGGCGGCGGTGTGCCGGCGGGGGAGGGACCGGCCGGGAGGAGGGAGGGCCCGCCAGGGGAGTGCCTGGTCGGCTTAGGGGCCGACTCTTGGCGTCGCGGGCGGCTTGCCCGGCAGCCGGCGCCACTGCCTCGGACCGACGCCGTTGTTCGGGTTACCAGGCACGAAGGCGACGGCGGACGGTTTAACCATGCAGTTGTCCTTGCGTACGACGCTGCGCTCGCCGCCCTCTTGGTGCTCGATCACGACGGTCCGCTCGAGCACTGCCCGCACGCGAACCTGCTTGCCGTCGACGATCGCATTGAAGCCGCCGCTGACCTCGTGGTTGAGGGGTGGGACGATGCTGGCCAGAGAAACGAGATCAACGATCTTGTTCATATGAGGGCTTCCCTTCCCTTGGGCTAGGCGGCGCTTTGAAGCCGCTGAAATAAAAAAGCCGCCGACCGGCTATCGGCAGCCGCCCACTTTACCAGACCTTAACGCGGACCTGATCTCAGATCGCGACGACCCTACAGGGTCGGCTCAGCGCCGGTTAAGCCGCTGAGCTGTGCTCCTGCATGCGGAGCTGTCGGGCGGCCTCGCGCCCGCGACGCGCCGCTTCCTTGCTCGCCAGGTGACGCACACGGAGATGCTGAGGGTTGACCATCAGGCGGCGCCGGTTGACCAGCACCTTTGGCTCGCCCGGAGCGGGTTCGACCACAGCTGTCCTCTCGAGGACCGCAGTCACCCACACCCGCCGACCATCCACCTCGGCTTCGAAATCGGGGAGGATCTCGTCGTCTTCGTCCATCTCGACGCTGTCAAGCTGCACGAGGTCAGTGCGGCTGCTCGATGGGCGCTCGGTGGTCTTTCGGTTTGAAGCCATGTTCATATGCCAAATACCCGATCAGGAGCAAGATCAAACCCAGGATCACCCAAGGAAGCAAATGGGCTGGAAACTGGGTGAATAAGGCCCGAACTCGGGGTCCAAGTCTCCGCCCAAGCTCGAGGAAGATCGCCGCCCAGATCGAACCAGAGACGAGTACTCACGGTACAAATACCCTGTAAGGGATGCCAAGTATTCCAGACAAAGCTGAGAGAACGATCCGCATTCCGGGAATGTGGCGCCCGACGATGATCGCCCGCGGTCCCCACCGCTTGAATAAGCGTTCGGCCCGGACGAGCCTCTCGTGGGTCACACCGATATATCGGCCAAAACGCTGGATAAAACGGCCGGCCGCAGCGGCGGCTCATGACGGCGGCTACCTCACGACCACTGGAGCCATCCCGTACCCCATGGCTCCTCTTTGGAGATGACGAAGAACAGCCCGCCCGTCTGGTGCTCGAACACGAGCACGCGAACGAAATGCGTCAGGGGCCGCCATCAGCCTGGTTCGCGCAGCCAGGCGGGAATCCAATCGGGGATCTTGTCCGCGAGGAATGCAGCCAGCCAGGGCATGGACTGCGCTCCTCCGACTTCAGCGTGCCGGCGTCGGCAAGACCTTCTGAGCGGAACCCCACACAAGCGCAGTGTCGAAAACGCGCGCGAAGTGCTCGGCGTAAGCGCGCGCCGCATCCGCTGCCTCCACCTTGTGTCCGGTGATCGCCTCCACCGAGGCGGGGCGCTTCTCTGCATGCCCGCACGGGACGATGCCGTCGAAATATCCAAGGTCCGTCGTTAGATTGAGGGCGAAGCCGTGACTGACGATCGACCGGTTCAATTTGATGCCGATGGCGGCAAGTTTCTCGCCACGTGACCAGACGCCGGTGAGGCCTGGCTCGCCCGGCTGAGATTCGACGCCCAGCTCATGCAGGTAATCGATGAGGGATTTCTCGAGTTTTTCGAGGTACTGCGGAATGGTCAGCCCTAATCGAGCGAGGTCGAGGATCGGGTAGCCCACAAGCTGTCCGGGTCCGTGATAAGTCGCCTCGCCCCCCCGATCCGACCAGACCACCTCAACATCGCGCCGCGCCCGCTCGCCTTCGTCCCAAAGCAGGTGATCGGGCGATGCGGCTTTGCCCATCGTGAAGACGTGCGGGTGTTCGAGCAGTAAAAGAGTGCTGGGGGCCGAGCCGTCTCGCAGGGCGCCGACCAGTTCGGCCTGCAAATCCCAGGCCTGCCGGTACCGAATCCTACCCAGCCAGCAGGCTCTTACGGGCTGGGACCTGTTCATCTGCATGGTATGAGGAACGGACGAGGGGGCCAGCTTCGACGTGCCCGAAACCCATCTCGAGCGCCTGCGCCTTCAAATGCGCGAACTCCTCGGGCTTGTAGTAGCGAACGACCTCGGCATGCTTCTTTGACGGCCTGAGATATTGACCCACGGTCAGGACGTCGATGTTGTGCGCCCGCATGTTGCGGAAGACCTCCAGGAGCTCGTCCTCCGTCTCTCCCAACCCGACCATCAGCCCTGATTTGGTCACCATCGACGGCTTCAGCGTTTTCACGTGGCGCAAGAGGGCGAGGCTGTTGCCGTAGACGGCCTTGGGTCGGATGCGTGAGTAGAGGCGTGGCACGGTCTCGGTGTTGTGGTTGAAGATGTCCGGCCCGGCCTCGACGACGGTGCGTACTGCGTCGAAGTCGCCTTGGAAGTCCGGAGTCAGCACTTCGATCGTGGTCCCCGGGCTGTGCCTGCGGATGGCACGTATGGTCCGGGCGAAGATTCCGGCACCGCCGTCCAGTAGATCGTCGCGGTCGACCGAGGTGATGACGGCATGCTTCAGGCCTAGCTCGGCGACCGACTCGGCGACACGCAGCGGTTCGCCCAGATCGAGCTCGGTGGGCCGGCCCGACGTCACTGCACAGAATCGGCACGCGCGCGTGCATACGTCGCCGAGGATCATGAACGTTGCCGTCCGGCGGTTCCAGCAGTCGTAGATGTTGGGGCATCGTGCCTCTTCGCAAACGGTATGCAGACGGCCACTCCGCACCATCTGCTTAAGGTCCTTGAAGTTCTCGCCTTCGGTCACCCTCACCCGAATCCACGGCGGAATTGGCGAGGGGGTCAGGGGTTCGGCGCTGCTCACAGGCGGATGCTACCGGGCGTCCACTCTTCGAGTCGCTTCTTCATCGCCCCGAGGAATTGTCCGGCCATCATCCCATCGATGATCCGATGGTCGAAGCTCAAGCACATGTTCATGATGTGACGGACCGCGATTGCGTCGTTGATCACGACGGGCCGCTTGACGATCGACTCGGTGGTCAGGATCGCGGCCTGCGGTTGGTTGATGATCGGCTGGCTGGCAACAGAGCCGGTGGCGCCGGTGTTGTTGAGCGTGAAGGTGCCGCCCTGCACGTCCTCCGGCTTGAGCTGTTTGTTGCGTGCGCGCTCGATCAGGTCGTTGAGCGACCGGACGAGGTCGGTGAAACCACGCTGATCGGCGTCCTTCAACACCGGCACGATCAGGCCGTCCGGGATGGAGACCGCGATACCGAGGTTGACGTAGTGCTTCAGGACGACGCCGTCGGTCGCCCAGCTCGAGTTGAGCCATGGGTACTGCTTGATGACATCGGATAAGACTTGGACGACGAAAGGTAGGTAGGTCAGCGCGACGCCGTGCCTCGCCTTGAAGCTCTCCTTCTCGGCTTCGCGGTAACGGACGAGATTGGTGACGTCGACTTCCTGCAGCGTCCATGCGTGGGGTGATGTGGCAAGGCTGCGGACCATGTGCTCGGCGATTGATCGCCTCATCACGCTGAGCTTCACGAGCTCCTCGCGAGCGCCGTCGACACGGGTCGGTCGCGGTGCAGCGGGCGCAGTCGGAGGTGACGGCGCAGGAGCGGCCGGTGCGGCGGGGCCCACTTCTACCGCGGCCAGGACGTCGTCGCGCGTCACCCGGCCACCCATGCCCGTACCGCGCAGGGCGCTGGGGTCGATCTGGTGCTCGGCGGCCAGCTTGCGTACAGCTGGCGACAGACGACGGTGTTCGGCGCCGCCGTCCTCCACCGCCGCTGGCACCGCCGCCGGCTTGGGCGCAGGCTCGGCTGCGGGCTCGGGCGGGACCTCGGTGTGCGCCACGCCGGCCTCGCGAGACGGCTTGGCTCGTGTGTCTGGGGCCGCGGCGCCCGCGCCAGGCACCTCGATCTGGGCAAGCACAGCACCCACGAGCACGGTCTCGCCCTCCGGGACAGTGATCTTGACGAGCGTGCCTTCAAAAGGCGAGGGGATCTCGGCGTTGACCTTGTCTGTGACGATCTCGACGAGCGGCTCATCGCGTTTGACGAAGTCACCCTCGTGTTTGAGCCACTTGTCGACCGTACCCTCGGTCACCGATTCACCGAGCTGCGGCATCTTGATCTGGGCCAGGCCCATGCTCAATCGAGTGTAACCGAGCCTAACCTGGTGGCGAAGCAATCGACCCCATGGATTCGGCTGGCTTAAAGCCGTCGATTCAGGTGTATACCCTGAGCATGGCTCCGACCGGCGGCGCACAGATGAGTAACGTCTTCTTCGATCGCCCCGGGGTAGCACTGATGAGGTGGGACCCTAAATCCCGGGCTGTCTGTATCGAGTGGAAGGGCTGGGCGGATCCCACCGAGTTCGCTGCGGCGCTGGAGGCAGGGCTTGGCGCTCTTATCGAACATCGCGGTTCGCGATGGCTGGCTGACTGTCGCGATATGAAGGCGATCCAGCTATCCGACCAGGAGTGGCTCGACCGAAGTTGGTTCCCGCGAATGATCGCAGCGGGTCTGCGCCGCATGGCGGTGGTCATCCCGAAGAGCGGGCTCGTCATGACGAACCTGGAAGACATCATGCGTAAGGTCCCGGGCTCAAAGATGGACGTCGCGTTTGTCGCGACGGTCGCAGAAGCCGAGAAGTGGCTTTCCGCGCCATCCACTAATACTCCGCCCGTTCTGGACGTGCAAAAGCTGTCATGAGCACATCTCGAGTCGAACAGGTTTATGCGGTTGAGCCATGGTTGACCATTCGTTGGGATCGTGAGCACGCTTGCGTACATGCGGAGTGGACCGGGTTTGCCAACAGCGCTCAGTTTCGAGACGGGACGCTGAGAATTCTCGAAGCGCTTAGGGACAAGCAGGCCAGCCTGTTGATCAGTGACAACCGCAAGCTTGAAGGGGTGGTTGATGAGGATCAGCTATGGCTTCGTGATACCTGGGTACCCGTAGCGGTGGCTGCCGGTCTCAAGCGAATCGCGGTCGTTGTAGCGCATCACGGGCTGGGCAAGATCGCAAGCGAAGAGATCATCGGCCGGTTTGGAAAGACGACATTCATGACCAACACCTTCGAGTCCCCTGACGAAGCGCTCAAGTGGGTCGGTGTGCCGACGACCAATTAGCTGGACGGGAGGTCGGTGAGCTCGTATAGATGACCGGGCGCTTGACGGCGAGTCGGATCTACGAAGGTCGACGGCCGCCAGCGAGCTTGGTTCCGAAATCCTGAAAGACACCTGATTCGATTGCATGCCTTCCCGCTGCGGATCACCTTCGATCCCGCCTCGGAGCTGCCGCCAGGGGCCGACCAGTTCACCGTCCAGGAGGACGACTTCAAACCCCTTAAGAGTTGGAGGCGACGCCCAGAATCGAACTGGGGATGGAGGTTTTGCAGACCTCTGCCTTGCCACTTGGCTACGTCGCCGCCCCTTCGGAGTGGATTCTACCTTCGCACCCTCCGACCAGCCTCGAGGTTAGGCTGTCGAGGCAGGTGGCTGGGCACGACTTCCGAGACGTCATGGCGCGCATGCCCGCGAGCGTTGTCGTCATCAGCGCGCGCAGCGAGGGCGGCTATCGAGGGCTGACTGCGAGCAGCCTGGTCTCGATTTCGGTCGATCCGCCCATGGTCCTCGTCGGGCTCGAGCGTGAAGCGGCCACGCGATCGGCGGTGGCGGTAACCCGGGCGTTCAACGTCAGCGTGCTCACGCGCTCGCAGGAATTCATCGCGGACCGGTTCGCTGGGCGCGCACCGGCAATCGACACAGCGTGGCGAGACGTGCCGCACCGCCTGGGGGTCAACGGCCTTCCGCTGATCGAGGGATGCGCCGCCTGGCTCGAGTGCAGGCTCGTCGAGATCCACTCCGCCGGAGACCACGACATCTGCGTCGGTGAGGTGACGGCCGCCACCGCCGGCTCAGGCGACCCGCTGATCCTATGGGACCGAGCTTTCTGGACTCTGCGTTAATACGGAAGCTCGTCCTCGTCCATCCCGAAGTGATGGCCGATCTCGTGGAGGATCGTCCGCCGCACCTCGGCGACCAGCTCGTCCATGGATCGCGACGCCTGCTCATGCGAGCGCTTGTAGAGCGTGATGCGCTCTGGCATGCCCTCACCGGCGGCCAGCGCGGTTGAGCCTTCGTACAACCCCAGCAGCCCGTCAGCAGAGCTCTCCTCGACGATGAACACGGTGTTCTCGAGGTAAGGCCGGAAATCCTCTGGGATCGAGTCCACCGCCGCCTGCGCCGCCTCCTCGAATTGCTTCATGCTCACCCGCATGAATGAATTGAAGCGCGTGCTCGTCGTGGGCGCAGGGACGATGGGCTCGCAGATCGCGCTGCAGACCGCGCTCTCAGGCCGCCACGACGTCACCCTCGTCGACTCGGTGCCTGGGCAGCTCGAGCGTGCCAGGGCCCAGAACCGAAGATTGCTCGACCGGTCCGTCGAAAAAGGCCGACTCACTGAGAGCGCCGCAGCCGACGCTCTCGGGCGCATCGAGGACTCGAGCGACCTCGCTGCCTCAGCCCCGGCCGCCAACCTCGTGATCGAAGCTGTGATCGAAGACTTTGACGCCAAGAAGGCTGTGTTCGAGACCCTCGGCAAGCACGCACAGAAGGACGCGATCCTCGCCAGCAACTCAAGCACCATCGCGATCAGCCGGCTGGCCGGTTTCACGGGCCGTCCCGACCAGTGCTGCAACATGCACTTCTTCCACCCGGTCACTGTGATGCAGCTGTGCGAGGTCGTGCGTGGCCCGAAGACGTCAGACGCAACCATCGCAAGCGCCATGGAGTTCGTGCGCTCCATCGACCGCACGCCGGTGCTGCTCCAGAAGGAGATCTGGGGCTTCATCGTCAACCGCATTCTGTTTGCTGCGTCGGAAGAGGCGATGCGCCTGCTCGAGGGTGGCTACGCGAGCGCAGAGGACATCGATATCGCGGTGCAGAAGGGACTCAACTGGCCGATGGGTCCATTCCACCTCCTCGACTTCAGCGGCCTCGACATCTTCTACGGGGCGATGAAGGACCGCCACCGGCAGGGCGAAGGCGGCGACGCGCCGGAGCTGCTGAAGAACCTGGTCGAGGCCGGCCACCTCGGGCGCAAGACCGGCAAAGGATTTTTTGAATACCCCAAGTAGTCTCGCCGGGGCAAAATCATTCTTGCCCCCGTAGCCCAATGGCAGAGGCAGCCGGCTTAAACCCGGTCCAGCGCGGGTTCGACCCCCGCCGGGGGTACTGCACTTCTACAATCGACTGAAATGGGCCTCCGATCTGAAGAAGACCCCGACGAAGACCCTGACGAGCCGGACCAGCCGAACCATCCAGGCGACGGTGCGGCGGCCTCAGGGATCGTGCCCACCGTGGGGCTGCCCCTGCGCGAGTGGGAGTTCTCGACACAGGTTCTAACCGTGGCCCAGCTGGTTGACGGCGTCACGTTGGTCAAGCTTCTGAAGGAGGCCGGCGCGGACGGCTGGGACCTGACCGACGTGATCGACGGGGGCGAGAAGCGCGTTCTCCTGATGCGGAGACCCAAGCGCTCGGCGCATGAGTCGCGACGGGTAGGATTCGCGCCTCCGAAACCCAACTGACCACCGCGCCCGCGCGCCGCAAGCGGCGCATTCTCGTGGTCGA
>Ga0209118_1000519_pt1 | contig 21005 bp, 16 predicted proteins | sample BlaSpr_A8_Ref_M1_FD_187988 | JGI IMG/M metagenome (GOLD analysis project Ga0209118, IMG submission 187988) | Forest soil microbial communities from Thunder Bay, Ontario, Canada - Black Spruce, Ontario site 2_A8_Ref_M1 (SPAdes) (version 2) | ecosystem: Environmental > Terrestrial > Soil > Boreal...
ATCGCTGGAGAGATGGAAACCCAAAGCGGACGAGCCAGGACAGTTGGCATCAAAACTGCCCAGCAACAGGTGCTTCGGATTCAGCGGATTGCTCACGATCGGGGAATCCGTCACTATGCTTCCCCCTTCGGACGCCTGGGTTGGCGGCAGCACGCACGGGACGGGGGAGCAGGTGAGGTCAGGATTCACGGACCACGGCGCCTCGGCGAACTGGCCGTGCGCATTCCCGGCCAGAAAATGTCCGAGCGAGAGAATGACGAAAATCAACAGAACCCTACCCGGCACCCTTGCCCCCAAGGCTGTCCGCCTTCTCAGAGACTGCAGCATTAGAACAGCTTGCATCGTAACTGTTCCCAAACGGTCTGCCTGTTCCAGAGTGCTCACTTCCAGGTTTTTTTGAAAAGTATTCAAAAAGGACCGCGAGCAAGCCTATGTCACGTGCGGCACTGGGTACTGCGCTTTCCACCAAATTCAAAGTCCACGAGTCTTGTGGTCACGGAAAGGCCTCTAAAGCCCCGCCCTCTCGCAAAGAACGCGAGAAGGGCAGGGCACCCGCCTTTTGTGTGTGGTGAAAGCATGGGCCAGCCCCGGAGTTCTGCCTTCCTTTACACGCGGACAGGAGTGTCCGCGCCGCAGGAGGCTTGGTCAGAAGCGGTACAGGTAGGAGGCCTTCACGAAGAACTGGCGGCCGTCGTTGATGAAGTCGTCTCTCGCGGTGAGCAGGCCGGTGGGAGTGGGCAGGAGGCGGCGGTCGAGGTTCTGGAGGTTGCTGTTGTATCCGACGTAGATGGCTGTGCCGGGGTGGACGAGGTACGTGATGAGGAAGTCGGCGTTGAAGTTCTTGGTGGGGGACAGCGAACTGAGGAGCGGGTTGGAGAGCACCGAGGTGTACTGGAGGATGACGCGCGCGGAAAGCTCGCGCGTGAACTGGTAGTTCCACTTGCTGCGCACGATGTGGTTGGTGACGGCGGTGAGGTGAGTGGCGTCCTCGCGGAGGTGTTCGAGGAGGTAAGTGTTGTCAATACGCAGACGTCCGGAAGCGTGGAACGTGAGGGTTGCGTTGGCCTGGTCTTCATGGCTGATCTCGGGCACGCGGCCAGCCGCCGGGTTGTAGTTCACGCCGCCCCCGGAGACGTAGAACCAGGCGAAATCGAATTGCTTGAACCAACTGGTGCCCCCCTCTATTCCCCAGAAGGGTTGAGGATATGCGGTCACCTTGGCGAGGCCGGTGTAATCCTGCGGGCGGAGATAGACGTGGTCCGCAGCGTAGGGATGGAAGTTGATATAGGTGTTGCGCGTCATGTCCACGCGGATGCCGGGGAAAACGAAATAGTCGAGCGCAGTGCCGCGGTGGTCCCAGATGCTGAATTGCTGCACGGTAGGTCCCCAGGAAATAAGGAACTTGCCCTCGGGACGGAAATAGTAGCTGGCGTTGACATTTTCCTGGCGAATATCCACGCGATTGACGAAGCCGGTTTCGGTGACGAAGCCCGGGCTGTTGTCCAGATAGATGGTTTGCAGGTTGAGCTTGCGGCCGACCCGTTCGGCAATGACCTTATAGGCCGGGCCTGCCCGGTAGGAACCGTCGGGGTTCAGCGTGGAACTGGTAACGGCCGCGCCCTGCACGCGCCAGTTCTGGTTGATCTTGAGGTTAGCGTCCACGGCGCCGACGCGATTGTATCCGCCGCCGAATTCGCGGTCGGTGAAGACGGCTCCGATGGTTGACTGCTGAAGGATGTCGCGGCTGACGCGGGCGATGGTGAAGGTGGCACGCTCTCCACTGTGGGGATCGGTGGGCGGGACGGATTCGCCGGGCGCGCGATCATCGCTGGCGAGCAGGCCCACGGCCCACGGACCTGATTTGCCGGTTAGCCGCAGGCCGAACTCGGGATGAGCGATGCGGCGCGTGAATACGAGATTCATGGGCATTGTGAAGTAGTTGCTGTTCTCCAGGAAGAATGGCCGCTTTTCCGGGAAGAATACTTCGAACCGCTGGTTTACGGTGATCTGCGGCTGATCCGATTCAATCTGGCTGAAGTCGGGATTGACGGTGGCGTCGAGTACGAAGCTGCCATGCAGGATGAACTTGGCGTCGAGGCCGACGTCGGGCTTGAAGTCGCGGCTCTCGAAGAATGGGTGATTGGGGTCGCGCTGGTCAATATCGCGGAAGCTGCGAACGAGTCCGTAAGGAATGAGCTGGATGTTGCGGCCGGGTGAGACTTGCTCTATCCCGGTGGCGGTTGCGGCTTGGTTGAAGCGCCCCTGGATGCGGTTGGAAATGCGCGGCCAGAACAGATTCTCGTTGGTACGCGGGATGGCGCGGTTCAAAATGATGCCCCACTCCTGCGGGCCGGTGTCGGGGAAGCGCAGGCTCTTGAAGGGAATCGCGATCAGGACCAGGTAGCCGCGATTGGTCAGGCGGCCTTCGGAGCGCCACACGGTATCAAAGGAAGGGTCGAACCCGCCGAAGTCGCCGGGAGTGCCGTTGCCGATCGCGCCCTCGGTCCACAGCGCGTCCCATTGGATGCCGAAGGGATTGGCGGCGAAGGCGTAGGCACGGCGCGCATCGTGGAAGGTGTCAATCATGATTTCGACGGAGTCATCGGAAAAGATGTCCTCGCGGCGGGTCATGCGCGCACGGATTTTGTCCGGCTCGTTGTCCCAGCAGACGAAGACCGCGTAGAGGTTGCGCTGGTCGTAGGCGAGGTAGACGTCGGTGTTTTGCGTAGGTTCGGCGCCGTCGGAAGGCTCGCGGGCGATGAAGCCTGTGACTTTCAGCATGCGGGCGGCGACGCGAGGGCTGGGTTGCATGTCCTCGAAGTCGGAGAGCGACGGAGGCGTCTCAATGCGCGGAATCTGAATGCTCGGCGGGGTGGCAGAGACAAACGGCGTCAGGGCCAGCATTAGGACTATGACCGAGGCCGGTTGGAGGCGAGATTTCCTTTTGATCTCGAAAAGCATTGTAGAGGTGCCTGTTCGTCAATTAGACGTAGCACGGGCAGATTGCGGTAGTAGCTTTGTCGGGGCAGGCCAGGAGTCGGCTTCCGCGAAGTTGCCGGGCACGCACCCCTTTCGCTATTGTGAAGGATGGCGATGGGATGGGCGATGGAATGATCGGTGCACTCGATGGACTAGGGTTACTCAGGAGCGGGGAGAAACCCCGAGTGGACCCGACCGTGGTAACATTTTGGGCGTGCCTATCACGGATACAAGCCCTTCGGCGCAAGCTGTCCAGACCCAAGTTCAGCGGACAATGACGGGAGAACAGCGCCTACTCATGGCGTTTGACATGAGCCTTTTTGCGCGAGAATTGGCAAAGGAGCGGATTCGGCGGGAGTATCCCGAGTGGCCCGAAACGCGCGTTGCGCGAGAACTCGTGAGGCTGGCGTTCCTGCCGGCGCCAATGCCAGCGCGGCTGCGATGAGCGTTCCGGAAGTCTTCCAAAGAATCACGGCGGGGCTCGATCAAGCCGGCATATTCTCTTGCTCAGAATCCAGGAGGCCGCTCGCTCGCGACTCCGAAGCTGCGCTCTAGCGCGAGCCCGGCGCTTGCCACGGTGCCCTCGTCGAAGAGCCGTCCGATGAGCGTGACGCCGTGAGGCACGCGGCGCGGCGGCGAAAAGGTGGGCAGCGGGTGGTTTGGGTCTGGCGCCCAGTCGGTGCGCGCCTTTGACACCTCGACGAAACCCGCGCGCAGGGTGAGCGAAGGATGTCCGGTAAAGTTGGTGATGGTCAGCATTTCGTCGCGCAGCGAAGGCACGAGCAGCAGGTCGACTTTGGAGAAGACGCGGGCCATCTCCTCGGCCACTTTGCGCCGGAGCCGGTCGGCCTGGACGAAGTCCACCGCGGAAAGGAAGCGGGCTTGGCGAAAAAGGTTGGGCCAGGCGTCGGGCACTTGAGCCTTCAGCTGATTGACTCCGCCGCTGAGCGTGAGCTCCTCGAACGCGGCTGCTCCTTCGGCAAACAGGATCAGGTTGAGCGAGCCATAGGGCCAGTCGGGAATAGACACTTCCACCGGGACCATGCCCAGCTTCTTGACCGCCTCCAGAGCGGCACGGTCCACGTCGGTGGCGGGTTTCTCCTTCATCCAGCCGGGGAAGTAGCCTACGCGGAGCCCGTGCACGTTCGCGCTTGCGTCGAAGTCCAGCCGGCTGGGCACGCTTGACACGTCGCCGGGGTCGGGCCCGGAGATGGCATGCAGCACCAGTATGGCGTCCTCGACACCGCGAGTCATGGGGCCGAGCTTGTCCAGCGACCAGCAAAGCGTCATCGCGCCGGTGCGCGGCACACGGCCGTAAGTGGGACGCAGTCCGGTAATCCCGCAGCGCATGGACGGGCTTACGATGCTACCGCCGGTCTCGCTTCCGATTGCGAAACCCACCAATCCCGCTGCAGTGGCGGCGCCGGGACCTGCGCTCGAGCCCGATGATCCTTCTTCGAGCAGCCACGGGTTCATAGTCTGTCCGCCGAACCAGATATCGTTGAGCGCCAGCGCACCCAGGCTCAGCTTGGCGACCAGCACCGCACCGGCCTGATGGAGACACTTCACGACCGCAGCATCTTCCGTGGGCACGCGGTTCTTGAAGGGCTCGGCTCCGTAGGTGGTGGGGATGCCGGCGGTATCGAGAAGATCTTTGGTGCCCCATGGAATGCCGTGCAGCGGCCCGCGGTATTTGCCGGCAGCGATCTCCTCGTCAGCCTTTTTGGCTTGCGCCAGCGCCAACTCGCGCGTGAGCGTGATGACGCAGCGCAAGTTGGGATTGAAGCGCTCCAATCGTTCCAGATAGAGATTGGTGAGCCGCTCTGACGTAATCTTTCTTCCCTCGATCCAGCGCGAGAGTTTGGTTAGCGGAGCGAAAGCTATGTCCCCGTCATTTGCCGGGAGTGGTCCTGGATCGGCTTGGCTGCGAATAAATCGTTCGCGCTCCGGGCCTGCCTTTTGGCCGGGGAGAACCGGGTCCCAGCGTGACCAGGGTGCAAGCGCCGGTTCCAACGCGAGCTTGCGAGGTCCGGTGCGCCGTTCGTAGAGCGCTGCCATGGTCCTGCGCCAACTGCCTGCGGCCACGGCACGCTCGCTGTCGCTCAATTCCACCCGCACCAGTTTCTCTGCTTCGGCGAAGGTGGAAGGCGACACCTCAGGTCCGACGGCTGGCCCGGTGCCGAACGCGGACGGAGCCCCGGGCGGCAGATCTTGTATTTGCGGATCGGTCGTCGGCAGTGCGTCGGCCTGTAGATTGGAGGGCGGCTCCGCGTAGCTGCGGTGTGCGACTGCAGCACATAGCACGCCAAGAGATGTATGAACCAGGAATTGCCTTCGCGATTTCGACATGTGTCCTCTGAACCCGCATTGTAGCTGGAATGGAAGATGCATTCACACCATAGGACTTGTTCCCCGGCAACCGCGCCATCGTCCAAAATTGAAGCCTTCGGGGCAGGAACGCATCTGATGATGAGGCGGAGTTCGCTTACAAAAAGCCAGCGCACCGATACCTATGAATCTTCTCTACCGATACTCCAAGCAGTACTGGAAACTGGTGACAGTAGCTCTTCTACTTGCCGCAACCAATCAGATTTTTTCCCTTCTCGATCCGGTGATTTTCCGTCACGTCATCGACGGATATGCTACCAAATATCACCAATACACCCAGGCGCAATTCATCCGTGGTGCGGGGCTCCTGCTCCTGGCGGCTGTTGGCGTGGCGTTTGTCTCCCGCGTAGCCAAGAATTTCCAGGACTATTTCGTCAACGTGATCGTGCAACGCTTGGGCGCTAGGATGTACTCCGATGGGATCCGCCACTCGTTGGATTTGCCCTACCAGGTCTTCGAAGACCAGCGCAGCGGAGAAACTCTGGGCAAGCTGCAAAAGGTTCGAAGCGACGTGGAGCGGTTTGTCACCGCTCTTGTCAATGTAATTTTCACGTCGTTCGTTGGCATCGTGTTCGTCATGATTTACGCGTTTCGAGTTCACTGGTCGATCGCTCCCGCGTTCTTTATCACGGTTCCGCTGCTCGGAGTGATCAGTTCGATACTGAGCCGAAAGATCAAGAAGATCCAGAAAACAATCGTTGGCGAAACCACCGCGCTCGCGGGTTCGACCACGGAGTCACTGCGCAATATTGAACTGGTGAAGAGCCTGGGGCTGGCCCACCAGGAGGTGGGACGCCTGAACGGGATCACAGAAAAAATTCTCAAGCTCGAACTCAAGAAAGTAAAATATCTGCGCAGCCTGAGTTTCATACAGGGGACCTCGGTCAACGCGCTGCGCACCAGTATTTTGTTTTTGATGCTTTACCTGATCTTCCGCCAGGAGATCACCGTCGGACAATTCTTCTCACTGATGATCTATTCGTTCTACATCTTTACTCCTCTGCAGGAGTTGGGAAACGTCATCAACATCTATCGTGAAACAGAAGTCTCCCTGCAGAACTTTCAGGAGATACTCGACACCCCTCGCGACCCGAAGCCGGCTGATCCTGAACCGATTGAAGGGCTCATGACCCTGCAGTTCGAGCGGGTCAGTTTTCAGCATCAGAGCTCCTCAGCTCTGGCTTTGGATGAGATCAGTTTCAGCGCCGCTCGTGGAGATACCATAGCCTTCGTTGGGCCGTCTGGGGCAGGGAAGTCAACCTTGGTGAAGCTTCTTGTCGGCCTCTACTCGCCGAAGGCAGGCGAGATTCTTTACAACGGGATTCCATCGACTCGGGTGGATCTCGATGGGCTGCGGGAGAAGATGGGATTCGTAACTCAGGACACGCAGCTTTTCTCCGGCTCAATCCGCGAGAACCTGCTTTTCGTGAATCCCAGGGCGACGGATGAGGAGTGTATGGAGGTGTTGCGCCAAGCCGCGGCTCATAGTTTGCTGGAACGGGCGGACCGCGGATTGGACACGCTGATCGGCGAAGGTGGGGTGAAAGTTTCGGGAGGCGAGAAGCAGCGTCTTTCAATTGCTCGCGCACTGTTGCGCCGTCCGCAGCTATTGGTGTTTGACGAAGCCACCTCTTCGCTCGACTCGCTGACCGAAGAAGAAATTAGCCGCACCATCCGCGAGGTCGCAACCAATCAGGAGGCGATCACCATTCTCATTGCGCACCGGCTGTCCACGGTGATGCATGCCGACCGAATCTACGTGCTGGAGCGCGGACGCATCGTAGAATCTGGACGCCACTCCGAGTTGGTCGACCAGAAAGGTTTGTATTACGCGATGTGGCGCCAGCAGGTTGGCGAGCGCGAGGCAGTAGCGGAGACGAGGTAGTGGCTTGATTTCCCTGGAAAATGCTAGACGACGGCAAGCGCGTCCTCGTTCTAGCTGGGCTCCTTACAAACTCTCACTAGCAAAACCCGGAACCCTGCAGGAATCGCTGGGCCACGGCTACCCGCCTGAGAAAGAGCTTGAGCTGAACACTGGTTTATACTTTACGGTTAAGCCGTTCGACTCTAGGATTCATAAGTGGAAACGCAACCCGTTCTGGTGACCGGCGGAGCCGGTTTTATCGGCTCCAATTTCCTCTTGCAGTGGCTCGCGACCGAAGCTGCTCCGGTCGTGAATCTTGACAAGCTTACCTATGCCGGGAATCTTGGCAATCTGGAAAAGATTTCTGCTGATCCGCGCTACAGTTTCGTGCACGGAGATATCGCCGACCGAAAACTTGTCAGCGATCTCTTGGGGCGTCGCCGTCCGCGCGCCATTGTGCACTTCGCGGCCGAGAGTCACGTGGACCGTTCCATCCACGGGCCGGACGATTTCGTGCGCACCAACGTGAATGGCACATTCAGCCTGCTGGAGGAAGCGCGAGCTTATTGGACGGAATTAGGAGAAGAGAAAGCAGCGTTTCGCTTCCTTCATGTCTCGACCGATGAGGTCTACGGATCGCTGGGGCCCAAGGACCCGCCGTTCTCGGAAACGACTTCTTACTCGCCCAATAGCCCGTATTCCGCGACCAAGGCGGCTTCTGACCACCTGGTCCGCGCCTATCATCATACTTACGGCTTGCCCGTCCTCACCACGAACTGCTCGAACAACTATGGCCCGTATCAGTTTCCAGAGAAGCTGATTCCGCTGGCGATTTTAAATGCGATGAATGGCAAGCCTATCCCGGTTTATGGCGACGGCCAGAATATCCGCGACTGGTTGTTTGTGGCGGATCACTGCGATGCGATCCGAACCGTTCTGGCCCGTGGCAGAATCGGCGAGACCTACAATGTGGGGGGACGAAATGAGAAGCCGAATATCGAGATCGTGCACACCATCTGCTCGATTCTCGACGAACTGCGGCCCGCGGATAAGGTTGTCCCGCACAGCAAGCTGATTACATATGTCCAGGATCGGCCCGGCCATGACCGGCGTTACGCGATGGATACGCGCAAGATTGAGCGAGAGCTGCACTGGCAGCCGCGGGAGACCTTTGAAACTGGTATCCGCAAGACGGTCGAGTGGTACCTGGCCAATGAAGCATGGATTCGAGAAGTGACGAGCGGACATTACCGCGAGTGGATTGCGACCCAATACTCGGTCTGATGTTTCTGTCTTATAACTGCTAAAGAGCGCACAGTAACGACAAAGAATGCCAACACACAATTCCACGCGAAGTTCTCATTACAAGGGCATCATTCTGGCGGGCGGATCGGGCACGCGGCTTTATCCGGTGACCCATGCGGTTTGCAAGAGCCTGCTGCCGATTTATGACAAGCCCATGATCTATTACCCGCTGTCCACGCTCATGTTGGCGGGCATACGAGACATTCTTCTCATCTCTACTCCCGAAGACGTGCCCCGGTTTCAGCAGTTTCTCGGCGACGGATCGCGCTTCGGCCTGAACTTTCAATACGTGGTTCAGCCGCGGCCGGAGGGCATCGCACAGGCGTTTCTGGTAGGTAAGGAGTTCATCGGCTCCGCCTGTTGCGCCCTGGTGTTGGGCGACAACATTTTCTATGGACACGATCTGGTGAAGTGTGTGCAGGAAGCAGGGAAGAAGACTGTAGGCGCGCGGGTATTCGCCTACCCCGTGCAGGATCCCGAACGGTATGGAGTGGTCGAGTTCGACTCTGAAGGGAAAGCCCTGAGCCTGGAGGAAAAACCAAAAGTCCCGAAGTCGCGCTACGCCGTCACCGGACTTTATTTTTACGACAGCCAGGTGGTGGACATCGCAAAATCGCTGAAGCCCTCTGCCCGCGGCGAACTGGAAATCACCGACGTCAACAAGCAATACATGAAACAGAAGCAATTGGATGTCGTGGTGATGGGTCGAGGCATGGCGTGGCTGGATACAGGAACGCACGAGTCGATGCTGGAGGCATCCTTATTTATACAGACCATCGAAACTCGGCAGGGGCTGATGGTTTCATGCCCGGAAGAAATTGCGTACCGTTACGGGTACATCGGCGCCGGGCAACTCGAGGCTACGGCATCGTCCATGAAGAACAATCGGTATGGCGCATATTTGCTCCAACTGCTGAAAGAAAAAGTGTTCTGACGGCCAGTGTTTTGAGGGTTAAAGAAGCGCAAGCTGGCATGATATTCGCAACCTTGATCGACTCGTTCTCATGAAGGCTACCCAAACCCCACTTCCTGGAGTGCTGCTTCTCGAACCCAAAGTCTTCTGGGATGCGCGCGGCTTTTTTCTGGAGAGCTATAACGAAAAAGTCATGGCCGATCTCGGAAGCCGGGAACGGTTCGTGCAGGACAATCAATCGTTTTCGACTCGAAATGTTCTTCGCGGGCTGCACTACCAGGTGTGCCATCCTCAGGGAAAACTGGTGCGTGTGGTCACCGGCGAGATCCTCGACGTAGCGGTAGATTTGCGGCGGAGTTCTCCAAGCTTTGGAAAGTGGCACGGAGCCACTTTGTCCGGAGAGAACAAACTGATGCTTTGGATTCCGCCCGGATTCGCTCACGGCTTCCGGGTCGTCTCCGAAGGCGCTCACGTTCTCTACAAGGCAACGGATTTTTATCATCCGGAGTGTGAGCGCACCTTGGCGTGGAACGATCCCGAGGTGAATATCGATTGGCAACTGGAAGGTGAGCCCATCATCTCCGCCAAGGACGCACTCGGCTTACCTTTTCGGGAGGCTGAGACATTCGAGTAAGGCAACGCCGTCGCTGGACGTCGATCTCTTTCAGGGCCAGTCCCCTCGCGGGGTCCGATCAAGCGATCAAGGAATTACGGCGGTCGCCTGGTTCGAGTACGAGCTCTCCCCGTTACTCGAATCGACCGACGTGGTCACATAGTAATAGGTCTGTCCGCTCTGGACAGAGGTGTCCGTATAGTCGGTAGTCGCGTCTACCGATGTGTTGAGCTTTGTATAAGAGTCGACGGATGCAATGCGGCGATAAACGTTGTAGCCGATCACTTGCGAGGTGCTCGGGTTCCAGGAAAGCGCCACACTGTGCTGGGATTGTTGTGTGCCGCTCCCGGCCAGGGTCTCCGTGGTTGGGGAGTTAATCGCGTTGCTGTCAAACGCGATGCTGCCAGGCGTGCTTCCCGCGGACTGTGGAGCGAAGGTGACCGTGAAGGGAACGCTCTGTCCAGCCGGTACGGTAACCGGGAAGGTAATCCCGCTGACCGAATATCCCTGACCGTTCCAAGCCGCAGAGGAAACCGTAATGTCGGCGCTCCCTGCCGTCAATGTCCCCTGCTGGACCGAGTTGCTGCCGACCGCCACGTTTCCAAAACTCATGGTCAAAGGAGCCACTGCGATCTGAGCGGCACCCGCACTTTGCTTTGACGACTGAGAGCCAGAGGACACGCCCGCGCAGCCGGCAAGCACGAGAACCAAAGGCACTCCCAAAAAGCAGCCTACATGGCGCAATCGGAATGCGGGGGGTTCCTTCTCCACCTGACAATTATCCGAATCGAACGCCCGGTTGGTCTAGAGGTCCCATAGCCCTGACCTACGGCAATACTCCGCCCGCACTTTCGTAACCTAAACAACCGGGAGAGTCAAGAACTGACCCGTTTGCCCGTCCATCGGGTTCCGCCGCCGCTACAATGGTCTTGCCCTTACACCAGTGACAATGACCAACCAACAATGACCAACGAACAATAACCAACCACCAATGACCAACGACGAACGACCAACAACCGCCGCTGACGAATTTTCGATGAACGACGAATTCTGGATGGAGGAAGCCCTCCGCGCGGCGCAACGCGCACTGGAAGCCGGCGAGGTCCCCGTCGGCGCTGTCGTAGTTCATGCCGGCGAGATCGTCGGCCGAGGCTGGAATCGCAACCTCACCGACTCCGACCCCACCGCCCACGCCGAAATCGTCGCCCTTCGCCAGGCCGGTGCAAACCTCGGCAACCACCGCCTGGGAGACTGCGAGCTCTTTGCTACAATTGAGCCGTGCCCCATGTGCGCAGGCGCGCTGGTGCATGCTCGGCTGAAAGGCCTGGTGTACGGCGCGGACGACCCGAAAGCGGGCGCAATCCATTCGGTGATGGCGGTGCTGAACCACCCCCAGTTGAATCACCGGACAGAAGTCCGCGGAGGAGTCTTGGCCGGCCGCAGCGCGGAACTGCTGCAGTCGTTCTTTAGAAACCGCCGTGCGGAAGAACGTTAGTCGTTGGACGCTAGTCGTTGGTCGTTGGCCGTGGCTAACGGCTGGTTTCCTATTCAAGCACTGTCATTCCGAGCGAAGCGAGGAATCTGCAGTCCGAAGTTGAAGCGCTTAGCGGCCGTCCGAGCCCGCTGCCGAAATCCCGAGCGCGGTGGTTGCGCGAGGGATCTCGCAATTGAATAGCTGTCCGGCGCGGAGAGGTGCGTGAGTGGTTGAACCGATCCGCCTCGAAAGGTGACTCGGCTGGCGCGTAGTTCGTCCTGGGTGACCAGCCGCCCGGCGTGCTCGACCAGATATCGCAAGGCGGCAAACGCCTTAGGCATCAAGTGAATCCGCTCGTCGTCTTCATCGTCCCCATGGCGGCCAGAGACATCTCGTTGACCGTATCCAGCCAGAACGGAGGGAACTTCTTCATAGAACCTTTCTCGACCTAGAAATTGAACTTGAGAGCAACTTGTCCGATGCGTGGTGGCGCTGCTTTCAGCACGTGTCCGAACGTCGGGCTGCTAATGCTTCCGTCCACCGAGCCGTTCGGATAGAACTGTGCGTGGTTGAACGTATTGAAGGTCTCGAAGCGGAATTCGAGCGACTTGGTTTCGGTAAGATTGGTGGTTTTATGGAGAGCGATATCGAAATTGTTGATGCCCGGTCCGTAGAAGAAGCGCCGCTTGGCATTTCCTTGCGTCCCTAAGGCATTGGGAGTGAACAGCGCCGTTTTGAAATAGGGAGGACCGTTCTGCGGGTTGTGGTTTATTTGCAGATTGCCGGGAGTGTAGGTCGGCAGATCGATGCTGACGGAATTCACCCCGTTGTTCTGAACGTAGACCAGAGCATTGTCACCGAAGCTGGCGAACGTCACTGGTAGGCCGGATGCAAAGCGAGTGATTCCGGAGAGCGCCCATCCGTCGGTCATGCGGTTCGCTTTTCCGGAGAGCTTCGCGAAGGGAAGTTCGTGGTTGTAGCTCACAACGAAGTTTTGCTTGATGTCGAACGCCGACGGCGCATACTCCTCGCGGTAGTTGAAGGGATAGACCTGTTCCTGAATGCTGGAAGGCTCGTCGAGGGACTTGCCGTAGGTGTAGCTGGCAAGGAGCGTGAGAGGTCCACTTGTGCGTTTAAGTGTAAGTGCAAGGCGTTGTAGTTCGCGTTGCCCATGTTCTTGTGCTGCGTCGCAGCCACACCACGCGGAACCAGCGTACGCCGAAAAATGCGCAAGTGCATCTGGGTCACAATAGCATCGTGACCACGATTGACATCCACGCACCGGAAATCCCGGCTAACGCGCGCCAGATGGCGACGCAGGACGAGGCCGCAGTACCTGCTCTTGTCTGCTCCCAAGTCGAACGGAAAGAAGGGAGCAAAACCCGCGAGAAAATCGCCAGATGCTCCCAAGTAGCTCCCTGGTCAGAATCGCGATAAGCGGTGCATTATAATTAAGAAGGCGGGCGCGTAGCTCAGTTGGCAGAGCAATGCCCTTTTAAGGCATGGGTCGATGGTTCGAGTCCATCCGCGCTCACCAAGTATCCTTCTGATTCTTCTGGTGTTGCTGTCGTGTTCGAGCCATCCAGTGTTTTGTCGTAATTCCCGATGTGCCCAGAATCAGCGAGCGTCGCAATCAAAATTCTTACCTGCATTCGAAACCAGCGCAAACCTGGTGCGTGGGAGCCTCGCCTGGGACTTGGATTTTTGGGGCAGGTACCGCCGCGCAACCGAAGCAGCCCGTGCCGACCTGGTGGCCAGCGAGTGGGCTCGGCGGGAGGTTATAACCGCCTTGATTGCGAACCTGGCCGGTGCTTACTTCCAGCTTCGCGCGCTGGACTTGCAGCTTGAGATCTCCCAGCGCACACTGGCATCGCGCCGGGATTCCCGGCGACTGACCAGCCTACTGGCCGACGGCGGGTCAACCTCGATGCTCGATGTTCGGCAGGCGGAACAGCTAGTTTTTACCGCAGCTTCTGAAGTCCCCAGCCTGGAACAACAGATTGAGCAGGAGAGAAATTTCATCAGTACTCTCATCGGGAACAACCCTGCGCCTGTTCCACGAGGACGAAAATTAACGGAGCAGGAACATCCCCCCACGGTACCCGCCGGGCTTCCCTCTTCGTTGCTGGAGCGGCGGCCTGACATCCGCCAAGCGGAAGAACAGTTGATCTCCGCCAACGCTCAAATCGGAATCGCGCGGGCCGGGTACTTCCCTCAGATCTCACTCACCGCGACGGCCGGATATCAAAGTTCCGCGTTGATTGGTTTATTCAGCGGACCGTCGGGATTGTGGAGCTTTGGCGGAGCGCTCACCCAACCGATCTTTACTGCAGGGAAGCTGCGATCGAACGTCCGCCTGACACAAGCCCAAGAGTTCCTGCTCCGCTATGAACAGACGATCCACGGGGCGTTCCAGGAGGTTGCTGATTCCTTGGTTGCATACCGCAGAACACAGGAGTTTCGTCAGCAACAAGAACTCCTGGTGGCTTCCGCACAGGACGCGACGCGCCTCTCGCACATGCGGTACAGCGGCGGAGTTGCCAGTTATCTTGAAGTCCTCACCAACGACACCAACTATTTCTCGGCCGAACTCGGCCTGGTACAAGCTCAGCTCAACGAACGATTGGTCCTGGTGCAGCTCTACAAGAGCTTGGGCGGAGGATGGGAGCAATGAGTTTCACTTGCACTTGGCAGGAAACCACGCATAAACGACTGTCGATTCTCCTGCCCAACGTTCCTCTCTCTGCCGCAAGTGTTCAACGCGTAACTTGGAAATCGCATTCGCGATTCCCACATCTACAGACCAGCGCCTAGTACGGAGTTGATGATTTCTGCCAGGTCTGCTGGCGAACTATGAGATGGCACAACAGATGGTGCCCAAGTCTAAACTCAAGGTCGCCGCGCTGTTGCAGCCCGCGTTCGAGGAGCGACGCCACACGCGCTTGCGCCTCGGGCCAGTGGATGAGCGAGAACGATTTTGAATGTTTCGCGGGCACCGGGGTCAACACACACGTGGCGATGTCTCCGAATTTTGGATGCCATCAGGTTCGATTTCCCCGATCTCTGGAACGGAATAGTTTCTGAATGGTCGGTGATCCGCCCGAAATTGGTTCTGTCGATCCCTAGGATCCACCCTGGAAGCGCTAGTTATTTCCAACAATTTACGAGGCCTGCCGTTCAGCTAAAAGACAACTAAGGCTGGCTTTGGTCACAATCCTAGCAAGTTGGGATGCAGTTTGGCGTAACCATGCTCTTGCGCCCATAAGTCGAGCGGGATCGAGGCGAGTTCGTCGACCATAGGGTCGGCCAAGCCATTTTTCGTGAGATCAATAGACTTGATGTAGGTGTGACAGACGTCGCAGCACTCGACGCGCACGTGGGGAAATTGATCCGCGGTGTAGACAGGGAGTTTGGCTTGGTCTTCCTGGCCGCATCCGGCACAGACGATGCGCCGAAATTCCCAATCGCACAGACAGAAACCGCAGACAAGATTGCGGCGCGCACCGTCGCCCTGTCGGCGCAAGACGGCGAGGGTGGGCTTGCGATTGCAGAACGGGCACAGCGAATGGGTGTAGCCGTCGAGTTGCAACCGCGCACGGGAGCGGACGAGTTCGGCGTAGGGCTGAAGGAAAGCGAGGGCGAGGAATTCCTGGGGAGTGGCGGGCGGTTCGTCGGCGGTGGACCAGCATTTGTTCAGCAGATCAGACCAGGAACCGGAGGACGAGTTGCGCAGGTCGTGAGCGACTTGCGCGAAGCGAACCGGGGCTTTTTCTTCTACCAGAGAGAGAAATGAAGGGAAGCTGGTAAGTAGCTCCGGAGAATCCGGCAGGCCGGGTGGTGAGACTGGATCCTTCTTGGCAGATGCCTTCTCGATCCGCAGGTAGAGGCTCTGCTGGAAGCGGGCCACGTGGATGTAGAAGCCGAGAATTTCGACTGCGAAGGCGTGCTGGGCGGCGAGTTTTTCAGCCCGCCGGATGCGCTGCTGCCAGGGAGTGTTGGCCACCGGGCGATTATGGGGCTTCGGATCGCGGCAGGCAACTGCGTAGGTCTGGAGGTTCGTCCTGGTGGGCGTATTCGATTGACCGTGGCCGAGCAGTGGGACTATATTTTTCGGTGAGTTTGGGTGCCGTCTGAATTTCTGATCTAGGTTTGCAATCAAAGCGGTTGGAGGATGCACAATGGAACTCTCCCGCAGAACCTTCCTCAAAAGCGCGCTCGCCGGCGGAGCGGGTATCTCTCTCCTGGGATTTGATCTGACTCCCGCGGTTGCGCAGCTTAAAGAACTCAAGATTGCCCGTGCCACCGAGACGCGCTCCACCTGTCCGTATTGTTCCGTGAGCTGTGGCGTCCTTATTTATACGATTGGCGATAAGGCCAAGAATGTAACGCCACAGGTGATCCACGTCGAGGGCGATCCGGATCATCCCATCAATCGCGGCACGCTGTGTCCCAAGGGAGCTTCGTTGGAGCAGGATATCCTAAATCCACGGCGGCTCCTGAAGCCGCAGGTCCGCCGGCCCGGCTCGGATCGTTGGGAAGACATCGCATGGACGCAGGCGATTGACGAGATCGCCCACCGGGTGAAAAAGACCCGCGACGACACGTTCATCGAAAAAGACACGCTCGGACGCACCGTGAATCGCTGCGAAAGCATGGCTTGGACCGGCGGTTGCACTGACACCAACGAATTCAACTACCTGGTCGTCAAGACCATGCGCAGCCTGGGGCTCACCTATATAGAAAACCAGGCCAGGGTTTGACACGGCCCCACGGTCTCAAGTTTGGGACCAACTTTTGGAAGAGGGGCCATGACGAATGGCTGGATCGACATCAAGAATGCCGACATGATGTTGGTCATGGGCGGAAACCCCGCCGAGAATCACCCGTGCGGTTTCAAGTGGGCCATTGAGGCCAAAAAGACTCGCAATGCCAAGCTGATCGTGGTGGATCCGCGCTTCACGCGCACTGCTGCCACCTCAGACCTGTTCCTCCAGATTCGAGCGGGAGCGGACATTGCGTTTCTGGGCGGAGTCCTCCGCTATGCCATCGAAAACAACCGCATCGCAAAAGAGTATCTCGTTAACTACACCAACGCTGCGTTCATTGTGAAGGAAGGCTTCAAGCTGCCGGAAGACGGGCTGTACTCCGGTTTTGACGCCGCCTCGCAAACTTACGACCGGTCCTCGTGGAATTACGAGGAAGGAAATGACGCGGGCGGCGCTGCGCCCACACATGCTGCCCCTGCCGCCCCGGCAAAATCCGCAGGGACCACGCTGGGAGCAGCCGCGACACCAGCACCGCCGTTGCCCATGCTGCCCGCGAAGGTGGCGTATGACCTTGCCTTGCAGCATCCCCGATGTGTCTTTCAGTTGTTGCGGCAGCAGTACTCTCGCTACACACCGGAAATGGTCGAGCGCATCACCGGCATTCCGAAAGACCACTTCCTGAAGGCGGCTGATCTGTTTACCTCCATCCGTAAAGATGGTGACATGAAAAAAGTCGCCACCATTATGTATGCGGTGGGGTGGACGCAACACACTTTCGGCACGCAGATCATCCGGACCGCGGCAATTTTGCAGCTGCTGCTCGGCAATATCGGGCGTGCGGGAGGCGGCGTAAACGCTCTGCGCGGTCACTCCAACATCCAGGGTGCTACCGACATGGGCGGAGTGTTCGACAGTTTGCCTGGCTACCTGAAGGTGCCGAACCCGGCCGACATTGACCTGGCCGCTTATTTGAAGCGGATCACACCGACCGCATCCAAGCCCGCCCCGTGGGACTCGTTCAACTACTGGTCGAACACGCCGAAGTTTGCCGTCTCCTACCTGAAGGCCCAGTTCGGGGACGCGGCGACAAAAGAGAATGACTTCGCCTTCCAATACATGCCGAAGGTGGATCGAAACTATTCCTGGACCCAGATCTGGGACAACATGTATCGCGGAACGGTGAAGGGGATGTTCGCGTTCGGCATGAACGGCGTTGCCATTGGACCGGACTCACAGAAAAACATTGATGCGCTGAAGAAAGCCGATTTTCTTGTCGTGGGTGAGATTTATGCCGACGAGACCAGCGAATTCTGGAAGTCCCCGGGAATCACGCTCGAGGAGATGAAGACCATCAACACGACCGTCTATCGCCTGCCCTGCGCGGGCTTCGCCGAGAAAGACGGCTCGATGACCAACTCGGCGCGTTGGCTGCAGTGGAAGAACGTCGCGGTTCCTACTCCGGGCGAGGCTCGGCTCGACCAGGACATCGTGGCGCAAATTTTTCTGCGGGTGCGTGAGCTTTACCAGAAAGATGGCGGCAAGTTCCCGGATCCGATCCTGAATCTGACTTGGCCTTACGTCAATGCCCAGCATCCCGCTCTCGGAGATCTGGCCAAGGAGATGAATGGCAAGGCTCTCGCCGACCTCACCGACTCCAAGACCCAGGTGACGATCAAGCGCGGCCAGCAATTGCCGGGCTTCGCCTGGCTGAAAGACGACGGCACAACTTCCTGCGGGATCTGGATTTATTCCGGGTCTTGGACCGAGGCCGGAAACCAGCTTACGCGTCGCGGCACCGAAGATCCGTCCGGTCAGGGCATCTATCAGAACTGGGCGTGGTCGTGGCCGGCGAATCGCCGCGTTCTGTATAACCGCGCGTCCTGCGATCCATCGGGCAAGCCATGGGATGCGACAACGAAGCAGGTTTGGTGGAACGAGTCCGCGCAAACCTGGGTGGGAAACGATGTGCCCGACTTCAAGGCAGACTCTAATCCCAAGGACCACATGGGTCCGTTCATCATGAACGCCGAAGGAGTCGGCCGGATATTTGCGCCTTTGGGGGCTTTCACCGATGGTCCGTTGCCTGAGCACTACGAGCCCATCGAGAGTCCGGTGCAAAATGCGCTGCACCCGAATCAATCGAACAATCCTGTGGTCAAGAAGCTCAAGACGGCAGCGGATAAGTACGCCACCCCGGGCGACGGCTTCAACATCATCTGCACCACTTACCGGCTGACCGAGCATTACCACTACTGGACCAAGAATAATCGGATGAATGTGCAGCTCATTCCCGAGCCGTTCGTCGAGATTCCAGTGGAATTGGCGGCGGAGCTGGGGATCAAGGGCAACGATAAAGTGAAGGTCACGAGCGCACGCAGCTACTACGTAGCCAAGGCCTTCGTCACCAAACGCATCAAGCCGATGATGATCGATGGCAAGAAAATCTATCAGATCGGCATTCCGATCCACCAGGGTTATCGCGGTATTCAGGAAGACGAAGGCAGGAACGCGAGGACGATCCTAAACCGGCTTACGCCGACGGTCGTGGATCCCAATGCGTACACACCCGAATTCAAGGGCTTTCTGGTCAAGCTCGAAAAGGCATAGCTTATGAGCCAGGCGACATTGGCAATCCGCAGAATATCCGGCCATGCCGGGCCCGCTCCCGGAGCCGACGTGGAGCGGGACTATCAGGTCTGCAAACTGGTAGACACAACCACTTGCATCGGCTGCAAAGCCTGTGAAGTCGCGTGTCTCGAGTGGAACGGGTACACGTTCACCGACACGGTTTTCGACAACAGCTACCAGACCATGCCGCAGACGTCGTGGAATTACTGGAACCTGATCAAGTTCAACGAGCACGAGCGCGAAGACGGCACCGTCACCCTGCTGATGCGCAAAGATCAGTGTATGCACTGTGCCGATCCCGGTTGTCTCGCAGCCTGCCCTGCCGACGGTGCCATCGTGCAATACACCAACGGGATCGTTGATTTTCAGCAGGCGAATTGCATTGGTTGCGGATATTGCGTCAGCGGATGCCCGTTCGATATTCCCAAGTTCAACCCGGCGACCAAGAAAATGTTCAAGTGCACGCTGTGCGTGGATCGCGTAAGCGAGGGACTGGAACCGGCGTGCATCAAGTCCTGCCCCACCGGCTGCCTCCACTTTGGCAGCAAGGACGACATGAAGGACCTGGCGGAGACTCGCGCAACTCAGCTTCGCGAGAATTTCGGATTTGAAAAAGCGGGCGTCTATGATCCCGCCGGAGTGGGCGGAACGGGCGTCATTTATGTGCTCCACGATGCTACGAATCCCGAGGCTTATGGCGGATTGCCCAAAGATCCGCACGTTCCCTGGGTGGTGCGCTTCTGGAAAGGACCCGCGAAGTGGATCGGAAATCTGGCCATGTTGGGCGGCATCGTCGGCGTAACTTTGCACTACTTGCGCTTCGGCCCCAAGCAAGTCGACGACTCGAAGCATGAGAACGGAGGACAGCCGTGAGCACCTCACACGTGATTTCCTCCGGACGCGCCGCTCGCGAGCCCGAGGGCCGCGTTCTTCGCTACACGCTGAGTGAGCGCATTCATCACTGGCTCGCCGCATTCACCTACATCTATTGCCTGATCACCGGCCTGGCCTTCTGGTCTCCTTATATGTATTGGCTGGCCACTCTGGTTGGCGGCGGACCGACAGCCCGCTTCTGGCATCCCTGGCTCGGCCTGGGCTTCGCGCTGTCAGTGTTCTGGATGTACAAGATTTGGCGCCCCGACATGCTCACGACCGACGCCGACCGGCGCTGGTCGAAAGTAATGAAGTACTACATCGAAAACGAAGATGAGAAGCTTCCACCCATCGGCCGATTTAACTACGGCCAAAAGCTATTTTTCTGGCTGATGTTTTATGGCGTGATCCTGCTGGTGATCTCGGGCCTGGGGCTGTGGTTCGTTGAATCCATCCCATGGAGTCTGCGCTGGCTGCGGTACACGGCTGTCACGGTCCACGTGGTCGCGGCCCTCGCGACCATCGCTGGCTTCATTATTCACGTTTACATGGGCACGGCCATGGTCCGCGGCGGCTTCACCTCGATCATCCGAGGAGAAGTTACCACAACTTGGGCGAGAACCCATCACCGCCTCTGGTACGAGCAGGTCACGAAAGGAACGTCCAGTGGTCGTCGTAGAGAATAGGGATCATGTCCGGGCCGGGGCCTTGCCAGGCCGAAATCCGGCACACAACCGGCACACCGGGATGGCCCAAAAGCCCAGCAAAACCGTAGTTTTCGACTAATTCACAGTCGGTCGTTGCTTATCTGATCGCGCCCATTACTTCCGGCTTGCCGACAACCGGGAGCTACCCCATTCGTGGACACAAGCCCGTTTATCGGTACCAATCCGACGGACGAACCGATACCTTTTCGATTGCCCGCCATCCAAGCAGCACCGCCACGTACCACACGCCAGATAACCAGGTAATGCCTCCTCCAAACGCTTTATCAATGTCCTGTCCGCCAAAGAGCAAACGAGTTAGTCTGAAGTTCGCGGCCAGGTTGCCAGTTTCCGGTTTGCCGACTATACATACTCGATCAGCACACTTCGGCTTGGTAGCTGTTAGTTTGCGGGTCCAGCAAACAGCAGCAGATTCCCATCCGGATCCTTGACGACGAAATTCTTGGCGCCCCAAGGCTGCTTTTTCAGCGTCTGGTG